>Ga0335083_10000182_pt1 | contig 109057 bp, 92 predicted proteins | sample Lox_Sample_42_FD_206716 | JGI IMG/M metagenome (GOLD analysis project Ga0335083, IMG submission 206716) | Soil microbial communities from Loxahatchee National Wildlife Refuge, Florida, United States - Lox_Sample_4.2 | ecosystem: Environmental > Terrestrial > Soil > Wetlands | place: USA...
GGCACGCCACGGCTCGCTTTTTGGATCAGAGTGAGCGCTTCCATTCCCTGAGCATCCGGCAGACCCAGATCCAACAGCACCACATCAAAAGTCTCCTGTCGCAGTCTTTCCATTGCCGAATCCAGAGAGCCCACCTGCTGAAGCTGTAAAGTTCCGGCCGGCAAGTCTTTCAGCATCTCGCGGATCAGACGCACATCGGTCGGATTATCTTCGATTAGGAGCGTTTTCATGGGCTGTCTACTTCTGCTCCTCGCCGGGCGGCAGCGTCACCACCGCCAACCAGAACGCTTCAATTATGCGGATGACTTCGAGAAACTGCCCCAAGTCCACCGGCTTGGTGACATAGGCATTCGCGTGCAAATTGTAAGAGCGTACCACGTCCTCTTCGGCTCTGGAGGTAGTAAGGACCACGACTGGGATGCGCTTCAGGTTCTCATCTTGCTTGATCTCCGCAAGCACTTCCCGCCCGTCTTTCCTGGGAAGGTTCAGATCCAGCAGGATCAAATCCGGACTCGGTCTGCCGGCATATGGACCTTCTTTGTGCAGGAAATCCATCGCCGTCACGCCGTCCTGCACGACATGAAGCATGTTGAGGACTTTTGCATCTTTGAGCGCCTCGCGTGTCAGACGCACGTCAGCGGGGCTGTCTTCTACCAACAAGATGTCAATAGGGCGGACTGGGTTCATCGTAATTCCTTCTTTCATCCGGAATAGTGAAACGGAAGGTGGAACCTGCTCCAGGTTCAGACTCCAACCACATGCGGCCACCGTGGCGCTCCACAATTTTTTTGCAGATCGCCAAGCCAATGCCCGTGCCGGAATATTCCTCACGTCCATGCAGGCGCTGGAAAATAATGAAAATCCGGTCAAAGTATTGCGGGGCTATGCCAATGCCGTTATCCCGTACGCTGAACTGCCAAGCACCGTTCCGCCATTCAGCGGAAACGTGAATGCGCGGCGCTTCCTCCGGCCGCCGGAACTTGATGGCATTGCTGAACAGATTCTGGAAAAGCTGCGTCAACTGCGTCTGGTCGGCGGTAAGTGTAGGGAGTGGGTCGTGCGTGATCATTGCCCCGCTCTCGGCTATGGCTACATCGAGATTCTGCTTCGCGATCTGAAGAACTTGCTCACAGGCGACCGGTGCGAATGGATTATCGCGCATGCCAACGCGCGAGAAGGCGAGCAGGTCGTTGATCAGGGTTTGCATCCGCGTCGCGCCATCGACAATAAAGGTGAAGAATTCGTCCGCATCCGCGTCCAGTTTTCCGTGGTAACGGCGGGCCAGTAGTTGCGAGAAACTGCTCACGGTCCGCAGCGGTTCTTGCAGATCGTGCGAGGCGACATAAGCAAACTGTTCGAGTTCCTGGTTGCTGCGCTTGAGATCCTCGGCATAGCGCTTGATTTCATCTTCCGCCTGTTTACGCGCAGTGAGGTCGCGCGTGATTTTCACAAACCCGTTGACTTTTCCGCTGGCGTCCCGCAAGGAGGTGACGACCACATTAGCCCAAAACCGAGAGCCGTCTTTTCGGACGCGCCAGTCTTCGTCCTCAAACCGCCCTTCGGAGGTGGCTACTCGTAGTTCGTGATCGGGTTTGCCCTTAGCTATGTCGGCAGGCCTGTAGAACTTGGAGAAGTGCTGGCCAACAATTTCCTCGGCTCGATAGCCCTTGATTCGTTCGGCGCCTTTGTTCCAACTGGCGACGCGGCCATCCAGTTCCAAGAAGATGATTGCATAATCCCGCACGGCTTCGAGCATGGAGCTAAAGCGCTGCTCGCTCTGTCGCAATGCTTCCTCTGCGTGCTTGCGCTTGGTGATGTCGCGAGCCGCCGCAAAGATGCCGGCCACGTTGCCATTTTCATCCCGATAGACGCAGGCGTTGTAGAGCACGGACGTAATATGGCCATCGCGATGTCGCAGTTCGAGCGGATAATCACGTACGAAACCTTCGCGGAAAACTTGCTGATAACCGGCCCGTGCCTTCTCCGTGTCCACGAAGTAGTTGGAAAAATCCGTCCCGATCAGTATGGCTCGGGCACATCCGGTCACCGCTTCCGTTGCCGCGTTCACGTCGGTGATCTCACCATCCAGGCCGATGGCTACCAGTGGGTCGAGGCTGGCTTCCAACAGACTGCGGTTGTAAGCATTGGCCTGGCGCAGCGCCTCCTGCTCCCGCGGGGGGATGCTGCGTTTCACTTTGGCAGAGCCGCGAAGCTCAGGTGGTCGCATTGGCTTGTCCATCTAATTCAGGCCAAGTTAAACGAGAATGCTAACATACACCAACTCCATCCGGACTCCTGGGACCGGGGTCAAAATTGACCCAATACAGTGGGTCTGTGTTTCCGTTACCATCTGATTATTGTTGCGGATGGTGTAACGGAAGCGAAGAACGCTGTGGATGAAATGTTTGAGGACCACCGGCTCGTGGAATGTGCTGGACGAGAAATGCCGCCGGAGCAGATCATCAAGTCTGTTCTACTCTTCTCCGGCGATCATCCGTTGCACGATGATTGCACGGTTGTCGACCTCACCTTCATTTGCTGTCCGCCAATAGGCCTCGAAGATTCGCGAGCCGGGGCTTACATTACTCCGGCAGGGCATAAAGATCGATAGCCATACTACGCATGCGGGCGCGATATATGTGGCTCCGCATGCGCAGATCCCCCGAATCGCAGCTTCCCCCAGTTAATTCCTTTGTTGTGATCGAGAGTGCGGTGCGGTGGGCTGGCGGGTTGTTTTACTGAATATGGGGATTTCCCCTCGTTTCTGTTAGGGCGAAAGAGTGAGTTGGCCGAGCGACGCAAACTCAGTTACGCAACGCGGCTGCCCAAGATGCTTTGTGCGTAAATGGCTGAAAGCAGGGCCGAATATAGGCAACAGCGTGGTGCGAAAAGGCAAGAGCTGGTCAAAATGAATGTCGGCTTGTCCGACCACCACGCTTCGACACGCGACAGCCGCTCAAAAGCCAGTGCTCGGGGCATCCGTAGGGGACATCAAATGCTAGTGAGTGACATTCCGAGCAGAGTCGTCAGCCTGAGCTGGTGCAGTCAAGTCCTCGGGCGGAAATCTGCCGAGAGACAAGGTCACGGCTAGCAAATCCCCAACGGAGACGAGCGCTGATCGTCCAAGTTCCAACGCAAAAATCCGTTCACGTACTGTGCCGCAATTGCACAATTAGATTGTCCACGCTCCGCGTCAGGTCTGCCACTTCTCCACGAGCTTCAATCTCGAACTTGATCGCAGTATTCCCTCGTGCCGCCTGATCCACCGCCTCTCGCAATTTAATCAACGGTTTCACGACTTGGCTCGGCAGCATAAAACTTACCCATACACTGAACAGCAGAGTAAAGGCGGAGACAAGACTCAAGGTCCATTTCGCCTGATGAATCATCCGCCGCGCCTCCTGGTGATCGCTTTCCACGCGCTTCCAGTTTTCTGCTTCAATCTCGGAGAGCAGGGCCAGCACTTCCTCACTCGAACTCTGCATATCTGCCGTGACCTGTGCCAATGCAGGATTCCCCTCCTGAATGGTCTTCGAGATCTGCGCATCAAAGGACCCCACACGGCTCCGCAGCTCCTCAACTAATTGCGCCCGCCTCTTCCGCTTTGCCGCTCGCAGTAGATCATCCAGGTCCTTCTCGTAGGCGCGCACCACGCTCCGAATGCGATCTCCGTTTCCCGGCCTTGGCTTCTCCATTGCGGTAACTGCGGCATCGAATCTTTGTTCGTACACCTCGAGCAAACTCAGCGATTTTTGTGTCTCTCCCGCTTCTTGCGGCTCTAGCTCCTGGATCTGGCCCAAAATCTCCTTGGTTCTCTCGAGTGAATCGCGGTTTGCCTCGAGATAGCTCGGAACTTGCAGCAAGAGGTAGTTTCTTTCTGCTCGCTGAGGTTCGAGATAGCTCGGATCATGCAACAAGAAGTAATTTCTTTCCGCGCGCCGGGCCTCCAGCATCTCAATTGAGGCCTGTTGCGCAAGCGTCGCCGCCGGCGCGTTCAAGTTGACGATGCGGTCCACGATCCATCCCATCTCGAACAGGTACTAGACCGCCAGGGACAACACCGGAACTAGAATCAATCGTGCAATGGCCAGACTGTACCCCACTCTCTTCCGCAGCGAGTTTCCAGGTGCAAGGATCTTGAACGTCTTGCGAATTTCGATTCTCATGAGCCTGCTACCGCCGCAGAGTTTGGTTCGATTGTGTGTCGGTAAGTGTCCTCATCTGAAGTACGTCCCTTTCGGGCCAAAACTGTTCAGACGATGCAGCAGCGCGGCATCCGGTCCAGCACCGGAGCAAGCAACGCGGCTGCCATAAGATAGGGTGCTGATCCATCGTTATGAATTCAAAGGGTTTGTAGAAATCAGAGAATCACCGAGTCTTGGCTAAACGTCGCAAATCTGACGTCGAGGCCAAATACGGACGCCAAATATCACGTCCCTTTTCGGCAGTCCTGAACATGACGTGCTGGCCGTTGACGCGTGTCCTGGTCCTGACGACTCTCCCCAGGGACAGCAGATGGGTGTGTGAATCGTTTCTACTGAAGTGAAATTGTTGTCTGCAGGCAATTTTCTTTTCGTTTGACGGAATGCGGGTTGGAGGTTTTGCTTGTTGAAGGCAGTTGTCGCATTTAGCCTCTGTTGCGCTCTTTTGGTTCTGGCGTTTAGCTCCGCCAGCAATTCCTCCGTCGCCGCCGAGACCACTTCTTTACAGGAACATCGTCTGCGCCTTTATCACACGCATACGGGCGAGCATATTGACATTGTGTACCGTCGCGGGGATGTCTACCTTTTGGAAGCTGAAGAAGAGCTAGATCATTTCCTACGCGACCATCGCACCGGAGACGTCAAGCACTACGATCCACGGGTCTTCGACATTCTTTCCGATGTTGCCGCAGCGGTCGGGCATCCGAGCGCGGAGATCGAGATCATTTGCGGGTACCGGACCGCGTGGAGCAATGAATTTCTTCGCGCCCGTTCTGCCGGGGTGGCGAAGAACAGCCAACACATGGAGGCGGGCGTCATTGATATTCGCATTCCGGGAGTCGACACGCTTACGCTCCGCAATGCCGCGCTGACGCTGGGTCGTGGAGGGGTAGGTTATTACCCCCGCTCGGGATTCATTCATGTCGACACTGAACACGTCCGCACGTGGTGTTACGGCTGCTCCGCGTCGCGCGGCAACGCAGAATAGTTTATGGAGGTCGCGCAACTAGAGTTGGCTGTGGCATAAGAGTCGCCCAGCGATTCAGTTTTTTGACGCGTAGGCTTGGGCGAACAGTTTGGCCGTAGCCTTGTCATACCCGTAGATGTCTTCGAAAAAGAAAATCCGGCCGTCCTCGTTGGCAATCGCAGTGCCGTAGACGATCAACACGGGAATCTCGTGCGCCAGATTTACCTGCTCCTGCTTCTGCGCTTGAAACGCCACATCCACCCGCTCCCGCGTCCAACCCGGATTATTTCGGAGCACCCACGTGGCTAGCGCCTTGGGATCCTCAACTCGAATGCAGCCGTGGCTGAAATCGCGCCGGTTCTCTTCGAAAAGCGCTTGGGACGGTGTCGAGTGCAAGTAGATGTTGTCAGCATTGGGAAAAACAAACTTGATCAGGCCAAGCGCGTTCTTCGGTCCCGGTTTCTGCCGGACCATGAGCTTGCCCGCGTGCAATTGCTCGAGCACTTCATCGCTCACGACGTCGTCGGTAACCACTTCGCCGGAGTACGTGGTCACTTCAAAGTTGTTTTTCTGCAGATACTCGGGATCCTTTGTAATTTTCGGGACGATCTCAGCCCGCAAAATACTCGGCGGCACATTCCAGTAGGGCCATATGATCAGGTATTTCATTTCTTCTTCGAGTACTGGCGTCTGTGTACGCATAGCGCGTCCCACGACCACAGGCATGATCAGCTCCGGATGCAACGACGAGTCGTATGCTCGAAGAACGAATTCTGGAATATTCACGATAATCGGAGGCTGCGTAAAGGTGTGCGGCAGCCAGCGGAAGCGCTCCAGCATTAGCCGCAGCTGTTCCACCCGGTCACTCATCGGCCGGTTCAGTTCCGTGATGGTCTGGGGTCCGAGTTTACCCGAGGCGTCCAATCCATGGCGGAGCTGAAAGTGTTTCACCCCTTCCGCAACCGCGCCCGAATAATCCACTGAATTTTCGGGCACCGACACCGACGGAGGCAGGTCATCCAAGAATTGCAGCCTGCGCACGAGCTTCCCGGTTGCCTCGTACTGCTGTCCTGCTGCGACCGGTTTTTTCACCTGCGGCAGAAGATCAGGCACTTCTTCCTTCTGCATCTGCATATATTTCTGAAGCACCAGCAGCGTCCGTTGGTAACGGGGGTAGGCAGACTCGATGGGCGCCAGGGCAGCCTTCACACTTTGTGCTCCCACCACGTTTTTCCAGAGGTACCCTCCGGGATCATGTTTGTGGACCCCCGGATCGAAATCCTTGTGGATAACCTGGGGATTCACCTTTCCCAGGTGCAGGTCAAGTCCATAACGGATCGCGGAGACAGTCAGGGCCACATCAAATTTTATCAGTGCTGATTCCGGCGCCGCGGATGGGCTCTGCAGCGTCTTCAGGCGCTCCGGCCACCGCGCGCCATCGTAGTCCTTGTTGTCGAGTCCTTTTTGATCGGCGTCTTCCAGGATGCCGATCAACTCGGTGGCCTGTCCCGTCGGTTTGCCGGCGTGGCTCCATGCCAGCCTGTAGCCGGCCAGATCGTAGAATTCTTTAACACTATCGCGACGTTCCGAGAAGTTGGGCCACTGTAGATCTACAAGGCGCCCACTCTCGACGAGGGCGCGCAGTTCTTGTTCCCCCGCAGGGCTCAGGCAAGTCTCTATACCGCGCGTACGAGTCGCGACCGTTCCATTCCTCGGCGCGTCAGAGGAGACTGTCCCGCCAGCGCATGCCGTGAATCCCAGACCGGCCGCTAGAAACAACATTAGCCGCTTTCTCATCTGTAATTTCCTTCCTCCACGCAAAATATCAGACTTCTTCTTCCAATACCGCCGACATGGATCTTGTGTCATTCTTCGCTCATTGAGCGCGCGTTTCGCCTCGCTTGGTGGATAAACCTGGACCCGTGTGCGAATTGGGATGGGGAACGGTACGGTCAAGAACCCTTGTTCCTGGTAGAGCAGACCGTGGCATGGCGCAACTGACAGCCAAATCAAGAAATAACTGGAGGAGGCCCCAATCTAAGATTGTCGCGCCATCAACCGTTTGATGTCTGACCGAGAAGAAAGATGCAGTTCTCTGCAACCCGCCATAGGACTACGTGCCGGACGGGCCAAGGTCGCCATTTCGGACCGCGTGCAGGAGTAGTCGATTGAAATTCAATAGACCATTTGGGGCAGCACGGGGAACGCTCTGGCTCATTTGCGGCAACTCAAAAGTCCGCTCTTGAAGTGGCAGAAATCGCGTTCCGCATGAGCAGGAATGAGTACTGAAAGTGGGTGCGACGCGTATCCCCTTCGTGTACCTCGCTCATGCGTTTCTGGCGATTTTCGCGCTTCCTGCCATATGTGAAATCAATAACTCGCGTGTCTATGATGAGGCTGACGCGTGATGACGCCCATGACGCCGCTGCAGCTGTCATAATGCTTTTTTTCCTGCAGAACCACCCGTTAAATCAACAGCTTGTGAGAACGAGAGTGTTTCTTCTCCGTGGCACTCGACTTGCTCTAGCACTGGATGTCCTAGCGAATCGCTGAGACACAGGGCAGTAAAAATGCTGGCACTCGCTATCCCAGTGGCCCACAGAGTGTCCTTTTTCGACAAGGGAGTGATGCGGCCTATGAGCACAAACTTGATAACCAGCGGCGAAAGCAGGACCTGGGTTAGATCGAGGACTATCGATTCGAAGGCCAAGCGAACATGGATACAATTCCTGCCCCTCGTATTTTTGATATTGATCGAACTTGGAGGAATGGTGCTCCTTTGCTATAAGTGCGAGCATCCTGCCGAGGTTTCAATCTTCCAAGAACGCTGATTACGACCATTGGCGCGATTGTTCGAGGGACGGCGCGGGGTACGAGCGTAGACCCCAGGGGGACTGTTTGTATGATCAAAGAAGCTAGCTGCGAACAGACTCTTGCACGCTCATGGGTGAAAAAAACAAAGCTAAGCTCATCCGGCATAGATCAGTGGTGCAGTTTTCATTTTCCAACTATTTTCCAATTTCGTTTTTGTCTAAACTGCTAAAATGCCGCCAGTTCAAGCGCTTTTGGATTTGCGTTTAAGGTTGCCAAGGTTCAGGTGTCGGTTCGATTCCGATAGGCCGCTCCATTTCCTCTTGTTTTCCTCAGCCTGTCAAATTTCTCCGTCAATCTCTCGCTCATTTCCCAGTAAACTCCGCTCAGTGGCGTCTCACCCATGAATCCATGCCGCATCGCCGTTGGCAGCACGCGCCGTCCCAAGCTCTTGGCCGTCGAAGAAGCCCTCGCTCTGTGCTCCGACAGTCTCGCTCCGCAAGGCCGCGTGGAAATTCAGGGTTACGAGGTCGCTAGCGGTGTGAGCCATACGCCCACCTCCCGCGCGGAATTGATGCAAGGGGCACGCCAGCGCGCCGAAGCCCTGCAACGCTTGCTCCAGCAGGCCGGCACCCTCGCCGATTATTTTGTCGGCCTCGAAGGCGGCCTCGACGTCGTCTCCGAAAACGCCGCGCGCCATGTCTTCCTCGAAAGCTGGGCCTACGTGAGCGACGCCACCCATGGACACTTCGGATGTTCGGGCAGCATCGAACTCCCGGAGGTCCTCGCGGACGAAGTGCTCACTCGCGGCACCGAACTCGGCGTCGCCATCGACACCTTCGCGGGCGCCGTCGGCATCCGCGATGGCCAAGGCGCCTGGGGCGTGCTGACCGGCAACCGCATCATCCGCCAGGAATCGTTTCGACTCGCGCTCCTCACGGCGTTTGCTCCGTTCTATAATTCCAGAATGTACCGGCAGGCCGCCGCTGCGGGTTCTTGAGTTTCGGTTTACCTTCGTTCAAGGAGACGATGCGTGGACATAGTCAAGGGCAACATGGGTTGGATTGAAGTCGTTGTCGGGCCGATGTTCTCCGGCAAGAGCGAAGAGCTGATTCGCCGTCTTCGCCGCGCCGAAATCGCCCGCCAGCGCGTGCAGATCTTCAAGCCTTCCATTGACGCGCGTTACGCCGCAAACGAAATCGTCTCGCACTCCGGCCTCGAAATTGCCTCCGACAACGTCGGCAAAGCCGCCGAGATCCTCGAAAAACTCCAGCCGCGCACGGAAGTGGTCGGCATTGACGAAGCCCAGTTCCTCGGCGACGAAGTCGTGGACGTCTGCACCAAGCTGGCCAACCTCGGCAAGCGCGTCATCATCGCCGGGCTGGACACCGACTACCGCGGCCGCCCCTTCGAACCCATGCCGCGCCTGCTCGCCATCGCCGAGGAAATCACCAAGCTGCTCGCGATTTGCGTGCGCTGCGGCAATCCCGCCGTGCACACCCAACGCCTGGTCGAAAGCGAGGAACTCATCGTCGTCGGCGCCGGTGGCGCATACGAAGCCCGCTGCCGCCGCTGCTTCGAGCCCAACCCCGCCCTCGCCGCCCGCGAAGCCGCCGGCCCGCTACTCCTTCGTAACCGCGCCGCAAATGCCGGCGGCAAGTAGTCCCATCTTCCGATAATCTAACGTGTGCTCGCCGCTCGCGAGCCTCACAACTCATGCGCATCGAATCGAAAGCTCCCACTCGCGTTGATCTGGCCGGCGGCACGCTCGACATCTGGCCGCTCTACCTCTTCCATCCCGGAGCACTCACGCTCAACGCCGCCATCTCCCGTTACGCGCGCTGCACCATCGAAACGCACTCGCCCGAAGACTCGCGCATCAAGCTTGTCTCGCTCGACACCAATCGCTCCGAATCGTTTCCCTCGTTTGCCGCGCTGGTTCGCGCAAAGCGCTATCGTCTGCCCCTGCTCGCCGAAATCGTCAAATTTTTCCGCCCGGAGGGCGGCTTCACGCTCACCACGAATTCCGAAGCCCCCGCTGGCGCCGGCATTGGCGGCTCCAGCGCCATGGCCGTCGCCATCTGCGCTGCGCTCGATCGCTTCACCGGGGCAGGGAAGAGCAAGGTGGACTGGATCCACATCAGCCGCGACGCCGAGGGCATCGTCATTCGCGTCCCCACCGGCACCCAGGACCACTATCCGCCCGCGTTTGGCGGAGCCGCCGCCATCGAGCTCATCCCCGGCGGCGAACGCCGCATCGAACTCCGCGTGAATCTCGATGAACTCGAGCGCCGCCTGCTCGTCTGCTACACCGGTAAGCCTCGCCAGTCCGGCATCAACAACTGGGAAGTCTTCAAAGCACACATCGACGGCAAAAAGTCCGTGCAGAATAACATCGAACACATTTCACAAATCGCTCAGGAAATGCGCGTCGCGCTGGAACGCGCCGATTGGGATGAAACCGGACGCCTGATGCACTCCGAATGGAGCTTCCGCCGCCGCAATCTCCCCACCATCTCGACCAAAACGATTGACGCCATCATCAAGGGCTCGCGTCGAAAAGGCGCGCTGGCGGGCAAAGTTTGTGGAGCCGGCGGAGGTGGCTGCGTCGTCCTCCTGATTGAGCCGGATGCCCGCGAACGCGTTGAACGCGCTATCCTTGAAGCCGGCGGCGAACTCCTACCCATGCGCATTGACCGCCAGGGCGTCACCGTCGTTTCCCCATAATTTCCGCGGGAGCCACTACTCAACTGGCTCGCCGCATCATAAAATAACCTAGGCGCCGAGTGGGGCGTCCTGGCAGTCCCGATGTCCAACTGGCTTTCCATTTCGTTGCTGGCTCTCGCCTTTGCTGCGGCAGACGTGCCGAAGTCCACGCTCTTGCCTGCTCATCCTTCCAATTCCAATAATTTGGGAAGCACGCTGGAGGGCGAATCCATCCCCACGGTGCCCGTAATGCTCGCGGGCGATCCCGGGCAGGGCGCTGCGGATTCCAAGGCTCCTTCATCCAATAGCGCAACTCTAACGGAAACCTCCAAGCTTGCGCTGATCCGCTACGTCTCCGGCGAATTTGCCAAGGCCCGCAAGCCCATTCCCGCCGGCAAAGAAGGCTTCGTCATCTATACCGACAAGCCGTTGAATTTCGACTATCTCGATCGCGCTGTCGTCAAGCACGGCGCCGCCATCAACACCGGCGATCCCACGCAAATCACGGGTCTTACTTTCAAGGATCGCACCATTACGGTAGACATCAACGGCGGGGGCCGCCCCAAACAGCACTGGTGGGAACACATCCAGATCGGGATGGGCGGTGCAACTTCTCCGACCGCCGATTCCAGCGCTCCTCCCCCTCAGGATCAGGGCCCGCCGGGCATTCAGTCCGGTGCCGGCGGCACCCTCTATATCGAATTTCCCAAAGAGATTCCGAACTTAACCCCCGCTGATCTGAAGAAAATCCTTTCCCCATTCCTCGATTTTGGCGGCGAACATTCGGCCGCCGTCCAGTGGATTGACACGCTTCCCCCGGAAATGAAGAAAGCCATCACCGAGCGCCACGCCGTCCTCGGCATGGACCGCGATGAAGTCGTCGCCGCGATGGGAAAGCCCGACCACAAGGTCCGTGAGCGCGATGCGGAAGGCTACGATACTGAGGACTGGATTTACGGTCATCCGCCCGACAAAACCGTCTTCGTCCATTTTCGCGGAGAAAAAGTCAGCTCCATCAAACAATATCCCGACTAATTTTAACTACAAACTTCCTCCAGCTCGGATTTCCCTTCGCTGCCGCCGTTAGCTTCCGATCCGCAAAATCCCGTTGTTCAGCCACACATGCGCCGCCAGCAGTGCGATGATTCCCAGCATGATCGCGAAGTGCACCCGCCGCACCAACTTCGCTCTCTCCGGGCCCCCGAAGCGCAACCCGATTCCAAATCCAATCTGCACCACGATCAACGCCAGCGCCAACGTCGCCAGGCGCAAGCCGGTGTAACTCGTGTGCGGCAACCGGTGCGTCGCCATCGGCAGCCACGCATGAACGAACGATCCGATCGCGACCAATGCCGGTAGCCAGTAGTGCAGCTTCATTCGCCCGCGGAGCACCCGCGCGAAGCTGCGGTCCGAAGCGCTTTGAGTCCACCCCCGCGAATACGGCAACGCGATCACCAGTCCAAGCAGCACGACGCTCAACCATCCAATCAACCCGCTCGTGAAGAGAATCTCCATAAAAGGGGCGGCGCCCACGCTCTCAAAAAACGCGTCTATTCTCTCTGTTTCTCCGTAAATCGGCTATTAGAAAAGACTTGTGAACCTCTGTGACCTATGACGTTTCCTCTTCCGTTGACTTTTTCCTACACTCCACCTAGCATTTTCTGTTCTACCCGCGGCGTCTTGCGAACCTGTTGTGACGCCGCAATTTACCATCCCGCATCGGAGGAAGTATGCCAATCAAAGTAGGTATCAACGGCTTCGGCCGCATCGGGCGCAATATTGTGCGCACCGCGATTGACGACAAGGACATTCAATTCGTCGCCGTCAACGACATCACCGATGCGAAGACCCTGGCCCACCTGCTCAAGTACGATTCGGTTCTCGGCAACCTGCCCCACGCCATTACGCATACCGATGATTCCATCAGCATCAATGGCACGCCGATTAAGGTCTTCAAGGTGAAAGATCCAACCGAAATCAATTGGGCCAGCGTTGGCGCGGATATCGTCGTCGAATCCACCGGCCTCTTCACCAAGGGTCCTGAAGCGAAAAAGCACCTTCGCGCCCCCGTGAAAAAAGTCATCATCTCCGCGCCGGCGGAGGACCCGGATGCCACGTTCGTCCTCGGTGTCAACGACAAGACTTATGACCCCGCGAAGCATCACGTTGTTTCGAACGCCTCCTGCACCACCAACTGTCTCGCCCCGGTCGCCAAGGTCATCCAGGACACCTTCGGCATCCACAGCGGCACCATGACCACCATCCACTCCTACACCAACGACCAGAAGCTGCTGGACCTCCCGCACAAGGATCTCCGTCGCGCTCGTGCCGCTGCCCTGAGTATGATTCCGAGTTCCACCGGCGCGGCCAAGGCGTTGCACCTGGTGATCCCCGAACTGAAGGGCAAACTCGACGGCTACGCCATGCGCGTCCCCACGCCCAACGTCAGCGTTGTGGACCTGACCGTGTTCGTCGAAAAGCCCGCCACCAAGGATTCCGTGAACGCCGCTTTGAAGGCCGCCGCCAATGGCCCGATGAAGGGCGTTCTCGGTTACACGGAGGAAGAACTGGTCTCCGTGGACTTCCGCGGCAATCCCAACTCCTCGATTGTGGACTCGGGCTACACCAAAGTCGTCGGCGATCGCTGCGTCAAGGTCCTGGCCTGGTACGACAACGAGTGGGCTTACTCCTGCCGTTGCCGTGACCTCATCAAGCTGCTGGCCTCCAGGTTCTAAACGCTCGCGCTGCGCAACCGTGGCCCGCTTGCGAAGACGCGCCATGGTTGTGCGTGATTGCGCAATAACGATGAGCAAATAACGGCTGGCAGATTGCAGCGAACAGGATCCGCGTTTTCGAACCCGTAGTCTGCGCCGTGCTCTTTACTTCACTGCTAGCTGTTAGCTGCTAACCGAATACTAACGAAAGAACGCATCCGACACGGACAAACATATGAGCAAACTTACGATCCAAGACCTCGACCTCCGCGGCAAGCGCGTATTCATTCGCGTGGATTTCAACGTTCCGCTCAAGGACGGCGTCGTCACCGACGACACCCGCATCCGCGAAACGCTGCCGACTCTCAAACTCGCCATCGAGAAAGGCGGACGCTTGGTCCTCGCGTCCCACCTCGGCCGGCCAAAAGGCGGACCCGACCCGAAATATTCCCTCAAGCCCGCGGCCAAAAAGCTCGAAGAACTCCTCGAGAAGCCCGTGGCGTTTGCTTCGGATTGCGTCGGTCCGGAAGCCGAAGCAAAGAGCAAAGCCCTCAAGGATGGCGAAGTTCTTCTCCTCGAAAATGTGCGCTTTCATCCCGAAGAGGAAAAGAACGGTGAGGAATTCTCAAGGCAGTTAGCCGCGCTCTGCGATGGCGTCTTCGTCTGCGACGCCTTCGGCTCCGCGCATCGCGCGCACGCCAGCGTCGTGGGTATCACCAAGTTTGTGAAGCAATCTGCTGCCGGCCTGCTGATGGAAAAAGAACTCTCGTACATCGGCAAGGCTATCAGTAACCCCACGCATCCGTTCGTGGCCATCCTCGGCGGCGCAAAGGTCAGCGACAAGATCGAGGTCGTCGAAAACCTCATGAAAATCGCCGACGCCATGCTCATCGGCGGCGGCATGGCCTACACCTTCCTGAAAGCCCAAGGTCTCGCCATCGGTAAGTCTCTCGTCGAGGAAGACAAACTCGACCTCGCTCGCAAAATTCTGGCCGATGCGAAGCTGAAGAATTTCAAGCTGTTTCTCCCGCTCGACAATATCGTCGCCCCCGAATTCAAGGCCGATGCGCCCGCAAAAGTCGTCGAAGTTGCTGGGATTCCCCCCGAGTACATGGGCCTCGACATCGGCCCCAACACCATTGCTGCCTATTCCTCTGAAATCGCCAAGGCCAAAACCATCGTCTGGAACGGCCCGATGGGCGTTTTCGAAATGCCAGCCTTCGCTAAAGGCACTCTCGCCATCGCCCAAGCCGTCGCCGCTGCCACCACCGGCGGCGCCGTTTCCATCGTCGGCGGAGGCGATTCGGTTGCGGCCGTTCACCAGTCCGGCCTCGCCGGCAAGATCTCTCACATTTCCACCGGCGGCGGAGCCTCTCTGGAGTTCCTCGGTGGCCGCAAGCTTCCGGGCGTGGAGGCCCTCACCAACAAATGACCGCTCATCTTAGACGCCGCGTCATCGCCGGCAACTGGAAGATGTTCAAGAATCAGGCGGAGACTCGCACCTTCTTCTCCGCCTTCAATCCTCTCGTCGCGGGTGTCACCGATTGCGACATCGTCCTCGCCCCGCCTTTCACCAACATCCCGGCCGCCGTCGAAGCCACCAAGGGCACTCACGTAGCAATCTCTGCGCAAAACGTCTTCTGGGAAAAGGAAGGCGCGTTCACCGGCGAAATCTCCACCGGGATGCTGGTGGAGGCGGGCTGCCGCTATGCCATCATTGGCCACTCCGAACGCCGCCAGTTCTTCGGCGAAACCAACGAAACCGTCTACAAGAAGACCAAAGCCGCGCTCGCCGCCGGACTCACCCCCATTGTCTGCTTTGGCGAACTGTTGGCGGACCGCGAATCCGGCCGCACCGAGAGCATCTGCCAAACCCAGTTCCATGGCAGCGTCGGCGCGTTGACCCCCGACGAATTCTCCCGTATTCTGGTAGCCTACGAACCGGTCTGGGCAATAGGTACGGGCCGCACCGCGACCCCGGAAATTGCTGCGGCTGTTCATAAGTTCGTTCGCCACTGTGCGGCGGAGATTTTCGATGCTGCCCACGCAGCCAGCCTGCGGATTCTCTATGGCGGCAGCGTCAAGCCTGACAACATTCAGGGATTGCTGGCGCAGGTCGAGGTTGATGGCGTGTTGGTCGGTGGAGCGAGCCTGGACCCCAGGTCCTTCGCCAGTATCGTGAAGGATTGGGCCCGCTGAGACGCGGATTCTTTGGTGGTCGAAAAGTTCGGGTATTCTAGACTTTGAGGTGCTGGAAATGCCAGGTTGGATGAAGTGGGCCATCGCGCTGGCCATCGGCTTCGCGATTATCGGTGTTGGATTTCGCTTTTCCTGGGGCAATTACATTCTGACGCCCTTCTTTGTGCTCAATTGCCTCGTGCTGATTATTGTCGTGCTGCTGCAGAGCGGCAAAGCAGCCGATCTCGCCGGTGCCTTTGGCGGTGCGGGCAGCCAGACGGCCTTCGGGCCTCGTGGCGCGGCGACGGTTCTTTCGCAGGCCACCACCTGGTGCGCCGTTATGTTCATGGTCTGCGCTCTGGCCATGGTCGTGAAGGTGGATCGAGCCGTGGATCAAGGCGGTGGCGGAACGGGCACTTCGATTCTCCAGAAATTCTCGAAGTCCGCGCCAAAGACGGCACCGGCCCCCGCGCCGGTTACCCCGGCTCCCGCGGCGCCTCAGTCATCAACTCCGGCGCAGCCCGCTCCGGCGAAACCATAACGCCGTTGGGATGGCCGCCTTTTTATCCTGAGCCTTTCGAAGGACGGAGGCGGGGTACTTTTTCCGCGCCTTGCTCGTTTTCCGTGGCGCGGCTACAATAAAGATCGTCTTTACCTCTGTGCGGTCGTGGCGGAACTGGCAGACGCACCAGCTTGAGGGGCTGGCGGTAGCAATACCGTGGTGGTTCGAATCCACTCGACCGCACCAACACTTTTCTCCCCAATTATTCGCAAAGTTTGCCTGCTCCCCGGACCTTGTCACTCCGGCTTGTTCGGACCTGTTTATCTCCTTCACGGCTGCATCGCTTGCTTCGCTGCCTGTCAACGATCACCCAGTGGCGCAGGTTAACTTTTAACCTGGCACGGGTTAATTTTTTACCTTGCGGTTTTTGGAGTGCTCCGGTAACTTCCTTCCGCGTTCCGGTGCTGCCGCTAACCCGAATGTTCGCCGCGAGATACAGCGCAATCGCGCGCCGCTCATTCTTGGCAGCTGGATTGCACCGCTTGCCATCGCCCGGCGCTAAAAAGTTGTTCCCGGTCGGCTGTCAGTCCGTCGGCTCGGGTGGGGGCTCTTCCGTCAGGCTCTCGGTGTCTCGGGCGCTGCAGCAATTCAAATCTATTCCGTCGCCTGCGCCACCAGTTGGGAGCAGGCCAAAAGGAGCAACGAATGGCCACGAAAGGTACGAAGAAGCCCGCGAAGCTTGCCGCACTTGGCAAGACCCCGAAGCCGACAAAAGTAGTCTCCAAGAAAGATATGTTCCTCAAATTCAAGTAGCCCTCGGCGGTTTGGACCGTGGGGTTCACGTTTTGTCGCGAGGCCGGTTCCGCCACCATGCCGGCCTCGCTTTTTTTCTGGGTGGCCACGGTTTTCGTTATGAAAATCTCCGCTCCACATTCCTGTTTTCATTTGGAGCTCCGCAAATCGCGAATTGATAGGCGGGGTCTGTTCGCCATGGAAACTATCCCCGCGCGCTACAAGGTCGTTGAGTATGCAGGCGAAAAGATTCGCATGAGCGAGGCCCGCCGCCGTTTCTGGAAAATCTTCCACCGCAAGGGACCCAAGCGCATGTATCTCGCGAAGCTCTCTTCCCGATGGGTAATTGACGGCGCGGTCGGCGGCAGCGGCGCGGAACTCATCAACCACTCCTGCGCGCCCAACTTGTTTGTCAAGCGCGAGCGCGGGAAAATAAACTTTTACAGCAGGCGCCGCATCTGCCGGAACGAAGAACTCACCGCGGATTACCAGTACGCCGCGAACGCTGTGCAGGTCATGTGCCGCTGTGGCGCGGCAAACTGCCGCGGAACGATCAATGTGAAGAAATAGGCTCTCTGTCGCTGCGGACTGGCACCCCGAATTGCATTTCTCGACCCTTCATGTTAATAAGATATTAACGGGGTCTTTTAATGCCTACTGAGCGGTCCCTGACCGAAAGCGAAAGGCTTTTTCAGCTTGTCGCCAACACTGCCCCGGTGATGATCTGGATGTCCGGTGTAGATAAGCTCTGCAACTATTTCAATCAGCCTTGGCTCGAGTTCACCGGCCGTTCGCTCGAAGCTGAACTCGGCAATGGCTGGTCGGAGGGAGTGCATCCCGACGATCTCCAACAGTGTCTCGAGACCTACACTCGGGAATTCGATCGCCGCGTCCCCTTCCGCATGACCTACCGTCTACGCCGTCACGATGACGAGTACCGCTGGATCCTGGATCAGGGCGTCCCTCGATTCGACTGGAACGGTGAGTTCGCCGGCTTCATCGGTTCCTGCATTGACGTCACCGAACAAAAACATGCCGAGGATGCTTTGACCTGGATGAATCAGCGCTTGCTGGAAGTTCAGGAAGAGGAACGTTCTTGGCTGGCGCGCGAACTTCATGACGACATCAACCAGCGCATCGGTCTTCTGGCCCTGAATCTCGAAAGCCTGAAAAACGATCTGGCGCCGGAGCAGATCGTTCTTCGGCAGCGCATTGCGGAAGAGGGTGAGCGTGTTTCCCGCCTCGCCACCGATATCCAGGGCCTCTCGCATCGCCTGCACTCTTCCAAGCTCAGGTTGCTGGGCCTGGAGGCTGCCGCACATGGTTTCTGCAGGGAGCTCCAAGCACGGGAGAACGTCCAGATTGACGTCCGCTCCGAGCAGTTTCCAGAAAAATTGCCCGAAGATGTCGCTCTCTGTCTTTTCCGTGTTTTACAAGAGGCGCTTCAGAACGCGGTGCGCCACAGCCGTTCCAAGAAATTCCAGGTAGCGCTCGTCGGTTCCTCCACGGAGATCAAGCTCACAGTGCGGGATTGGGGTGCGGGCTTCCGTTTCGACGACACCTCTACGGACCGCGGCCTCGGACTCACCAGCATGCATGAGCGGCTCAAACTCGTCGGAGGCCGCCTGTCGATCGAATCCACCGTAGGTGTCGGCACGACGGTCGGCGCCACCGTCCCGCTTCGGCACGAGCCGGATTCTCGGCACGCGCAGCGAAATCCCGCGGAAAATTCCGCGTGGATTTCCCGTTAACTCCGGCACGCTCTTCTCCCTCCGCTTTTCCTCTCTTTGGAGGCCGCGTCTTCTGGCATGCGGCTTAGGCCTCCCGCCCCTGTTATTATTCAGAAATGTCTCTTCTACTCTCCGAAGTCGAAGCCCGCGTCCTGGGCGCACTCATCGAAAAAGAAAGCACCACTCCGGAGTACTATCCCCTGTCGCTGAACGCCCTTCTCGACGCCTGCAACCAGAGATCCAATCGCGAGCCCGTCATGACTCTCGACGAGGACGCTGTCCGCAAAGCCCTGCGTACACTCACCGATCAAGCTCTCGTTCGCTCGGCCAGCGGCGATTCGCGCGTCCCAAAATTCGAGCATCGCCTCAACGAACTCTACAATTTCCATCGCCACGAAATTGCCGTGCTCTGCGTCCTGCTCCTCCGTGGGCCGCAAACCCCCGGCGAACTCCGCACACGCACCGAACGAATGTATTCCTTCGAGGATCTTGACGCGGTCCACTCCGCTCTCAACCTCCTGATGCGCCGCGAGCCGCCACTCGCCAAAGTTCTCTCGCGTCAGCCCGGCACCAAGGAATCGCGCTACATGCATTTGCTCTCCGGTGACGTGGCCCCGGCGTTCCATCCGGACTCCGAGGATTCGAAAGAGGTATCCCACGCGTCCGTTGATTCGCCCGGCGTCCAGCGCATCGCTCACTTGGAATCCGAAATTGCCGAATTGCGAAGGGAACTCGACTCACTTCGCGAGCAATTCGCCGCCTTCCAGAAACAGTTTCAGTGATTCCGTGCCGTCACACCGCCCGAAATACTCCGTGCACCACCGCGGACATCCCGCTATGCTTCGTTCCTTCTTCCATGTACTGCGTTACTTCCTCAAGCTCCAGCACTTCCGCCGGCGCAAAATCCTCCCGCAGCAACTCCGCCGTATAAAGAAGATTCGCATCCTTGGGCCCGCCGGTACGAAACTCCAGTTGCCCCCGCGAGAACGCTTCAAAAATCAGCAGGCCTCCCGGCTTCAACGCCCGCGCCATCGCGCCATGGACTTTTGCGCGCTCCTCCGGCGGCAGGTGCAGAAAAATGGCCACCACTCCGTCAAACTCGCCCACCGGCCAGTTCCACTTCGCCAGATCGGCCTGCTCAATCTTCATCGTCAGGCCCGCCGCCTTCGCCGCTTTCTGCGACCGTTCCACGCCCACAGGCGACAGATCCACCGTGTGCACGTCAAATCCTTGCCGGGCCAGCCATTGCCCGTTGCGTCCATACCCATCCGCCGGTACCAAGACTTTCCCTCCCGCCTTCAGCCGCGCGGCCTGCTTTTCCACGTATCCATTTGGCTTCGTGCCGTAGACCGGCTCTTGTTCACGGAACCTTTCGTCCCACACGGCTTGCGGATTCCTCCATTTATCCATTGTCACGAGTCATGTCCTTTCGTCGGCGTCGTTCTCGATTTTAGCCCACCGTCGGCGCTTTTCGCCTGCGCCTCCGTTTCTTGCAATTTCCCCCACAGGCGGTAAGATACCGTTTCAAGCTCTGTACTCCGCCCGCAGCGGAACTTCAACCAGAATGGTCACTTACGACGACGGTTCACCGCGCTCCGCCCGCCCATCCCTGCTGGGTCGTTACGTTTTCTCCACCTGCCACAAGACCATAGGCTTGCAATATCTTTGGCTGGCCCTCGCCAGCGTTCTGGTCGGCATGGTGCTTTCCACCTTGTTGCGCTTGCAGGCCTCCTGGCCGGATACCGCGATACCCTTTCTTTCCAGCATCCAGAACACTCCCGAACACTACGCCGCCATCCGTCTTCTCCACGGCTCCCTGATGGTCTTTTTCGTCCTCACCGCCGCGCCCCAGCTTGGTTTCGGCAATTATCTTCTGCCCCTGCAGATCGGCGCTTCCGAAATGGCCTTTCCCGTTCTCAACAGGCTCTCCTTCTGGCTGACCGTTGCCTCGCTCACCGGCATGACCGCGTCGGTCTTTTATCCGCCGGAATCGGGCATTAATCTCTGGCTCGCCAGCGCCGCGCTCTTTTCGTTGGCCGCCCTGCTCAGTGCGCTCAACTTCGCCGTCACCACGATTGATCTGCGCGTCGAGGGCATGACCCTCCCGCGCCTGCCCATCACGGTTTGGGCTTGGTTTCTGAATGCCATCCTCAGCATGCTCATCTTCAGCATCCTCCTGGCGGGCTGCGCCGCTTTGCTTTCGGATCGCTTGCTGGGCGCGCAGTTTTTTTCCGTCGGCACGTTTCTCGCCTCGCAGCCTGAAAATCTCGTTCGCCAGGGAAGTATTCCCGTGCTTTGGCAAAGGCTGTTCTGGTATTTCGCGCAAGCCGAAGTTTACGTTGCGATGTTGCCGTGCTTCGGTATTGTCACGCATCTGATCGCCATGTTTTCGCGCAAGCCCGTGTGGAAAGAACGCCTCGTTGTCCTCGCCCTCTGCGGCGTGGGTCTCATGGGTTTCTGCGTCTGGGGCTATCACATGTTTGCCACCGGAATGGATCCTTACGCGCCGCTGGTCTTTGCCATTCTTGCTTCTTCGCTGGGAGTTCCCGCGGCTTTCTTGCTCGCAAGCTGGCTCGGCACGCTCTGGAACGCTCGCGTGCAACTTTCCTGCGCCCTGCTTTTCTCCCTCGGTTTCGTCTCCTTGTTCATGGCCGGTGGCCTCTCTGGCATTTTCCTCGCTCGCCATGATTTACGGAATGCCGCCGTCAGCGAGGATTTCGTCACCGGTCACTTCCATCTCGTGATGGGCGTGGCCGCCACGTTCGCCATCCTCGCCGCGCTGTTCTTCTGGTTCCCCAAACTTTTTGGTGTCCGTCTCAACGAGCCACTGGGCAAGATTCATTTCTGGGTGACCTTTGTCGGGGTCTACATGATCTTCATGCCCATGCATTGGTTGGGACTCCTTACCCAGTCCCACCTCTTGTCGGAGGCTTCGCGCGCAGGTCTCGCTTCCGCCGGTGCCTCGATTCGCACCCTGGTCACCGTGGCCACCATCTGCACCGTCTCCGCGCAACTCCTCTTCGTTATCAATTTTCTTCAGGCGCTCCTTCGCCGCAAATCGTCCGAAGCAGGCAATCCCTGGCGCGCGACCACATTGGAATGGAGCGTTCCCTCTCCCGTACCCCCCGCTGCTTTCGGAACACGCAAGCTCGCCGTTTACCGCGGTGCCTATGAGTTCCGTGGCGGCGATGCGACGGATTTTGTTCCCCAACATCTCGCGCCGGAGTTTCTGTCGCAGTAGTTACACCGAATGAAAGAGGGCTACATGCCGGGCACCACCACCCAAGACATCGAACTCATCATCGAAAAGAAACCCGGCAACGGCGGTGGTGGAAATCCGCCTCCGGTCAACGGCGGCGGTGGTGGCGATGACGGCAAACGCTCCCCGCGCCCCGGCAAGCCGTCTCCCAAGCGCTATTACACCGGTATGGCTCTGGGCATCGTTTCTATCCTTATGTTTTTCATGGCGCTGGCCAGCGCGTTTCTCGTCCGCCGCGGCACCGGGAACTGGATTCCCGTGCGCATTCCCGCGCTCATGTGGATCAACACCGGCGTTCTCCTTGCCAGCAGCGCGACCCTGGAGATGGCTCGCCATCGCTTGGCCAAGGGCGTGCTCGACGCTTACCGCAAACTTTGGCTGGTCACCACCGCCCTCGGCGTGTTGTTCCTTGTCGGGCAGGTCGTTGCTTGGCGCATGCTCGTGGACCAGGGAATTTATCTGGCCACCAATCCTGCCAGCAGCTTCTTCTACATCTTCACCGGAGCGCACGCCATCCATCTTCTCGGCGGCGTCGCCGCGTTGATCTACGTCGCTCGCCGGAACTTCAGTCAGGCCCAGATTACCCGCACCGTCGCCGCGGAGGTTACTTCCTTCTACTGGCACTTCATGGATGGCCTGTGGCTCTTTCTTCTCGTGCTGCTCTATCTAGGGAAGTAATCCGTGCCGGATGTCGGATTTCCCGATACCAACATTGCCAGCATCACGTTTGGAATCGTCACAACGCAGGTCGGCCAGGAACCTTCCCGCATACTGCGGTTCTCGCTCCGTGTTGACTGCTAGCCAGTCTCTGCCAACAAAAAATCGGGAGGCCATTTGGCCTCCCGATTTTGTTATTTTCGGCCTTCCCTCGCCGCTCAAATCTCCCTGGATTATCTCAGCCGTGCAGGCGGGTCGGCACCTGGGGGTAACTCCCGGACTCGTTCGGGATCAAAAACGTTCGCTTCCACTTTGGTCGGAGCAGCGTGTGGTATCCCCACGCCGTCGTTCCATGCCAGATGATCTTTGCCGCACGCGGGGCAGTACCCCTTGCCGGTATCTTCATCGCGCAAGCTCGCCAGCGTGTAACACCCGCAAACACAGTCGCAGTACCCCGTCGTCGATGCCGTTCGTATGGGAACCAATGCCATGGTGTTCTCCGCCAAAGATAGCATGCGCGGAGCCACGACGAAAGAACGCTTGCTGCTCGATCGCTTTTAGTTGCTCAGGTTTTTCAGGTGCGCTAGGCGAAAGGGAGATCCCAGGTTTTCCCGTAGCTCGGCCCAATGCTGGTCCGGAACGGAGAGAAACACTTCCACAATCTTTGGATCGAATTGCGTCCCCGCGCATCGCCGGATCTCTTGCTTCGCGTGGGAAAGCGGCAACGCTTTCCGGTACGGCCGGTCGCTGATCATCGCGTCCATGGCGTCCGCGATCGAAAAGATTCGCGCACCCAGCGGGATTTGTTCTCCGCGCAAACCACGGGGATACCCCGTGCCGTCGAAAAATTCCTGGTGTGCCAGCACGATTTCCGCCGCGTCCCGCAGGAACGGAATCTTGGTCAACATGCTGTACCCGATTTCGCAGTGCGTGCGCATGATGGTCTTTTCGTCGTTATCCAACGGACCCGGCTTCCTCAGGATGGAATCCGGAACGGCCATCTTTCCGATATCGTGAAGAAACGCCGCGCGCGCAAGAATCGGCAAAAAGCCCATCGGCACCGGCACCGCCTTGGCGATCGAGATCGTGAACGCTGTCACGCGCTGGCAATGCCCTTCCGTTTCCGCGTCTTTCAGGTCCAGTGCGCTGCCCAGCGCTTCCAGCGTGTCGTCGTAGGATTGCTCGAGCTGAGTTAGGGCCACAGTAAGCTGCTGCGTCCGCTCGTCTACCTGCTGCTGCAGATTCAGCTGATAGTGCTTGTTCTCCAGTATTAGCCGCCGGTGTTGCAGCGCCCGGCCTACCCCCAGGAACAGTTGGTCCTTCTCGAATGGCTTCAAAATGTAATCGTAGGCCCCGCGCCGGATCGCTTCCAACGCCGTGGAAATGTCATGAATGGCGGTTACCATGATTACCGGGACCTCCGGGTCATGAGTCCGCAGCCAGTCCAGCAGCTTGATCCCGTCCATCTCCGGCATGATCATGTCGCTCAAAACCAGGTCCGGTGCCTGCCGTTTCACGCACTCCTGCGCCGCCCGACCGTTGCTCACCGCCATGCAACTATAGCCACGGGATTCCAGCATTGTCGAAACCACTTCGCGTATCGCTTCTTCGTCGTCAACCACCAGGATGTGTTCTGCGTCCACTTTGGGTTTCTCCCAAACAGCATTATACGGGACAGCACAACACCTTTTGGGTACCCTTGCCCAGTCAGAAAATAGCGTGTTAGCGTCAATTCAGCGCGGTGTCGTTGGTCGGCTCGTCGATCTCTCGGCGGCACCCCCCTACTTTCAACCCGTTTTTCTCCCCCGGAGGGGCCGTCGTGATCGCTACACAAGGCATCCAAGGGATCGCTTTCTTCGAAGCGACGGCGTGCCTCACCCTCCTGGTCCTTTTTGTTCATTTGAAGCGCGATAACCCCGGCACTTTCTACCAGCTTTGGCTGTTTGGCTGGATCTCCCTCACCGTCGCGTCGTTCAGCGAATTGGGCTACTTTTTCGGTTTCGCATACCCGCTTCTCGTCATGGCCACCGTCGCTGGCACCGTGGCTCTCGTCCTCTTTCTGGCCTCCATCCTCCAATTCACGCTCGGTCAGAACCGCTTTTTCTGGCCCATGATCTGGCTTTGCACCCTCTCCGCCGTTACGGTCACTTACTACACCACCCAGGCCCGTTCCCGCGGATTTTCCCGCTGGGAAATCCCCATCCTTCAGAGCATCCTCTGTCTTGCTGCTGGCTGGCTGCTCTGGCGCGCGGCCGATTCCATCCGCGGACATGGCACCAAGCTCCTTGCTGGCTCGTTCACCCTGCTCGCGCTGAACAATGTCGATCGCCCCCAGTGGACGCACGGCGAACTTCACCTCCTGCGTTTTGCCTTCGATCATTTTCTCAACGCCAGTCTCGGCATCGGCATGATCGTCCTGTTGCTGGAGGCCGCCCGTACGCGCTCCATGGAAATCAGCGAGAAAATGCGGCAGTTCACCCTGCTCACCGCCTCCAGCAGCCAATCGGTCGCTTTGCCCGTGCTCCTTCAGAAAGTTCTGAACCAGCTCACCGGAAGTCTCGGCGTAACCCACGGCATCATTCGCCTCAAAGAAGGCGATGGTGAAGCCGCGGAATACTTCTGCCGCGCGGCTGTCGGTTATTCGGAGTCCTATCTGAAGCAAATGGAACGTCTCGCTTCTTCCTCTCCTTGGCTCCAAGGAGTCATTCAGGAACCCTATCGTCTGTCGCGTTTCGAGGAGGAAAAGGATCCGAAAGTACGTCGCGTAATGGCCGAGGCTGGCATCACTCAGCTGGTTAGCCTCCCTCTGCGTGGCAAAAAAGGCGTCGTCGGCCTGCTGAACATCGGCGCTCTTCCAGGAAAGCGCTTCCACGAAGATGAGCTAGCCTATCTCGCCAACGTCGCCAGCTTCCTAGGCACCACCGTCGAAAATGTGAATCTCTTCGAGCAGATCAAGACCGTGCAGCAGCAGTGGGTCTACACCTTCGATTCCATCGGCGATCCAATCCTCGTCCACGACAACGAAGGACGCGTAATGCGCGGCAACCTGCGCTTGGCCAATATTCTCGGCAAGGAGATCAGCGCGGTAGTGGGCCGCTCGGTCAGCGACCTCCTGACGCCACGAGCCGGCTCGTTCAAAATCTGCCCCTATTGCGAGGGTTTTTCCGGCGACGCCGATTCCCCCGATCCCTGGCTGCAGGGGTATTTCCTCGCTTCCAATTCCGTGTTTTCCGATCCCGCCGGCCGCCAGCTCGGCACCATCCACGTCTTGAAGGACATCACCGAGCGCAAGCGCGCCGAGGAAAAATACCGGAATCTTGTTGCCAGCGTTCAGGAAGGCGTTTTCATCTCCACCCTTCACGGCCGTTTCCTTGATTTTAACGACGCCCTCATGCGTATCGTCGGCTACGAGAATCGCGACGAGCTCATGCAGACCGACATCGCCCAGTCCCTCTATGTCAATCCCCAGGATCGCGAGCGTCTCAAGAAGCTCCTCCAGGAACACAGTTCCGTCAACGACTTCGAATTTGAAATCCGTCGCAAGGACGGCGAGGTTCGCACCGTCAGCGAATCCTCCACCGCCATTCGCGATTCCGCCGGCGCTGTCACCGCCTATCAGGGTTTCTTGCTCGATGTCACCGAGCGCCGCCGCGCCGAACAAGAAATCCGCCGCCGCAATCGCGAACTCCTCGTCCTCAACTCCATCGCCGAAACCCTTGTCTCTTCGCTGGACCTCCAGGATTCGCTGCAGCGCACGCTCCGCCAGATTCTGGAGCTCTTTTCGCTGGATGCCGCCTCCCTTTATCTATTCGAACCCGATGGCCTGTCCTTGCGTCGTGTGGCCGCGGTCGGCCACCGCTCCGAATTCGCGAAGCGCTTTCCGCTCATCGCCGTCCCTCCGGATCTCATTCAGCAGATTCGCGCGGTGCGCGCTCCGTTTCTTTCCGCGCAGGGGCTTCCCCTCCCGGCCTTGATCTCGGATCTCAAGAAAAAGGAACAGATCGAATCCGCTTACATCGTTACGCTTTGGTCCAAGGATAAAATCGTCGGTGGCCTGGTCGTCGGCAGTCGTTTGCCTCGCGAATTTTCCGCCGCCGATGTCAGCCTTCTGATCGCCGTCGGCAGTCAGGTTGCCGGCGCTGTCGAGCGCAACCAGCTTTATGAAGAAACCCGCCAGGCCTACGAGAATCTCCGTCGCACCCAGGAACAGTTGCTCCATAGCGAAAAGCTCGCCGCCGTCGGCCAGTTGATTTCCGGCGTTGCCCACGAGCTGAACAATCCGCTCACGGCCATTCTTGGCTATAGCCAACTGCTCGAATCCAGCGGCCAGGTTGGTCCCCTGGCTCTCAGCTATTCGGAAAAAATGTACAAGCAGGCCCAGCGCACCCACCGCATCGTCCAGAATCTCCTCAGCTTCGCGCGTCAGCATAAGCCGGAGCGGATTCCTGTGCTCGTCAACGCGGTGATCGAAGACACTCTTGCCCTCCGCGATTACGATCTGCGGATGAATCAGGTGCGCATCAATCTTGAGCTGGCTCAGGATTTGCCGACGATCCTGGCCGATCCCCACCAGTTGCAGCAGGTCTTCTTGAATCTCATCAACAATGCGCTGGATGCCATCCTGGAGCATGCGCAGCAGGGCGAGTTTTGGGTCACTTCAGGTGTGGACGAAAGGACCCTCTTTGTAGAGCTCACTGACAGCGGTCCCGGCGTGAAAGATCCCTCGCGGGTTTTCGATCCCTTTTACACGACAAAGCCTGTCGGCAAGGGCACTGGACTGGGCCTCAGCATCTGTTATGGCATCATTACCGAGCACGGCGGCACCATTCGCGTGAGCAATCGCCCGCCGAGGGGCGCCTGCTTCCGCATCGAACTTCCTCTGCAGTTTGACGCAAAATCCGCGCAACTCTCGGAGACCGCTGCCTCGCAGCCCTGAACTCTGCGGGGCTGCGAACTAATCGTCCCCATCTTCGTGCCGCTCGAAATCGGCAATCTCCGCTTCCTCGATCGCGTCTCTCGCAATGCTCGAGGTTGCTGCCTCCAGGTGCCGCACCATGCCGATCGACATATTCGAGAGTGTCGTGAATCCGTGTAGAGGTCCCAACCCGAATCGCAGTTGCCAGCGCAGAATTGTGCAGTTGATCGCGAATTGTATGCTCAGCCTCCAGCGTGTTAGTTCCTCCAACGGAACTACTTCCGGTGCGGTGACTGCCAGCCCACGCGAAATTTCCAGCAGCGTCTCAAACTCCTCCTGCAACTCAGCCAGGTAATGCAACGCAATTACCCGTCGTTGCCTCCGCAACGTATTTCTTAACGCCCTGTTCTTGCCCTTTCGCAGGTAGGCCGTGTCCTGGGGGGACAGCGATCTCATGATGAACGAAATGCGCGCGCAGTGGCTTGGACGGGAAAGCAATTCGAATAAATTCTCAATCGGTTCCTCGCTCCGTTTGGGAGGTTGCGATGCTGCGATCAAAATCACGATCAGGGCGATTGCCAGGAGAATGAACACAATCATGGAGATACTCATGGCTGCTTATCCTTGGCGCGCTGGAGTTCTGTCAGCTGCCGATTCAGCAGATGAAGCCGCAGATTCACCTTTGCCGAAAGCTTTCGATAGGCCTCCGGCGGAATGGCTATCGGCTTCTCAATTTCTTCGAAGCTGGCGCTTCGGATTACCCCCCACATCCAGACCAGCAAGCTGGCCAAAAATGTCGTTATTCCCAGGAAATTCCAGAACTCCGCATACTGTTGAAGAACCCGTTCCAGCAGCGAGTAGTCAATCACGTAGAACGCCGAATAGAGGCACAGCCCGATGGCCAGGGCCCGTTGTAAAGGATGGATCGGCAACCGGTAATAGCGCGCGAACAGTAAGACGGTCACTATCACTGCCGCCATGGCCAGTTCTAGGCCCCGCACTCCATTCATAATCGCCCACTGATAACCATCCTTCGAAAAAAGCAGCGCATAGCCCAAAACGCTCCCTCCCACCCACAGCAGTATCCGGCGAGCCATCTTCCAGATTCCCGGGTAACGTTCCAGGAGGCTCCGTGTCAGCTCGGCAATCGCCAGGGCCCGCATCAGGGACACCACTCCTTGGCTACCCCATGCAACTGCCCAGGTGCTCGCTCTCGATAGCCCGCTCTGCTGGTAGAGGTACGCGATCGCGGCGCTTTGCAAAAGCGTGGACACAATGTAAACCGTGAAAACGGGATACCTTAGGAACGTTCTTCGCCAGAGCAGGCCCGCCAGCAATACCGATTCAATGGCTGACGTTACCTCCCAGGCTATATCTAGCGGGTGAAGAGACGCAAACATATTGACCGAAAGCTAGCATAACTTAACTGCCCAGTAAATAACGTTTTTGAGCAGAGAGGAAGAGGGCTGGCGCCGTCCCGCACCAACTCGCCACACCGGCCCTCTCGCCACGCATCGCGCAACTTTGCAAACTCTCAGGCAGCGGCATGCTTCGGGGGTGGTTGCGTTGGGGGAGGAAGCGGCACTCCATCGGCGGTCTGGAGGTCTTGGAACTTCGGCGGCGGTTGCGTCGGGGGCGGCAGTGGTACGCCGTCCGCCATCTGGATATTTCCGAGCTTCGGCGGGGGCTGGGTGGGCGGCGGCAAGGGCACGCCATCGGCCATCCTGTAGCCGTGTGCGCCGGACTTTCCGTCAATTCGGTGATTGACCGTGGCACCGGCCAAAAGTACGATTAGGCTTCCTGAAAGAACACCACTGAGAATGAGAAATCTTTTTTGCATGGGGACCCTCCTTGGCGCGGAGGGTGACCCATTTGCGAACTATCTCTTGAATTGATTCCGTAAAAGTTCCGCCTACGGAACGCGCCCGAAGAGGAAAATCCTCATGCAAGAACAGCTTCGCACGTATCGCCGGATCTTTGAGGATCTGGCGATCCACTCTTTGGAACCTTTGCCCGGCGGCTTTGCGCGCTTGGCGTATCTCGCCGCATTGCGCGATCCTGCGACTGGCAAGTATCGTCATTCCCGGCTATCGCCGGAATACGGAGAGGAGCCGGCACATCAGGCTCTTTCCCGGTGTCATGAGGAACTTTTCGAGCGTTATTTGGAACTTCCCCTTGCCGAGCAGCAACAGGAATTTCAGCAGTTTCTTGAATCTGCTGCCGTTTCGTTTCCCAACCACCCCAGCGGGCGTCAGCTATTGTTCGACTCCTGGATTCCTCCCAAGGCCCCTGACTACCTCAAGGAACTCTTTCGCTCTAATTTGCAGGCGTTGTCCGTGGTAGTTCGCGAGCGTGGCTCCACGGCTCGTTCAGATACGTAGTCACACCCACTACCTTGCCCACCACTTCCGCTTCTTCTGGGGTTCGCCAGACTTCTGGGGTGCAATGCGAAAGCGTATGCGGTTGCATAACCAGCCTCGATTTCAACTTCTGAAACCAGCCGCAGCGATAACCCCCTCTGGTCTCTACAAAGTACAGCGGGCGATCGTATTCGCTGAACCAGTCCGCATCCTCGATGTGCCGCAGCGCCGTATCCACCAGCACGATGCTTCCCGGCCGCAGAATCGGCGTCATTCGTCGATCGGATAGTCCGATGTAACCGTACCGGTAACGCCCCGGCTTCTCGTTGTGCATTCCGGGGAAAGGACTCATGCGTTCCGGAAATTCATTTCGCAGGCTTGTGTCCTCGGAATCTGCAGCCATCAGGCCCCGGGCACCAGTCCCGAGAGCGGCACGAAGTTCATGGAGATGTGTCCGTGGGGAGGGGAAGGCGGTGCCGTCCTCGAACGTTTGCAGAAACGGCGCTTCATACCACCCGCAAATTTCCCAGGGACTCAGGTGGTAGATGGTAGCGAGCGAATAGAGCTTGTGCAGGCTCGGCACCACATTTCGGTTCTCGATATCCGCCAGGCGGCTTATGTGCAGGATGAAGTCCGGCCGTCCACGTCTTGCTGCTATCTCATAACTTGCATGCGCTACCTCTCGGTACGTGAGTCCGAGCGTCTCTCTGGCCTGCCGCAAGCGCAAACCCGGTGGATACATGCTGACCTCCCCGCGGATGAGTGAACCTGTTTTGGCACTCTAGCAAATTACCATTGTGTTACGCATCCAGAACAATATGTGTGCCTGTGGAAATGTATTCCTCGGTTTGCTTCGATCGGAATCACAATTTCAACGCTGTTTGTCCCCCTCACCTTGCATTCCGAGGAATCTGCTATCCTGATTTCGTATGACCTTCCCCAATCAGTCAGGCCGCTCTGCGTTTCCCCCTCTTCTGTTCCTCGCTCTGGCTTTGGTGTTCCCCTTCCTCTCGCCGGCCCAGCAGGCCAGCCCTGCCCCTGCAAAGCCCGACGCTCCCGCCTCTGCAACCACCCCCGAATTCCTCGCCACCGCCGACGAAGTTCTCCACGATATGAGCCTCATCACCGGCTGGGACCTCAAAACCCCGCTCAAGAAGTCCATCCGCACGCGTGCGGAAATCCGCGCCTACGTGCTTCGTGAGATGAATGACGCAAAAGACGCCAAGGAGCGCTACGCGTCCACGCGCAGCGCCGAAGCCTTTGGCTTGCTTCCCAAGGGCTTCGACCTGGACTCCTTCCTCGTGGATCTCCTGACCGAACAAATTGCCGGACTCTACGATCCAAAAGCCCATGAATTCTATATTGCCGATTGGATTGCCCCCGAGGACCAGCGCATGGTGATGTCTCACGAACTCACCCACGCCCTCGAAGACCAGCATTTCCAGATTGAATCCTGGGTCAAGGCTGCCCGCCCCAACGACGATGCGGAAATGGCTCGCGAGGCCGTTCTTGAAGGCAGCGCCATGGCCGCCATGCTCGAGTACGAATTGAAAGACAAAGGCATCAAGCTCCAGGACCTTCCCGACTTCGATCCGTCCATTTTCGTAGGTGACCTCGCGGACACTCCCATGCTCAAGAAAGCTCCGCCCTTTATTAAGGATTCCTTGATGTTCCCGTATCTCAACGGCCTGATGTTCTCTCGCGCCGTCTTGAAGGAATCAGGCTGGCCGGGCTTTTCCTCGGTCTTCGCGCGGCCGCCCGTCAGCACCCAGCAAATCATGCAGCCGGAGCTTTATTTCGCGAATAAGGCTCCCGTTCCTGTAAAGGTGGACTTGCCGCCATCGATTCCTGGCGATGACTGGGTGCTTCTTGAGGAGAGTCTGCTCGGAGAACTCGGATGGAAGGAAGTCTTGCAACAATTTCTGGACAGGTCCCGCGCGGAAACCACGGCCTCCGCCTGGGTGGGCGACGACTACGCCACCTTCGAGGAGAAATCCTCCAAGCGGCTGCTGCTTTTTGCCCGCATTCGCCTGGCGGACTCCGATTCCACCGCCCACTTCTTCAATCAATACTCCGAAGCGTTGGAAAAGAAGTATCCGAATCGCACGCTGCTCAACCAGCGTTCCAACTTTCTTTCCTTCGAAACGGCTGATGGCCTGATTTATCTTCGCTGCGAGAGCGACGAATGCATCAGTCTGGAAGGCGGAACCTCCGGCATGTTTCTCCAGTGGATCGCCAAACTCGGGTGGCCCCTGCTGCCCAAGTCTCCGCGCAAGTCTAACCCGGCCCAAATTCAGACGTCGCGCGCCTTTCCCCGAGCCGAAGCGGGCGCATTCTTGCCGAATTGACCGGCGGATAATCGGTGATTAGTTCGTGTGCTGCAGCGCCAGCAGTGTCAGGTCATCTGTCCGCCGGGTCCCCGGCGAAAAGTCCCGAATCTCGCTGAGGCAGGCCGAAAGAATGTTTTCCGGCGACTTCGCTGCGTGCTTGGAGACCAGAGACTCCACGCGCGCCAGTCCATACTCGTCGCCCTTGCTGTTGAATATTTCCGTCAACCCGTCCGTGTAGAGAAACAGGGAATCGCCGGGTTTCAGTTGCAGCCGGCACACTGGAAAGTCTGTCGAGGAAAACATCCCCATTGGCACTCCTGTTGCCTTCCGCGAGCTGATTCCCTCGCGCGACACATGCAGCAGCGGCAAATGGCCCGCGCTGGCGTACTCAACTCTTCCGTCATGCCACGCCCGGCCGACGACCAGCGTCACGTATTGCCCGGCCGTCGCGCTTTCGCAAAAGAGCCGGTTTGCGCAGCGCATCAGTTGCTCTAGCGGCAGGTTTTGTCCCGCCAGCGTTCGGAACGTCGCATGGAGATGGCTCATCAACATCGAAGCCGCCACGCCCTTGCCGGAAACGTCTCCGAGCAGGAACAGAAAGCTGTCGTCGCCTTCGATCAGGTCCAGATAGTCGCCGCTCACCTGGCTGGCCGGTTCGTAGTGGAACCTCGCCTGCCAGTTTCCTGCCGACCACTCCTGTCGCGGCAACAAACCTCTTTGAATGCCCGCCGCCATCGTCAAATCCCGTTCCAGCGCGCGCTGCTCGTCGGAACTCAAATGGTCCAGGCAAAATCTCAGCAGTGGATTGCAGATCAGCCGGTCCGCCTCAATCGAGTCGTGACAGCTTTCGCAGATGCCGAAGGTTCCTGCGCTCAGCCGCGCCAGCGCCTCGTCCACGTTCTCCAGCAGTTGCCGCAGAGACGCGTCCGAAACATTGGCGACCGTGGCCTGCTCCAGGCTCGCTCGCCGCCGTTCCAGTTCCGTGTGAAAGTACGATTGCGTTGTCGTGTCCATGCTGGTTCGCTCAACAGTTTGCTGTTTCGTGACTTGGGATTCCATCCGCTTTATGCCTCCAAATTCGGCTGAGTTTCGGGAGAAAACGGAAACCTGAGAATCGCCTACCGAACGCTCGCGGCAGCTGCTTTGCCCAGCAGCGGAGCGGCGTTTCCTCTCCTGATGCGATGCTCCAGCCGCTCGACCCGGCACATCACCTTTGCTTCTTGCCGTGCCCGCCGAGCCTGCCAAATTGGATCCCGCGACATCTCCTGGAATCGCTGAAGTTTCGCCAGCGCCAGCCGCGCGAACTCCAGCGCCCGCGTCAAATCCTTTGCACGCCGCTCGTAATGAATCGCCAGTTGCTCGCACGCGGCAATCCCATCCACGGGATCGCCCGCCAACTCCTCCCACAGCGCCACTGCGGCTTCGCCATCCCCGCGGCGCTTTGCCAGCAGCGCAAGTTCCCGTGTCGCTCTTGGCCGCAATTCCGCCGGCAGCCCCGACTCGATCGCTTGGCTGCACGTCTTCTGCGCCCGCTCGCGCTCGCCTCGCCGTTCCAGAAATCGCGACAACCCGAACAAATCCAGCGAATCTTCTTCCTCCAGCGAACCCCGTTCGTCGAGCAGGGAATTGATCTTCCCAAACAACGCCGCCAGCCCGCGCAAATCCATCTGGTTGTGCTTTACCACGCCCGCCAGTGGGTCCGCCGTTCCTCCGCGCAAATAGTCGAAGTAGTACTGCGGAATTAGTGCCGACGCTACATCCTGGCCGCGGTGCCAGCCCAATCGCTGCGCTTCCAGCACGTGCCGCTCCAGCTCCACCAATCGCACCGAACCCAGCCGCAATTTCCAAAGCGCCCGCGCCGGGTGCAACAAATCCAGATGTGCCGCCAGCTTCGGCGCCCGGATCGCCCGTGTCATCGTGAACCGGCTCTCCAGCAGCGGCCAGTCGAACGTTTTTCCATTAAATGTCACCAGCACGGGCCGTTCCGCAATTCGCGCCGCCAATTCCAGCAGCAGCGAATGCTCCTCCGCAAAATCGCGCAAGAACAGTTGCTCGACCTGCAGCCCGCCGCTGTCCCACCACGCCAGCCCGACCAGAAAAGCGTACGTCCCCGTTCCACCCGCCAGCCCCGTCGTCTCCGTGTCCAGGAACAACCACTTCTCCGCATCGAATAACTCTCCCGCGGCGTGTGGTCTGCTTTCGGAAGTGCAACGCACGGGTGTCATTTGCCCGAGTGTCCGTTCCGCTCTTTTTGCCGCCGCCGTCCGCGTCAATAATTCCAGCGTCGTCGCCGAAGGCTCTACAAATTCCGGCGTGGCAAACCAGTTCCGGATCGCCAGGTGCTCTCCGTACTGATTCCGTGCGATACCCGCGCCCAGCAGCCGCGCCAGCGGATCTGTTTCATCCGGCGCGCGCAGTGCCACCGGCTTTTCCGCCGCACCCCGCGCCGGCCGCAACGCCGCCAACCTGGAAAATTTATCGCCCAACTCTCCGTGCCCTCGTTGTTCTTTCTCTGTATTCTCGTCGTTAATTCTTCTCTTCTTTGATTCGATCCAAAATCGCCAGCGCCGCTTCCTTGGCTTTCGGCGCCAGATCCCCCGCCGGCCCCACGCACGAAGGGCACCCCGCCTCGCAGGCACAAGCCACTATCAACTCTCTGGTCTTCGCCACCAGCAAATCGTGCGCGCGAAATAACGGCTCTGAAAATCCAATCCCACCCGGATACGCGTCATACAAATACAGGTTCGGCTCGAAAAACTCCTTCGCCGCCGCTCCCACCGCGTCTTCCAGCCGCGCCGGCGCAAACTTTTCGCTCTCCGCGCCCGGCGCCGGTGGCCGCTCGCCAATCGCCGTCCCCAGGTCCCGTCCGTCGCACATCAGCAGCAGCGTCGCCACCGAAGCCAGCGCGTAGAGCATCCCGAACATTCCCGATTGCCGTTCGCTGACGGTGTACGGCAACGATTCCAGCAGCTCCCGCTCCAGCGTGATCCAGTACGCCGTCGTATGCATTTCGTTCTCGGGCAATTCCAGTTGTCCCGCGCCCACATTTTCATTCGTGAAAAATTTGATCTTCTTGAATCCCACCACCTGCGACCTCACCAGCACGTCCCCATGGGACCGCCAGTGCCCAAGCCCTGGTTGGCGATATCCCGCAAACCCCAGTCTCGTAGGGGCCGAACTTGCTTGGCCCTCTTCGATTTCGCCGCCACCTGGGCCTTCCGCACTTCCCGCCAATCGCTCCGTCTCCCCCACTTCCAGCACCCGCACCTGCGTGTACCGGATTGCGTCCGTGTAGTAATCCACGTTCACCTGCTTCACGTACGCCTTTCTCTCCTTAAAATCCAAATGCTCCACGTGGTATTGCTGCCCTCCGTGAAGATAAATCGCCTTTTCGTGCACGGTCGTCAGCGCGCTCGGAAAATCCACTTCGCCAATCACCTGCGGTGCGCCCGTAATGTCAATGATCACGAAGTTGTCGCTCGTCACCGATCGCAAGCTGATCGTATCCGCCGGGTACGCCTCATGTGTCCAGTGATAATTCTCTCCCGCCCGGTGCAGATAGCCCGCTTCCGCCAGCCGCGCGCACAAGTCCGGCACATCCACTTCGCCAAACTTCTCCTGCGGCCCGATCGGCAGTTCAAACGCCGCGCATTTCAGGTGATTGATCAGAATCTCCAGATTGTCCGGCTGGATGTAGGCATGCTCCGGCGTGTTCCCGAAAAAATAGTCCGGATGCCGCACGATGAACTGGTCCAGCGGCGCTGACGAGGCCACCATCACCGCACACGAACTCCCGCTTCTCCGCCCCGCGCGGCCCGCCCGTTGCCACGTCGCCGCAATCGTGCCCGGGTATCCGGTCATCACCACGGCGTCCAGCGAGCCAACGTCAATTCCCAATTCCATAGCCGAGGTCGTCACCACTCCCCGAATCTTTCCCTCGCGCAGGCCGCGCTCGATCTCCCTGCGTTCGCCGGGCAAATAGCCGCCCCGATACCCGCGAATCGTTTCCGGCCGCCCCGGCTGTTGCGGGTTGGCTTGCAGCAGATACGTCAGGATCAATTCCGTGTGCAGGCGCGAATTCGCGAAGACCATCGTTTGCAGTTCGTGCTTCAAGAATTCCTGCGACACGCGCGAGCTTTCGTTGATATAGCTCCGCCGGATGCCCAGTGCGCGGTTCACCACCGGCGGGTTGTAAAACACGAAGGTCTTTTCCGCGGAAGGCGCGCCATTCGCCGCCTGCACCTCTACCTGGCCTTCCGTCAGACGTGCAGCCAGTTCCCCCGGATTCGCGATCGTCGCCGAACAGCAAATGAACTGCGGCTTGCTCCCATAAAATCGCGCGATCCGCTGCAGCCGGCGCAGCACGTTGCACAGATGACTCCCGAAGACGCCGCGATACGTGTGCAGCTCGTCGATCACGATGTAACGCAGGTTTTCAAACACACGCGTCCAGCGCGTATGGTGCGGCAGAATCCCCGTGTGCAACATGTCCGGATTCGTCAGCACGACGTGGCTCTTTTCCCGGATCGCCTTGCGTGCGTCGCTCGGCGTGTCGCCGTCATAGGTGAACACGCCTACCCGGTTCGCTAGCCGCGTATTCAAGTCATGCAGCTCCGCCAGTTGGTCCTGCGCCAACGCTTTGGTCGGAAAAAGATATAGCGCCCGGGTATCGTCATCCTCCAGAATCGCGTTCAGCACCGGCAGGTTGTAGCAAAGCGTTTTCCCGGAAGCCGTCGGGGTCACGATCACCACATTTTTTTCCGCGTGCACCGCTTCCGCCGCGGCTGCCTGGTGCGTGTATAGCCGCTGGATTCCCTTTGCGTTGTAGGCGGCGCGCAAATCCGCGTTCACCCACTCCGGGAACTCCGCCCACCGCGCCTCGCGAGCCGGATAGTGCCGCACGGCGGTTAGGATTTCGCCGTCGCGGTCCCGCGCGGCAAAGCCGTCCAGCACCTGGGCCACGCGCGCCAGCGTCGAACTCTGCCCGGCGCGCGCCAATGAATACGCATTGCTCGCCATACGCTCCTCTTTGGAGTGCGGCTCGCCCCGATCCTGTTGCGGGGAAACGAAGTTTCCGCCTTTACGGCCGCTCCAGTGCACCTAAACGCTTGCTTACTAGGGGACCTGCCCCGTAACGATTATTCGCCTTTTGTTCGCTAAGGCTAGCACCCCGCGGCGAACCCCGCAATACGCGCTTTGTGCCTTTGTGAAAGATTGCAAACCTCGTGGCGGCCGGACATCCGCCGGCTCTGCTCGCTCCCCCTACGCCGGTCGTCCCGCCAATCCTGACTCACGCCAGCAGCTTCCCGATATCGCTCCCATACATCGGCTCATTAGCCATCGCCGTAAACGTCCCCGCTTCGTACATCTCCCGCGCCGCGCGCAGAAATGCCGCATGCGCCACGCGGTAAAGCCCGCTCCCCACGCTGACTCGCCGCACGCCCATCGCCGACAACTCTTCCAAGCTCCAATGCACGCCCTTCAATCCCATCAGCACGTTCACCGGCCGGTCCACCGACCGCACCACTTCGGTAATCTCTTCCTTCGTTGTCAAACCCGGCGCGTAGAGCACGTCCGCTCCCGCCTCCTGATACGCCTGCAATCGCCGGATCGTGTCCTTCAGATCGCGCCGGTCATGCAGGAAATTTTCCGCGCGCGCGGTCAATGTAAATGGAAAAGAAAGTGATCGAGCCGCCTCTGCCGCCGCGCGCACGCGCTCCACCGCTCTCTCAAACTCATAAATCGGCGCCTCTTTGCGTTCCGTCGCATCCTCGATCGATCCTCCAACCAACCCTGCCTTTGCCGCCAGTCGGATTGTCTCCGCGGCCGTTTCGGGCGTATCGCCAAAACCATTTTCCAGATCGGCGCTGACGGGCAATCTCGTCGCGGAAGTCAGCGCCGCCGCATGCTCCATTACCGCATCACGCCCCACCGCGTTATCCAGCTTTCCAATCGAGAGCGCGAATCCCATGCTTGTCGTCGCCAGCGCCTCGAATCCCAGCCGCTCCAGCAACCGCGCCGTGCCCACATCCCACGGATTTGGAATAATGAACGCCTGCCTCCGTTCATGCAGCTCCCGAAACGCCTTTGCTTTTTCCGCTTGCGTGGCCATCGCGTTTTTCTCCTTACGCCAATTCGTGGAGTCTCCTAGCCTACCATCTCCATCTTTCCCCATTTGACCGATTCCCAGCGGAAACGTTAACGTTAAATAGGTAGCTTTTCTTCCGGAGTGTGAATGAGTTCCCCAGAACCCTCGCCGAACGCAGCCCCTCCCCGCTCCCCATTCAAATCGCTCCTAAACTTTCTCAGGCTCGTGGGCATCAATTTTCTGATCTTCGCGGTTCTTGCCGAACTTTGCAGCGTCATCTACATCAACGTCACCAACTGGCCGTCCAGCAAACCCACCTATCACGTTAATTACAACTCCTTCTGGGCGGACATCAATCCCGCGTTCGGCGTCTGGCACCGTCCCAACGGCCGCTTCTATCACCAAGGCGGCTGCTTTAATGTGGTCTACACCACCAACAGTTACGGCGCTCGTGATGTCGAGCGCTCGCTTCGTTCCGATAGACCTCGCACGGTTGTCCTTGGGGATTCCTTCGTCGAAGGACTCGGCGTCGCCGACCAATACCGCCTCACCAACATCCTCGAGAAACAACTGGGGCGCGAATATCTCAACTTCGGCACCGGCGGCGATTTCGGGCCGCTGCAGTACGCGCTGCTCTATAAAACGCTGGCCGACAAATTCGATCACGATGTCGTGCTGGTGGGCGTGCTTCCCGATAACGACTTTCGGGACATGTCCTATGAATGGGGCAAAACGCACCACTCTGGTCGCTATCGCCCGTATTACGCGGACGATTTCTCCATCTTCTACACGGGAAAATTCGATCCCAAGGCCGGAGAAGGATTCTGGGATCACGTGGAAGCCTACCTGCGGGCGTATCTGGCTTCCTATCACGTCGGCCAATTTCTCTACTCGAGCCTGTACTGGCGTCTGGCGCCGCCCTATTCCGGCTACAACGATTACAACAACGTGGATTTCGCGCGCCTCGAACACGCCCTGGCCGACATCAAGGCCACTGCCGAAGCGCATCGCGCGCAAATGGGCGTCTTCCTGATTCCCGCGTACACGGATTTTCTGCGTTATCGCCAGTCACACGCGGACAAGGTTGGGCCCGCGGTCGAGCAGTGGGGCAAAGCCAACGGAATTCCCGTGAAGGACCTTCTGCCGGAGATGGACGCCCGCGCGGGAAAGGATCCACGCGACTTCTTTTTGAAATGCGATGGCCACTGGTCGCCCGAAGGAGGCCAGGCCGCCGCCGAAGCCCTCGAACCTTGGCTCACGCAGCTCGACCAGTCGGCGGATGCCCATGCCTCAGCTCCAGCCGCCGAAGAACCTTCCCCTGGTGAAGCAGGCGCCTCAGCGAAAGCGCCGTAAGCGCGCCAGAACTTAGCCCAGGACCTAAGTCCTGAGCTCCAGATGCGAGGGGCGCAAGCGCCGGAGGCGCGACACAAACCTCCTTTATCACCTGGCTCGAAATTCCTCTTCGGAATTCACTCCGCCGCTTTTGCCGCCAACGCCTCGATCACCGCAATATTCGGCAACAAATCCGCCGGCAAACCATGCCGCGCCTGCAGGTAGCTCGGCGCATTGTAAGAAATCCACGTCTTCCCGCCGGCGTCCTCCGCCACCAGAATCTTCAAAGGCAAATCGAGCGCGATGCTCGGCGCCGCCAGCATCAGCGGTGTCCCCGCCTTCGGATTCCCGAAAATCAGCAGCTTTGTGTTCGGCATCCGCAAACCCGCGCTGGCCGCTTCGCCGCTGTGATCCACCACGGTGAATAATTTCACCCCCTTCGCCTGCAAAATCCCTTCCAACCTGGCAACCGTGTCGTACACCGAATGGTGCGACTCCACGCGAACGATTCCATTTCCCATTCCTGTCGCAGTCGAACTCGCCATGATTTCCTCCTGTCTCCTAGATGCATGCACCACCGAATTCGGATTCGCGAAAACCAGATAACCCGCCATCACCAGCCCCAGGAGAATGAGTGCCCCGGCCACCCCCACCGCCAGCACCGGCCGCCGCGTGAACAGCGATGCCCCACTCTGCAATTCCTTCAGCATCCGCAGATGGCGCAGCATCGAAAGCAGGCACACCGCCACGCCCAGTAATATCAGCCCTACTCCAATCCATTGGGAAAGCCCGTACGATCGAGCGGGCAGGTCCGGATCTAGCCGGTTGAACTCCTGTAAAAACAGTCCGAATCGCGCCAGCACGAACCCAAGGCCCATCAGCGCGATGCCCGTGCGAATCCACGCCAAAAACGTGCGCTCGGCGGCAAGATAATCGCTCGCACTTCCCGGCACGCAATCCTCCTCGGCCGCACACCGACCGGCTTCTCCCAATCAGCGGAGTTTAATCCTACATGTGGTCTGAAGAGTATAGACCCAGTGTTTCGCGATCTACATCAAGGGGAAACGCGCACCATGACCACGGCATGGGAAGGAACCTTAGCCTTGTAGCTCCCCTTGAATTCCCCACTATCTTTGTGTTCCCACAAATCGCGCACCCTGGCCATCAGATGATCCGGGTAGCCGATGTCCGTCCAGGCAAAACCGATTTCGTTCTCGGCGCTGCCGCGATTGAAGAGGATCACCGCGCGGCTCCCGTCGCTCATCTCCTTGCTCCACACCTCCAGATCCCCATCTTTCTTGATTCGCGTTCCTTCCCGGCCCAGCGGATCCTGATTCACGTCAATCACTTCCTTGTTCGTCAGAATCTCTTTCGTCTCCGCCGGCATTGAGCGGATATCGTTGCCCGCCATCAGCGGCGCGGCCAGCAGCGCCCAAAGGCTGAAGTGCGAGCGGTACTCGGTGTCCGTCATTCCGCCGTTGCCCACTTCGAGCATGTCCGGGTCATTCCAGTGCCCGGGCCCGGCAAACGACTCGAGCCCAACCTGCTGATCAAGAATGTCGAGCATGCTGTACGAGCAGCAGTTTCCATTCGGCCACTTCTTCCGGCCTTCCCACCGGTCGCTGATGTCGTCGGTGGTCCGCCACAAATTTCCAATGCCTTTGGCCCACAGCCACGGCTTGTTCTTTCCCCATTCGCAGATGCTGAAGACAATCGGCCGCCCGGAAGATTGCAGAGCGCGATTCATCGTTGTGTAAGCCTCTTCGGCGTTGCGCGTTTCCGTGTGGCACCAGTCGTATTTCAAATAATCCACGCCCCACTTTGCGTATAGCAGCGCATCCTGGAATTCATGGCCCTGGCTGCCCGGGCGGTTCTGGCACGTTCCCGAACCCGCGTCCGAGTAAATTCCAAACTTCAGTCCTTTTGCGTGAATGTAGTCCGCCAGCGCTTTCATTCCGGAAGGGAAGCGCTTCGCGTCCGGCACGATGTTGCCTTCGGCGTCGCGCTCCACCTGCCAGCAATCGTCAATCACCACATATTGATAGCCCGCATCTTTCATGCCGTTCGTGGCCATTGCGTCCGCCACGGACTTGATCAAATCTTCACTGACGTTGCAGGCGAATTTGTTCCAGCTGTTCCAGCCCATCGGCGGAGTCTGGGCCATCGAATCACGGGGCGTTTGCGCGGCGGCCGCGGCTGCAAAAAAAAGTAGCCCGGCGAGGAGCAGGTAAAACGCTTTACCTCTCCCATCTGTGTTCCTCATTTCTTTCCCCCTTCTCCCTCTTGTTAGGTTTCCCCGCGAACATATCGCCTCCTCAAGGTGATGTAAAGCGTCTCCTGCCATTTTCCCGATTGTGCTCAACTGGAGATTGCCGGGAACAAAACATCCTCTTCCGGCGTCGGAACAGTATGCGGACTTTCAGCGTATCTTCAGGGCGTAGGCTCGCTGTTCGGGCACCATACTTGCGCGCCATTCTTCGCTTGGGGGGACGCCAGGTTTATGTCCACGGGGGACTCGGGAACTCGCGGGGGCGATCGCCGCAGATCGCCGCGCTACCACTATCAAGCTCGCCTGGAAATCGAATGGGGTTCCGCGCGCCTGAAGGCGCGCACGCGCGACATCAGCATCGGCGGAATGTTCATCGAATCGGAAGACATTCTTTGGGTTGGCGCGGGCTTTCGCGCGCGGCTGATCAACGATCGGCCCGTGTGGCTGGAATGCTCCGTCAAGCGCGTCGAGCCGGGGCTCGGTATGGGAGTGACGATTGCTCATCCTGAGGAGCAGAGCACCGCGGAGTATCGGGAGATCTTGGCGAGGCTCTCGCGAAGTTCGTAAAGCCGTATACTATTTTCTATGACCCACTGCCTGGATTGTGGTGCAGAGCGCTCCAGCGATCAGTGTCCCGTTTGCGGCTTGACGTCCGCCGCCGCCGAACTGGTCTTCCGCCGGCGCCTCATTCGCCAGATGGCCATTTTCGTTGCCGGGTCGCTGCTGTTTCCCTATGTCAGCCAGATTTATCCCCCGTTGGACATTGACACCATGCTGGTGTTCTTCGGCCTGATCTTTTTTCTGGGATTGACGCTGGCGATCCTTCTGGAAAGCCGCGCGCGCGCCCGCAAGGAGATCGAGATTCTGCGGCATCTATTTACCGGGCTGATTCCGATTCCACTGCTCCTTTCGGCCGCGCTTTTCCTGAATGGCAAGTTGGATTCCTCAAAGGATGTTGTGTTTCATCCCACGGTTGTGGAGAGCCGTTACCAGATGAAAGGCGTGATTCGCGGCACGCGCCGCCTGTTTGTCCCCTCGTGGCGGCCGGACCATCGCGTCGAGCGCCTCGCCGTGGACTTGGACGATTTCGATCGCTTTCACAACGGGGACAAGATCAACGTCGGCGTCGCTCCCGGCGAGCTTGGGATTCCTTGGCTGTACGGAGTCTATAGGCGCTGAGAGAGCAGCGAGCGGGAATCCGATTGTCAATCTGGGCTTTTGGCCCCTGGGAACTGCGTCAATACATTGGGTCGCCATTGAGCGCTAACGGGATCTCCAGCTCCAGATAGTGACCGGTCTTTCCGAAACGGAAACGGATGCGCTTCATGGATCCCACGTTTCGTTCTTTCCATTCCTCGACATCAATAGGGTCTTTGGGAATGTCCGCATAGGACCAGTCCACGGAATCGCCGTGGACGGTAACTTTCTCCGGATCGATGTCGTAGACCTCCTCGTCCTGAATGCGGATAAACAGGTAGCGCTTCCAGAGGCGCACCAGCAGAAATCCTTTTTTCTGGCCGTGATACATATTCCAGGAGTTGGGCGCTTGATCATTGAAATGGACGATGGCGAATTGCACGGAGTTCCAGGTGACTTTTTGTGGCGGCGGCGTTTGCGCGGATGCGGCGCAACAGAAAATGAGCGCCGCGAAGAAAGATAGCCAGCGCAGGGTGTTCGTGGATCCGATGAGGGCAGCGCGGCCTGGGGAGTGCACGGGAAAAGTGTACGACGAATGGGCCGAGGGGCGGAAACCGGCCGGAACGTAGGGAGCCTCCAATCCTTGTTGCGTGGGCAGCGTAGAGACGCAACGCATAGACGCAACCCACAGACGCCGAGGCCACGGAGCCATCGCAGCAGGAAGTGCGGCGACTGCGGGGCTGTGGAAAATGTCGGCGCGCCGACATTTAAGAAACTACTTGAAGGTAATTCGAATGTTTTAGCGGAGTTTCCCGGATTGGGAATTTCCGGCCGAAAACCCGGTCATCTTCCGGAATACGCTCGGGATATGTCCCGCCGGAACCGTCGGGCAAAGTTACTTATGTAGTTAACAGTGTCTTGCTGCTCCGGCGGAAAGTGCCAGAGATGGAACGGCTTAGCTGCGCTCCGGCTAATTCCCGATTCGGCACCACCGGCGGCGGGCGTTCGAAAAACCTTCAAGTAAAATCTTAAATGTCGGCGCGCCGACATTGGTATTGCGGCCCAGCAAGCCCCCTCTCCGCGACTGCGGATACCGGAGCGTACCAGGATGCGAACGGCGGCCCCGAAAATCCAGGTTCCAAAAACCGGAACGCTGGGCACCTGCCGCGTTTTATGGTCTCAACCAAGTCCAAGTCGGAGACCCTAACATCGTTCCCGGGCCACCCGTACCGATTTCTTCCTTTCCCGCATCCATTCCTTCCAGCCGTCGCTCCATTGGCTACAATCTTTCACCAACGAGGTGAACTTTCCATGATGAGTCTGACTCCCGAACAGGCCGCACTCCTGCTCCAATACCAGCTTCCATCGGTCAAGAACGAGCACCGTACCACCGCCGCCGTCATCGCCGCGATCCCCTCGGCGAACGCCGAGTATCGCCCCGATCCCCAATCGAAGACCGCCGTCGAGCTCGCCTGGCATATCACCGCCGCCGAGCATCGCTTTTACGGAGGCATCATCGCCGGGGGCTTCGACTTCAACCCGATCCCGCGCCCCGAGGGCGGCCTCACGCCGGAAAATGTGGGAAAGTGGTACGAAGCCTCGTTTGCCAGCAATTGGGAAGGCCTCACCCACGTCACCGACGAACAGGCGGCCAAAATCCTCGACTTCCGCGGCGCCTTCCAGATGCCCGCTGTCGCGTTCATTGACTTCAGCCTTCGCCACGCCATCCACCATCGTGGACAGCTCTCCGCCTACCTGCGTGCCATGGGCGGCAAAGTACCCTCAATTTATGGAGAAAGCTACGACTCCGAGCTCGCGAAGAAAGCCGCCCAAGCCGGCTGACGCGTCCTCGATCCTCGGGACTAAACGCGCATCCGCGTGCGTCAGCAATCACTTCGCCGGCAAAAACATCACGCCGCACCGGAACATCTGCAATTCTGGCATCGGGCGGAGGTTGACCACGCGGGCCGCAACAAAAATCGCCGGGGCGTTCGGCGATTCCGGCGAAAACGGCACGGCGATCCTCACTTCTGTGGGAACCACATACTCGTTCTTCGTGCGGAAGCCCACGCCGCCCCGCGACATGTCAATGCAAGGCACGATGTCTTCGCCAAACGCTTCGCTGCGCACGCACGCAAAGTAGTTCACCTTGGCGCGCACGCGATTCCGGCGATCTTCCACCGCGGTAGCTGTCTTGGCTTTCGTGTGGTTCTCTGCCGCCGCTGCGCGCGGCGCCGGGAACGAGCTTCGCGTCTCCGGTGCCGGCGTCGCTTCCGCCAGAGTTTGCAGCTTCCACAGCGGGATGGTCTCGAGTTCCAGCTCCGATTCGGGTTCCACGCGTCCGGCAACTGCAGGATGCTGCTGCACAGGTTCCTCTCTCCTTCGCTCGGGTTTCCGGCGCGGCGCAGGCGGCGCTCCCGGCTCCGGCCTGCGCCATACCGTGGCGAAGCCGCATTCGTGGCAATAGCGCACCAGTCCGCCGTGGATCGCGCACACATCGAACTCGTAATCCCCGTTCAGCAGCGTCACCGTGGTTCCGCACGCCGTGCACTCCAGATCCAGTTCCAGCGGGCGCTCCTGCACCGAAGGCGGTGGCGGAAAATCTATCCCCCAGAAATCGAGCCCGTCGTCCAGAAACGCCACGCCGTACGTATGCTTGTCGCCTTGTTGGCCGATCTCCCCGACAACGCGAATCTCCGCTTCGTTCCCGGTTTCCGTCAAGCGCAGTGTCAATTCCTGCTCGGCAAGCAGTTTGTGCGCGGAGACTATGCCCGCTCCGTGCAGGCTCAGCATCACAGTCTGTGTGGATTCGGAAAACACGCGACCATCCGTGTCGCTTCCGATCAGGAGAATGGGGACGGACCTCTGGACGCGCCCGCTGCGGCGCAGTTTCTTGTGCGTCATCTTGGCTACCTGGGGAAGGGGCCAAGAATTCTTCCTGCACAGGATACAGGAAATGCAAACGGGGAGAACCGCTTTTCGCGCAATTCGCCCGCGAAAATCAGCGCCATTTGCCGCGAGAATCACTGTGCCGGGACGGAACAGTTGCGCGCGGCTCAGCGCGGAAGGCCCATCTCCGCGGGACACCCGCGCAAATGCCACCATACCAGTGCGCGATGCACCGCAAATTTGTCGCGCCACCGCCGCGATTGTCCCAGGCTCAACGCGGTCAACAAGCCGCTGACGATGGCGTCCACCGCGAGGCGAAGCAGCAGCCCGGCGCGCAACAGCAGGCCGACTGGAATCGGACGGTGCCTTGCAAAGTACGCATACCGCGAGCGCCAATATTCGATGCGGGCACCCGCCAGATTCCGCCGCGCAGTTTGTCCTTGCCCGTGCCAGACGCGGACCTGCGGCAAGTGCACGGCGGAAAATCCGGCCTGACGCGCGCGCAAACAGAAATCGGTCTCTTCCAGAAAGAAAAAATAGCGCTCGTCCAGTCCGCCGAGTTCATCCCAAACCGAGCGGCGCGCCAGGAAAAACGCGCCGATCACCGACTCCACCTCCAGCGGCTCGCGAATCTCACGTTCCTTCCCCGGAAAACGTTCGGGCCAGAACGCACGCAGCAGGAATTTGTTGAGAAGTTCCGTCGCCAGGGAAGGGAAGTTGGCGATGGAATTCTGTTTTCGTCCGTCGGGGTGATAGAGCTGCCCGCCGGCGATGCCGCACCATGGATGCGCGCGCATCCAGTCCACCGCGATCTGCAAGGCATCGGGCGCGACTCTTGCGTCGGAATTCAAGAGCAGCAGAAATTCGCCCGCGCTTTCGCGCGCAGCGAAATTCGCGCCACGCGCAAAGCCGAGATTGCGTTCCAACCGCGAGTAACGGATCTCCGGGAAGGCGGCGGGCAAGACCGAAGGTGTGTCGTCGGTGGAGGCGTTATCGACTACATGGATTTCCTTGGAGAGCGTGTCGCTTGAGGAGAGAATCGACTCGATGGCTTCGCGCGCCAGTTGGCAGGTGTCGCGGGTGAGCAGGATGACGGAAACGTCCAAACAGATCGCTCCTCGAAGGCGACACGAGTTTAGCAGGGGAGAAGCACGTGGGAACAGAGCGGAGGAAAGTAAGGGATTTAAACAAGACAAAGGAAGTTAAGGAGGCAAAGGATGAAAGCCCGGCTTGGCGGGGTTGATGGGTACTTGGCGGGGGTTCGCGGCGGAACACCGGCACAGAGCGATCGTCCTGCGGCGACGGCCGATTGGCTCCGCGGAACTTTGACCCTACGACCTGGAGCGCTTGCCGGCGGGGATGCTGGTGCTACCAGGATCGTTACGCCGCGGCGCCGTTGCTGTGCGGCCGCACGTCGAAACCGTCCCGCTTCAGGTAGCGATACAGGCTGGTGCGGCCGATGCCCAGGATCTGCGCAGCGCGGAGGCGGTTGCCATTGCACATCTGCAGGACTTTCTGGATGTGCAGCTTGCGCACTTCGTCCAGCGACAGCGGCCGCCAATCTTCATCTCCCGCCAGGCGCGAGTTGCGATGTTGCAATTGTTCCGGCAGGTCGCTGATGTCGATGAAATCGCCGGTGGCGGTGATGCATGCCGTCGAGATTACGTTTTCCAGCTCACGCACGTTGCCCGGCCAGGGATGTTGCAGCAGCACGGTCTGCGCGCGGCGCGTCAGCCCGGCGATGTTCTTTCCGTACGAGTCGTTGTATTTCTTCAAGAAGAACTGCACCAGCAGCGGGATGTCCTCCAGGCGTTCCGCCAGCGACGGAATGCGAATCTGGATGGAACTGAGACGATAGAAGAGGTCCTCGCGGAAACGGCCGGAGAGCACCTCCGCACGCAAGTCGCGGTTGGTCGCGGCGATCAGGCGCACGGTCACCTGCTTCACTTCGGGCGAGCCGACGCGCTGGATTTCCCGATTCTGAATCACCCGCAGCAGTTTTGCCTACATCGGCAGCGAAGTTTCCCCCACTTCATCCAGAAACACCGTGCCGCCGTTCGCGTACTCGAACAGTCCGGGACGCGTGTCCGTAGCGCCGGTAAAGGCTCCGCGAACGTGCCCGAAAAGCTGGCTTTCCAGCAGCGTGTCCACCATTGCCGAGCAGTTGCACACCGCGAGCCGCTGCTGGCTTACCGGGCTGATCTGGTGGATCGCCCGCGCCACCAGCTCCTTGCCGGAGCCGGTCGGCCCAACCAGCAACACGTTCGTGTAATGCCGCGCCACCTTGCGCGCAAAGTCGAAAACCTCCAGCATCGCGGGACTCTTGCCCACACTCCCGTGAAATTCCAGATCGCGTAGCAGCTGATCCTCCAGCGCTCGCACGCGGCGCCGCTGATCGTAAAGGGCCGCAAGATCGTCCAGCGTGCGCTTCAAGCGCACGTGATCCAGCGGCTTGGGCAGAAAGTCCGCCGCGCCCCGCCGGATCGCTTCCAGCGCTCCCTCCAGCGTGTATTGCGCCGTCATGATCATCATATGAACTCCCGGATCGCAGCGAAGCGCACGGTCCAGGAAATCAAACGGATCGGGATTGTCCAGATGGATCCCCGCAAACACCACGCGGCAGCGCCCCGTGCGCACCAGCCGCAAGGCCTCTTCGGCGTCCGCCGTGGGCACGGCTTCGTAGCCCATGTCGGAGATCAGATGCGCGAGCGACTCGCGCTCGCCAGGGTCGTCGTCGAAGATGCAGGGCGTCAGGGAGCTCTGCACCGGTGCAATTGCCACGGACTTATACGTTGCGTATGCCATGCCCGGTAGAAAGGCAACACCTGTGCCAAACCGGCTTCTATGTTCCGCCTGCAGAAGCGACGTCCTGAGTGCGCCTACAAGCGGCCGTTCCTCGAGGGATAAGTGGTGGGTCATCAGTAGCGTGGAGGAAGCGAAGCGAACTGCTGGAGATCGTCTAAGGAGACTTTCCGAACGAGGCAGGCCGCCAAGAGACGAACTTTTTCATGCCGATTTGGGCCATTGTCCCGAATTGGATGGGAACCTGCCCTAGTTCACGCCGTATTTTTCCCGGCCGTAACGCGGTTGCACTCCATTCAACCGAAATTGGTGGTGCCCTTCCGGGCTGCAGCCTACGAACTCCGCTTCATAGGGAATCGGGTTCGCGCGATGCACAGCGGTTGGAAGAATCGGGCGCACAAAAATGATTGAACCTTCGGCCAACATATGCGTCAGGGTCACGTGCTTCCCCGCGAATTCATCCCAATCGACGGCCGAGCGCTCCACAAAGAAAATCTGATCTTCATCCCAGCCGGAGACTTCCACCAGGCCGGTTTGCTTGAGCGAAAGCAACTCCGTAGATTCCATGAACCGCCTCCGCACACAAAAAGAGCAGTTCATCGGCCAAGAGCAAACTTCTAAATTCAGGCCAAACCGAGGGTTACCAGAACGCCGCGGCCCACTCTGTGCGGCGAAGAGACAATCGCCGCTTAGTTGATTCATATTGGAAATAAATGAGGGAATCTTCAGGGATGATTTTCGGCCGGCTCGCTTGAGGCTAGAAAAACAGGTGCATCGCGAAACCTTCCACGTATGGATAGATCTTGCCAAACACGTACAGCGCCACCAGCAAACCCGCCAGGGCGTAGTTGCTTCCCCGCAGCTTGTCGAGATAGCCCTGTGCGGTCCGTTCGCTCATCAGCACCATAATTCCCGCACTCCCGTCCAACGGTGGGACGGGCAGCAGGTTAAACGTGCCGAGCAAGAGGTTCAGCGAGAAAACGATGCTCAGGGTGATGCCGGCGAGACTCGGCTCTCCCGTTGCCAGGTCGCGATCGAACAGATGAAAGAGCCGGCCTCCCCGCAGCGCGATCACTGCCAGTAGCATCAGCGTAAAGTTCGCCGCCGGCCCGGCCAGCGCCATCCAACCGGCACGCCGCGGATGCCGCCGCTCCCAGTCCGGATCGTAAGGGGCGCTCGCCCAGCCGATCATGCCACCACCAGAGAGGAAGAAGCTGAGTATTGGGAACACCACCATCCCGAATGGCGAGCGCCGGATGTGTGGAATTGGATTCAGACTCACCTGGCCGCCATGCGACGCCGTGGCGTCTCCGCCAATTTTCGCGACCAGCGCGTGCGACGCTTCATGGCACGTCGTGGAAAACAGGAAGACTACATACGAGATAAAGCCGATCAGGAGCATTTCGGGTGTGAGATCGGGCATGGTTCGATCGGCGCGCAGTTGGGCGCTACAAGGAAGCGCCTCAGGCCGCGTTCGGCGTCACGCTCTTCTTCTGGCCGAAATAACGGCCGGCTTCCGGGAACAATAGATAGATCAGCACGGCAAGATTCAAAAGGACAGACAGCCCGGCCCCGTGCCCAAAATGGAAGAATCGAGGCAGATGGACAAGGACGCTAAGGCCTGAAAAAAAGATAGTAAGCAGGCGCGCCCAATTCTGCCGCAGCAGCAGGCCGACTCCGAGGACCAGGTGGATTCCCGCAAATACGAATAGGGCCAGGCCAACGAATTTCCCAAATCCCGCGAGCAGGTGCTGCAACAGGTTACCTTCCGCGGCGAGTCCCGCCAGATGCGCGGCAACTCCACCGACAAATGCAACTCCCGCTGCAAACACCGCGAAAAGAATGGCGCGCAAAAATTCGTAACACGCGGCGAGTGTCACACCCAATGGACGCATCAAGTCTCCCGTAACGGATTCTCCAGACTAGCGCAAGCCGCCGTCAGATCAAAAACAATTACCCGCGAATTTCACACGCATTTGCTTCCCTTCGGCGCCCATTTTGTGTATCTTCCTTGTAACACGTGTGTTGGCCGCCTTCCTTCCGGTGTGCGAGGGAGATCTCAAACGGAGGCTTGCCGTGAAAGCCTGCTTCCTGCGCACACCCGCACCGATCGAATCGAATCCCTTGCAATTTGGCGAAGTCACCACGCCCGAGCCCGCCGCCGGGCAGGTGCTGGTGCGCGTGGAGGTCTGCGGCGTCTGCCGCACAGACCTCCATGTCATCGAAGGCGAACTCCCGCCGAAAAAGTCGCCGGTCATTCCGGGGCATCAGGTTGTTGGACACGTTGAGGCGCGTGGGGCGGGAGCGGAGAGGCTGGCGATCGGAGCGCGCGTGGGCATCGCCTGGCTGCACAAGACGGATCAGACTTGCCCGTACTGCCACAGGGGCGAGGAAAATCTTTGCGACCATCCGCAATTTACCGGCTACACCGTGAACGGCGGGTACGCGGAATACATCATTGCCGCCGAACAGTTCGTCTACCCCTTACCGGAGACTCTTGCCGCCGAATCCGCAGCCCCGCTGCTATGCGCGGGGATCATCGGATATCGCTGTTTGCGCTTGAGCAGGGTAAAATCCGGTGCCCGGCTGGGACTTTACGGATTTGGCGCCGCCGGCCACGTGGCGATTCAAGTGGCCCGCCAATGGGGAGTGGAGGTTTACGCTTGCACGCGCGACCCGCGGCACCAGGAGCTCGCCCGCGAGCTGGGCGCGGTATGGACTGGCGGAACGCTGGCGGCCCCGCCCGAGGAACTCGATGCAGCCATCGTATTCGCGCCTGCTGGAGAAATCGTCCCCGCCGCATTGGCCGCCCTTCGCAAGGGAGGCCGCCTGATTCTGGGCGGCATCCACATGAGCGATCTTCCTAGTTTTCCCTATTCTTTATTGTATGAAGAGAGGATGATTCGCAGCGTGGCCAACAATACCCGGCAAGACGGAGAGGAATTTCTGCGGCTGGCCGCGGAGATTCCCGTGCGGACCCACGTTCAGGTGTTTCCGCTGGAAGACGCGAATCGCGCACTGAATTTGTTAAAAAATGACGCGATTCCCGGAGCCGCCGTGCTGCGCATCCATTCCTGAATGGGATACATCCAAGACAAGTCATCCGCCCCCAAATGAGGCAAGCCTGATGGACACATCCTCGCAGCTTCGCATGGCGCTTTGCGCCTTCGTGTTAATTGCCGCCGGATGCTCGTTCGCGGCCCCGGGCGTCAGCTCAGGCCCGGCGCAGCAAGCGCCTTCGGGAGCGAATTCTCCACCAGAGGCGATCAGTGCCGCGGGCCAAACGGAAATGCGCGACGCCCTGGACAAGGCGAGACTCGACGCGTTGCAGTGGCCGAATTTCGCGCGCATCGCGCCGCACGCTCGGGAACTTTACCAAAAAGACGGCTACGCCCTGGTCTGGACCCGCCGCGGGAAACTGACGGAGCAGGCCATCGCGCTGATCGACATTCTGGAGCACGCCGAGCAAAAAGGGCTCGATAGCAAGGATTACGATGGAGAGCGCTGGCCGGAGCGCGAAAAAGCAGTTGCGGCCGCCGCAAAGCCCGACGAGGCCGCGCTCGTCAAGTTCGACCTGGCCCTCACGGTGTCCGGCCTGCGCTACGCTTCGGACCTCCATTTGGGCAAAGTGGACCCGGGGACGCTGCACACGAATTTTGAGCCCGAGCGCAACGAATACGACCTCTGCGATTTTCTGCTGAAGCATGTGGCGCCTTCGGACAACGTCACCGAGGCGTTTTCCCATGTCGAGGTTCCGTATCTCGGCTACAAAAGGACGCTGGCCGCGCTACAAAAGTACGAGCAGTTGGAGAAGGAAGAGAAGCTCGATCCGCTGCCCGCAGTTGCCAAGCCAATCCTGCCGGGGAAGCCATACGCCGCCGTGCCGCAACTCATCGAGCGCCTGAAGTTTCTGGGAGATCTGCCGTCCGCTGCCTCTGTTGGAGCTGACCCCGCGCTCTATCAAGGGGACGCGGTCGAGGGAGTCAAACACTTCCAGGCGCGGCACGGCTTGGAAGCCCAGGGAAAACTCGGCGCACAGACCGTTGCGGAATTAAACGTGCCTATGAGTGTTCGCGTGCGACAACTCAAATTGTCGCTGGAGCGCTGGCGTTGGCTGCCGCACAATTTTGACGTCGCCCCCATTGTCGTGAACATCCCGGAATTTCTTTTGCGCGGCTACGACAAGGACCGCAAGGTCATTATCACGATGCCGGTTGTGGTCGGTCGGGCGATGCGCACGGAAACGCCCGTGATGGAAGAAGACATGAAGTACCTTATCTTCTGGCCGTATTGGAACGTGCCGCCCAGCATCCTGCGCGGCGAGATCATTCCGAAAATCGACAAGGATCCCGCTTATTTGCAGAAGAATCAGTTCGAGGTAACCACCTACTCGGGCGAGGTCGTCACCGATGGCATCGTCAACGACGAAGTCCTGGCCCAGTTGCGGGCCGGGAAGCTCATGGTGCGGCAGAAGCCCGGCCCGAAGAACGCGCTGGGACTCATCAAGTTCATTTTTCCCAACGACAACAATGTGTATTTGCATTCGACACCAGCCCAGGCGGTCTTCTCTGAATCGCGCAGGGATTTCAGCCACGGCTGCGTGCGCGTGGCGGAGCCGGAAAAGTTAGCGGTTTATGTCCTGCGCAACAATCCGGGCTGGACGCCGGAGCGCGTGGCGGCGGCGTTCAAGGCGCAGAAGCAGGAGCAGGTCAACCTGGTGAAACGGATCCCGGTCTTGATTGTTTATGGGACCGCCATTTCGCCGGAAGACGGCGAGGTGGACTTTTTCAGCGACATCTACGGGCACGACAAGAAGCTGGCCACATTGTTCGAGCAGGCGTACGCATCGCGAAACTAGTTGGCGGAAAAGTGCGGGGAATCTCAGTCGCCGGAAGCGTTGTGCACGGCACACCCATAGCACCACGTCCGCACGCGACCGGTGTCCACGTGGACAAACTCGGAACGCGGATAGTAGCCGACGCCTCCTTCATGCAGAGCGAGGGCCGCGTTGCGAAGCGCCAGCGTGCTAACCCCTGGGATGCGGATGTCAATCGCATGCGCCTGCATATGCAGGCTGTTCTTTGCCACACCCGGTGAGTGTGCCCGCAGGAATTCGTTGCTCCACGAGGAGCGGTAGCCGCAGATGACGTCGATCTCCGCACCAGGATGCCCGACGGCGGCGGTGAGCTCAGAGAGGATATCAAATACCCGCGGATCGTAATGCTTCACTTCGCCGGTGCGATGATCGCGCAGAAAATAATCGAGCTGCGCTTCCGCTTCGGGAAGAAAGGTGTCGCCGTGCTTGTAGACAATATCAATGCGTTCGCCCGTGTGGGTGTGGTACAGACGCAAGTGATGATCGAGCGAAGCGGGTGGTTTACCAGCGCCGCTGGCAGATTCCAGTGGGGGAGTGGTGAACATGCAAAGCGCCCCGGCAAAAAGACCAGTCAAAACAATATTTTTCAAACGGTATTCTCCAGGTTTCCATTAGATGGCCGGTGGGCTCATTTGGGTTTCCCGCCGGGACTGGCCCGTGGAGCCCAGTCTGGGTCGGGGATGGGCTTCCGGGCGATGAATTTCTCTTCCGGAACTTGTGTGATTTTGCATCACATTTGGGCCATATCACCCAGAGTTGGAAACCCGGCTAAGCAGAGCCTTTCCACGCCATAATCCCAGCTCTAGCAGTAAGCTGCAAAGTATGAATGGGTTAGGCCGGCTGCCGACAGGCCCAGGTGCGTGCCTCGGTTCGGCACAGGAGGTGCACTTGCGGACAGTGCATTTCCGCAATCCCGAATCCGGTCTGGGTCAGGCCGCTCGTGCGTGTCTTTCCCTGGAAGTTACACGATTGGATTCAGAAAGCCGCTCTGCGGCGTTAGTCCGCGGCGAGAATGGGTATGACGGTGAAACCATCGAATCGCTCCCACCGAGTCTTCTACATGGTTGTGCTCCTGGTCTTTGCGGTGGCCCTGACCACCGCGCTGATGCTGGCCTCCGAGCGGAGCCCCGAAGGAACGAAGTCGACGACCCTACAGTCAAACACCGTCCCCGCGCTGCGCACCGTTTGCCTGTCAGGGAACCGTAATGCCTAGCCCTTTGCACCCATTGCGAAAATTCGGAGGGAGCACCCTCGGACTGCTGGCGATTCTCCTCGTCATGGCTGCCACCCTTCGCGCGGACATTCATCCGGTTCCACTGGACAAAAACACCGATGCCGCGAAGTGCCTGGAATGCCACGCGGACAAGGCGCAGGGAAAGCACGTGCACACGGCGATTTCGACCGGCTGCCTCAGCTGCCACGAAATTCGCGTCAATCGGGATGTCACGCGCGTCAAATTGATCACCACGACGCCGGCCTCGCTCTGTTTTACTTGCCACGCCGACAAGAATCCCACGGAAATCAAGGGAGTGGTGCACGCCCCCGCGCGGCGCGATTGCCTGAAGTGCCATGATCCACATGAATCTGACAATCCGAATCAATTGCTCAAAGCTCCCGAAGGCGGCGCCAAGGAAAATCTCTGCCTCGAATGCCACACTACGGGCCTGAATGTCCCGGAAAAGGGCAGCCGCCACGCGGCGCTGGACATGGGCTGCGAGACCTGCCACGTGACGCACAAGACCGGCGAACGCGGGAAGCAGGAGTTCGACTATCATCTGACGAAGCCGACTCCCGCGCTGTGCGTTGACTGCCACGACCCGAAGGATGAAGGCCTTCAGAAAGCGCACCAGAATCAGCCGTTTGGTACCGCGGACTGCCTGGAGTGCCATGATCCGCACCAATCCGCGATGCCAAAGCTGATGGCGAAATACACGCATCCACCGTTCGCCGACAAACAGTGCGAGGTATGTCACGCGCCGGCGAAGGACGGCAAAGTCGTGCTGACGCAGCCCGATGCCAAGTCCATCTGCGTGACCTGCCACGACGATAAGGCGAAACAGATCGAATCGGCCAAGGTCCCGCACCCCGGCGCGGCCGGCGATTGCACCGACTGCCACAATCCGCATGCCAGCAAATACATCGGCCTTCCCAAAACGAATCCTGTGGACATCTGTCTGGGCTGTCACACCGACATCGCCGACCTCGCAAAGAAGCCCGTGCATCACCAGCCCGCTTTTGTGCAAGGCTGCGGCACCTGCCATGATCCCCACGGTGGCGACCGCGACAAACTCCTTCGCGCCGATGGCAATAAACTTTGCCTCCAGTGCCACGGACCCGACAGTATTCCCCAGCAGGACAAGGACACCGGTGAATTCCTGCTCTTTAACGGCAGCGTGCGCCTGCCTGCCGATTACTACACGAAGAACAAAGTGCCCATCCTACCGCTCAAATACGGGAAAGGGCATCCGGTCATGGGACATCCCGTCTCCGACGTGGTTGATCCATCAAACACAACGAAAGTCTTCGCCAAGATCAACTGCCTGACGTGTCATCAGCCGCACTCTTCGCTTTACCCAGGCTTGCTGGCGAAGGATCAGCAGAACAACACCGCGTTCTGCTCGACCTGCCATAAGGACATGACCAAGCGGTAAGGAAATTGGAACAGGGGGACGCCCATGCTTCGAAAACCAATGGAAACGGCAATCTGGCGCTGGGCGAGGCTGGGCCTGGCCGCGGCCGCAATCATCACCCTTTTTGCCCCGTCCTTCACGCGCGCCGACGATAAGAAGAAAAAGAAAAGCAAAGAACAAGAACAGGCCGAGATCGACGCAAAAATCAAAGCGATCGACTATTCCTATATCGTCTGGCCAAATCCCCCGGCCATCGCGCGAATCCGGTACGTAAACTGGTACGCCGCCGATCAGTCGAAACGCAACTTACAAGGAAAGGTCCAAAAAAAGAATTCGTGGATGGACCGGCTGGCCGGCACGCAAACGAATGAAGAAGTGTTTTCTTCCCCCTTCCAACTGCTCCAGCCCTATGGGCTTGCTGTCGACTCCAAAGGCAATCTCTATGTCGCGGATTCCAAAGTGGGAGCGATCTTCATTTTCAACACCGACACGCATGCCGTGCAGTTGATCCGGAACGGCTCAGACGCCCATTTTGTTCGCATTATCGGGCTGGCTATGGACGACGATGATCGCTTGTTCGTTTCGGACCCCGGTTTGCGGCATGTGCTGGTTTTCGACAAGAACCATAAGGCTCAGGACGTGATTACGGAAGGAATGGTTGAGCCGGGCGAGCTGGCCCTCGACCGGCAAAACAGGCTCCTGTATGTTTCGGACGTCAATCTCGATCAGGTCCTGGTCTACGATGCGGACACCCTGAAGCTGGTTCGCAAGATCGGAACGACCGGACACCGCCACGAGTTAACTACCCCGGGAGACTTTGCGAAGCCGACCGGAGTCGCCGTGGATGCCGACGGCAACTTGTATGTTGCCGATACGCTGAATAACCGAATCGAGAGCTTCGATGCAGACGGCCAGTTTATCAGCACATTCGGCAAAAACGGCGATGGCCCCGGCTACTTTTCCCGCCCCAAAGGAGTGGCCATCGACGGCGACGGCCACATCTGGGTAGCCGACGGCATGCAGGACCGCGTTCAGGTCTTCAACAAACAGGGACAACTTCTGATTTCCTTCGGTGGGCACGGACTTCTGCCCGGCCAATTTCAAGGGCTCGTTGGAATCACGATTGACAAGCAGAACCGGGTATTCACCTCGGAAATTTATCCGGGACGCGCGCAGGAGTTTCAGTACGTCACGGACGCCGAAGCTGATAAGGAACGCGAAAAGCGTGCCGCCGAACGTGTGAAGGAAAGCGCGGAAAGAAAGACCGAGTCCGGCACACAACCCACGCCGGCGACCGCTAAGCCTTAAGCCAGGGTCGGTGCCCTGGCCTGCCCGCGATCTCAGTCAAATATGTTGAGTGGTTTATCCACGTCCCAGTGAGTGGGTCGCTCCGCGTTGGTGCCCAGTCCCCATCACCCATCGCAGCAGGCGAAGCCTAGTGAGTCAGGTCAGGTGCTCCTCGGCACGCCCTCCTAGCATAGCCAACCGGCATGCCCATGTTCTGCCTCAGTGCAGCATTCCCTTTCGAGTCCACCAGGTTCCTCTCTGTGCGGTGTAAACGCGGACCTGTGATCTTGCGCACAACAAAGGCTTTATTTCTTCGGCGGCCACTGTGTGATTGCTCATCACAGGTGAGTCAAAAGCCGCAAAACGGAGCAGAGTGCACCGGATCGAAGCAGCGCCCTTCGCGGGCCTAGTACCTTATCCGATAGAAAATTAAACACTTAAGCCGAAGGCCGCGCCGTGCAGACTTTGTATCACTTCGGCATTGCAGGTGCACTCTGGGACATCGCTGGCCGGCTCGCTCCTGGCTTTGGCCATTTCGAAGTGGATTCCTAGAAGTTCTTTGTGTTGCAACACAAACGGAGGTTTTACAAGTTATGAAAAAGGCGATTTTAGTAGCGCTCTTCGGGTTGGCCAGCGCGGGACTCGCGTTCGGCCAGACCGCGACATCCACGATTGACGTCCTCGGCGCTCACAATAACAACGGCCGCGGGTGCGCAGGATGCCATTCGCCGCACAGCGGGGCCTACGGTTCCGGCCATGCGGTCGCAAACGGCACTGATACCGGCAGCTACGCTTTGTGGGGGCAGGATGCGAGCCCGTTGTATGGAGCGACCATCCAGTTCGGAGACAACGGGAGATACAGTGAAGTGCTTCCGACAACGATTGCGACCGGCTCGGAAGAAGTGGGCGGCATTCTCCTTTGCCTCAGCTGCCATGATGGAAATCTGACTCCCTCGAACATGATGGCTAAGGTCTCCTACGAGCAGTCCATCGGTCTGCTGACCAACCCTGCTTATGGCGGCAATGCTATCCCGACGCTGCTCGGCAGCGATGGAACGACCGCTGGAAACTACACCAACGATCACCCGGTAGGCCAGAACGCGACGATCAGCGACATGACCGCTTACGGTTTGACTTTCAACGGCACCAAGTATGTCCAGCCGGATCCCGCCACCCCGTATGGCCAGTTCATCTCGCACTATGGATGGCCGGCCCTGGCACCTGGTAAGTGGAGCCAACCGTTTGGCGTGACCGCCGGAGGCAAGCCCTACGTTGTATGCACCACCTGCCACAACCAGCACGTCATGACCGTCTACACCTCAACAGCGGCCAGCCAGATCCAGAATGACGGCGGCGGCAAGTACTACGCCACCATGTTCTTCATCAACGGTCCTTATAACCCGAACCTGACGAACGCGAATCTGGCCAAGGGCACGATGGCTCCGTCCACCACCCAGTTCTGCCGTCAGTGCCACTTTGGCGAAGCTAACGAAGCCAATAACACCTTTACCATCCCCACCGCTTTCTAGTGCAACCTCTGGCTGTTTGGGGGAGAGAGACTTTTCTCTCCCCCTTTTTCATAGAAAGGAACGGAGGAATTTCAAAATGAGGTACCTGGTAGTTTTCGCTCTACTACTAGCGGCAGCGGCAAACGCAAGTTCTCAAGTGCCCTCTCACGGATCTACCACTCCCGGCCACTCCAATTCTCCCGCGGCGTCCCCCTTCCAGGTCAGCGACAAACCCGTAGCCAAGGTAAACGAGGCGATTCTCACGGATCGCGACCTGCTCCGCGAGATGCTGCAGATTTTCCCTTACGCCAGCCAGCACAATGGATTTCCGAAAGCACAGGAAGCTTCGATCCGTCAGGGCGCGTTGCAGATGATTATTTTCGAGGAACTCGTTTACCAGGAAGCGCTGCGCCGCAAGTTGACCGTGAGTCCGCAAGTCCTGAATCAATCCGAGCACGACTTCAAGGGCCAGTTTCATTCCGCACAGGAATATCAGCAGTACCTCAACGTGGAAATGGGTGGATCCGAGCAGACTGTCCGCAACAAGATCAAGCGCTCTTTGCTCATTGAAAAAGTTCTCACCAGCGACGTTGAAAACAAGTGTGGGGTGAGCCTCGCCGAGGCCAAAGCCTACTACGACAAGAATCCCGCGCGCTTCCGGATCGTCGAAGCCTACACCTTCCAATCCATCTCGATCATTCCGCCGCTGCACCCCGCGCCGGAGCAACAAAAGGAAGCCGCCAAGCGCGCCGCTGAAATTCTCAAACAAGCGCAAGCGACGAGCAGCTATCAGGAGTTTGGGCTGCTGGCGGAAAAGGTTTCGGAAGACGATTTCCGCGTGAACATGGGCGATCACCATTCCGTCGATAAAGAGAAACTTCCTCCTCAGGTGGTGAAGGCGTTTTCCGCGATGAAGCCGGGCAGCGTCAGCGGCATGATTCAAATCGAATCGGCCTATACGGTTCTTCGGCTCAACGCTCACACTCCGGCGGGCATGAAGAGCTTCGACTCGGTCAAGGCGGAGCTCCGCAAGGAATTGCAAAAGGCTAAGTATGAGAGCCTCCGGGCTGGACTCGACAAGTCCCTAAGGGCCCGCGCCAAAGTGGAAATCCTCTAGGGACAAACGAAGGTGGCGCGTGAAGTGCAGACTCATCCACGTTGGCTGGCTGTTGCTGGTGATGGCTCCGGTCGCGTCTGCGCAGCTCCAGGCTGGCGACAACGTCACCATGCAGATGAATGGCACGCTGACCGGCGGTTACTCCGGCAACTACGGCAACCAGATTCCCTCCAGCCACACGCTTGATTTTGGGGCCGACGCCCAGCTCACCGGCGACTACTATAGTCCGAACTTCCTGAATTTCACGCTCTCTCCGTATTACGATCGCTCGTCGGCCAATTCGGCGTCGCAATCGCTCACCAACAGCAGCGGCGTGGACGCGGCCGCGAACCTGTTCAGCGGCAGCCACTTTCCGGGCTATGTCAATTACCGCTATGCAAACAACAGCACGGGGATTTTCGGATTGGCTGCGACTCCCAATTTTACGACTGTCGGCACCAACCAGGCATTCGGTGTCGGGTGGAGTGTGCTGCTTCCGAATCGCCCGACGCTTTCGGTCAGCTACGCACAAGGAAGCGGCAACGGCAACGTATTCGGGACGGATCAGGAATCCACCTCCTCGACCAAGACCTTCAATGTGCGGTCTTCGTACACGTACGCCGGCTGGAACCTGCTCGCCTACTTTCATCACCTGAACATCGACGCGAAATACCCGGAATTCATCAGCGGCGAAACGGGAAACAACCTGAACAATTCCGGTGGCAACGACGTTGGCGTGGCGGCAAGCCACGCCCTGCCGTGGCAGGGCAGCATCGCGATGAACTATAGCCACTACAGCTATTCCAGCGATTACAGCTCGGAACTTGCAGACGCCTCGAACGCCACCAACTATTCCATCAATCTGGAAACGGCCAATCTAATCTTCCGTCCCACCCAGAAACTCAGCCTCTTCGCGAGCCAGTCGTTTACCACGGATATCAACGGCTTCCTCTACCAAAATCTGATTGAGAATAACGGCGGGATACCAATCAACCAGTCGAGCTCCCAGTCGTTTGCGAACACCGTCAGCGGCGGGGCCAGCTACAATTTCCTCCCCAATTTTTATAGCACCGCGCAAATCACCTATTACAACGAGATGTATCTCGGGAACACCTACGACGGAAGCTACTTTACGGGGACCGTCGGCTATGCGAAGAGGCTCCTGAGGACTTTCACCTTTTCCGCAACGGTCATCGACACCACAAACAAGTTTTCCAATAACTCCCTGGGCTTCATCGGCAACGTAAACGCGTTTCACGCATTCGGGCCGTGGGAGCTTTCGGGCAACGTGTCCTACGCGCAAAACGTGCAGACCATCCTGGTTACCTATACGACCTCATACTTCAACTACGGCGCGAACCTCCATCGGAAACTCAACCGCGGCATGCAATGGACCGTGGCGGCAAACGGGAGCCGGAGCGGATTCACCAATCAGCCCGATACCCTGAATCATACCGAAGCCTTTGCAACGAGCCTCGCGATCCGTCACGTCAGCCTCGGCGCCAACTACGGCCAGGCTAGCGGCCAGTCGCTCTTGACCAGTTCTGGAATTCAACCCATTCCGCCAACGCCCGGATTGCCCCTCGGAGACTTGATTGTCTACAATGGCCGCAGCTACGGGGCGACGCTCACTTTGACTCCACTACCTCGACTGATGCTCAGCGGAAGCTATGCGCATGCCAACAGTTCCACGCTCAGCGACCAGATCAGTTCCTTGAACCGCACGGAGATTTACTACGCGCAGCTTCAGTACCGGCTTCGCAGGATCAGCCTGCTGGCGGGATTTACCAAATTCTCCCAGGGAATCAGCGCCGCCGGGACTCCGCCGGGTAATGAGTATTCCTACTTTATTGGCGTGTCGAGATGGATCAGCTTTTTCTAGAAAAAAGGGCGCTTCACAGTTTGAGCGGAAAGATTCTGGCGGCTGGCCTGGCCATGCTGCTGTGCCTGTGCCCTTCCCGCGCCGCCGCCGACAAAAAGAAACAAGAGTCCGCCGCGCGGATTGACATCCCCGACGTGCTTCTGGACGGAGGGCGGAAGTTGCGGTTTGAGCGCATGTTCAGTTCGCAGCAGGAAGTTAAGCCCAAGAAGGGCTTCTGGACGAAGGTCGTGGACGTCGTCATCGGGGCGCCGGACTACCACGGCATGATCCGTCCGTACAGTATTGCCACGGATTCGAAGGGCAGAATTATCGTCACCGACCCGGGCGCCCGCGGCGTGCACATCTTCGACTTCAATAAGGAAAAATACAAATTTTTGTCGCGGCAGGATACCGACCGCAATCCGCTGATTTCTCCGCAGTGCGTTGCCGTGGACTCCGAAGATCGCATTTATGTGACCGACTCGGAAGCCGGGAAGATCTTCGTCTTCAGCCCGTCCGGCAAACTGGAACGCGTCATCGGCGCCCTGAAGTATGGCGAAGGTTTTTTCAAGCGGCCCACCGGCATTGCTATCGACTCCGTGGCACAGCGAATTTACGTCAGCGACACCTTGCGAAACCAGATTTTCCTGATGGATATGCAAGGCAACGTGGTGAAGAAGATCGGCAAGCCCGGAACCAGCAACGGCGAGTTCAACTATCCGACGGAACTCCGCCTCCATGGCGACTCCCTCGCGGTGGTGGACGCCATGAATTTCCGTGTGCAAGTCCTCAATAAAGACGGTGAATTTGAGTACGCGATCGGGCAGATCGGTGACCACGTCGGCGCGATGTTCCGGCCCAAGGGCATAGCGTACGACTCGGAGGGCCACCTGTATATCGTCGACGGCATGTGGAGCGTCGTCCAGGTCTTCGATCGCGAAGGCCGCCTGCTCTACTACTTCGGGCAATCCGGCGCCGCGCCCGGACACTTTCAATTGCCAGCGGGACTCGCGATTGACGGTCAGGACCGTATTTACGTCGTGGATTCCTTCAACAAGCGCGTGCAGGAGTACCACTATTTCGCGGCGAGCGTGGCTGCCGTCGGGGTGAAGCCATGAAGGGCAGGCCGCTCCTGCCTGCGCTGCTCCTTTGCGTTGTCTGCGTGTGTGGAATCGCTTTCGCGCAAACGACGCCTCCGCCGACCGGCGATGCCCTGGGTATGCACAATCTGACCGTGGGCAGCGGCTCTTCCGTTACAACTCAGGGCCCCCTTGGCTGTACGTTCTGCCACGCGCCGCACAGCGGCCTGGGAGGGGTCACCCCACTGTGGAACCAAACGCTATCCTCGCAAAGCTACACCCCGTACACGAGCAGCACGTACAAGCAGCAGGGAAATTCCCAGCCCACGCTTGGCGTCACCAGCAGCTTGTGCTTGAGCTGCCACGACGGCACGGTGGCCGTCGGCCAGAGTCCGGTCTTCGGGAAGATCCCCGTGAACGGCACAATGAATAACATGGACGTGCTGGGAACCAATCTGACCGGCTCTCACCCGTTCAGTCTCGTACTTCCCATCAAAGACTCGCCCGATCTCGCCGCGACCCTCGCTGCGCAAGGCGCGACCGCGGATCCGACAGGCGCCGTAAAGCTGGTGAACGGCAACATCGAATGCACCAGCTGCCACAACCCGCACGTGCAGGGCATTGACCAGTTTGCGCAAAATTTCCTGGTTCGCGACAGTTCCAACGGGCAAATGTGCCTCGCGTGTCACGATCCCACTCGCATTGTCTCAAGCCAAGTGAACCCGTTGAGCGGGTGGACCGGCAGCATCCATCAAGTCGCGACAAACCAGGTCGCCAGCGACGCAAATGTCGGCCCGTATCCCACTGTAGCGGTGAACGCCTGCGCTTCCTGCCACATGGAGCACAACGCCGGAGGACCCGCCCGGTTGATGCGTCCGGCGACTCCCGCGGCTCCGGGCGTGGATCCGGCAACGCAGGATTGCCTCAGTTGCCATGGCGGCGCCAGCGCCAATATCTCTCCCTTGCCTCTCAACGTTTACGGAGAATACGCGAAAATCTCGCATCCATTGCCCTCCGGCAGCAACACCCACGACGCGGCCGAGCCCGCCGTCCTGAACAGCAATCGGCATGCAACCTGCGTGGACTGCCACAATCCGCACTCCAGCAACGCCCTCACTACGTTCTCCCAGCCTCCCGCCATCCGGCCGCCGCAGAACGGCGCCACCGGAGTCAGCGCCGCCGATGGCACAACGGCCATTGTCCCCGCGGTCAATCAATACGAAACCTGCTTCCGGTGTCACGGAACGAGCGTTGGCAAGCAGGTCTTGATCAAGTATGGTTATTTGCCCACTCGCCTGGTATTTACCGGCGACCCGCTGAATTTGATCCCGCAATTCAATCCCAGCGCCACGTCAAGCCATCCGGTCGTCCACACACGCAATAGTCCATTGCCACAGCCTAGCCTGCTCACTTACATGCTCAATCAGAATGGAACGCCTTCAGCCCGGCTGTTGGGCACGCAAATCTATTGCACCGATTGCCACTCCAGCGACGACAATCGGGAATTCGGAGGAGTGGGTCCAAACGGTCCTCACGGTTCCGTCTACCAGCACATCCTGGAACGCAACTATCAGTTTTCGCAAGCCGCGGTGCCTGGCGGCACGGTGACCAATACCTATCCTTCGCCCGATTTGAGTCCCCAGGGTCCGTACGCAATGTGTGCGAAATGCCACGACCTTACCATTGTTCTTTCGAATGCAAGCTGGACGCAGCACAGCCGGCACGTTTCCGCTGACGGTTTTTCCTGCTCCGTTTGCCACACGGCGCATGGCATTGGCGCGGTGAACGCAAACATTTCCGGCGAACGCCTGGTCAATTTCGACATCGCCGTGGTGGGCCAGAACAACGGGATGCCCATTTCCTATAACCACGCGATGAATACCTGCACGCTGACGTGCCACAATGCGGCGCACAATCCGGACGGCTCGGTCACGGCGAGCGGCGTTGTGACGCCGCAGAGCCTTGCGGCTCCCAAGCGCTAGCCGCTGGGATCGGGGTAACAAAAGGCGGCGAAATCGCGCGAAATTCGGCCCATGCAAAACGCACATTCCGTCCGTGGCACAAAGCAACTGTCAGGGGGTAGCGCCATCAAGATTCTGGCGTGTGTGGTTCTGTTTGCCTTCGCAGGAATCCTGGAATGTGGCCAGCTGGCCTCGTTGCGCGACCCGGAAGTCTGGGGGCATCTCCGCACCGGCGCATGGATCCTGCAAAATAAAGTGCTGCCCGACTCCGGAATGTACTCTCAGGCTCAGGCTTTGCCTTGGCGGGATTATTCTTGGGGTTACGATGTGGCCGTCGCTCTCGGCTACAAATTGCTCGGACTGCGCGTTTTTCCGGCGCTCCTCGTCTTCTTTCGTTTTGCGCTGGCGGTGATCGCCTTTCAGCTCGCGGGCGGCTGGCGAAACTTCTGGCCCGCCGTGGTGCTCTGTGTGGCGGCGCAAGCCGTTTTGTACCCGATGGGCCCGGTCGCTGGCGGTGCTTCCGTTCTTCTCTTCGGTGTTGTCCTTCTGATTTTGTTCGAGACGCGTCGCTCGCCAAAGCCTCGTCTGTTGCTGGTTCTCCCGGCCATCTTTCTGCTGTGGGCCAACCTGGACACGGGGTTTGTCTACGGGATTCTTCTGTATCTATTGTTCCTCGCGGTTCTGCCGCTGGAAGCAAGGATCGGTGACCAGAGTCCGTACTCGCTCATTCCGGCGGAAGCGAAGCCACCGCTCAAATTGGCAGTTCTCGCCGGAGGCGCGTCCGTCCTCGCCGCACTTTTGAATCCTTCCACGATTCGTCCGATTGTCGCGTTCTTCGCTGACGAATTCAGCCCCGTTAATTCCGAACTGCCCGGTTATGCCTCGATGCGATTTCGCCAGCCGCAGGATTACCTCTTGATGCTTCTGGCCATGACGGCATTTCTAGCGCTGGGGCTCCGCCGCTCGCGTGATTTGTTCCAGCTCAGTGCGTTAGCTGCCTCTGCGGCCTTGGCATTCCATGCGCAGCGCGAGGGCTGGCTCCTGGCGCTGGTCTCCGTGGCGGTGATCGGCGACGCATTCCTGCGGAGCCGAGACGCCGCGCTTCGAGCGCCCTCCGCGATCGGAGTCCGCGGGCAAGTCGCAATCGGGGCTGCCGCACTCGCCATTTCCTTCTTGTTTTTCGCGGTCTTTGTACCGCTTCGCCAGGACGCACTGCTCGGGAAAATCGCCAATTATTTTCCGGTCCGCGCCGCTGACTACTTGCGCAGTCACCCGCAGCCGCAGTCTCTATTCAACACGTATCGATGGGGCGGCTTTCTCGCCTGGTACCTCCCTGAGTATCCCGTGGCTATCGATTCGCGCCGCAATCTCTATCCCGATGAAACCGTACTGGACTATTTTAGAGTAATGAAGGGAGAGCTTCCCTATCACGAGTTCCCGCCAATGGACCGGGCCCAAACGCTTCTGCTGGAGAGGAATACTCCAATGGGGGACGTCCTTCGCAGTGTCGCCGGATTTCACGTAATTTATGAGGACGACATTTCCGTCGTCTATTCGCATGACGCAATGATTAGCGGCGGGCAGCCCGGAACTTAAATGGAATTTCCGGTGCATTTCCCGAAGGCAACAAGTTTCGGGCATAGAGAAAGGGAGCGACATGAGCCAGCGCGAAAAGCGCCCTGAACCACAAGCAGCGAGCGGCGGATTCTTGAGCGCCGTCTGGAGAAATCGCTTGTGGTGGATGCTGCCACTCGGTGTATTGCTTCTTCTGCTCGGCGGCATCTACGCGCTTGAGCATCTCTCCCGGACGGACTCGGAAATGTACCCCACGTCCTCCAGAAGGTTCGTGTCCCTGCCGTACTCGGGTTAGAGCATGGAACCAAGCAAAAAGGAACTCATCCTTGCCGTCGCCGTTTTTCTGGCGTTGCCGATCGTGGCGGAACTCGCCTTGCGGGTGGCGCGCGTTCCGTTTGACGCGCAGCTCTACGGACCAGATCGCGAGCTCGGTTGGGTGCTGCGCCCGGGAGCCAGCGGGCTTGTGTCTACGGAAACACCACAATTCGTGCACATCAACAGCCATGGCTTCCGCGATCGGGAGCGAACGTACGAGAAACCCGCAAATACGTTCCGCATCGCCATCCTGGGCAATTCGTGGACGGAGGCGCTGCAACTGCCTCTCGATCAAACATATCCGGCCGTCCTGGAAAAGATTCTGAATCAGCACAATTGTCTCGCCGGAAGGCGCGTGGAAATCCTGAATTTCGGCGTCGCCGGGTACTCCACGGCACAAGAATTGTTGCTCTTGAAAGAAAAAGTCTGGAGCTACCATCCCGACTTCGTGATTCTGGCCCTATACCCCGCTCGCGACATCGCCAACAACGTACGCGAGCTGAACAACGCCGTCACTCCGGAGCGCTCACCCTATTTCCTCGTGCGCGGCGATCAACTTGTTCTCGACGACTCCTTCCAGGCACAACCCGCCCTTCAGCCAGCCCAGATACGCCTGCAGTCCGCCGGGCTCTGGTTCGACGGCCATTTCCGCATCTTGCAAGCCATCAACACTCTGCAGCGTCACGCGAAAATCCACGTGGCCATGGCCGCGGCGAAACAGCGCGCAGAAAACGCCGGAATGGACAATCTCGAATTCGCCATTTATGCGCCGCCCTCCTTCCCGGACATGCAGGAAGCCTGGAAAGTCACGGAACATCTGCTGGTCGCCATGCGCGATGAAGTGCGCAACCACGGCGCGCACTTTTGTCTCGTCACGCTCGCCACGCGGCCTCAAGTGATCCCCGACGCCGCGAAGCGCGCAGAATTGCTCAAGGAACTTGGCGTCGCGGACTTCTCCTATGCGGACCGCCGGATAGCTGCCTTCGCCGCCCGCTCATCGATTGAGGTTGTCCCTCTTGCCCCGGCACTCTCCGCCTATGCCGAGTCCCATCATGCTTATCTCAACGGATTTCGTCCCGCGAACTTCGGCACAGGGCATTGGAATCAGATCGGCCATCGCCTGGCGGCGGAGACCATCGCCGCGAGTCTGTGTACCGCGGTAGGCAAGGAGTAGCGAGCAAAACTCCACATGCATCCGCGATCCCAATTTGTTGAGGAACTCCGTGCGCGCCTCCTGGCACACGCGGGGAAAGTATTGCTTCGCATCGCTGTTTCGCCAGACTTCGAGCGGCCACATGAGTTCACCGGCGAAGCTCTTCTTGATCGCGCCGAGCACCTCGCCAGTTCGTTTGCGTTTGCTCGAGAACGTTCCGTTGTCCTGCTATTGCTTCCGCATTCTCAAGAGCTGTTTCTTTTGCAACTTGGACTTGTGCTCTGCGGTCACATCCCAGCGGTTCTGGCGTGGCCTACAAACCGAGTGGACGCCGAAAAGTATCAGCGCAACCTCGTCCACCAGTTGAGCCATCTCCCCGCGGACCAGCTCATCACTTTGCCGCGTCTCGCCGGCAACCTTCGCGGCAGCTTGCCGTACCCCGTCGCCGGCCTGGCGATCGAAAACGCCGCGGGGTTTGAGAAAATCTTCCCCGCCGCTCCCGTGATGCGAAACCTCGAACGCGGCGAATTTCCCGTGCACAATGCGACCCCCGATCCCGACACAGTATTCCTGCAATTCTCCGGTGGCACCACCGGCGCACAGAAGGCCATCGTCGTAACCAGCGGCATGCTCTGCGCCCAATTTCGTGACCTGGCGGAGGCACTCGCTTTTTCGCCATCCGATACCGTGGTCTCCTGGCTCCCGATGTATCACGACATGGGTTTGATTGCCTGCTACTGGCTGCCGCTTTGGCACGGCGCATCGTCTTTGCAAATGGCCGCGAACGATTGGATCCTGAATCCTGGTCTCCTTCCGAAATACATCCAGCGGTTTCGCGGCTCGATATGCTGGCTGCCGAACTTTGCATTCTCCTACCTGAGTCAGCGCCGCGAACAATTGCCCGCGCATAACCTCGCGAGCATGCGAGCGTGGATCAACTGTTCCGAGCCGGTTCGCCTTAAATCCCTCCAGCAGTTTGCGTCATCCTTTGCCGACTGCGGCGTGCGCCAGGAAACTTTGCAAGCCTCGTACGCAATGGCCGAAACCGTCTTCGCGATCACGCAAACCAAATTGGGTGAGCCACCGGCCACGATCCCGCGCGCGCAAGTTCGCCGCGCGAACCACGCTCATTCCGATCTAGCTTTTGATCTGCTGGATCCGGTTTATGTTTCCTCCGGCAGGCCGTTATGTGGCACAGAAGTGAGAATCGTCGCTCCCGACGGCTCGCTCTGCCCTGAAGCGGCACCGGGCGAAATCCACGTCCGCGCTCCATCGCTCTTTTCCGGATACTGGGGCGCCCGGGGTTTCCAGACGCATTCGCTGAACGATGGGTGGCACGCGACCGGCGACTTCGGTTTCCTGTCCGGCGGCGAGCTTTTCGTCATTGGGCGCTTCAAGGACATTATCATCGTAGGCGGCAACAATATTTTCCCCGAAGACGTCGAAGCCGCCGTCAACACGCTCGATGGCATTTATCCGGGTCGCGTCGTAGCCTTTGGTGTGGAAGACCCGGAAATTGGCACGCAGAGTCTGGCCGTAGTCGCGGAAATGCAAGGTGAATTCCTGGAAGACGCGGCGCAAGCCCTGGAAGCGGCGATCCGAAAACTGGTGCTGACGACCATCGGCACCGCGGCGCGCCACGTGGCCGCTGTTCCGCGGCGCTGGATCGTGAAAAGCACTGCCGGGAAAATTTCGCGCGGCGAAACCCGCGAGCGCTTTCTGCGTGAATTCCTGAATCAGGCCTGATCGAAGGAGACCGCTATGATGCCAGACGCCCAAACCATCCGCGCGGCCGCCAATGAAGCGGCGTCCCAGTTGCTTGGACGGCCGCTAAAGCCCGGACAGCGCCTCGTGTCTTCGGGCTTGATCGACTCGCTCTCCGTGCTGAAACTCATCGGCCTGCTTGAAAAAAAGCTTCGGATCGTGATCCCGCCGGAAACCCTGCAGCCGGAAGACTTCGACGACCTCGATCTGATCGTGGAGACCATCGAACGGGTCGCGAGTCCCATTACGTGAGCGCGCGAATATTGGACCAAGGCGAAGAGAGTTGAGCCGATGACGTTTAATTCCGTCCCATACCTGGCCTTGCTCGCTCTCGCGGCACTGGTGTTCTGGTTGCTGCCCGCGCGTTTCCGCCGCACGTTCGTGGTCCTCGCAAGCGTCGCGTTCTATGCGAGCTGGGGCCTGTTGTTCGTCTGGCTACCGCTGTTGGTCGCGAGCATCGTCTACGTTACCGGGCGCAAAATCGCGAGCGGTTCCGCAGACAAAGTTGGCTGGATGCGGCTGGGTGTTTCCTGTGCCGTCGTTCTCCTGGTCTTCTTCAAGTACCGGGCCTTCCTCTCGGGAATTCTGCACTCTCTGGGATTTCCCTCAGGTACAAGCGCGATGTCATCGGCCACTTCCATAGCATTCCCCATCGGAATTTCTTTTTACACCTTCGAAGCAATCGCTTATTTGGTGGATCTCCGCCAGGGCCGAGTGAAAATGCCCGCCTTCGTGGAGCTTTGCCTCTTTTTCTATTTCTGGCCCAACATTCTGTCGGGTCCCATCGTTCGTTCGCGGGAATTAATGCCGCAACTCGCGTTTCAGAAGCGGTTCGAACCGAGATTTGTCTTTGAAGGCCTGGATCGCATCGTCTGGGGACTCGTGCAGAAAAATGTCTTTGCGAACATGCTGGGCATTTGGGTGGATCGCGGTTTTTCGCTCAAAACTCCCGCGATTCCTTTCACGTTCGACGGGTGGGCCCTCGCCATCGGATTCGCGTTGCAGATTTACTTTGATTTTTCCGGATACACGAACCTGGCCATCGGCGCCGCGCGGCTGCTGGGCGTAACACTGCCCGAGAACTTTCGCCAGCCCTACCACGCCGCGACTCCTCCCGAATTCTGGGCCCGCTGGCACATGACGCTGTCGAGATGGGTGCGCGATTACCTCTTTTTTCCAATCAACGCCCGCCACGCCGGCGCGCCTCTGCGCCTCTACGTGAGCCTTCTCGGCGTTATGGCCCTTGTTGGGCTGTGGCATGGGGCGGGCTGGGGATTCGTCCTGTGGGGCACCCTGCACGGCTGTTATCTGGTGCTTTATCGCGGTTACGAGAGCGCGAAGAACGCCCGCCCCGGCTGGAGCGAATGGCGACTCGCGCCATTCTTCTGGCGGGTGTTTACGCTCGTCGCCGCCACCGTGGCGTGGGTGCCGTTCCGCGCCGCAACCCTCGCAAAGGCCGCGGCGATCCTCGCCGTCATGTTTTTTCGAGTGAGAACTGGCAGCGAATTCGGACCCATCTTCTATCTATTTCTGGCGGGGAGTATCGCGCTTTGCGCTGTCGAGCCTTGGATGATGCGGAAATTGAGGGACCTCGAAGAACAGGCGGGAGCGGCCAGTCCTTCGCCGTTCAACGTCGTATTGCGGCCTATCGCCTACGCATTCGGGCTTCTACTGTTTCTTCTCTTCGACGAACATAACGCGCAATTCATCTACTCTCAGTTCTGAGGTAAACGCGCCCAGCGCAAGCCTTGCGCGCTTCCTTTAGCGGCCTACTGAATGCGCTGGCCGTTGGGGAAAAATACCGGAAACTCATCGTTCGGCCGCGCCAGGATCAATTGTCGGGCCGCGGCCATGCGGTCGTAGTCGAAAAGGAAAAATCCGAATTTGTAGTGCAAGGCCAGATCTTCGGGATCCTGCGCAATGGCCCACTGATATTGCCCAACCGTATCCTGAATGCTCTCCTGCGGACCTGCGGCGCGCAGCATCAGGTTTTGTAGCATCTCCATATGATTCAGCTGTTTCGTGAATGGCGGGCGCTGCAGGCGATCCGCCATTTCAGATGCCACGCGAGCGCGATCGTGCCCGGTAAACGCCAGCAAGCGCTCGCATTCGCCTTCGGTTAACGGTTCGGTGCTCGTTGCTCCGCTGCGCACTTCTGGAGGGAGGTCCTTCACGACCTGCGTGAAAACGTTGCGGGCGAAAAGGTAATTTCCCAGCGGCGTGAAATGCACATGGTCGTAAAACATCTCCTGACCGCTGACGCCATCGCGACTTTGGCTAGACAGCAGAGCTTCCGTATCCAGCAGGGTCGCGGTGCCGCCGGAAGCACCGGCCGCCTGCCGGATAATTTCATTGATGCGGGAATCCGCGCGGAAGCGCAGCGTGTCCAGGTCGCGGGCGCGGGAATAAGATTCCTTCGCTGCCGGAACATTCCCGAGTTGCTCCTGGCACCGGGAGATGCGAAATTCCAAATCGGCAAATTCATTGTCGAGTTTCGCCGCCGACCCATAGTCTTTCAGCGCTTCCGTGCAATTCTGCGCGCTTTCCGCCGCCACTCCCTGCTGCAGGAGCGCATCCCACGATTGCAGCATCTGGGAGGAAAGCCCTGGCCGGTGCAGGGAACCAAAGGGAGCCGAATCACGCAAGTTGACTCCAACTGTGCTCAGCAATACGCGCGCACCGGTCTCATGGCCAATTTCAATGATCTCCTTCAAGTTGCTTGCGAAATTCCGATAGGCGGGCTGCATCCGCGGCGACTCGGCGCGGATCTGCTTGTCCAGGAACATTTCCATGCCCCGCCATTCCCGCTTCGGTTCGCCGGTGCTCGCAAGCAACTGACCGATGCGCGAAGAGCGCACAAAAATGCTGGCGCGAATGACGGGCAGGTTCATCGAGCCAGTCGTGAGCACCGTACCCGGACCGTACGGACCGACTACTTCATTGCTTCCTGCGTACACGACATAGAAATCCGGCTGATACTTCGCCAACTCGTGGGCTATTGCGAGACTCACATGCGAATCAATCGCTACCATTCCGGTGTTGACCACTTCGAACTTCACCTCACGAAATCGGGTGCGGAGCATCACCTCCAGATACCGGCTGAATCCGTACGCGAAATCCGGATCGCCCATTGCCGCCGATTCGCCAAGTACGAAAATCCTGTACGTGCCTTTTGGTTTCACCGGCTCCAGCGAGAAAAATGGCGGCGTCTTGATCATTCCCGGCGGGAAATAGGGCGCTGAGAAAAAGAGGTTGTAACAGTCTGCGGGCCGGCCGTGGATCGTGCACGGCTCCATAAGGTTTGTCGAGTAGCCAACATGAAACACGCGCAGCGCGCCTTCCGTCAAGACCAGCAGCAGCATCGGGGCGACGATCGCAAACGCGAGGCGCGGCGCCCAGAATCCCCAGCCTCTCTGCTGCTTCACAACCGCAGTTTTCTTTGCTTCGGACATGAATTCCTTTGCCGCCACTTGGAACAAATCACCGCCGGACAAAAACCGTAGCGATATCGTCTCGATAGGCCAACGCGAACCGTCCATCGGTCGCGAGCGCCTTCGCAAGCGGCAGCTTCGAATCTAAAATCACCAGCCTGGAGTCGGCCAGATACGGATCGCTTGCGTACGAAGGATATGCCGATTGGGATTCGTAGAAAACCTGGTCGAGGTCATCCCCGTAAAGATCATTGCGCCCATCTACCGCCACCGGCAGCTCCGGCAGATACCACATCAGGAATCCGCCCCAATTGAGATTGTTGTATAGGGGTCCCGAAAAGCCTTCACGGCGCAAATAATTGATGGCGTTCACTGGATAGTCGGCGCTGATTGCACGATCGATGCCGCGCGCGTCGAAATGTAACAGCGGAGCCGCGAACATCAGAAGCAGAGCCAGGGCCCCGGAGCACAGAGCAAGTTCGCTCCAGGAATTCTCATGACTTCGGTTCTCCTCCCGGGCAGGGAAGTCCGCGAGGCAGGCGGACGCCGAGAAAACCAGGAACCAGGCATCCCGCATCGTGCGAAACGCCACCGCGCTGGCAACCACAAGCAAAAGCAACCGGAACGGATCAATCTGCTTCCGCCAGCCCACCGCATAAAATCCTGCCGCGCCCAGGAAAAGTTCCGTGAAATTGCCGACATCACGAAAGCTCAGCGGCTGGAGTTCCATAATGATCTTGTAGGAGTATTTCGACTTTGCATACGCCAGCGCAGCCAGATAAGGATGGTAAAAATTGGGGCCGATCACGGTCGCTACGGCGCATAGCCCCAGGATTGCGAGCATTGGGCTTGCCGGAAATGCGCGAAGCCGCAAAAATGCCGGGGCAAAACCTGCAGAGGTCAATAAATCCTGCGCAACGTTAACGCCGACAAACAGACCGACGGCAAACAGGCCGTAAATAAACTGAATGTGCAGGTTCGCCCACAACGTCATGATCGGAGGAAGCCAATAGAGAAGCTCTACGCGGCCGGACTGCTGCGCCTGGAACACGATACCCAGTGTCACGCTGTAGAGCATCATCGAAAAAAACACGGGACGCGGCATTCCGTTAAAGAGAAACGCGGAGCAGGCCAGTCCCGCGAGCACCAGCGCAAGCCAGAATCGCCCGGAGATGCGACGCACCATCCAGTACGCGCAATACGCGACTCCCACGGTCAGCAGGGTTCCGAGAATTCCCACTCCGGCCAGCCCAAACCAGCCGTACGCTTTCGACAGCAGCACCTCGTAGCCCCAGCTGTAGGCCACCCAGGGCCGCGCCGCGACGGTCCGGGAAAGAATGCCCGTGTGCGGCACCGCCAGATGCCTCACGATCCAATCGCCGACTTTCAGGTGCCACCAGAGGTCGTAGTCGATCACGCAGTATTTCAACCGCAATGCGTTGATCCCAATGAACGCGAGAAAGGTGGTGAGCGCGGAGAGCTGTATCCAGCGATTGCCAAAGAAGTTCATGAGTTCGCGGCAGTGGAGGCAGCGCGGCCTGCGGCAGGATACTGCTCGGCGGCTTGCCCGGATTCGTGGTATTCGCCGTCTTCGTTCACCGCCCAGACATCGTAAACTTGCCGCCCGGCCAGAATATTCCGCGCGGCCAGCAGCGCCGTCATCATCGCATGATCCTGATTGTTGTATTTGTGCATGCCATTGCGCCCGACCAGATGCAAGTTTGGGCAATGCGCGGCCAGCGCTTTGCGGATCAAGTCGACGTGGTGCCGATAGTCGTCATCGTAGACCGGATAGGCTTTCGGCTGGCGGATCACGCAGCCATCCACAACGTCCGCTGCAGCGCCCAGCCCCACCTGCTCAATCTCCTTTTTTGCCAGGGCGATCAAATCCTCGTCCGCCGCCGTCCAGAGTCCGTCACCCTCGAAACAAAAATATTCCAGCCCGTAGCAGCAAAAGTTCGGATCGGGAACCATGTCCGGCGACCATGATTTGTAATTCTGTACGCGGCCCACTTTCACGCTGGGATCGTGGATGTAAATCCAGTTGTCGCTGAAACGGTTTCTCTCCCGTAGGATCAATCCAATGGTCAGAAAATCGCGATAATGCAGGGCTTGCCCCGCGCGGAGCACGGAGTCCGGCAATCTCGGCTCAATCTCGGCAACCAGTTGCCGGACCGGCATGGAAGAAACCAGATGCTCGGCTTGATATTCCTCTTCTCGCCCGTCGTGTGTGTTCACTTTCACAATCCAGTTCTTCGCACTCGCGTCCCAACGGCAAGCGGAAACGCTTCTCCCCAGCAGCACAGTTCCGCCCATTGCCCGCACCCGTGCCGCGCACGTTTCCCACATCATCCCCGGCCCAAGCCGCGGATAGCGAAACGTCTCAATCAGAGTTTTCACCACTTGCTTGCGACGGTTCTGCTGTCGCTTCGGCAAGACCGCATTTGTGATCGCTGAGCCAAGAGACAATCCCTTGATCCGCTGCGCCGCCCAGTCCGCCGAAATCTCCTTGCAGTTCATGCCCCACACTTTCTCCGTATACGTTTTGAAGAAAATGCGGAACAACCGCTCCCCAAACTGGTTCACCACCCAATCTTCGAACGATTTCGGATTGCGGGCCGGCTTCAGTCGTGCCTTCAGAAAAGACAAAACACACCGCGCGGATTCCACAAAACCCAGCTTGGAGAGCGCCTCAAATGGCCTGAGCGGATAGGAATAGAATTCACCGCGATAGTAAATCTTCGAAGATCGTGGCCGCTGCAGCATCTCCGGGCCGAGCATCTCGGTCCACAGATCCTCCACTTCGCGGGATTTAGAGAAAAACCGGTGCCCGCCGATATCGAGGCGGTAGCCGCGGTACGCCACCGTCCGCGATATCCCGCCGACATACTGCGGGTCGCTCTCCAGCACCAACACTCGCTGTCCGTGTTTGCTCAGTTCGTAGGCGGCAGTCAGTCCTGCGGGGCCGGCTCCAACGATGATGGCCTGATAGTGGCGGTCATTCATGCGAGAGATTCCCAAGCCCCTGGATCGCGCCGCGATCTCCGCTTGGATATTGTCCTTCCCGCCTAGCGCTGCTGTGCCTGTGCAATCAACTGTTCGACGCCATTCCGGTTGGGATACGCGGGGTTGGCCGCCAGCAGTTTCTGCCACGCGGCAATGGCTCCCGGACCGTCTTGCTTACCCTGCCACTTTACGATGCCGAGATTGAAAAGGGTATCCGCCTTGTTCGGATCGTAGGTCAGTGATTTGTTAAACTGCGCGATGGCGCTGTCGGCGTTCCCGATGTACCAATATGCGGTTCCCAGGTCCGTACGGACCGATGTGTTTGCGGGCTGCATCTTCAGCGAGCGCTCGTAATATTCGATGGCCTTGGGGTACAGCTTCGCGTCGTAATAAATGTTGCCCAGTTCAGCCAGCAATCCCGCATTGTTCGGATCGCTCTGCAATTTCTCCAGCATTGGCGTAGCTTGGGTCTCCGCCGCTTCCTTCAGTTGCTGCTCGGAGGGAACCCCGCTCCCCATGCCGAAATTTGCGGGCGGCTGGCTCGTGGCAATCGGAGGGGCTGGCGCGCTCACCGCTTCGGGCGCGGCATGTGAAGCAATGGACTTGCGAAACAGCCATCCACCCGCGATTCCAACCAGCAGGCAAACCACCACGAGCGCCACAGTCTGCCCGCCGCTCCACGAATCGCTCGAAGTCGTTTTCAAGGTTTCCGCCACAGGAGTTGCTCCTTCCGGCAAACACTTCAAAAACTATTTTTTTGCCGCCGGGTTTTGCTTGGCCTCGGCGATCAGCCGTTCCACGATCGGCTTGCGGTCCAAATCCGGGTGGGCTTTCAGCAGTTGCTGCCACGCGGCGATCGCCCCTGGGGCATCATCCTTGCCTTTGTACCGGATCATCCCCAGATTGAACAACGCGTTCACATCGGTCGGCTGGTACTTCAGCGCCTGTTCGAGTTGGCTCAAGGCTCCGTCCACATCCCCGGAATAATAGAGACTCGATGCCAACTCCGTCCGCGCGGTCGCATTCTTAGGATCAATCTCCATCGTTTTTTTGTAATAGGTCGCAGCGGTGCTGAATTGATGGGTGCCCGCATAAAGCGCCGCAACCTGCGCCAGCAGCTTTGCATCCTTCGGCTTTTTCTTCAGAGCTTCCAGTAGGGGGGCCGCTTTGACATCTGCCATGGCCTTCATCTGTTCCATGGTGGGTACAGGGTGGCCCGCCGGCATGATGCCCCGGCTGGCAGCCGGCGCTGCACCGCGCGACAAACCTGCCGAAGTCTGATTCCTGCCGCCCAGCCAGAAATAGCCGGTCGCCAGCCCGATGATGAGGGCCGCCACCGCAATGGGGTAGACGCGCTTTGCAGTCATGCCGAAAGCGGGCTGAGGAGCTGCGTCCGGAGTCGAATGGCTATCCATATTGAGGTCTGCTCCTACGTTTCGCGGGTTCAGAGACTCTTGAGAGGAAGCGACTTGCAAACTTGTGCTGGAGTCCCCTTCAAATCCTCTCCTTTACGTAACCTACCGGCTTGCGGTCACTTGCTGCCGCGTCGTTTGTCACAGCAATTTGTGATATCCATCACACCACGTCAACCGCCAACGCCCACCTTCGCAAACCCGGGTCGCCCGGCCTCAATTGCCAATATACCGGTCCAGTACGATAGACTGTTGGTTCACGATGAACCTTCACCGCGCCCTTCAGCGGCTTGCCCCGATTGCGCTGGCAATCCTGTGCGTTGGCACATTTCTGGTCCTCTTCCATGTTGCCCGCTCCGGCCCGGAAGTCCCCGGCACCCACCTGATGCGCACCGCTGTCGCGCAGGGCTCCACGCACTTTGCCATCGCGGACTTCGATGGCGACCAGCAGCCCGATCTCGCGATGATCCGTGTTACTCGCGAGGACTCGCCCAGGGCCGAGTACTCCCTTGAACTTCGCTTGAGCTCCGGAAGGCGCGAACCCATTGTCTTGCTCGGCCCGGCCGGCGGCCTCGAAATATCTCCCGAAGACGTAAACGGCGACAAGTTCGCCGATCTGGTCATTACCTCGCCGAAAGATTCCGAATTCATCACCATCCTTCTAAACGATGGAAAAGCCAACTTCACACAAGCCGAGCGCTCCAGTTTCCCGGACGCCGGAAAGCGCGCCGCGTCCAACTTGCGGCGGAAGCATTCCAAGAAATACACCTGAGAAAATAGGCCCTCGCGCTGTGACATTTGTCACACCGCAGACCTGAAGTTCCCACGTTTGCGCGAGTGCTTCACTTGCCATTGCTTTTACGCGTTCCCCGGCCTACGCTTTTCGTATCGCTCCGGGGAGTCTGTAATGGACCGCAATTTTTCCATCCTCGACGGCAACGAAGCCGCCGCCTCCGTAGCGTATCGCCTCAACGAAGTCATCGCCATCTATCCGATTACGCCGTCGTCTCCGATGGGCGAATGGTCGGACCAGTGGAATTTTGAGCAGAAGAATAATATTTACGGCGCGATTCCCGACGTGATCGAAATGCAGAGCGAAGGCGGCGCGGCCGGCGCGCTCCATGGCGCGCTGCAAGGCGGTGCGCTGGGCACCACCTTCACGGCTTCGCAAGGCCTCCTCCTGATGATTCCCAACATGTACAAGATTGCCGGAGAGCTCACCTCGGCGGTGATTCACGTCGCCGCCCGCACCGTCGCGACGCACGCGCTCTCCATCTTCGGCGATCACAGCGACGTAATGGCCACCCGCGCCACGGGTTTTGCCATGCTCGCGGCCAATTCCGTCCAGGAGGCGCACGATTTTGCTTGTATCGCGCAAGCTGCCACGCTCGAATCACGGATTCCATTCCTTCACTTCTTCGACGGATTTCGCACCTCGCACGAGGTCGGCATGATCCAGCCCCTTAGCGATGACGACCTCCGCGCCGTGGTAGACGAAAAATTTGTCCGCCAGCATCGCGAACGCGCTTTGTCGCCCGACCATCCCGTCCTTCGCGGCTCTGCGCAGAATCCCGACGTTTTTTTCCAGGCCCGCGAGGCTTGCAATCCGTTCTATCGTGCCTGCCCAACGATTGTGCGGGAGGTCATGGATCGCTTCGGGAAGCGTACCGGTCGCCGCTACCGCCTCTACGAATATTACGGTCCGGCTGACGCCGAACGGCTCATCCTACTCATGGGCTCCGGCGCGGGCGCCGCCGAAGAAGCCGTGGACGCCTTGCAGAAAGCGGGCGAGAAGGTTGGGTTGCTGAAAGTGCGGTTGTTCCGCCCGTTTGCCGCCGATGCGTTCCTTAGCTCCATTCCGGCTAGCGTGAATGGCATTGCCGTCCTCGATCGCACCAAAGAGCCAGGAAGCCTTGGCGAGCCGCTCTACCAGGATGTCCTCGGCGCATTTGCGGAACGCTACACGGTCAATCCATCCGCAGGTATGCCGCGCATCATCGGCGGCCGCTACGGGTTGTCTTCGAAGGAATTCACGCCGGCGATGGCCAAGGCGGTCCTGGACGAACTGAAAGCGCCGGCGCCCCGGAATCACTTTACGATCGGCATTCACGACGACGTCACGCACACCAGCCTCAACTACTCCCCTGAATTTTCCACCGAAGACCCACGGACGGTCCGCGCCCTCTTCTACGGCCTGGGTTCCGACGGCACGGTCGGCGCCAACAAGAATTCCATCAAGATCATCGGCAAGGGCACCAACAACTACGCGCAGGGTTACTTCGTGTACGATTCGAAAAAGGCCGGAGCGGTCACCGTCTCCCATTTGCGTTTCGGCCCTGATCCGATCCGCTCCACCTATCTGATCAGCCGCGCCAGCTTCGTCGCCTGCCACCAATTTCAGTTTCTTGATCGCATGGATTTGCTCGCCGCCGCCGAACCCGGCGCGACGTTTCTCCTGAATTCACCGTTCGGCCCTGACGAAATCTGGAACCACCTTCCTCGCCAGGTACAGGAAACCATCCTCAAGAAGAAGCTCCGCTTGTTTGTCATCGATGCCTACAAGGTCGCGCGCGAGGCCGGCATGGGCAGCCGCATCAACACCATCATGCAAACCTGCTTCTTCGCCATTAGCGGCGTCTTGCCCCGCGACGAAGCCATCGCCGCCATCAAACAAGCCATCCTCGAAACCTACGGAAAGCGCGGCGACGCCGTCGTCCAGAAAAATTATGCCGCCGTGGACGAAACCCTCGCTCACCTCATGGAAGTGCAGGTCCCGGGCCGCATCACGGCACTCTTCGACATTCAGCCGGGTGTCTCCCGGCAGGCGCCACAGTTCGTAAGAAACGTCCTGGGAACTATTATTTCAGGCGACGGAGATGCGTTGCCGGTAAGCGCGATGCCCATCGACGGCACGTTTCCCACCGGCACCGCGATGTGGGAAAAGCGCAATATCGCCCAGGAAATTCCCGTCTGGGACACGGAGATCTGCATCCAATGCGGCAAGTGCGTCCTGGTCTGCCCGCACGCCGTGATTCGCGCCAAGGTGTACGACTCTTCTTTACTGAAAAATGCGCCGGAAACCTTTAAATCCGCCAAGCCACGCTGGCGCGAGTTCGACACTCTTCGCTATTCGCTGCAGGTCGCTCCGGAAGATTGCACCGGCTGCCGTTTGTGCGTCGAGGTCTGCCCGGCCAAGAGCAAAAGCGAAGTAAAGCACAAAGCCATCAACATGGAGGAGCAGGCCCCCCTGCGCAATCCCGAAAGCAAAAACTGGGATTTCTTCCTCAAGCTGCCGGACCTGGACCGCGACAAACTTTCCCACTCTCAGGTGAAAGACTCCCAGCTTCTTGAGCCTCTGTTCGAATTTTCCGGTGCTTGCGCCGGCTGCGGCGAAACTCCTTACATTAAGTTGCTAACGCAACTTTTCGGCGACCGGTTGCTCATCGCCAACGCTACGGGCTGTTCCTCCATCTACGGTGGCAATTTGCCCACCACGCCGTACGCCATGAACAAGGATGGCCGTGGGCCCGCGTGGTCCAACTCCCTTTTCGAAGACAACGCTGAATTTGGTCTTGGGATGCGTCTTGCCGTGGACCAGCAGGCGCACTATGCCCGCGAACTTGTGACTCGTCTCGGCGGCCAGCTCGGCGACAATCTGATCAAGGACCTCCTCGACGCCGACCAATCCAAGGAATCTGGCATTATGGAGCAACGCCGCCGCGTGGCGGAACTCCGCAAACAGATCGCGGGCCTTTCCTCGCCGGAGGCGCTCGCCCTCATGCCCATCGCCGACGCCCTCGTTCGCAAAAGCGTCTGGCTCGTTGGCGGCGACGGTTGGGCCTATGACATCGGATTCGGCGGCCTGGACCACGTCCTCGGCTCAGGACGCAATGTGAACGTGCTGGTGCTCGACACCGAGGTTTACTCAAACACGGGAGGCCAGATGTCCAAGGCCACGCCCCGCGCCGCGGTCGCGAAGTTCGCGAGCGGCGGAAAACACACCGGTAAAAAGGACCTCGCCATGGAAGCGGTGAGCTACGGTTCGGTCTACGTTGCGCGCGTGGCCCTTGGCGCGGGAGACACGCATACCATCAAGGCGTTTCTCGAAGCGGAGGCCCACGATGGGCCGTCCCTGATCATTGCCTACAGCCATTGCATTGCCCACGGCTACGACATGTCCATGGGTCTTGAGCAGCAAAAGAAGGCGGTGCTTGCCGGCTATTGGCCGCTCATGCGCTATAACCCCGCGCTGCGCCTGGAAGGCAAAAATCCTTTCCAGCTTGATTCCAGGCCTCCCAGTATTCCGCTCAAGCAATACGCTTATCAGGAAGCGCGCTACACGATGCTGGTTCGCAGCGATCCTGTGGCCGCCCGTGAGCTCTTGAAAATTGCACAGGACGACGTCGAGCGCCAATGGCGCGTCTATTCCAACCGCGCCGCGATGGCCGGACGCGCGGAGACTCCCCCCATCGCGCCGGCGGAGCCCGAAGCGCCATCAGAGCCTGCGAAGCAGGGAAAGGAGGAAGCATGAGCGACCTGCGAACCACCTACCTCGGCATGCAATTGAAGTCACCGCTGCTCGCCTCGGCTTCGCCGCTCTGCGAATCCGTCGACAATATCCGCCGCCTGGAGGACCAGCGCATCGGAGCGGTCGTTCTTCCTTCCTTGTTTGAGGAACAACTCGAGCTGGAAAGCCTTACGGTCGATTATGATCTCGCCCGCGGCGCGGAAAGCTTTCCCGAGTCCGCGAATTTCTTTCCGGATCTCCAGACCTACAATCTGGGACCCGACGGCTATCTCGAACTGATCCGGCACGCCAAGGAAAGTGTGGACATCCCGGTCATTGCGAGTCTTAACGGCATATCCGACGGTGGCTGGCTCCAATACTCCAAATTGATGGAAGAAGCCGGCGCCGACGCCATTGAGCTGAATATCTATTCCATCCCCACCGACCCAGGCATCAGCGGCAGCGAAGTCGAGCAGGGATTTGTGGACCTGGTGCGGCACCTGAAGCGCAGCATCCGCATCCCCCTGGCCGTCAAGCTTTCGCCCTTCTTCAGTGCTCCCGCCAACATGGGAGTGCGCTTCGACGAAGCCCACGTCAATGGCATTGTGATCTTCAACCGCTTCTACCAGCCGGACTTCGATATCGAGCAACTCGAAGTTGTCCCGAGTCTCGCGCTAAGCCGCCCCGACGAACTTCGAATGCGTCTGCACTGGACGGCGCTTCTCTTCGGCCAAGTTCGCGCTGACTTGGGCATCACCGGCGGGGTGCACAGTTCCGCCGACGTGATCAAGTGCATCCTTGCGGGAGCGAAAGTGGCGTTCATGACCTCAGCCCTTCTGCACAACGGCGTCCATCACGCCGCGCACGTTCTTTCCGAGGTGGATCGCTGGCTCAACGAACATGAGTATGTCTCAGTCCAGCAGATGTGTGGCAGCATGAGCCGCGGCGCCGTGGCCGACCCGACGGCCTTCGAGCGGGGAAACTATATGAAGGTTCTGAGCTCCTACACCACGCGCGCAAACATATTTAACGATTGACGGCTGCGAAGAAAAGATTCTAGGCCACGCGCCGTGGCATGCCGCCCCAACGCGGCTACCGCGTCACCAGTGCCGGTGTGAACACGTGGTCCGCCAGTTCTTCGGCGCTGGATACCAGGTGCGTCAGCAGAGCGGTGTAGGTTTCCTCTCCAAACGAGCGGGAAATGGGAAAGGATTCGCCCAGCGAGCCCCAGATTGCCTGCAGCGTTCCCGCCTCGCCGTAGTCGATTTCGTATCCGTATCCCAGGCCGAGCCGGTGGCAAACCAGATTCGCGGCGTGCACCAGCACGGTCACACCGTTCGGCGTCTTTTGTTTGTGAGGGTCGCTGTGATGCTCGATCACATCCGACACTTCCAAAGGAAGGCGCCAGAGTTCCGTTAGTATCCTGCCGCTTTCCGCGTGGGTAAAACCCAGGACGGTTTCCTCTACCCGATTTAAAGGTAAATGCTTGTCTCTCGCTTCTTGCAGCACGTCAGGATAATCATCCGCAAACAGGATTCCGTTGGCGAGGATTCCGATATCGTGAAGCAGCCCACTCAGATAAATTCCCTCCGGAAATTTGGCGCCAAGTTCTGCTCCCAGCCCCTGTGCCACCATCCCCGTTCCCAGCGCATGCCTCCAGAAAACTTCCTTCACTACCGTGGAGTTCACATTCGCAAACATCATCGGCAAGCTGCAGGAAAAGACAAGATCGCGGATTCGCCACAGTCCCAGCGCAATCACTGCTTCCCTGACTGTGGCCACGTCGCCCCGCTGCCGGAATAGCGCGGAGTTTGCCAAACGCAAGCATTGTGCGGCCAGCGATTTGTCATACGAAATCTGGCGAACCACTTTGTCTACGTCAATCTGGTTGGTCTTCTGCCCTAGCGCCTCACACAAGGTGGTCAAGACTGCGGGCATGGCGGGCAGGTTACCCAGCCGCTTGATCCGCTGCGCTAAAATTTCGTAGGTCACCGGGTTCACGGCTTCATCTCACCCATTCCGACAGCCCGCCTGCAATGGCTAGCCAAAATTCCATCGGCCCTCGCCGAAGTATCGCGAAGTTGGAAGCATGGAAGAACGAGCAAGCGTTGTGCCAGAAAAATCAGTGAATCACGAGGGTTGCAACGAGCGTTGTGTTTCAAAACAGAACATCCTTGCCTCCCGTGGTTCACTCCGTTCCTCTGCCATGCTCGCCTGCCTCGCCAGGTTCCAAACGCTGCAAATGAACTCGCTTCCCGCTTGCCTTTTGAACAGCTTCTCCGATGGGGCGACGTCTCCTCGATCCCCGGCCCGACACGGTGGCCCGTCTCGTGCACCGGATCTCTCTCGGGGCAGCCGCGTACGACGGTACCCAACTCTATGACCGCTCCCGAACGTTTGAATCGTTTTTTAGCTCGCCAGCCGATTCTCAACCGCGAGCGTGATTTGTTCGCGTACGAAATCCTTTCGCGCTATGGCCCGGAAAACTACTGCCGGCCCAAGGCGGGTTCCTCGGCCTCCGTTAATGCCATGGACGAGTTATTCCTGATGGGCATCCGTACGATGACCGACGGCCAGCCCGCCTTTCTCAACTGCACGCGGGAATTCCTCACCCAGGAATATCTGACGCTGCTCCCCCGCGAACTCGTCGTGGGTGAAATCCTGGAAACGGTCGCGCCGGACGAAGAAGTCGTCGCCGCTTGCCACCGGATGAAAGCCCTTGGCTACCGTCTCGCTCTTGATGACTACTGCCATGCCCCGGAAATGCGCCCGCTCCTGGAATTCGCCGACTTCGTGAAGATCGACATCCTGCTGATGAGCTTTCCTGATCAACAGCGCGTTGTCGAACAATGCCGTGGCCTGGGCATCCCGACCATCGCGGAGAAAGTCGAAACCGACCAGCAGTTTCAGATCTGCCGCGAGCTCGGCTATGACTATTTTCAGGGATATTTCTTTTGCCGGCCGCAGGTTGTCGGCCGCCGCAGCGTCCCGGCCAACAAAACCGTCTACCTGGAACTCCTCCAGGCTGCTAACGAACCGCTCTTCAACCTGCAAAAAATCTCCCTGCTCTTCAAGCGGGATGTTTCGCTGAGTTACCGCCTGCTGCGCTATCTGAATTCCGCCGCGTTCGCATTTCACACCGAAATTCATTCGATCCCCCACGCCCTGAGCCTCTTGGGCGAAAAAGCGATGCGCAAATGGATCTCGCTGGTAAGCATCGCCGCGCTCGGCGATGAAGTCGCCGACAGCCTTCTCCGTCTGCCCTTAACTCGCGCCATGTTCTGCGAGCTGATCGGCCGGCGCGCGGGCCTGACGCGCGACCTCAATGAGCTCTTCCTCCTCGGCCTGCTCTCCGTCATGGACGCCCTTCTGAATCTTCCGATGGCCGCGGTCCTGAAGGACATCAAAGTGGATGACGAAATCGCCCGGGCCTTGCAGGGCAAGGACAGCCGCTACCGCCCAATCTTTGAAGTGGTCCTCGACTACGAATCCGGCACCTGGGAGCAGCTCGCCGAGTCCTGCCGAAGCATTGGCCTGCACGAAAATTTTCTGCCGGATTTATACCTGCGTTCGGTTGGCTGGGCGTCGGAGATTCTCGCCGAAGTTCCCGTCTCCGCCTGAGCGTGTCTCTACCTGCGGTCCTCGGTAAACACCTGGTCGGCCACCTGGAAAGCGTGATTCGCCGCTGGCACGCCGCAATAAATCGCCGTTTGCAGCAACACTTCCTGGATTTCCTCGCGCGTCGCCCCCGTGTTCGCCGACGCTCTCAGATGCAGCCGCAATTCCTCTGTGCGGTTCAGTGCCACCATCAGGGCGATGGTGATCAGGCTCCGCGTCTTCTTCGGCAACCCCGGCCGCGTCCAGATCTCGCCCCACGCATAGCGCGTGATCAAATCCTGGAAGTCCTTCGTGAGCGCAGTCTTTGTGGCCTCCGCCCGCGCCACATGCGCCTTGCCGAGCACCGCTTTCCGTACTTTCATCCCTTGCTTATGCCGCTCGCGTTCGTTCATCCATGTGCTCCCTGGGTCTTCAGGAATCCCAAAACTGTCCGGTTGAAATCGTCACGCGCTTCAATGTTCGATAGGTGCGCCGCGGCAAGCTCCGCGTACTTGGCTCCGCGTATCTGGCTCTCGAGAAATCGCCCGTCGGCGGGAGTCGTCGAAAGGTCATGGGTGCCGGCGATGATCAGCGTCGGCGCCTGAATCGTTTGCAGTTTCTCGCGGAAGTCCATGTCGCGCACCGCCGCGCAGGTCGCCACGTAGCCCGCCGCGTCCGTCGACTCCAGCATCTCGAGTACCCTGGCGGCCTCGCCCATGTGCAAAGAGCGATACGCTGCCGTCAGCCATCGGTCAATCACGCCTCCGGCGATGGCCTTCGTCCCGCCCTGTTGCACCGTGGTGATCCGGGCGTTCCACGTGTCCGCGCTTCCAATCTTCGCGGCTGTGTTGCACAGCGCAATTCTCGGGAAGCGTGCGGCGGCGTTCGCGCCCAGGTACATCCCGACCATGCCACCGATCGACAATCCGCAAAAATTCGCCCGCTCGACCTTCAGCTCATCCAGAAGTTGCACCACATCGCCTGCCAGCTGCTCGATGTTGTACGGCCCGGGCGTCACACTGGATTGTCCGTGCCCGCGGCTATCGTAGCGCAGGACCCGAAAGTCACGGCTGAACGCTTCCACCTGCGGATCCCACATGCGATGGGTGGTGCCCAGCGAATTCGAGAAGACGACGACGGGCGCCCCCGCGGGCCCGTCCCACTGATACAACAACTCTGCATCGGAAATTTTTGCGAAAGCCATGGTCGTTTCCCTTCTGGCTCAGCGGGCGGCCGCTGAGCCGTTTGCGCGCGCCAGAACGCCGCGCACGAAGTCATCCGCGTTCCCCAAATAGTTTCGAACGTCAAAGAGGCTCTCGAGATCAGCCGGAGTCAAATAGCCGCGCAAGCCGGTTTCCTCTCGCAGCACATCCTTCAAATGGCGCTTTTCCATAGCTGCTTTCCGGCACGCAGCCTCCACCTGCATGTGCGCGGGTAGCTTGCCCAGCCGATCGCCCAACGCCATGGATACTGCCTCCGCATAGATCAATCCGTTCGTGGCCTCCAGATTCTCCCGCATCCGTGCGTCATTCACTTGCAGGCCGGGAAGCATCTCTGCCAAATGATGCAGCGCGCCTCCCGCCAGGCATACGATCTCCGGAAGCGTCTCCCACTCCGCCTGCCAGCCGCCCAGCGCGCGCTGGTGTTCCTGCTGCATGGCGCTCAACACCGTCGCCACCAGCCCGGGTACGCGAACCGACGCGGCTAGCACCGTCGCGCAGGTCACCGGATTGCGCTTGTGCGGCATCGTGGACGAGCCTCCGCGCCCTTCCGCTGCCGGCTCGGCGAGCTCCCCGATTTCCGTCTGCGCGTGCAAGGAAATGTCCCTCGCAATTTTCCCCAGCGAAGCAACGCAGATGCCAAGCGCCGCGGCGATCTCCGCAAACCGTCCGCGATGTGTGTGCCACGGAATCGGGGGCAGCGGCAGGTGCAGCTCGCTGGCCAGCGCCCTGGCTACCTGCTCGCCGCGGCCGGACAGTGCGGCGAGAGTCCCCACCGCGCCTCCGAACTGCAGCACCAGGTTCTGCGCGCGCAGCTCCACCAGCCGTTGGCGATGGTGCAACATGGCATCCAGCCACCCGGCCACAATGAAGCCAAAGGTGGCCGGAAGCGCCTGCTGCATCCATGTCCGCGCTACCACGGGAGTGCTCCGATGCTTTTCCGCCAATTCCGCCAGCGCAGGAATGAGCCGGCCCAGGTCGCGATCTATCACTTCCAGTCCGCGCCGCAGTTGCAGCGCCATCCCCGTATCCAGTGCGTCCTGGCTGGTTGCGCCCCAATGAACAAAGCGTGCCGCGCCCTTGTTCGACTTCGTCACCTGCTCGGTCAGCTGCTTCACCAGGGGAATCGCAACGTTGCCGGAATGTGCGGCCTGCTTGGCAATATCTTCGAGGTCGAAATTTTCCGCGTGGCAAGCGGCCGAAATAGCGCGCGCGTCGGGCTCCGGAATCACGCCTGCTTGGGATTCCGCCCGAGCCAGCGCCGCTTCAAATTGCAGCAGGCTTTGAATGGTTTCGTGAGCGGAGAAGATCCGGTCCAGGGCCTCGTTCCGGAAAAGTTTGTCGTAGAGCCGCATCGCCGCAATGGTCTCCTCGCAGCAGGGCTCTCGCTTGCGCCGGCCCTCTTCCGCTAGGATACATCGCAATGGGCAGGTAGTGGTGTTTGCAGCTCACAGGAGTCGACGCACGCCCAATTCAAGATAGCCGGAGATGGCCCGCGGCTAGGCGCGCTCCAGAATCACGGAAATCCCCTGACCCACGCCGATGCACATTGTGCATAGCGCATAGCGCGCCTTGGTGCGCTGCAATTGATAAACCGCCGTCGTGACGAGTCGCGCGCCGCTCGCCCCCAGCGGATGTCCAATCGAAATCGCTCCGCCGTTCGGATTCACGTGCGGCGCTTCGTCCGCCACGCCCAATTCACGCAATACGGCCAGCGCCTGCGAAGCGAACGCCTCGTTCAATTCGATCACGTCCATCTGCCCGATGTGCAAACCCGCCTTGGCCAAAACCTTACGGCTTGCGGGCGCGGGACCCATGCCCATTATGCGAGGCGCAACACCGGCAGTCGCCGCCGCCACAACACGCGCTTTTGGCGTAAGCCCATATTTCTTCGCCGCCGCCTCCGAAGCCACCAGCAGCGCGCAAGCTCCGTCGTTGATACCCGAAGCGTTTCCGGCGGTGACCGTGCCCTCCGGCTTCACCACCCCTTTCAGTCTTGCCAGCGCTTCCAGGGTCGTGTCAGGTCGTGGGTGCTCGTCCATCGAAACCAGAATCGGCTCGCCCTTCTTCTGCGCAATCGGCACCGCAAAAATCTCTTCCGCCAGGCGCCCCGCCTTCATTGCGGCGGCCGTGCGTTGCTGGCTGCGTAGCGCGAACGCATCCTGGTCCGCGCGCGAAACATGAAATTCCTCGGCAACAATCTCCGCGGTTTCCGGCATCAGGTCCGTGCCATATTTCGCCTTCATCGCCGGATTCACGAAGCGCCACCCAAGCGTCGTATCTTCCAGTTTCAGATTCCGTGCGAACGCTGTTTCGGCTTTGCCCACCACGAAGGGCGAGCGCGACATGCTTTCCACGCCCCCGGCAATCAGCAACTCGATTTCGCCGCTTTTGATCCCGCGTGCCGCAATCGCCACGGCGTCCATGCTCGAACCGCACAGCCGGTTCACCGTTGTTCCCGAGACCTCTTTCGGCAGCCCCGCCAGCAGCAGCGCCATGCGCGCAACGTTCCGGTTGTCTTCGCCGGACTGATTCGCGCACCCATAGATCACGTCGTCCAGCGCGCCCCAATCGATCGTCGGATTCCGCCGCACGAGTTCCTGAATGGGCAGCGCCGCCAGGTCGTCGGTTCTCACGCTTGAAAGCGCCCCGCCATACCGCCCGATGGGCGTGCGGATGGCGTCACAAATATAGGCAGTCGTCATGTTCTGGAGTTCTTTCCCTTGCTTTCAGTCTACCGTAAACGCACAAGCACCGTGCAAACCCGCTGCGTGAATTGGCTGGCGTGGAGTAGACTTCTTTTGGGCCACATTGGCCGGCACAACCACACGTCCAACATGCTCACCAACCGGCGCGAAATTCAGATCGAATGGGGCGATTGCGACCCGTTCGGCATCGTTTTCTTCCCACGGTATTTCGAATACTTTGATGCGTGCACGAACGCTTTGTTTCATCGGGCTTTGGGCTACCCGAAGGCCGAAATGCTTCGCCGCTTCCGGATTGCGGGGATTCCGCTGGTGCAGGCGAGCTGCAATTTCATTATGCCTTCATCGTTCGGCGACCTCGTCACTGTCGAATCCTGCGTGACCCACTGGGGCAAGAGCAGCTTCTCTCTCAACCACAAGCTGTTTCGCGGAGAAATACTGGCTGTCGAAGGCCTCGAGAAGCGCGTCTGGACGATTCGCGACGCTGGCGATCCGGCCAAAGTGAAGAGCCAGCCGATCCCGAAAGAAGTTATCGAAAAATTTGCCTGACCCAGGCTAGAGACGCCACATACATGGCAACCCTCCGCACCCAAGTGGGAATAATCGGAGCCGGTCCCGCCGGTCTGATGCTCGCGCATCTCCTCCATCTGCAGGGCGTTGAGAGTGTCGTCCTCGAAAGTCACACCCGCGAGTACGTCGAAAGCCGTGTCCGCGCCGGGGTGCTCGAACAAGGCACGGTCGAGATGCTTCGCGCCGCGGGCGTCGGCGCCCGATTGGATCGCGAGGGACTCCAGCATCGCGGCGTCGAACTGCGCTTCGCTGGCAAAGGCCACCGCATCGATTTCCAGGACCTCGTCGGCAAATCCATCACCGTCTACGCGCAGCAGGAAGTAGTGAAGGACTTGATCGCCGCGCGGCTAGGCTATGGCGCGCCCATTTTTTTCGAGGCGGAAGCGAGGCGCGTAAGCGAGTTTGACGCTCGCCCACGAATCCATTACGTGGAAAACGGCGCGGAACATTCTATCGAATGCGACTTCATCGCCGGTTGCGACGGCTTCCACGGCATTTGCCGGCCCGCGATCCCAGCCGCTCAGATCCGCTTCTACGAGCGCCATTTTCCCTTTGCCTGGCTCGGCATCCTTGCCCATGTCCCGCCCGCTTCCCACGAACTCATCTACACGTATCACGAGCGAGGCTTTTCTCTCCTCAGTATGCGCTCGCCGGAAATTTCGCGGTTATATCTGCAATGCCCGCCAGACGAAGACATCGCCGACTGGTCGGACGATCGCATTTGGACCGAGCTCCGCGAGCGTATGGCCACCCGCGACGGCTTTGCCCTCAACGACGGCCCGATCTTCCAGAAGGGCATCACGCCGATGCGCAGCTTCGTCGCCGCCCCGATGCAATTCGGCAAACTATTCTTGCTCGGCGACGCCGCCCACATCGTCCCGCCAACGGGGGCGAAGGGGCTCAACCTCGCCGTCGCTGACGTGCGCGTCCTCACCCGGGGCCTCGTCGAGTTCTATAAGAGAGGCAGCAGGGAAGCGCTGGGCCAATATACCGAGCGCTGCCTCACGCGCGTCTGGCTGTGCCAGCGCTTTTCCTGGTGGATGACCTCCATGCTGCACCGTTTCCCCGACGAAGACGCCTATTCCCACCAGATCCATCTCGCGGAACTTGGCTATGTCATCGCTTCGCGGGCGGCCTCCACTTCTCTTGCCGAAAATTATGTCGGATTGCCCTTCGATACTCCTGGCTTGTTCTGATTGTTCTTTGCGTTTGCGAATGTGATAGAACATCACCACTTTCTCTGGCAGACCATCGCCCGGAATGGTTCCGAATGAACCGCTTCCAGACCGCCTATGACGCGATTGTGATCGGCGCCGGCCACAACGGCTTGACCGCCGCCGCCTATCTCGCCCGCGCGGGATGCAAAACCGCTGTGCTGGAGCGGCGCGAAATCGTCGGTGGCTGCTGCGTCACCGAAGAGATTGCGCCCGGTTGCCGCGCTTCCACGACTTCGTACATCGCCAGCATGTTGCGCCCGGAAGTGATTCGCGAATTACGCCTGGCGGAATTCGGCCTGCGCATGGTCCCGTGCGACCCGGGCCTCCAGGTCCCGTTTGCCGACGGCCACCTCGTGCCCTGGTGGGCGAATCGCGACCGCGCCGTCGCGGAATTCCGCAAAATCTCGGCGAAGGACGCGGAGCGTTTCGTCAAAGTGGATACCGAGCTTAAAAAGCTTGCGCGCTATCTGCAACCCTTCTTCATGGAGCCCCCGCCCGAAGTGGACACCGGCTCTCTCCAAGGCTGGGGCGATCTTTTGCGTGTTGGCAAGCGATTGCGCGGCATCACGAACGCTGAAGTCGCGCAACTCGTGGCATTTCTCACCGGTAGCCTTGGCGAATTCCTCGACAAAAATTACGAAACCGAAAAGATGAAGACAATGTTCCTGGCGAACAATGTCTACGGCAAACATGGCGGGCCTTACCAGCCGGGCACGGCGATCGGACTTCTCTTTCACCTCCTCAGTGGCGGCGAACACGAATTGCAAGGATTTTACGGCCACGTCATGGGCGGCATGGGTGCCATCACCCAGGCCCTCGCAGCCTCCGCAAAACATCTCGGTGCTGAGACTTACACCAAAGCCGCCGTCGCTCGCATCAACGCACAAAATGGCCGTATTCGCGGCGTCACGCTCGAAGACGGCACCGAACTCCGCGCCCAGGTCGTCCTCTCAAACGCTGATCCCAAGCGAACCTTCCTTCAACTGACCGATATCAAGGAACTTCCCGCCGACTTCGTCGAAGCGGTGCGCGGGATCCGCATGGCTGGCCCGTGTGCCAAGGTCAACATGGTTCTCGGCGAAGAGCCGCGTTTCACCGGAACACCGCCCAATGCGTCTCCCCAGGAGCGCTCGCTGTTCACCATCGTCTCATCGCTCGGATTCGCCGAACGCTGCTACGATATTGCGAAGTTCGGCGATATTCCTGAGGAACTCTGGGTGGATTGCGTGGTAGCTTCAAATGCTGACGATTCGCTCGCCCCACCCGGCCGCCACATCCTCACGTGTTTTGTACAGTATGTGCCGTACAAACTCCGGGAAGGGAATTGGGACGAGAAGCGCGAGCTTCTTGGCGACCGCGTCGTGAAGAAAATTGCCGAGTTTGCTCCCAATGTTTCCGCTGCGATCCTCGCTCGCCAGGTTTTGACCCCGCTGGATCTGGAGCGCACCTACGGATTGACCGAAGGCAACATCTTTCACGGCGATCTGAATCTCGAGCAACTTTTCTTCATGCGCCCGGTTCCAGGCTGGTCGCAGTACCGTATGCCCGTGCAGGGCATGTATCTCTGCGGCGCGGGCGCGCACCCCGGTGGCGGGGTGACTGGGGCCCCGGGAAGAAACGCTGCCAAACAGGTCTTGCGCGACTTGAAGCGCGGACGCTGGAAAGATTAATCTTCCCAAAGCGCACTCTATGACACCAGACGCCGTTAATAATTCCAGAATGCAGAAGTCGTTGCCGAGCGATTATTACCGCACCACGGAGATCCTCGCCCAGGAAAAAGAAAAAATCTTCTGTCGTGAATGGTTCTGCGCCGCGCGCCAAGAGCAGCTTCCCGCTCCGGGAGACGTGCTGGTCCTCAATATCCTCGGCGAAAGCATTCTCGTCGTTCGCACCAAAGAAGGTGAGATTCGCGCTCACTACAACGTTTGCCGCCACCGCGGTTCCAGGCTGCTCCCCGAACCTGGCGAATCGGTGGCCGCGGACATCAAGTTGAATGGCGGCGTGCTCGGCGCCAATGGTATCCGTTGCCCCTATCACCTCTGGACCTATGGCCTCGACGGAAAATTGCTCAGCGCTCCCTACGCGAAAGAAGCCGAAGGATTCTGCAAGGCCGATTTCTCCCTCTATCCGGTCGGCGTCGAGCTTTGGGGCGGTTTCATTTTCCTGAATCTCACACCGGAGGCAGCGGCGCGCGAAGGCAAGTCACTTCTCACGACCTTTGGCGAACCGATGGAGCGTGTGCGCCGCTATCCTTTGCGCAAATTGCGAACCGCCAAGCGCCTCGTCTACGAAGTCGCCGCGAACTGGAAGATCATCCTCGAAAATTACAACGAGTGCTACCATTGCGGCGCCGTCCATCCGGAATTGTGCGACCTTGTTCCCGCGTTCCGTCAGCGGGGTGGTTCGGGCCTCGAGTGGGAGCGGGGAATTCCGCACAAAGACGGAGCCGTCACCTTCACCTGGACTGGAAAGACAAACCGCAGTCCGTTTCCGGGTCTCGATGAACATGAAAAAATCCGGCACAAGGGCGAACTCATCTATCCGAATCTCCTGCTCAGCCTCGCCTGCGACCATGTGGCGGCCTTCACGATCTGGCCGAAATCGCCCAATCACACCACCGTCATTTGCGACTTCCTTTTCCATCCCGAGGAAATGGCCAAGCCGGATTTTGCTCCCAACGATGCTATTGATTTTTGGGATCTCGTCAACCGCCAGGACTGGGAAATCTGCAAACGCGTCCAACAGGGGACGGAGGCTCGCGTCCACGAGTTCGGCTTTTACGCTCCCATGGAAGATTTGAGCCTCGATATCCGGCGATACGTCCTGGAGCGGTTGAAATAGCGCCGATGCCGGCGAGGCGTCATTCACAAGAAGGCGCGAATCCCCGGGCGCGAAAGGCTTTGTTGCCAGGCCCGCCCGAAAAGCAAAAAGGAGAATGTATCCATGAAAGTACGCTTGCTGGCTATCTTCGCATTTGTCTTGCTGTCCGCCGCGGGACTCGCCGCCCAGGATGTCCGCTACGACTACGCGCAGGACGTGAATTTCTCTCAATTCAAAACCTACAAATGGGTGAACATCAAGAACGCCGAGCAGGTGGACGAAATCACCGCCCGGCAAATCACATCCGCGATTGACGCGGAGCTCGCCAAGAAAGGCCTCACGAAGACGGACTCCGATAGTGCCGATCTTTATCTCGGCTACCAGACATCCATTGGCACGGAAAAAGAACTCAACGCCTACGGCAGCGGCTGGGGCTACGGTCCGGGCTGGGGCGGAGGCTGGTATGGCGGCATGCGCATGAGCACCACCACGGTCTCGACCTCCACGATCTATACCGGCCAGCTCGACCTGGATATGTACGACGCCGCGAAAAAGGAACTCGTCTGGCGCGGCATTGTATCTAAAACCATCGACACCAAGGCCAAGCCCGAAAAACGCCAGAAAAATATCCAAAAGTCCGTCGCCAAACTCTTGAAAAACTATCCGCCTCCGCCAAAGAAAAAGTGATGGCTGCGCCGCGCGCTTGCGCCGCCATATGGATTTTCTCGGAGCGCTATCCTTATCTTTTCTAGGGCCTCCCGCACAGGTGCTACGATGGCAGCAGTTCCATAAACCCGAAAAGAAGGGCAGGGATGCGCCGCCGAAACTTTCTGGGGAATCTGCTGGTCGCGAGCGGTGCATGCCTTGGCGGCTCATCCGCCGCGCGCGACCTCAACTCTCTTGCAGGGCCAGCGACGGTCGATCCCGCCATCAAGCGCGTCCTCGCTGTTTTCAAATGCCACTTTGACGCCGGCTTCGTGGACACGCAGGCAAACATCGTCCGCCGCTACTTCGAGGATTTCTTCCCCAAAGCTATCGCCATCGCCGCGGCTGCCAACCGGCCCGGCCCCAGCCGCTACGTCTGGACCACCGGCTCCTGGCTTCTCTACGAATACCTCGAACAGGCAACTCCGGAGCAGCGCAAGAAAATGGAGCAGGCCATCCGCTCGGGCTACATCGCCTGGCACGCGCTGCCGTTCACCTGGCAGACCGAACTGATGGACCCGGCTTTGATCTCCGGTTCCATCGCGCTCTCTGAATCCCTCGATCGCCGCTTTGGCACAAAAACTACCGGCGCAAAAATGACCGACGTGCCCGGCCACACGCGGGGAATCATTGCGCCGCTTGCCGCCGGCAGGGTCACTTTCCTCGACATCGGCGTCAACGAGGCCAGTCGTCCCGCATTGCTTCCGCCAATTTTTCGCTGGCAGGATTCCTCCGGAGCCTCGCTCGCCGTGATGTATCACTCCGGCTATGGAGCCGTAACCGTGGTCCCAAACTCCGAACTCGCCGTCGCCATCGTCGTCCGCGACGACAACACTGGGCCGCACACGTCAGAGGAAATCGCCGATACTCACGACGATCTAAAGAGGCGTTTCCCCAGTGCCGAGATCGTCGCAACCAACCTGAGCACGGTTGCAAACGAAATCGCACCGCACGCTCACTCCTTGCCGGTTGTCGACCAGGAAATTGGCGATACGTGGATTCACGGAGTCGGCAGCGATCCTTTGAAAGTCGCCCGCTATCGCGAGGTCTGCCGTCTCCGCCGCCAATGGATCCAGCAGGGCAAGCTCCAGATCGGCGACGCTGTCGATGTGCAGCTGCTCCGCAATCTCCTCCTTGAAGTTGAGCACACCTGGGGAACCGACACGAAAACATGGCTCGACTTCGAAAACTACACGCCGCAGAAACTCACGTCGACGCTTGCAACGAAGAATTACCGCGTCGTCGAGTCCAGTTGGCAGGAAAAGCGCAACGATCTCTTCACCGGACTCGCCACGCTTCCCGCCGGCCTCCAACTCGAAGCCACCACCGCAATCTCTCAACTTGAGGCCGTGCGACCCATCCTCCCTCAGCCGCAGGGCATGGCTCCGCTGACAATCGAAAATTCCTATTTTCTTTTGCAATTGAACCCTGCAACGGGAGCTATTGAGATGCTCCGGCATAAATCCACGGGTCGCGACTGGGCCTCGCCCGAGCACCTTCTGGGACTATTTTCCTATCAGACGCTTTCCCAAAAAGACTACGACAGCTTCTTCGCCGCATACGTCATCAGCGACAAAGACTGGGCCAAGAAAGATTTTGGCAAGCCCAACATTGATCGATTCGGAGCCCAGAGCCAGATTTGGAAGCCTGCGCTGCTGTGGTCCGACGCTGGCGAGGACCCACAATCCAAACGCCTCCTCGTACAACTGGAAATTCAGGATGCGGAATCACTCGCTTCCGGCCGCGCGAGCTTTCCCAAAGAGATTTTCGTCGAATACATTCTTCACAATTCTCGAGCCGCCCTCGAAATCACCGTCTCTTGCTTCGGGAAACAGCCCACGCGCCTGCCCGAAGCCCTCTGGTTGAGCTTCGATCCGATCGCGCCGACCCCTGGGGGCTGGTCCCTCCAGAAATCGGGCCAGCAGGTATCGCCTTTCGACGTCGTCGAATGCGGCAACCGCCATCTGCACGCCGTCCTCGACTCAATCGCTTACAAGGACGCCGGCGGTACGCTCGCCTTCACCACTCTCGATGCTCCACTTGTCGCCGTCGGCCGCCAGTCGCCGCTCAATTTCTCGCGTCAGCAGCCGAGTTTTGACTCCGGCATCCATTTCAACCTCTTCAACAACGCCTGGGGAACCAACTACATTCTCTGGTACTCCGAAGACATGCGCTTCCGCTTTCGGCTTGAAGCCTAGGGACATTCCCGGTCGTGGACACACGAATCCAACAATCACCTACTCCCCCAACCCCCAAAATGTCCCGGGGCCACCGCGCTGTCGGTGTGTTCCTCTTCTTCGCCGCAACGATGGCATCTCTCGCGGGAATCACCTTGCTGTGGCCGCATCTTTCGCTAGGGCGTATCTGGGCATTGAACCCAACCGCGTGGACGCAACTCGCTCCCTTGGGTTGGAAAGTGGGTATTCCGTTCCTGCTTCTTGCGGTGCTGCTTATATTCTTGGGAATCGGCTGGATAAAACGCCGCCTGTGGGCCTGGCGCTTCACGGTCATCGGACTCGCGCTGCACATGCTTGGCGATCTGCTGAACGCGTTTTTGCGGCAACCGTGGCAAGGAGCGACTGGCGTCCTGATCGGTGGCGCGCTGCTTTTCTATTTGTTTCGCCCAAATGTGCGCGAAGTGTTTCGGCAATAAATCTGGGGCCGCTTGCCCGTTCAGCTCAGTTCACGCGATCCAGCCGGAACGCCGCGGCCCGAAAATCTCCCCGCAACTCCAGGTTGATTCCGTGATTCATCCACCAGGCGCCTGAGGCCGCTTCTGGCGTACCCGCACGCGCCTTCCCATCGATCCACGTCAGCCGATATTCCGCCTTCGAGTCAAGTCCCTGCAGTTGCAGCAGAGGAAATCCGCGCCCCTCCTGCGTCGAGTGCGTGAACGCGAAAACCACCGCCTGCGATTTGTCCGGCGAAACTGTCTCCGTCGAAGAAAACTCGCTTCCGTTGCGCGGGCTGATCAGCCGGTAGAGATCGCCCTGCACGATGGTCTTCTGAGCGGAGTGATACGCGGCAATCAACCGCTTCGCCGTGGCGAAATCCTCCGGCGTCCATTTGTTCAAGTTGGCGCCGATGCCCAGCGACCCTTGCATCGAACTCAGCATGCGATACTCCAGCGTCGTCGTGCGGAAGTTCAGCCAGTGCGGCGAATCCGTCACCCAGGCCATCATCACCTGTGGCGTGTACGCGTAAGTGAACCCGTCCTGCATGGAAAGCCGGTCGAACGGATCGGTATTATCCGAAGGCCACACCTCATCCGTGTACCGCAAGATTCCCAGGTCCACGCGCCCCCCGCCGCCCGAGCACGATTCGATCTCTACGTTGGGATGTTTCTTCCGCAGATCGGCCAGGATCGCATAGAGGTTCCGGATGAACGCCACGTACACTTCCTTCTGCTCGTCCGGCGGCAATTGATCCCACCCGGGTTCCGACCAGTTCCGGTTATAGTCCCACTTCAGAAAGGCGATGTCGTTTTCCCTGAGCAGCCTGTCGAGAAAGCCCTCGACATATTCGCGGACATCGGGGCGCGCCAGATTCAGGACCATTTGATTCCGCTGCTCCGTACGCGGCCGGCCAGGAAAATTCAACACCCAATCCGGATGCTTCCGGTAGAGGTCCGAATCCAGGTTCACCATCTCCGGTTCCACCCAAAGCCCGAAATCCATTCCCAGCGAATGCACTTTTTCGATCAGCGGCTTCAGCCCGTGCGGAAATTTCTGCGGATTCACATACCAATCGCCCAGTCCGGCGTGATCGTCCTTGCGCTGCCCGAACCATCCGTCATCCATCACGAAGCGGTCCACTCCAAGCGCCGCCGCCTTTTCGGCCAGCGCCATCTGCCCGGCTTCGTTGACGTTAAACTCCGTCGCTTCCCAGGAGTTGTAAATCACGGGACGCGGTTTGGGGTGCGGAGCGTGCGGCAGAACGTGCGCCAGTTCGAAATCGTGCAGTAGCCGCGAAGCTCCGCCGAGCCCGTGATCGGAATACCCCCCATAAAATACCGGCGTTTCCAGATGCTCCCCAGGTTTCAGCTTGTAGCCGAAATCAAACGGATTGAAACCTCCCGTTACTCGTACGGAATCGAGTTGCGTTTCCTCGATCGTAAAACGCCACGAGCCCGACCACGCCAGCGCCCCGAACCAAACCTCACCGTATTCCTCCGGCGCCGTTAATGGGCCTGCCGGATTCTGGCTCGCGTCGCGCGAAATCGCGAACCACGGATTCGCCTGGTGGCCAGTTGTTCCTCGCCTGCTCTCGATCACCCGCGCTCCCGGCCGAATCTCCTCCTGATTCAACGTCCATTCGCCGGCCCAGCGGCCGGTCAGATAGCTCAGCGTGTACCGCGCGGGGGGAAGCGTCCATTGTGCGGCCTCTGCCTGTTCGATCATGACCGGCTCTTTCCCGCGGTTTTCGATAGTTGCCGATCGCGCCAGGATTCCCGTCTCCGCGTCCATCGCGTAATGCAGCTTCACGTAAATCTCGCGTGAGATGTCCTTCAGCAAAACGTCCATTGCCTGCTCGCCATCCGGGGTAGTTTTCACAAAGTGCAGCACCAGATCACGATTTCCATCTGGAAAGGTGATCTTCAGCGCCGGTTCGGTGAAGAGTCCCGCGCCCCAGCCTGCATACTCCTGCGGCGTTGTCGTATTCTGCGAATCGAACGAAGCCCATTCCGGGTACGAGTGCGCCGGGGGAATCGTGTCCTGCGCTCCCACCCGGCCGCCCCAATACAGTGTCTGAAGGTCGCCTCGTTCGTTCACGCCGAACGCATAGGTGGTGTTGCCGCCATCCAGCCGGAAGACGGGCCCTGGCGGAGCCTTCGGTTGAGCCTGGGTTGGAGCGACTGCTGGAACGAGCGTCACGAGGCCACTGGCAAAGATCAAAAGGACAACAGACTTCATCGAGTTTTTCATGTCGGAAAATCCTAGCACTGCATGGAGAAGTTTGTCTTCCTGAGTTGGCAATCCATCTTTGGGTCGCCCGGCCACGCAACAAGCGCTACTCGCCTTCAGGCTCCTGTGTCACGATATGAATGTCCACGGCAGGCGATTCGCGCAAAAATCGGTGCACCACGCTCAAATAGAGATACTTCTTCCAGTCGCGCACCAGCGCCCGCCCGAAAATTACCTGCGTGATGTGCTTGGTCTGAACGAATTCCGCGATCGCGTCCGCCACGCTCCGCCCCTTCAAGCGCACCACCAATGCCCCAAGATTCTCCGCGAACCGCAGATTCGCCTCCAGGATCTTGGGATCCTCTTCGCGCGTAGCCAGTTCCCGCAACACGTGCACCACATATAGCTCCGCGTCCAGCCGCCGCGCCATTCGGGCCGCGCGTGCAATCAAATATTGCCCCGAAGGATTCGCCGAAACGCACACCGCAATCCGTTCCCGGACGCCCCAGTTCTCGCGGATCTGCTTCGCGTCCATGTACGATTCCAGGCTGCGGTCCACCTGCTCCGCAACCTGTCGCAAGGCCAGTTCGCGCAGGGCGATCAAATTGCCGCGCCGGAAAAAATTCTTCAGCGACTGCTCGACCTTCTCGATGCCGTAAACGTCGCCGCGCCGCATGCGATTGACCAGCGCTTCCGGCGTAAGGTCCACCATCACCGTTTCCGATGCGCTCAGCGGCACCCAGTCCGGCACTGTCTCCCGAACCGTGATTCCGGTGATGGCGCGCACCGTCGGCGCAATGCTCTCGATATGCTGGATATTCAGCGTGGAAACCACGTCGATCCCGGCGCCGAGCAACTCTTGCACATCCTCGTAGCGTTTCCGGTGCCGGCTGCCGGGAATGTTCGTGTGCGCCAGTTCATCCACCAGCACAACGTGCGGGCGCCGCCCGAGAACCGCCTCGACGTCCATTTCCTCGAACATCGTTCCTTTGTAATCGATTTTCTTGCGCGGTACGGCTTCCAGTTGCGCGGCCAGCTCCTGGATGCCTTTGCGGCCGTGGGTTTCCACGATCCCGATCACCACGTCTTCCCCGCGGCCCTTCCGCCGGATGGCTTCGCTCAGCATGCTGAAGGTCTTCCCGACGCCGGGAGCGTATCCCAGGAATAGCTTGAAGATGCCCCGCCCCCCGGGTGGGGGGGAAGCGATTTCCAGCCATTCTTCGGGTTTCTTGGCCAAGCGCTGTGGATCTCCCGTTCGCGAAAAGATCTCAGGTTACAATGAAAGCATGACCCGCTTCGTCTCGGGCCGTGGCATGGGGTTCGTGGCCGCCGCGGTGCTGCTGATCGCCATCACTTACGGGTATGCGCGCTTTCTGCACGTCAACCAGACGACGGTCGCGTTGTCGTTTCTGCTCGCAATTCTAGCAGTTTCCACCGTGTGGGGCATGGTGGTGGCCATCTTCATGTCCATCTGCGCCATGCTGCTGTTCAACTTTTTCTTCTTGCCGCCCGTCAAAACCTTCACCATCGCCGACCCGCAAAACTGGATCGCCTTGGCCGCCTTTCTCATCACCGCCATCGTCGCCAGCCAGCTGTCCGCCCGAGTTCGCAAGGAAGCCGACTCGGCGCACTCCCGCCGGCGCGAAGTCGAGCGCCTGTACGAATTCAGCCAGAAGCTACTCGGCGAGGGGAATGTCATCCAACTGATGAACGCGGTCCCTAATCACATCGTCGAATGCTTCGAAGCGGGAGCAGCCGAACTCTTCGTCCCGCAAAAAGACAAATTTTACCGTTCGGGCTACGGTGCCGCACAAATTGACGAAGAACGGATGAAAACCGCCTATCTGCGCGACGAAACCTGCTCCGATCCTTCGCAACCCCTGCATTTTGTCCCCGTTCGACTGGGTGTCAAACCCATCGGCAGCCTCGGCATTTCCGGCGCCGTCCTTTCGCGCCAGACACTCGATGCCATCGGCTCCCTGGCTGCCATCGCCATGGAACGCGCGCGCGCCGTCGAGCAGTTGAGCGAAACCGAAGCCGAACGCCAGGGCGAGCGCCTGAAATCCGCGTTGCTCGATTCCATCGCTCACGACTTCCGCACGCCGCTCACGGCCATCAAGGCCGCCACCACCGATCTCCTCTCCGCCCACGGCCGCGATCCGCGCCACCAGAAGGAACTCCTCACCATCGTCAACGAGGAATGCGACCGCTTGAATCATCTTGTCGAAGAAGCCGCCGAAATGGCCAAGCTCGAGGCTGGCGAGTTCGAGCTCCATTTTCGGCCCGTCGAAGTCTCTACTCTCATCGAGGCGGCTCTTGGTCATCTGCACAAGGCCCTGGCCGATCGGAAAATCGTGGTCCACGTGCCCGAAAGCCTTCCCAAAGTCCGCGCGGATGTAGAACTGGCCAGGGATATCCTCGTGCAGTTGGTGGATAACGCGAATCTCTATTCCAAAAAAGAATTTCCCATCACCATCACCGCGGAGGAAACGGGTGACTCCGTCTCGATCAGCGTCGCCGACCGTGGCCCGGGCATCGATCCCTTCGAACAAGGACTGATCTTCGACAAGTTTTACCGCGGGAAAGACCAGCGCTATCAGGTCCGCGGGACCGGCATGGGCTTGCCCATCGCCAAGGCCATCGTCACCGCCCATGGAGGTAACATTTCCGTGACCAGCCAGCTCAACGCCGGTTCCGTCTTCACCTTCACGTTGCCGGTCGTCCCGCAAAGCGAATTGCGATGAGCGCGGCCAGCATTCTCGTCGTGGACGACGAACCCCAGATTCGCCGCGTTCTGCGTACCACGTTGAGCTTTCGCGGCTACGAACTCGTCGAGGCCTCCTCCGGCGAGGAAGCGCTGGAAATTGCTCGCAAGGTAAAGCCCGACCTCATCCTCCTCGACGTCAATCTGCCAGGGATGTCTGGCATCGAAACTTGCCGCGAATTGCGCCGCTTCCTCGCCGCTCCGATCATTATGCTCACCGTGCGCAACGCCGAGCGAGACAAAGTCGTCGCCCTCGACGCCGGCGCCGACGACTACGTCACCAAGCCCTTCGGTATCCAGGAACTACTCGCCCGGGTGCGCGCTTCGCTCCGGCGCCATTCCAGTGCCGAGGCCGTTCCGGCCTTCCACTCCAGGGACTTTTCCGTGGATTTCGAATCGCGCCGCGTCGTCGTGGGCGGCGAAGAAATCCACCTTGCCCCCAAGGAATTCGAGGTGCTTCGGCATTTGATCGCTCAGCAGGGCAAGCCCGTGTCGCACCGCCGCCTGCTCCAGGCCGTGTGGGGACCGGAATACGGCGAAGAAACCGAAAATCTGCGCGTCGTAATCAACCAGCTGCGCAAGAAAATCGAGAAAGATCCCGCACAGCCGAAGTACATTTTGACGGAGCCGTGGGTAGGCTACCGTTTCCAGCCCCCGAAGCCACCCGCCGGCAAGGCCTCGGGTCGCGGGCCGCGCTAAGGGGTTACTTCGCCGCGTCCAACTCCAGATTTAGTTCCAGCACGTTCACCCGTGGCTCTCCCAGAACGCCCAAAGTTCGTTGCTGGGTGTGCCTTGCGACTATCTCTCGCAATTCCCCGATACTCATCCCCTGCGCTTTGGCCACCCGCGCAATCTGATACTCCGCAGCCGCGGGGCTGATATCCGGGTCCAGCCCCGAACCGGACGCGGTAACGAGATCCGACGGCACAGGCACTCCAGGATTTTCCTTCTGCAGTAGCGCAACGCCTGTCTCCACGCGTTCCACTAGCGCGCGATTCGTCGGTCCGAGATTCGAAGGACCCGACGCTGCCGCATCGTACCCGGCGCCGGCCGCCGAAGGCCGCGACTGAAAATACTTTTCCGATTGAAATTCCTGGCCGATCAATTCCGAGCCGACGATTTGGCCGTTCTTCTCAATCAGGCTGCCATCGGCTTGCCTCGGAAACAGGCGGTGGCTCAGCGCCGTCATGCCCAGCGGATACAACAGCCCAAAAATCACCGTCGTAATCAGCGTGAACCGCGTCGCAATCATCCATTGTTTCTTCATGATTCCTCTAGGCCAGATGCATCCAGGTGACCACAATATCGATCAGTTTGATCCCCAAAAACGGCGCAATCACGCCGCCCAGCCCGTAAATTAGCAAATTTCGCCTCAGCAACGCCGCCGCGCCCAACGGCCGGTACTTCACCCCGTTAAGTGCCAGCGGAATCAGCCCGACGATAATCAGCGCGTTGAAAATCACCGCCGAAAGAATCGCCGATTCGGGCGTCCGCAGCTTCATCACGTTCAGCGCCCCAAGTAACGGGAATGCTCCCGCAAACATTGCGGGAATAATCGCGAAGTATTTCGCCACGTCGTTGGCCACCGAAAACGTGGTCAATGCCCCTCGTGTGATCAGCAGCTGTTTTCCAATCTCCACAATCTCGATCAGCTTGGTCGGATTGGAGTCCAGATCCACCATGTTGCCCGCTTCCTTCGCGGCCTGCGTGCCGGTATTCATGGCCACGCCCACATCCGCCTGCGCCAGCGCGGGAGCATCGTTCGTGCCGTCCCCGGTCATTGCCACCAGCTTCCCCTTGGCCTGCTCGTGGCGAATCAGCGCCATCTTGTCTTCGGGCCTGGCCTCCGCTAGAAAATCGTCCACACCCGCCTGCCGCGCGATTGCGGCCGCCGTCAGCGGATTGTCGCCGGTAATCATCATCGTGCGGATGCCCATGGCGCGCAGGTGATCGAACCGTTCGCGAATCCCGCCCTTCACGATGTCAGTCAGTTCGATCGTGCCGTACACCCGGAAGTTCACCGTCACCAGCAAGGGCGTCCCGCCGCTTCTCGCCACCCGGTCCACTTGCTCCTGCACTTCCGCCGGTACGCGTTGCCCCTTTTCCGCAATGTACTTCTTGATCGCTTCCGGCGCCCCCTTGCGAATCTCCCGGTCGTCCATATCCACGCCGGACATCCGCGTCTGTGCGGAGAAGGGAACGAAGGCCGGATTGTGCGGAGCCAATTCACGTCCGCGCAGCCCGTAGTTCTCTTTCGCCAGCACGACAATCGACCGCCCTTCCGGCGTCTCGTCGGCAAACGACGCCAGCTGCGCGGCATTGGCAAGCTCGGCCTCGGTAACGCCCGGGGCCGCGTGAAATGCAGAAGCCTCGCGATTTCCGAGCGTGATCGTCCCTGTCTTGTCCAGCAGCAGCACGTCCACGTCTCCGGCCGCTTCCACCGCGCGGCCCGACATCGCGATCACGTTCCGTTGAATCAGCCGGTCCATCCCGGCGATGCCAATTGCGGAAAGCAGTCCCCCGATCGTTGTCGGGATCAGGCACACCAGCAGAGACACCAGCGCGAAAACATTCTGTGGCGCCCCCGAATAGATCGCGAACGGCTGCAATGTCACCACCGCGAGCAGGAAAATGATCGTCAGTCCCGCCAGCAGAATATTCAACGCGATTTCGTTGGGCGTCTTTTGCCGCGACGCGCCTTCCACGAGACTAATCATCCGGTCCAGAAATGTTTCCCCGGGGTTCGACGTGATGCGCACCTTGATTTCGTCGGAGAGCACCCGCGTACCGCCCGTCACCGCCGACCGGTCGCCGCCCGATTCGCGGATCACCGGAGCGGATTCCCCCGTGATTGCGGACTCGTCCACCGAAGCCACGCCCTCCACCACCTCCCCGTCGCCGGGAATGAACTCCCCTGCCGAAACCAGCACCAGATCCCCGGCGCGCAGCTTCGAACTCGGCACAATTTCGATAGTTTCATCGGTCCGCAGCTTCCGCGCTTCGGTTTCGGCCCGTGCTTTCCTCAGCGTCTCCGCTTGCGCTTTCCCGCGCCCCTCCGCCATGGCCTCCGCAAAATTCGCGAACAGCACGGTGAACCACAGCCATAGCGTGATCTGGAGTCCGAAGCCGAAATTCCCCCGATGTTCGAAGACGTTTGCGACCAGCACGATCAGCGTCAGCAACGCGCCCACTTCCACCACGAACATCACGGGGTTTTTCACCATCACGCGCGGGTCGAGCTTCCCGAACGAATCGCGGACAGCGTTTCGCAGGATTTTGCGATCTCCCAGGGAAGTGCACTTCTGTTGGAAACTCGTGGTCATGTGACCTCAAAATGCCTTTCCGGCATTCATCAGCAAATGCTCCAGAATCGGTCCCAGGCTCAGGGAAGGAAAAAACGTCAGTGCGCCCACAATCAACACCACGGAGATCAGCAGTACCGTAAAAAGCGGCCCGGTCACTGGAAAAGTCCCCAGCGATTCCGGCACATGTTTTTTGGCTCCCAGATTTCCCGCAATCGCCAGGATCGGGATGACGCAGAAAAAGCGCCCCAGCAGCATCGCCACTCCTAGCGTCGAGTTAAACCAAAGCGTGTTCGCGTTAATCCCGCCGAATGCCGAACCGTTGTTTCCTGCTCCCGAGGAGTATGCATACAGAATCTGCGACAACCCGTGCGGGCCGGGATTGGTGATCCCCGCAAGGCCCGCTCTAGTGACCACCGCCGCCGCCGAGAAAATCAAAATCGTCAGGGACGTCACCAGAATCGAAAGCACTGCCATCTTCACGTCAAACGCCTCAATTTTCTTCCCCAGATATTCCGGCGTGCGCCCCACCATTAATCCGGCGATGAATACGGACAGCACCACGAACACAACTATCCCGTAGAGTCCCGCGCCCACCCCGCCGAAGATCACCTCCCCGAGCATAATATTGATGAGCGCCACCATTCCCGCGATGGGTGTCAGCGAATCGTGCGCGTTCTTCACCGCGCCGCAGCTCGCGTCCGTGGTGGCCGTTGTAAAGAGGACCGAATCCGCAATGCCGAATCGCACCTCCTTGCCTTCCATATTTCCGCCGGGATGCGTCAACGATCCGTGCTGGTCCACCCCTTTCAGCAGTGGGTTCCCGCGCGACTCCGCCGCGTAGGCCACAAATACGCCCGCCAGGAAAAGCGCCGCCATCGCGCTCCACACGGCCCATCCATGTCTTGCGGATCCCGTCATGCGTCCTAGCGTGTAGGTCAGCGCCGATGGAATCGCGAAAATCATCAGCATTTCCAGAAAATTGCTTACTGGCGTGGGATTTTCAAACGGGTGGGCGCTGTTGGCATTAAAGAACCCGCCCCCGTTCGTGCCCAGCATCTTGATCGCCACTTGCGAAGCGGCCGGCCCCTGCGCGATTGTCTGGGTCGTGATTGTTTCTTGCGATTTCGTTCCATCCGCTGCCCGTGCTTCAATCTGCTGAGGCTCGATGAGCCTTGCCTGTGTGTATGCATTCAGATTCTGCACCACGCCCTGCGACACCAGCGCCAATCCGCCGGCAACGCACAGGGGAAGAAACACCCACAATAGTCCCCGCGTCGTGTCCACCCAGAAATTCCCGATCGTCTTCGACTCTCTCCGCGCAATTCCCCGAATCACGGCAATCGCCAGGGCCACCCCCACTGCCGCTGACACGAAGTTGTGGTACGCCAGCCCGGCCATTTGCGTGAAGTAACTCATCGTGGCCTCGGGCACATAGGACTGCCAGTTGGTATTCGTCGTGAACGAAACCGCGCTGTTCCACGCCAAATCTGGCGCCACATTGGGCAGCCGCTGCGGATTCCACGGCAACCATTGCTGCGTTCGCTCAATCAGGTAGAGAAGCGCTAACGAGACGCCGCTGAAGATCAGCATTGCCGTTCCATACTCCTTCCAGTCCATCTCTTGCGTCTCATCAATCCCAGCGAGGCGATAGATCAGTTTCTCCACTGGCCGGAGCATGAGGTCCAGGAAAGTCGCTTTCCGCTCGTAGACGCGATAAAGGAAGGTCCCCAGCGGCCGCGTCACCAGCAGGATCAGGCCGAGGAACACTGCGATTTGAAACCACCCGTTGCCCGTCATGGTCAGAACTTCTCCGGCTTCAACAACGCGTAAAACAGGTATGCGCACAGCAGCAACGCAACGCCAATCAGCAGAATATTTGCCATGGAATGATCCGGTTACCTCAGCCGCTCGCAGGCCCGCAGATAGAGGACGCTCAGTCCAAAAAAGACAATCGTGCACACCACAAAAATCAAATCGCGCATCGTGGCCTCCTGGCCGACATCTCCAGATTATCGAACCTCGCTAAGGAAACGGTGAGCGCCACATAAGGGAACCGTAAGCGCCGCAAATCCGCCCACCGGCGCCTCGCTTGTTCCATCCCACGGGTTATGGGACACTCAAAAACCGGATCGCTCATGGCCGACCAAGCTGATGCTTCCACTTTACCTGCCTCGGCCGCCGCGGATGCTCGCATCGAGTGGGCCTACCTGCACTTCGGCTTCATCCTCATCGGTATCAGCATGACCATGCTGGGCCCGATCCTCCCGTACTTCACGCAGCACTGGTCGTTAACCGCCAGCCAGGCCGGCATATTCTTCACCGCTCTCTATTTCTCCAGCTTTCTCGGCACCTTGCTCACCAGTTCTGCGCTCCCGCGCTATGGTTTCGCCCGCATCATCAGCGCCGGCCATTTGTGTTTCGCCATTGGGCTTGCCCTGCTCGGGCTGGGACCCTGGTATCTGTCGATTGGTTTCATGGCCATCTACGGTCTGGGCTACGGCTTTGCAAATCCCTCGGTGAATTTGCGCGCCACCCAGTTGCCCTCAAAAAATGTCGCCGCGGCCGTCGGTTTGCTCAATTTCAGTTGGGGGATCGGTGCCGTGCTCAGCCCCGTGCTGGTCACATTTTTTCTCGGCCATCTCAGTTTGCGCGCGCTTACGCTCGCTCTGTCCGCCGGGTTTCTCACACTTTCCATCCTGCATTATCTGCGCCGCGGCGACGCCACTGCCTCTGCTGATTCCAGGCCCCGGCGTTCGTTCGCCGACTGGCGCGCCCGCCTGCAGCCCGCGCCGTGGCTCTCCCTCACACAATTGTTTTTCTTTTATGTCGGAGTCGAAATCTCCGTCGGCGGCTGGGTGGCGTTGGACGCCAAGAACATGGCGGGAATCACCCCCGCGCTGATGGCCGCCGCCCCCTCGTTCTTTTACGGATTTCTCCTGCTGGGACGTTTCTTGATGCCCTTGGCTCTCAAGCGATTTACCCAGCGCGCCATTTGTCTCAGCGGCCTCGCGTTGGCCGCTTTCGGCGTTTCCGTGATTATCCTTGCGCACACGCCCGTGCCGCTCTACGTCGGCGCCGTGATGGCGGGTTTCGGCTGCGCTCCGCAGTATCCCATCTACGTCACCTGGGTCGCCGCGATCTTCAGGGAC
>Ga0335083_10000183_pt1 | contig 107819 bp, 111 predicted proteins | sample Lox_Sample_42_FD_206716 | JGI IMG/M metagenome (GOLD analysis project Ga0335083, IMG submission 206716) | Soil microbial communities from Loxahatchee National Wildlife Refuge, Florida, United States - Lox_Sample_4.2 | ecosystem: Environmental > Terrestrial > Soil > Wetlands | place: USA...
GATAACGCGGATGAAGGCGGATTTTTTGAATAGAAAAAGAAAGCAAAAGCGAAAGAGGCGAAATCAGAATCAAGATCAAAGGCGAAGGCAAAAGCGGCGGACAAGAATGTCCGCCCTACACAATCGAACTAGCTACTGGCCCACTCATTTCTAATGCAACACAGGCATAGGAAGACCTTGCTCAAGAGCATTTCACGCGGATAACGCGGATGAACGCGGATTTTTTGAATAGAAAAAGAAAGCAAAAGCGAAAGAGGCGAAGTCAGAATCAAGATCAAAAGCAAAGGCAAAAGCGGCGGACAAGAATGTCCGCCCCACACAACAATCGAACTAGGGGCGCTGAAGAGGTTTGCCGAAGCAGAGAACGTAGCCGCTGTTGTCGGTGATTTCGAAAGCGCGAAGGCCGTCGCCAGTGTCCTGCAAAGGCCGGTGGATGGGGACGTCGCGGCTGACGAACTCGTTGTAGAGAAAGTCGGGATCGGAGGTGTGGATATAGGCGTCCCAGCGTGCCCATTCGTGGCGCGAACGATTGGGTTGGGGGTGAATATCGGGTGCGATCTGCTTGAAACTGACCATCACGTTGTCGCGCCGGACGAATGCCCAGAAGTCTTCGGATTGGCCGTCACCTCCGCCTTTGTAGGCGATTTCGAAGCCCAGCTTAGCCGTGTAGAAATCGAGCGTCGATGGCAGATCGTCGACGATGAAGAAAGGCACGATGGTGTTGAGGGTGGGCATGGCTCATCGTAAGGTCGGAGCGAGAAAGTGAGAAGGCGAAAGTCGGAAAAAGTCAAAGGCAACGGCCGCGGACAAGAGTGTCCGCGCCACACGGTCAGTCCTGGGTGCGCCACTTGGCGTCCTGGGTGCGGCTTTCGCGGACGCGGAATTCGGTGATTTTGCGGATGAGGTCGAGCGGCAGCGGCTGGTCGAGCGGAAACTGGACGGAGCCGCTGGCGGTGGTGAATCCGGCGAGCTCTTTCTTGAACGCCGTGATGGCTGAAGGTGTTGGATAGAAGCCGATGTGGGTTTTGTGTGCGGCGTAGGTGACGAGGATGCGCTCGTAAGAGAAGGCGGGCATGCTCCACTTGAGGCCTTCTTTGGCGTCGGGCGCCACGGCGCGGATGCAGGCGCGCATTTCGCGGAGCCTGGCGCGGGCTTCTTTCGGCGCCGCATTGATGTAGGCGGAAACAGTCGTGGGCTTGGCCGGCATGGCGAGCTATTGTGCCAGCGTCGAGAGGGTGGATCCAAACAAAAAAAATCGGGGAGAACGCATCGTCCTCAGTCAATCGAAGACTAAGGATGCGATCTCCCCATTGGTGCAGCGAAAAGCTTTGCGTCGCAGGTTGGGCAGGGGCGGACAAGAATGTCCGCCCCACACTATGGCTGCCCACACAGGATCGTTATTGCACGGTCACCGACACAGTCGTGCTGTGCTGGATGGATCCGGAGGTGGCGTTGACCTGTACGCTGACGGCGGTCGGCGTGGTTGTGCCAGAGCCGGAGGAACCTGACGATCCCGTGGAACCGGAGCTTCCCGTGGACCCGGTTGATCCGGTGCTGGTGCCGGTGGAAGTTGTGGTGCTGTGAGTGGCGCCGCCGCAGCCGACCAACATCAAGGCGACGATCGCCAGGACCGCGGCCGCTACGAGCCAGCGCTTGCGATTTGAGGTGAGCGTGGGCGCGACGACCAGTCCGATGGCCGGCAGCATGAATGCGATGGCCGGGAATCCCGTGGGCGGGTGATGAAGGGCAGCCGAAGCAGCGGCCGAGATGGTCAGCGTGGCTGTAACGGGAGCGTTTGCCGGAGTCACGGTGGCGTGATCGAAGCTGCAGGTGATACCGGCGGGCTCGGTGGGGCACGAGAGGGTGACGGCTGACTTGAATCCGTTGACCGGTGTAACGGTAACGGTGTAGTTAGCGGACTGTCCGGGAGCGATGGTCTGCGAAGCCGGAGTCACTCCGATGGTGAAGTCGGCAGCGGGCGTCGGGCCGGTGGTCGTCGCATTGAAGAATTCACCCATGTCGGGTGCGGAGGCGGCGGCGCCGGGGAAGCCGGTCATGCCCATGGCTTCCATCACGGTGCGAAGCGTGCTCTGGTGCTGGTACATGGTGGTGGACTTGTAGCCCTGCTTCACATTGGGTCCGACGACAACCCAGGAGACTTTGCCACCGCCGTTGGTGTTGTCGTTGGCTGATTCGTCGAAGACGATGACGAGGATGCCGTCCTTCTGGAAATTCGGATCGGCGATGAGCGGGGCGATGTTGGTCTTCAGCCAGGCGTCGGCCTGCTGAGGCGTGCCATTGTGCGCGTCGTCCATCACGTTGGGCACGACGAAGGAGAAGTCGGGCAGCTGGCCGTTGGCGAGGTCGGTGGCGAACTGCGAGAAAGGAACCAGGTTCTGCTTTTCGCTGCTGGAGTTCACCACGTCAGTAAAGAAGCTGAACGGATTGTGGCGCTGAAGATAGTTGCCGGTGTTGCCGCCGGTGTATCCGACGGAAGGAAGACTCTCGTCGTAGGACTTCCAGGTTTTTCCGGCCTGGATCATGTGGCGGACGAGGTTGTCGTTGGAGACGGTGCCGGTGAACGAGTCGTTGTTGGTGATGATGGCGCCGGTGGTCAGCATGAAGTAGTTGCCGATGGAGGGATGAGTGTTGGCGTAGTACTGGGTCGCGACTCCGTATTGCGTGGCCAGACCGTTCAGGTAGGGCATGGAGCTGCTGATGGTGGAGTAGTTCTGATTTTCTTCAAGCACCACGACGACGTGACTGGATTGGGGGACGGCCGCCCAAGTGGCGGTGACAGCGAACAAGACAATGAAGGTGAAAAGTAAGTACTTCAACAAGGCTCAACTCCTATGAAAGCGAGCCTAGTTTCGAGGTAAGTACCTAGCGCTCGGCGGAGAGACGCAGTGGAGGTCGAAATTTCGCCTTAGGAACTTTCCTTGCGAGTTGTGTCAGGATCGCTAGGGTGAACTACTCACGTGATTTGCAGCCACTGTGGCTGGAAACGGAGCACCCTGTCAGTTTTGACAGTTCTTCCGGCATGTCGACAGGGGTGTAATGCGAGAGACCACCCCTGGCAATGTGGTCCTTAGTTGAATGAAAGGCATGTCCCTTGTTGACGGCGCGGCGGTGTTATTCAGATTGGAAGGAATTGCTTGGAGGTCGCAATGAGGAACAGAGTGCCTGTCCTGGTGGTGGTGGTTTTGCTCGTTCTGATGGGGTGGAGTGCAGCGCAAATGGGCGACGGCAACACGCAATCAGAGGTTTCCGCGGTTAAGTCATTCAATCAGAACTACCTTGCGGCCGAGAAGTCGGCAAATGTCGACAAGATGGCGAATATGTGGGCGAGCGATGGCGTCATCCTGCCGCCCGGAGAGCCGCCGGTGGTTGGCTCCAAACAAATTCACGCCTGGCTAGAGAAGAACCGGATAGATCCTGCGACCATGAAGATGACTGAGAACGTCGCCAACTGGCGGGACATTAGTGTCTCCGGAAACTATGCCACTCAATGGGGAGAGACCTATGTCGACGTGCGCAGCGCGGATGGTTCGGCAGGCATGCACATGTCCGGCACAAAGTTACAGGTGCTGAAAAAAGAGCCCGACGGCTCGTGGCGGCTGTACCGCTCATCGTGGAGCCAGCACGAAAAAGGCAAAGACAAGATCAAGTAGCGCGCCTGAGTCCAACGATTCTGTTCCTCCCAAGAAGCCACTTCCTCAGCCTTATTAGCGGGAAGTGGCTTTACTTTTCAAGTCCCAGGGCCTTGACCACCGCTGCATCGGGTACGGCAGGCTTGCCGTCTTCTTTCTTCACTACGCCGAAGCTGCCGCGGTAATCCCACATGGTCCAGCCAATGCCGTCTTTTTCGAGGATGCTGCGCGTATCGCGAATCCATGCCGCGCGATCTTCCGGACTGGAATAGCGGTTGTACACTCCGAACTCGTTACAGGTGAGCGGAACGTGGCGCTCGTGGGCCCATTCGGCAGCGAGATCGATTTCCGAGGCGATGCGGGCGGCGTTCCAGTTATCGAAGGCGTACTTGGTGATCTCGTATTTTTCCGCGGGCGTGGGAACCTCGGCGCGAAGCTGGGCGGCGTCTTCAGGCTTCGACGGGTAGCGCACGCCTTTAGTCAAATGCGACTCGATTTCGGAGGACCATCCTGCGCCCTGGTGGGTGAACTGGTGCGGCGTATAGAAGTGAAAGTTATAAATGAGGTTAGGGTCGGCAAGTGGTTCGAGGAGCAGAAGTTGATCGATGTCGGACCAGCGAGCGCCGCTGACGACGATGGTGTTCTGCGGTGCGACGCTGCGGATGGCGGCGACGAGGTGCGCCTGGATTCCCATCCATTGATAGGCGTCCTGATCTTCGGGTTCATTCATGACCTCGAAGAAGGTGAGGTCGGGATTGAGCTTGGCGTAGTGCGTGGCAAGGGCTCGCCACAGGTCGGCGAACTTGTCGGCGTATCCCCATTCCTGGCGCACACGCCGTTTGTATTCGGATTCGGGATGGATGTCGATGATGACGGCGAGACCGTCGGCTTGGGCGGCGTTGACGATCTTGTCGAGCGCCGAGAGGAAAGGGTCGGAGGAGGCGTTCTGGGGATTCCAGAGCAGCGGCTGGATGAGCGGCTCGGGGTCGATGGAGAGGCGAATGTGGTCGAAACCGAGCTGCTTGATGAGCGCAATGTCAGCGGTGTCGGTGAAGCTGGCCAGACGATCGGCAGAGTAACGTCCGGGTGACTGCGCGAACCACTCGCTGGTGTTGATGCCGCGGCGAAGATGGGAGGCGCGGCGAAAGGCGAGGGAGTCGTTGGTCTGGGCGAAAACAGGGACGGTGAGCAAGAGGAAGAGAACGAGTCGGCGCATGGCAAAAAACTATAAAGGATGCCGGGGCGAAGAACGAAGTCAAACTGGCTTAACGATGCAGCCGGAACGGTTTCCGTTTCGGATGCGGAGGATGGTGCCAGTGGGGACCGAGGATGAGACAGGAGGCCATCGCGATGCCGAGGAGCAACAGCTCAACGGCAAGCAGGGCCGTCAAGCCCGGTGACACAACAGGCTGGTCATCGATGGTCCCAAGGACGAGCAGCGGCCCGACGGCAAACTGGCCTTGAGCGCGCGTAGGGAGAAGGACGAGAAAAGTGAGGAGAATCCAGATGAGAACGACGATGCGAAAGAGGGGGTGCGAATCGAGTTGTGAATGTGCGAGCATTGCGCCTCCTACCAAGCGTGCGGGAAGGTCGCTTGCCTGAATCTATTGTGCGCTGGTTGGAGGAACCGCTACGGGGAAAAATGCGAGTAGTTCCATAATGGAACTTTCGAGGGTGGTGAGCATCTGATGGTTTGATGCTTCGAAGATATGGGAGAAATCAGGATGACCGAGAAAGCGACGTTTGGCGCGGGATGTTTCTGGGGAGTGGAGGCGCGATTCGGCGAAGTGCCGGGTGTGACCGAGACCGCCGTGGGATACGAAGGCGGGCAGATGGCCAATCCCACGTATCGCGACGTGTGCACCGATGAGACCGGCCACGCGGAAGTGGTGGAGCTGGATTTCGATCCGGCGAAGGTGTCGTACGAAGAGCTGGTGCGGCTGTTCTTCCAGTTGCATGATCCGACGCAGCTGAATCGGCAGGGTCCGGATGTGGGAACACAATATCGTTCGGCGATCTTCTATCACTCGCCAGAACAGAAGGCGACCGCGGAGCGCGTAAAGCAGGAGATGCAGAAGCTGATCCAGGGAACGATTGCGACGGCGATTGAGCCGGCGCAGAAGTTCTATCGCGCAGAGGATTATCACCAGAAGTACCTGGAGAAGCGCGGGCTGAAGAGCTGCCACATTTAGCAGCCAGTATCCAGTTTAGGAATCTGAGTCCCTGGGCGCGAGAGCGTTCCGGGGACTTTCTGTCTGTGGAATCGGATTCCGCTATACTTTTGCGTCGTTTGTGGGCGGAGGTGCGTGGATGGCAGAGAAGCGGATGCGCGTGTTTGCCACGTGTTCGATCGGAACGGACGCCGAAAATCTGCTCCGGGAGCGCGGATACGAGCTGGAGGTGTATCCGGAACCGAAGGCACCGCCGAAGAGCTTGATCCTGGAGAAGGTGCGGTCGGGGATCGATGGGCTGATTACGACGCTGCGCGATGCCATCGACACGGAAGTGTTCGAGGCCGGCAAGCGAACGTTGAAGGTCATCTCGCAAGATGCGGTTGGGTTCGACAACATCGATCGCGCGGCAGCGAATCGCTACCGGGTTCCGTTCACTCATACACCCGACGTGCTGACGGAAGCGACGGCGGAGTTCGCATTCTTCATCATGGGCGAGCTGGCGCGGAGGTTGTGGAGCAGCGAAAAGCTGGTGCGCGACCACCAGTGGAGCTACTGGCATCCGTACCTGCCGTTTCTGGGAGACGAAGTCACGGGCAAGACGGTTGCGGTGATCGGCACGGGGAGGATCGGACAGGCGTTCATCAAGAAATGCACGGGGTTCGACATGAACATCGCATGCTATGACCCGATGTACCAGAATTATGAGTACGCGAAGGCGATCCAGGAACTGATGGATCTGCGCTTAGAGCGCGGGATTCAGCACGAGGAGACGTGGATCAAGTACGTGGATTTTGAAGAGGCAATCCAGCAGGCAGATTTTGTCAGCGTGCATGTGCCGTTGTTGCGGGAGGGTGAAAGCAAGGAGCCGACGTTTCACTTATTTAATTCACGAACGCTGCAAATGATGAAGCCGACCGCGTTCCTGGTAAATACGTCGCGCGGGCCGGTGATCGACGAAGCGGCGCTGGCAACGGCATTGAAGGAGAAGTGGATTGCGGGCGCGGCGCTCGATGTCTTCGAACGCGAGCCACTGCCGGCGGATTCGCCGTTGCGCGATCCGGCAATCGAGGACCGTTGCCGGTTGTTCTCGCATTTTGCGAGCGCGGGGAAGATCACGAGGCTGTCGGTCGATCCCAAAAAGGGAATGGCGGGGCGATGCATCCAGGGATTGATGGACGTGCTGGAGAAGAATTACGGTGGAAATCCGGCTAAAATGCCCTATGTCGTGAACAAGGAAGCGTTCACTGAGTTGGAAGCGGCTTCTTGAATTCGAGGCCGAGATAAGTGTGCGCGGGTCCCGCTTGCGAGCGGACAATGCGTCCTTCGATCATGCGATGACTGACGGGCGCGTGAGCGACGAAGCCCGGCGGCACGGGCATTTCGAGAACGATGTTTTTTTCAATTGGCACGCGCTTGACGGCGACGAGCGCGCCACCAGCGCTGACGTTGATGGCGGTTCCGAATTCGAGAACGGAACGCCCTGTGGCGTCGGTGCCATGAATGAAAACTGGGAAAGCAATCGCGAGCCTTTGCCAACGACGGGTTCGGTTCTTGGGTTCGCCCACGTTTGAATTGTGCCTAGTGCGGCGCTTTTTGCCGAGATGACGTGGGTTGCTGTGCCGCATGGGCAAGTACATTAGACTTTGGTCACGTGATGCGCAATCGTTTGATGCTGATGCTGATTCTTCTGCTGACAACTTTTTCGGTTGCAGCCGACACCCCAAATTTCTCGGGCTTCTGGAAGCTCGACCTCGAGAAGAGCAATTTCGGTCCGCAACCGGCGCCGCAGTCGGCGGATTACGTGATCCGGCATGTGGGTTCGACGATTTCGTTCAACTATACGCAGGACGGCAAAACGAGCCGGGTGGACCTCACGCCCGATAACGAAGAACGAATCACGAGTACGACCGCAGAGACCGCGGTGTGGACGAAGAGCTACTGGTCGGGAAGCGTGCTGGTGATCGAATCTCGCGAACGAAAACGTTACGGTACACAGGCCGCGGTCGGGATTGGCTGGACAAGCCGATGGACGCTGTCATCGGACGGGCACGAGCTGCTGATCGATCGGAAGATTCACACCAGCGACGGGGATATCGAGCAGCACGTGGTGTGCGTGAGGCAGCCGCTGGGAAGAAGTAGTCAGTAGCCAGTTTCATCTTCGGGCGAGCCTTGGGGCGGCTGGCCGCGCCATCAAACCGCCGGCTGCTGCTGTGTCATGCAGTGAATGGTGCCGAGTCCCCAGACCAGATCGCGGCAGTAAATTCCTACGACATCACGGGTTGGAAACAAGTCGCTCAGGATGTTGAGCGCGACGCGGTCGTTGGGATCGTTAAAGACCGGCACGAGCACGACGCCATTGGCGATGTAGAAATTGGCGTAGGAGGCGGGCAGGCGCTGTCCGTGAAAGATGACGGGCGCGGGCATGGGAAGTTCGACGATTTTCAGGCGCTTGCCGTCGGCGGTGGTTGCGGATTTCAGACGGCGCAGGTTGTCGGCGAGCGGCTGGTGGTTCGGGTCGTTGTTATTGGGTTCGATGACGGTGACTACTGTGTCTTCGGCAACGAAGCGGGTGATGTCGTCGACGTGGCCGTGGGTATCGTCACCGGCGATGCCACGATCGAGCCAGATGATCTTCGTCAGGCCAAGATATTCGCAGAGGGTTTGCTCGATTTGCTCGCGTGTGAGTGTGGGATTGCGCTGCTGGACGGGCGAGAGCAGGCACTCCTCGGTGGTGAGCAGCGTGCCACGACCGTTGGTGTCGATGGATCCGCCTTCGAGAACAAAATGGTAGGGCTTGCCATTGATGGTGGTCTCGGCTTTGGTGGCTTTGAGCTTCAGGACTTTCGCGACTCGTTGTGGGATTTGGTTGTCGAGCGTCCAGTTGTCGTACTTGGCCCAGGCGTTGAAGCGGAAGTCGATGGGGCGGATGAGCTCGGTGTCTTCGATGTCGCCGGTTTCGTGCGAGTCACGTTTGGTGACAAAGATGGGGCCGGAGTCTCGGGTCCAGATGCGGTCGGTAGGCCAGCGATGGAAGCGCACGCCGCGGCCCTGGTCGGAGAGCGTGATCTTGTTGGGCTCAATGAGGGCGTCGGCGCGACTGAGAATGGAACGAGCACGCTTTTCTTCGGCTTCGTCCTGCACAATAAGTTCGACCCGCTCGTGGCGTGCCAGATAGCGGACGATTTCGGCGACCACCCACCGGATGGGCTGGAATTTGCCAGGCCAGTCGGAGCGCTCGTGCGGCCAAGCCAGCCACGTGGCAGCGTGCGGCGCCCACTCGGCGGGCATGGTGTAGGCAGTTCCGGTTTGCTTGAAGTTCTTTGTCAAGATTTCAGATTGAAGATTTCAGATTGAAGATTGAAGACCGCCATCGCCGTGGTTGAATCTCAAATTTGAAATCTTAATTCTTAAATTGACTAGTCCAGAAGTCTATTCGTGATCTGCGCGTAGGAGTCGATACGGCGGTCGCGCAGGAAGGGCCAGTTGCGGCGGATTTCTTCCATCAGGCGCGTATCGACGTCGCCGAGCAAGATCTCTTCCTTGTCATGCGAGGCTTGCGCGACGACGCGGCCGAACGGGTCGCTGAGGAATGATCCGCCCCAGAAATCGAGCCCCGGGCCTTTCACTTCGTTACCGCGAACGTTACCAGTCTCGTGTCCGACGCGATTGACGGCCGCGACAAAGACGCCATTCGAAATGGAGTGTGCGCGCTGCATGGTGCGCCAGGCGTCGTACTGAGCGTCTCCCCACTCGGCCTTCTCGGCCGGATGCCAGCCGATCGCCGTCGGATAAAAGATGATGCTGGCACCCTTGAGGGCGGTGAGACGCGCGCCTTCGGGGTACCACTGGTCCCAACAGATGAGCGTGCCGATTTTGCCTTCGCGCGTATCGAACGCCTGGTAACCGAGATCGCCGGGCGTGAAATAAAACTTCTCGTAATAAAGAGGATCGTCGGGGATGTGCATCTTGCGGTACAGGCCCTTGAGCGATCCGTCGGAATCGAAGATGGCGGCGGTGTTGTGGTAGACGCCGGGGGCGCGCTTCTCGAAGAGAGATGCGACGAGGGCGATCTTATTCTTCTTTGCGACTTCGGCGAGGCGCTCAGTGGTTGGTCCGGGAATGGGCTCGGCGAGATCGAAGAGCGCGTGATCTTCGCGCTGACAGAAATATTGCGTCTGAAAAAGCTCGGGCAGGCAGACCACCTGCGCGCCGCGTCCTGCGGCGTCTTCGATCATGTCGATCGCGTGCTTCAGGTTTTGGTCGGGATCGGGCGTACAGCTCATCTGCACCAGGCCGACACGAAAGCGATCAGCGGACAAAGTGGCATTTCCTCCGAACAAGAAGAATAACAAAAAGAAGTTGTCAGTTCCCGGTTCTCAGTTGTCGGTAACAAATCCTTAACGAAGACCGACAACCGACGACTGACGCGTTGACGGTGCCGGCCTCGCGCATTTAGCTTGGAAGATTCGCACTCATACTCTGAAGAAGACTGAGGACCCCATGCACGATAAGCACAATCACGAAGGCGCGGGCATCGACCGCAAGCTGCACGATCCGATTTCCGACAAATTGATTCCATTGGAGCCTCTCGACCTGTCGAAGATCAAGAGCGTTAACGATCTGGTTACGGCGATGGGGAACACTGCGTTTGGGGCGCGCGAGATCGGTATTGGCGCCGATGTGCTGGAGGCGATGGCGCGGGACAAGGATTGTTTCGTGGTGATGACGCTCGCCGGCGCGATGACGGTCGCCAAGCAGGGACTGGTGGTTTCTGACCTGATCGATGCGGGAATCGTGAAGGCGCTGGTTTCGACCGGCGCGCTGATGGCCCACGGACTGGTGGAGGCGGCTGGGAAGTCGCATTTCCGCTACGACCCGAAGATGGACGACGTGGAGCTGTACGAAGCCGGGTACAACCGCGTTTACGACACGCTGGAGCCGGAGACGAATCTGAATTTCGTGGAAGGCATTGTCGCCAAGATCCTCGACAAGTGGGACGCCGCGGAGACGATGTGTTCGTGGAAGGTGAACCGAGAGATCGGCAAATACCTGAGCGAGAACGTGAAGGAGCGGGGGATTTTGAAGTCGGCCTACGACAACGGCGTTCCGGTGTTCGTGCCGGCGTTCACCGATTCCGAACTCGGGCTCGATGTGGCACTGCACAACCGGAAGCGCGCGAAGCAGGGAAGGCCGCTGATCGTGTTCGATCCGTTCCATGACCTGAATCACTTCGCCGAGACTTTGCTGAAGCAGAAGCGGCTGGGAATTTTCACGATTGGCGGCGGTGTCCCCAGGAATTGGTCGCAGCAGTTTGGTCCGTATTGCGAATTGCGCGTGCGGCGCGGCGGAGAAGACATCGAACTGAAGCGCTACCACTATGGATTGCGAATCTGTCCGGAACCGGTGAACTGGGGCGGACTTTCGGGGTCTCCGTACCGCGAAGCCGTGTCGTGGGGAAAATTCGTGCCGCAAGAAGAGGGTGGGCAGTTCGCCGAAGTGTTGCTGGATGCGACGGTCGGGTTGCCGCTGATCGTTGGCGCGGTGCTGGAACGGGTGAAGAAAAGCAAGAAGTAAGATTTCAGAAGGAAAATTGAGAAACGCTACGGCGCCCGCAACTCCATCTTGCTCACCCTCCCCTTGTCATTCAGCGTGACGATCAGGGTGGTGCCGTCGTCCCATTTCAGGGTTGCCGATCCGTTGGCAGGTTCAACTCCGTAGAGCTTTTTCACCTCGCCGGACTTGGCGCCGAGTTTCAGTCCACGACCGGTTTTATTGATCGCCTTATCGCCGGGCTCACCCTCGCCCTCGATCGAGATAGCGCGAATCATCTCTGCGCCCTTGGCCGGTTCGGTCAAGACCTTCAAAGTGACCGTGAGCCTGGCCCATTTGTAGAGCCGAGTTCCCGGAGGATAGGGATCGGGCGGCACGCCGTACATGGCGTCCTGCTGGCGATACATGCTTTGGATGGCGGGGATGGTGGTGTGATGGATGTCGATTCCGGCGAGGATGGTTTCTGGCGAGCCGGTTGCGTTAGGTGCGGTTTGGGCCGTCAGGGCGCAAGATAACATCAGAACGGAAACGAAGAGCTTAAGCATCCGGTGAAAGTTTAACGGAAGGCCGCGAGATTAAGTTCCGGAAGTGTCAAAGCGAATGCATCTGTTCGCGAGGCGATTCGAACCGCGAAATTGCCCCTAAGTCACTGAATTATTTCCTGATATACCCGATAAAAACTTTCGATTTCCACTCTGCAAACGGGTCATTTACAACCTAGTTATCCTGAGAAATTCGTGTCGGCGTGCCAACCGTTGCTGGCGGTCCGCGCCGGTTCAGGATTTGGGGGGATATGCGCAGGAGGGGATTTTTCGCCTTTCTTCTGCTTGGCATTTGTGTGTCCAGTTCGGCTATTTGGGCCCAGACGGCCGCGCCGGACCGGATAGCCAGGCTCGAACAACAAGTGACGGCGGCACAGAGTTCCGCCGATAACGCGTGGATGCTGGTGAGCTCCGCGCTGGTATTGCTGATGACCGGCCCCGGGCTGGCACTTTTCTACGGCGGCCTGGTGCGGAAGAAGAATGTTCTGGCCACCATGATCCAGAGTTTCGCCATGATGGCGATCATCACCGTGCTGTGGGGCGTGGTCGGCTACAGCCTTTGCTTTGGCAGCGGAACGAGTTTCATCGGAGGATTGGAGCACATTTTTCTGCGCGGGGTCGGTTCCGCGCCGGAGGCAAGCTACGCGGCAACGATTCCACAGCAGACGTTCATGGTGTACCAGTTGATGTTCGCCATCATCACGCCAGCGTTAATCACGGGCGCCTTCGCCGAGCGCATGAAATTCAGCGCGATGGCGGTGTTCCTGGTGCTGTGGTCGCTGATCGTTTATGCGCCGATGGCGCACATGGTCTGGGGAAAAGGCGGGCTGCTGAATGCCGCGCTGGGCGGACGAATTCCCACGCTCGACTTCGCCGGCGGAACGGTGGTTCACGTGACGTCGGGCGTGTCGGCGCTGGTGTGCGCGCTGTATCTAGGAAAGCGCGTGGGCTATCCGCATGAGCCGATGCCTCCGCACAGCGTGGTGCTGAGCTTCATTGGAGCGTGCCTGCTGTGGGTAGGCTGGTTCGGCTTCAACGCCGGCAGCGCATTGGCGGCGAGCGGACTGGCAACAAGCGCGTTCGTGGCGACTCACTTTGCAGCGGCTGCGGCAGCGTTAAGCTGGAGTGCGGCGGAGTGGGTGCACAACGGAAAGCCCAGCATGCTCGGCGGAATATCAGGCGCTGTCGCGGGACTGGTCGCCATTACTCCGGCGGCGGGATTCGTTACTCCGATGGCGGCGCTGATCATCGGCTTCATCGCCGGCGCGTTCTGTTTCTTCATGGTGGCGAAGGTGAAGGCCAGGCTTAAGTACGACGACTCGCTTGACGCCTTCGGCGTGCATGGAGCGGGTGGAACGATCGGGGCACTGCTTACAGGTTTGTTCGCCACGAGCGCGGTAAACCCGATTTTTCGGGACTCCAGCGGAAACGTGCTGCCATCGGGTGTTTTCGAGGGCAACTTCCGCCAGCTATTCAACCAGGCGATCGGCGTAGCGATTGCGTGGGTACTGGCGATTGTGGGCACGCTGGTGATTCTGAAGCTCGTGGACGCGACCATCGGATTGCGCGTCTCCGAGGAGCAAGAAATCCAGGGGCTCGACCTCACGCAGCATGGCGAAGAGGGATACGCCTGGGAATCGTCAGCCATTTAACGAACAAGATTTTATACAGGATCGATCATGACGAAATTGGAAGCAGTGATTCAACCTTCGAAGCTGGAAGCTGTAAAGGAAGCGTTAATCGAAATCGGCGTGGACGGAATGACGGTGCTGGAAGTGCGCGGGCACGGCCGGCAAAAGGGCCACACGGAGTTCTATCGTGGCCGTGAATACACGGTCGATCTTCTGCCGAAGATCAAGCTGGAGATCGTGCTCAATGACGAGCTGGTGGATAAGGCAGTGCAGGCGATCATCCGCACGGCGCAGACCGGCAAGATCGGCGACGGCAAGATCTTTCTGACGAAGATCGACGAAGCGATTCGCATCCGCAACGAAGAACGAGGATCGTCGGCAATATAGGCCCGAAGTATGGCACTCACCCTGGCAATCAGCGACTTGCGCGAGCACTACACAACCGAGTCGGCGCGCATTCGGCAGGCTTTCGACGCGACCGGCGACGGCGCCGCGGCTGTGTCGACACGCACGGAACTGGTTGACAGCCTGGTGCTGCAGTGCGTGGAGCGGATTACGCGCACGGGATCGCACCGGGTGGCGGTTGTGGCGATCGGCGGATACGGACGCAAGACGCTGTGCCCGTACTCCGATATCGACCTGATGTTCCTCTGCGCCGACGAAGCTGCCAAACAAGCCTGCAAGGATGCGATTCGAAACGCGTCGCAGGACCTGTGGGATATACGGCTGAAGCTGAGCCCTACGACTCGCACGCTGGCCGAGTGCGATCGGCTGGACACGGAGAACGTGGAGTTCTCGGTCTCGCTGCTCGATTTGCGTTTTCTCGCCGGCGATCAGGATGTCTATCGAAAGCTGCGCCAGCAGATCCTTCCCGACATGATCAACCGCGAATGGCAGACGGTGGTGCAACTACTGGTGGAACGGACCCAGTCGCGGCACGATAAATTCGGGCGGACCATTTTCCATCTCGAGCCGAACATCAAGGAAGTTCCCGGCGGCGTGCGCGACTACAACGTGGCGTGTTGGCTGTCTTTGTTGGGAACGATGGAAGGCGGCGGCCCGTGGCCTGAGGGTGTTCCGAGCAAGCCGGAGCTGGAGCGCTCGCTGCAATTCCTGATTGCGACGCGAACGTTCCTGCATCTGCGCGCAGGCCGGGACGACAACACGCTCAGCTGGGAAGCGCAAGACCAGGCGGCGGCGCGATCGATCGGCAGCCACAACGGTCCGGTGGGAAATGCGACGGAGTGGATGCGGCTTTATTTCCGCCATGCGCGCGTCATCAACCGGGTGGCGTCGCAGTTGATGCAGGAGGTTCCGGCGCGGCGATCATCGATCTACCGGCAGTTCGTGAATTGGCGATCGCGGATTTCCAATCCTGATTTCAGCGTTAGTAACGGGCGCGTTTACTTCCAGAATCCGGGCGGGTTGAATCGCGACTTCGATCTCATCCTGCGGGCGTTCGAGTTCCTGGCGCAGCACGGCTTCCAGATGGCAACGGATACGGAGTCGCGTATCCAGAAGGCGCTGCCGGAGGCATCGAAACACATGCCGGGTGCGGAGTCGCTGGGCGCGTCGCTGAGTTCGCTGGTAAAGGCTCCGCACGCGGGTCACGCCTTGCGCGCGATGCACGCGCTCGGTGTGTTGAACGCGATCGTGCCGGAATTTCAGCTGATCGACTCGCTGGTGGTGCGCGATTTCTACCATCGCTACACGGTCGACGAGCACACGTTCATCGCCATCGACAACCTGCATCGCCTCTCGACGCGCGAGAACGAGTGGGAGAAGAAGCTAACGGAATTGTTACATCAGGTGCAACGGCCCGAAGTGCTCTACCTGGCGCTGCTGTTTCACGACCTCGGCAAGGGAACGCCATCGCGCCAACACGATAAAGAGAGCGTGGAACTTTCGGCGACCGCGCTGGAGCGACTGGGGCTCGATCAGGAGGCGAAAGAGACCGTGCTGTTTCTGATCGCCAGCCACCTGGAAATGTCGGCCGCCATGCGTCGCGACATCTTCGATCCGGAGAACGTGCGCAATTTCGCGGCAAAGATCGGGACGCACGAGCGCCTGCGACTGCTGTGCCTGATGACCTATGCCGACATTCGCGCCGTCAATCCCGAGGCGCTGACGCCATGGAAGGCGGAGAACCTGTGGCGGCTATACGTGGCGGCGAATAACCAGCTGGATCGCGGCATCGACGACGACATCATTCACCACGGCAACGTTAAGCTTGCGCCCGGAGCCCTTGGGGGGGCTGGTGGAAATCCGCAATCCGCTTCCTTAGGCGACAACGAGCAAGTGCAGCGTTTGCAGAAACTGCTGGCGAATCGTTCGGGACAGCTGCAGACGTTTCTTGAGGGCATCCCGAGGCGGTACTTGTCGTCGCATACGTCGGACCAGATCGCGGTTCACTTCGACATGTCGCTGCGTCTGGTGAAAGAGCCGGTCGTCGTAGGACTGAAGCTGGGTCAGGACCTGTACGAACTGAGCGTGGTCACCAGCGACAAGCCGTTCACGTTTGCCAAGATCGCGGGTACGCTGGCTGCCTGGGGCATGAACATCATCAAGGCCAACGCGTTCTCGAATGCAGCCGGCGTGGTGGTGGATTCGTTTCTGTTCAAGGACCGCTTCCGAACGCTGGAGTTAAATCCCCCGGAGCGCGACCGTTTCAAGCGCAGCGTGTCGGACGTGATCACCGGAAAGGCCGACCTGCAGCAACTGTTGCAGCGGCGCGGCGCCGACTCGGCGCAGCCCAAGGTGAGCGTGGAGCCGAAGATTACAATCGATCAGGACGCCTCGTCGCACAGCACGGTGCTGGAAATCGTGGCGCAGGACAAGACCGGATTGCTCTACCAGATCGCGTCCGAGATTTCCGATGAAGGCTGCAACATTGAATTGGCGCTGATCGACACGGAAGGCGAAACCGCGATCGACGTGTTCTACGTTACGCGTAACGGGAAAAAGTTGTCGTCGGGCGGAGCGAAGTCGCTGCGGAAAGAGCTGCTGGAAGCGCTACAGGAATAGCTACAGGAATAGCGTCTCGTCCCCTACTTGTTCGATATCCCCCTTTTCGTCACCAGGTACACCGCGAAGCTTCCCAGCCAGTGGCCGCCTTCGTAGTGTTCGCCAGTGACGGCCGCAAGCCCCTTCTCGCGATGAGCGGCAGCGGCACCGCGAATCGAAGCAAGACGCTTATCGTTCGCAGGCAGGGCGGAAGCTATGCCTTCGAGCATCCATGCGCGGCTGAGGTTCAGTCCATCGAGGTGCGCCAGTTTGGGATCGCTCGGATCCATCGAAACGGCCGGCGTCAGCCAATCGGCACGGCCGTTGCGAGGAATTTGAGGCAGGAATTCCGACAGCCAATGCGCGAATTCCGCCTGAGTCATGACGCGTCGCATCACGTCGGCCTCGGCGAGACAAGGGGAGAGGAAGTCTTCACCGGAGGGTTCGTAGGCGAGTGGGCAATTGCGATCCCCGGCATAGAATTCGCGCGTCTTCTTTACCAGCAATTCCTCGAAAGTCTTATCGCCACTGTCGCGGGCGGCGTCGATGAGGAGTCCAAAGGAAAAGGCGGTCTGGTTGTGCTCTCCGATGCGAATGGGATTCGTCAGCTTGGGCAGCCAATCGGACAGACGTTCCTTGGCAGCATCCTCCAGCGGCTTCAGGTTCGCGGCCAATTGCTTGGCATCAGGATCGTCCCACTCGCGCAACTCCTGGCCAAGCTGCATCAGCCATGCCAAACCATAAGGACGCTCGAAACTCGCGCGGCCCTTGCCCTTCAGGTAAGCGACTTCGGCCGCAATGCTCTCGGGCGTGAGGCTCTGCTTGACCGCAGCCTTGGCCGGAGCGGCAAAATCGGCGGAAGGAAACGTTCGCGCCAGGCGCACCAACATCCAGTGGCCGTGCACGGAGGAGTGCCAGTCAAAGCAGCCGTAAAATGCTGGTGTCAAACTGCGCGGAGGCGCCACGTCGGCATCGCTATTGAGCACGTGCGCAATCTTGTTGGGATACTCCTGGTGCACGCACGCCAAAGCCAGCCGCGCGAATCGCGAGGCTGCGTGCACATCAAATTCGGCGGTGTTGTCAGCGGCCATCAGCGCACTCGCCAGCAGAAGGAACGGAATCAGCCATCGCATCGCTGAACACTTTACCAGCGCCGGGCTGTTTCGCCAGCGCAAAGGATTAAGGCGGAAAGTGGGTGTTCAGTCCCTGCGGAGCCACGATTCGTCACTTACCCCGCGTGTCTGGCTTTTAAGCTGCATTCCTGGCGTGGCATACTGATCGTTCTCCTCATGCGTCTTTTGGCAATTCGATTTCTCCCTGGAGCACACGACATGCGATTCAACACACTTGGCCTTGCAGGCCTGATTCTGTTTGGCGCTGCCTGTTTCGCGCAGACGCCTTCTTCCCAGCCGACCTTGTGGGCGTCGAAGCCCGATGCCGCTGCCTTCGCGAAGACCGAAGATGGCTACCTCGCTGCGGCGCAGAAAGACATCGACCAGGTCGCCGCCGTGAAGGGCGATCACACCATCGACAACACGCTGGTGCCTTACGACGACGCGGTGCGCAATCTTGCCAGCGCCGGTTACTTCGCAGGCTTGATGCAGCAGGTGCATCCGGAGGAGGCCTTCCGCGACAAGGCGGAAGAGATGACTCGCAAGGTCAGTGCGGCCGCTACGGCGCTCGCGTTGAACCAGGATGTTTATCACGCGCTTTCGGCGCTCGATGTTTCGAAGGCCGATGCGGCGACCAGGTATTACGTGAACCGCCAATTGCTGGAGTTCCGTCTCGCCGGCGTTGACAAAGACGAAGCCACACGCAACAAGATTAAAGATCTGAACGACAAGCTGACCGAGCTGCAATCCAAGTTCGACCGCAACATTTCTGACGGCCAGCGCAGCGTCACCATCACCGACGCGAAAGAACTTGATGGCATGCCCGCCGATTACATCGCGCGGCACAAGCCCGGCCCGGACGGCAAGATCACCATTACGACCGATTATCCCGACTATTTGCCGGCGCTGAAGTTCGCCAAAAGCACCGACTTGCGCCGTCGTCTTTACGTCGAGTTCCTGAACCGCGCTTATCCAACGAACAAGGGCGTCTTGACGGACATGATCCGTACGCGCGACGAGATCGCCAACACGCTGGGTTACAAGTCGTGGGCTGATTACAACGCCGCCGACAAGATGATCGGCAACGGGCAGCACATTGCGCAGTTCATCAGCGAGCTGAATGCGGCGGATCGTCCGATCGCCGATCGTGAATTCCAGATGCTGTTGGCCGAGAAGCGCAAGACCGATCCCAACGCCACCACGCTTGAACCGTATGAATCGAGCTATTACTCCGAGCTGCTGCGCCGCGCGAACTACAGCTTCGACTCCGCTTCGGTTCGTCCATACCTCCCCTACCAGGAAGTGAAGGAAGGCATTCTCGACACAGCCCAAAAGTTGTTCAAGCTGACCTTCAAGCAGGAAGTCGGCGCTCCCGGATGGGCGCCCGACATCGAGACCTGGGATGTATATGACCAGGGCAAGATGATCGGCCGCTTCTATCTCGACATGCATCCGCGGAAGGGCAAGTTCAGCCACGCGGAAATGGTGCCAGTGCTCGACGGCATCAAGGGCAAGCAACTGCCGGAAGCCGCGTTGGTTTGCAACTTTCCGATTCCAACGGCTGACGATCCGGGGTTGATGGAATTCGGCGACGTGGAGACGTTCTTCCACGAGTTCGGTCACCTGATGCACATGATTCTCGGAGGACAGCAGCAGTGGGCGGGAATCGCCGGCATCTCGATGGAATCGGATTTCGTCGAAGCGCCCTCGCAGATGCTGGAAAACTGGATGCACAATTCGGTGGTGCTCAGCTCGTTCGCCAAGAACTACAAGACCGGCCAGACCATTCCTGCCGACCTGGTCGCCAAGATGGATCGGGCGCTGGCCTTCGGTCGCGGACTTTCCATCGCGCAACAGGCGCGTTACACGGCGATCTCGTACGACATCTACAGCAAGCCACCTGACCAGGTGGACCTGGATGCCGTCACGGTCGCCACGATGAAGGAGTTCACGCCCTTCACGGAAGTGCCCGACACGCACATGTGGGCGTCGTTCGGTCATCTGGGCGGGTATTCGTCGGCTTACTACACCTACATGTGGGACAAGGTGATTGCGCAGGATTTCTATGCGCAGTTCGACCAGGCTAACCCGATGCTGGGCGATGCAGCTGCCCGTTATCGCAAGACCGTGCTGGAGCCGGGCGGATCGGAATCGGCTAACGACCTGGTCAAAAACTTCCTTGGACGCCCGCAGAACACGAAGGCGTTCCAGGCATGGATGAGCCAGGAGTTCTCGGAGTCGGGCGGCGGCAGCGCTCATGCCGCGGGAGCCAAGCAGCAATAAACGATTGATTCGATAGGGCGGTCGCCGTGTGCGGCCGCCTTTTGTTTTGTCGTGGAGCGGGAACTTTCCGAGCGGCTCGATTCGCATCTAAGAATTGTGCTACGAAAGGAAATATTCTCACTTCCTCGGCGAGTCTTTGCACGGCAGGCCTTCGCTCTCATTCTCCTCGTTCTTTCGGCATCCGGCGGGGCCGCCGACGCAGGCAAAGCTTCCGAGGCGCAGTCGGTCCTGTCGTTCCTCAACCAGTCGATCGTCTGGTATCGGCAGCTCACCGTTCAACAGCAACTCGCTAACGATCCTGGCGATGTGCTGTTCCTCAACGACAACCGTCAGCTGGCTGACCGTATCGTGCGCTTGTCGTTCGATTACGCGCGGGCACGGGCGCAGGTGCTGGGAGCCGAAGTCCCCATTGGCACCTCTGGTGACCAGACCCAGGCCAACCGGTTTCAGTCACTGGGCGCGCTGGCTAATAAGGCCGATCAGCAGATGAAAGAGCTGCAAGACGAGATCGATAACACGCGCCGCCAGCTCGAGACAGCATCGGGGAAGAAACGCGTTTCGCTTGAGGCCAGTCTCGCGGAGACACAAAGTGAACAGCAACTGGCTCAGGCACGGCGCGACAGCCTGCGCAGCATGGCGCAGTTTGCCTCGGGCGCCGCGGTAGGCCCCGGCGGAGCGGGCACGCTCGAGTCGCAAATCGACGAACTGGCACACACCATTCCCGCCGCCAATATTTCCGACAAAACGGCGTCCACACAAGTCACGACCGATAATTCGACGGCGAAGGTGGTTGCCACTTCGCCACGAAATGACACCTCCACCGGCATTCTCGGATTGGTGTCGGACCTCATGGCGCTGCATCGGAAGTCGGAGGCAATCGAGCAGGATTCGGAAGCGACCGACCAGCTCGCCGCTGCGTCGCGCTTAATGCTTACGCCCTTGACCGGGCAGGCCAGGAAACTGGCTGCCCAGGGTGACCAGCTTGCGGCGCAGCCCGACTCGACCGATCCGACGGTGCTGGCGCAGCAGAAAGCCCAAGTGGATGCCATGACCGCGCAATTCAAGCAGGTTTCGGCGTCGATCCAGCCGCTGGTAAAGCAGTCGATTCTGCTCGACATCTACAACCGCAGCCTCGCGAACTGGCGCGCTTCCGTGCAGAGCGAATACCGGAACCAGCTGAAGAGCCTGATCCTGCGACTGATGATTCTCGGCATCATCATCGGGATGATCGCCACGATGTCGGAGATATGGAAGCGGGCGACATTCCGATACGTGCGCGACGTGCGGCGGCGCTACCAGTTCCTGTTGCTGCGGCGAATTGCCACCTGGACGGTAATCGCAATCGTGGTGGCGGCGGCATTCGCGACGGAACTCAGCACGCTGGCCACATTCGCCGGATTACTGACGGCCGGTATAGCGGTAGCGTTACAAAATGTGATCTTGTCGGTCGCCGGATATTTCTTCCTCATCGGCAGGTACGGCGTGCGGGTCGGCGATCGCGTGCAGGTGGCAGGCGTTACCGGGGATGTCATCGACATCGGCATGGTGAGATTGCACATTATGGAAGTCAGCAGCGGTGGCACCGACGCGCGCGCCACCGGACGCATCGTGGTCTTCTCCAATGCCGTGGTCTTTCAGGCCAACAGCGGTCTTTTCAAGCAGATTCCGGGAACGAATTTCGTCTGGCACGACATTTCGCTTACGTTGGCCGCCGACAGCAATTATCACCTGGTCGAGAAGCGCATGATGGACGCCGTGAACTCCGTGTACGAGAAATATAAGGACACGATGGAGTCGCAGCGCCGTCGCATGGAACAGAACCTGAGCGGAATTTCGGTTCGGCCGCTGAATCCTGAAAGCCGCCTCAGGCTGACGCAGAGCGGACTGGAAGCCATCATCCGCTACCCGGTCGACATCGGCAATGCGGCGCAGATCGACGACGATATGGCACGCGCCATGCTCGATGCCATCGCCAGAGAGCCGCGGTTGCGTCTGGTAGGAAGCGGCACGCCAAACATTCAGGCCGTGGCGGACGGCCATCCGGCATGAGGTCAGGCGCCAGTCTGCAACGCGACCTTGTTCCCTTTGAAGATGGCAGCCACAATCCTCGCCACCAGCGAAATCGCCAGCAGTAACGCGATCATGCGCAGCGGCAGGAACCGGTGCGACGCGAACGCCATCATAAAGATGACAAACACCGCGTAGATGGTGAACGCGTGGATGGCTCGATAGACAGGCGACGCGCGTAACCCTGCCGTTACCCCCGCGACAATCACCAGCGAAAACCCGATGACGATGATGGCCGATGCCGGCCGCGGATTCCTGACGAAATGGTTTTGCTTGTCGAGGAACAACACGGTTATGACCGCGGCGAAATGAACGCAGTGCGCCGCCACAAACGTGTGAACCAAAGCAGCGTAAGAGGGCAATGACGCGATCCAGCGAGAGAAGCCCGGCTGTCCGAAGGCGACGACAAAAATCAGGACAGAGAACCGGGCGGTCCAGCGCGCAGCGACGTGGGCTCCAATGCCGTTCCAGCCAAACATCGCGAACGATCCCGCTGCGATCAGAAGGTTCGCTGCGACTGCCGAAGATACCAGCGCACGTTGAGACACCGGCGCCTCCTCACCCGTGGGGCGGATTATCTCATTGCCGAGGACTAAGAATGAAGCAGGAATTGCCGCGGCCAGAGCGCAAGACCGAATTGCCGCACCGATCGCGAAGATCGCGCTATCGTGCCACGAGCGAACCGACCAGCGACTCGAAGACCCGGTAGCCGTCGGTGCACCCCATGGCGTCTTCACTCGAGCGTTCGGGGTGCGGCATCATGCCGAGCACATTACCGCCCTCGTTACAAATGCCGGCAATATTGTCGAGCGATCCATTGGGATTCGAAGACGCATCTACCCGGCCATCCTTAGTCGAATAGCGGAAGACAATCCTGTTCTGAGTCTGCAATTCCTTCAGCGTCTCGGCATTGCAGAAGTAGTTTCCTTCCATGTGGCCGATAGGAATCTGCAGAACTTCGCCCTTCGTCAGCGCCTGAGTAAACGGCGTGTTGGTGCTTTCCACGCGAAGATGGATTGCCCGGCAGATATATTTCAGTCCCGCATTGCGCAGCAGGGCTCCAGGCAGCATGTGGCATTCGGTGAGGATCTGGAATCCGTTGCAGATGCCGAGCACGATGCCGCCGCCGTCGGCGAACTTGCGCACCGATTCCATCACCGGCGAAAAGCGCGCGATGGCGCCGGTTCGCAGGTAGTCGCCGTAGGAAAATCCACCCGGCACGATCACCACATCGCAATTTTTCAGGTCATGCGATTCATGCCAGAGATAGGTGACAGGCTGTTTGGCTACCGATTGGAGAACCCAGAACGGGTCCTGATCGCAGTTGGAACCGGGGAACTGGATCACGCCGAATTTCATAGGTTCAGTTTAACAAAACTCAAAAGATCATCTCTCCGCTGAGAGCTTAATGGGTAATCGCGAGGGTGGTCGGGCTGCCTCCACCTAATGGTTCCTGAGCCGCCAGGAATGGTGACCCCGAGACGTTAGTCAGCGCTCCAGTCGTCTGATTGATGGCGAAAACGGTAATCTTGGTCTCCTCACTGTCGGCGAACAAGACAAAGTTAGCCGACGGGTCGACTTGCGCCTGGAAAACGGGCGTGCCGCCACTGCGGTATGGCCCGTTGTCGTATGGGGAGCCTGGGGCAGGACTTACTGCTCCAGTGCTCTGATTCACGGCGAGCGCAGCGACCTGCGCAGCGCCAAAGCTGCCGAGGAAAACGAATCGACCAAGCGGGTCAACGGCGGGAGCGAAACCGGCAACGCCGGTCGGAAAAGGTGAACCGGCGACGAGACTGAGCACACCGTCGAGGCCGACGGTGTAAACATACATCGCCGGATTCACGGTATCGGGCACAAACAGAAAACGTGCTTGCGGGTCGACGACGGCCGCAACGCCTGTGGGACCTTTGTCTGGGTTCTCGAATGGTGGACGGACGGTGACTGGAGAGCCAGGCGTGGGGGTGAGACTGCCATCGGTGGCGATGGCGAAGCCGAAGACCTCATTCCCAGAGGCTCCGAAGAGGAATTTATCTTCGGAATCGATGCTCAGGGATGTTACCGGCGACGAGACCGCAAACGGGGATCCGGGCACTTCCGTCAGTGTTCCTGTTGCACCAATAGCGAATACAAAAATAGAAGACATGTTTGGAGTGGGATTAGACAGGAAGAGAAATTTGCCGGCCTGATCGATCAGCAACTGCGGCACGTTCTGAATTTGGGGCACGGACATGGTGTCAATCGTCGTCAACATCCCGGTGCTGGGGTCAGCGTGCAGAGTAACGATGGTACCCGTGGTCCAGTTGGCAACGTAGACGTAACTCGTCATGGGCATGGCCGCCATGCCAGCCAAAGCGTTGTTCGACGGGATACTGGCAAATCCAACGTTGGTCAACTCGCCCGTTTCGGGATTGATCTGGAATTCGTCGATACCGGTGGGAGCGACGGCCGAGCTGTCGAGAGCGTACACAAATCTCGGAGCAAACCGGCTTGCGGTCGGTGCGGGAGTGCTGGAACCGGTGCCGGTGCCATTGCCTCCGCTGTTTCCAGGATTGGTGGAACCAGGCGTCGATGTAGGGTTGGTGGGGGGAATCGCTCCGGAGATGGTGGTTGAGGACCCGCAACCGGACAAGCCGGAGGCTGCGAAAACAGTGAGTAATAAAACCAGCGGCGTGAGCACTCGCGCCGGTCCATAGCAAGATGAAGAAAAAGGCCGTCCTCGCGGCCCAGGAAGTGGGTTTGTTGGTTGGTGGGATTCCTGAGGAAGAAAGTTGTCCAGGCAGAGCTGGCGAGATACGGGAAGTTCTGCTGCCAGCGTACAACAGAAAGGAAAAGCGCGGACCAAAGCCCGCGCTCTTGGACTCGCCTTTTCGAATAGCTACTTGGTGAACGACTGGATGGCCGCCGCTTCGTCGTCCTTAATATCGAAGACGGTATAAAGCTTGGTGATCTGGAGCAGATCGTGAACTTTCTTGGTCAAGTTCAGGAGCTTCAGTTCGCCCCCGCCGTTACGAACGGTGGTGAAAGCGCTGACCAGTTCGCCGATGCCGGAGCTGTCGATGTAGGTGACGTCGCCGAGGTTGAGCAGAATTTTTTTCTGCCCCTTAGCGATCATGTCGCGGACGATGTCGCGTAACATCGTGCTGCCTTCGCCGAGCGTGATACGGCCACTCAAATCCACAATGGTGACGCCATCGACCTGCCGGGTGCTGGACTTCATTGTCACTTGGATTCCTCCTTGCCGTCCGCCCCTTGGCCACGGACGTGCTTTATGAGAGTAACTTCTGTACCTGGTTGCAGATTACGAATACGAACTTCATCCATGAATGAGCGAATCAGGAAAATGCCCCGGCCATGCGGTTTCAGCAGGTTCTCGGGGGCAAGAGGATCGGGTATTTCCGACTCGTTCAACCCTTTGCCTTCGTCGCTGACAGTAATGATCAGCGATTCGGGAGTCCGCTCCATGGCGAACGTCATCTTTTTAGTCGGGTCGTAGGCGTTGCCGTGATACACGGCGTTGACGGCGGCTTCGCGGACCGCCATCTCAATGCGCTGAACTTCGTCCTCATCGAGGCCGGACTGCGACGCGAGTTCACTGGCTTTGCGCTCGACTTCGTTGACGCTGTCGAGCGTGGAATCCAGCTTAAAGACGACCCGTTTTGCCGTCATGCTCAAGGTGTTTTTTCACTTATCGGTCCCGATCCTGGGATTGCTTGACGGGTGTCGGGTTAGAAACCGATCAGAATGGGCTAGTTTGCACGGCCAAGCAGGTATGTGTCAACGGAATCCGAGAAACCGGAATCGGAAACCCCAAAAATTTGAACTCTTCCGCCTGGAAAACCGCCCTGGAAAACGACACATCTTGTTGGTGCGCATGCCATTCCCGGAATGCTTTTAATCATCAGACGTTGTAGCCAATTTTCTGGATTCGGAATCGCCGGTTGAGTATGCTCAGGCCGATGGTAAGTGAAAGCCTCACGCTCAGCGAACTTCTGGGCGCGCCGGTAATTGATACCTCCGGAGCGACGGTGGGACGCGTGCGCGAGCTGGCGTTGTCCCCGCAGGAAGATCCGATTCGCGTGTCGATGCTGGTGGTGAAGACGAAGCACGGCGATCGGCTGCTCACGCCGAGCCATATTTCCGAGATCAACGGCGGTGTTCGGAGCAACAACTACGAGAAGGACTGGCAGGCTTTCGACGGCCACGAGGGCTTTCTACTGCTGGACCGCGATTTGCTGGATCAGCAGATCATCGACGTTCACGGTCGCAAAGTGGTGCGGGTCAACGACGTCGATATCCAGCCGGACGAGGCGGGGCAGCACTATGAGCTGAAGATCCGGTCGGTGGATGTGGGCGTGCGCGGATTTGTGCGGCGCATCCTGAAGGGAATGGTTCCGGCTGCGGCCCTGCGGGCGCTGACCAACCAGATCCCGCCGAAGATGATCCCGTGGGATTTCGTGGACCTGATCGAGACCGACCCGGCGCGGCGGGTGAAACTGAAAATCTCGCATGAGAAGCTGTCGGGCCTGCACCCGGCGGACATAGCCGACATCGTGGAAGAGCTATCGCCGGCGGAACGCGAGGCGGTGTTCGAGACCCTGGACGAAGAAGTGGCCGCCGAGGCGCTGGAAGAAGTCGAGCCGAAACTGCAGCGGTCGATTGTCGAGTCGCTCGACGAAGATCGCGTCGCCGACATCGTCGAAGAGATGGATCCCGACGCCGCGGCCGACCTGCTGGGCGACCTGACGGAAGAGAAGTCCGACGCAATTCTGGAAGAAATGGAGCCCGAGCAGCGCGAAGAAGTGGAAGAGCTGCTCGAGCATAAAGAGAATACGGCCGCCGGCCGCATGAACACGGAGTTCCTATCGGTCGCGGCCGATTCCACTGTGCAACAGGCAATCGACGCGCTCCGGCAGTACGAAGGTGATGTCTCCAGCGTGGTGACAATTTATTTGACCGAATATAACGGCAGCCTGATCGGCGCGGTACCGTTGCAAAACCTGGTGCTAGCGAAGCCGGGCGACAAACTGGCCCAAGTGATGTCAGAGCCGCTGATCTCGTGCAAGGAGACGGCGCGCGAGTCAGAGGTGGCGGAGCTGTTCGACAAATACAACCTGATGTCGCTGCCGGTGATCGACAACAAGGGCAAGCTGACGGGCGTGATCACCGCTGATGATGTGATCGCGTTGCTGAGAGACCAGCACTAGGCTCCGTTCCACCAGAGACACAGCCTATTAAATGCCTCACCGGCGAGACGGATGTCCCGCACGAACGATGAGGTAACTAGCGCGGGTGCCCATCCCGCGTCGCAGATGGCTTCTAGGCCTGTTGATGTTCAAGGAGCCAATCGCGGTCAACCGTCTCCTCGTATCGATAGTTGGTGTCCCAGGACGGAGGATGGTGACTCTGCCGGTTATAGTGCTGCTGCTGCTGCTGCTGCTCGAGCCAGTTCCGGTCAGCCGTGTCCTCGTATCGATAATCTCCGTCCCAGACGTGGTGCTGCTGCTGGTCGCCGGTCCGTTCCGGCTCTGTTTGCCGATCTTGATTTCTGCTTTGCGGTTGAGGTTCGTCCTGGGCAGCTGCCCGAATCCGTAAGGTGACCGGTACTACCAGAGCACCCGTCAGGACAAGTACGGCCAAAACTCGCTGCTTCATAGGACAGTTCTCCTCTCGTTCTGACGCTGGCGGCACAGAGATACGAGCTAAGAAAGTGCGAAATAGTTGTGCGAGGCCCCGGGGTTCGCGTACATCTTTTTGGTCGCGCCCCGAATTCTACCCAGCGCGTACCCTGGCCGATGCCATGCATTTTCTGAAGCTCTCCTTGGTCAAGCGTTTGCGCGCGGTCGGCTACAAGTTGGAATTGGGCCCCTTCTGGCAGAAGCGTTACTATGACCGGAACCATCGCAATACTCGCGAGTTCGCCGTTACGTTGGACTACCTGCATGCGAATCCGGTGAAGCGCGGATTGGTGAAGGCGGCGGAGAATTGGAGATGGAGCAGTTTCCGTCACTACGCTCTCGGCGCGAAACGGGAGCGGTGGAGATTGAGTCGGAGTGGACGGCGAGGGACCACGAAACCCGCGCGATCGGAGGGCCTCGGAGAATATTCTTGCCGCCGCCTGGAGTAGAACCGAGATCCTGACGGATTGGCGGGTCAGTGGAATCCCGGGTTAGCCTCCAAAAGAGGGAGGCGAACCCGGGGCACGTAACTTTATAGTTTGAGGGAACCCGGGCCACCAGCCTGTAACGAATCCGTTATAAATTCGACTGTAGTCGAAATTGTAGACGGTCAGATCCCAAGGTTCTCTCAAGAGCAATACCGTCTTGGATTTTTCGCGAAAGCAACGGACTCTTAATGTTGTAGGTTCGATTTCTACCGCGCTCACCAAATTTGTCAATCACTTGCAAGGCGTGCGGATCGCTCGGAAATCCCGGGATGCCCGAGACGTGAGAATCGAGGAACTGGAAGCCAAAGTAGCCCGCATGGAAGGGCTGCTGGGGCGGCAGTGGCGGGAGTTGGATTTTTCGACAGTGTCGATTTAGAAAAAGTCGAAAGGACAGTAGACCAAAATGAAATTACTCCACAATAGGTTTATCTTGCTCTGGACCGTAATAGTTGTGCTTAATATCTTTGCATCAGCCTCTCTACCTACTCATGACGAGCCTCTTATTGCGGTTTATACTGAAAATTCGGGAGTAGTATCTCCTGCCGGGAAGCGGTTGTATGTTGTTGTATCTCAGGAAGGTGTCATGACCTATGTTGATCGCGTCGGAGGCCGTCTGACAAACCGCAGTAGAACTCTGACACGATCCGAACTGAGTCAACTTACAAGTCTCCTTGAGGATAGTAAGCTTAAAACGTTGATCGGCCCGCTGCGCGCTCCCGTGTTTCATCCTCGGGACTATCAAACCTCCATTCAAATATCGATCCATCGAAGCACAGGAGATCAGAAAATTGATCTCATTGACTATGACCCTTCCGCGGGGCGAGACTTTCCTGAGGCAGCCAAACAGGTGCTCTGCTTGCTTGATGGATTTACGAAGTCTGAATACCGGGTCACCCAAGACTGCAAGTTGACTTGGTGATTGCCATTTCTTGCGGCGGCGGAGGCGGGAGCACAACCTATACACCACCAACAACGCCGCCGACAACGCCAAAACCAGCGACTGTTGCCGTTCAGGCCTCTTAACAAGGAGAAACGAAGACCCTCGGATCCATTACGATCACGCAACAGTAAGCCTGAGGTAAAGAGTGACAGCTCGGCTTTGAAGCGTTGCCTTTGAGGGGGGTGACCGAACCGAAGGTCGGCTGGTGGCCCACGTTCGGACCTGCTTTTGGCCTAACGTGGGGTTCATCGAACAGCGCCCACATCACGCTGCTTCCTCTAGGAAAGTCCTACAATCGTCCTCTAGAGCCGACCAAAACTCTCAGCCACTTACGCCTGTAACAATTCTGTTACGAAATCCATTGTAGATAAAGTTGTAGACGGTCAGATCCCCACCGATCACCAGAGAGCAATAGTTTCTGAACACGACCGCGCGCGGTTACTTGCGCAACCGCTCCCAATCACCAAATGACCCAATCTCCCAATGGCCAAATGCATGCAACAGGTTTCAATTCAGGAATTTTCATCCACAGAATTCACCTCGATTTTTTCGATTTCTCTTCCTTTCAGCAACGCACAACTGCATAGTCAAACTGACGGCTGAGGACGAGGGAAAATTCTGCGCATCAGCCATCGCCCTAGAGGGGCAACGGAGCGCGGAGCTCCGCCAGCAGATCTTTCAGTCCTAAACCGGACTTACTTGAGCTTTTATTCGTAAGTTGCTGATTCCAGGAATCTAGTCCGCAACCCATTGATTCCAGGAATCTTACACGACGTATACCCCGTAAAGTATTGATTCCAAATATCGAGGGGTGGGGGGAGGGGTATCACAAATGTGAAATCCCGTAAGTCCTGTGTTTTCATGGACCAGCCGGACCAGTGCCTCGTAAGTTCTTTGTTTTGTTGGACCGTGGATGGGGTGGGGGTATACCCACCGTCAGAAAAGCTTGGAGTAGACCGCAAGTCCAGTTAGCCGGTCTAACGGTGACGTTGTAGAAGCAGTCTGACTTCCGCCATTTGTTAGACTCGATTCCGGATGGCAATTCGAACAGTTTTTACGATGGTGCAGGATTGCGAGGCCAACGAACGGCTCGGTTGGCAGGAGTTTGTCCGCGATTACGCGGAAATCACGGCGCAATTGCTGAATCACTACTTTCCGGTGTTGCAGCCGGAGATCGACCAGCACGTGCTCGGCGCCTATCAGCGCGCACATGCCAATGGCAATGCCTGGTTCAAGGAAATCAAGTTCCAGAACGAACGCGAATTCCTGATGGCCTACCGTGACCTGGTGTTCGCCTACGCGAGAACCGTGGCGCGGGTGCCGACTCCGGAGCTGTCGCTCGAGCAGTTTAAGGAGATCGTGAAAGACCAGAGCGTGGTCGAGCGGGAAGTGATGTGGCTGTTCCTGAAGGGTTACAACGCAGCCGAGATCACGCCAATGATGATGAACGCCGAGGCAACGTCGAATGCCGTCAAAACCGTAGCGGATCAGCGATTGAAGACGCTGTTTCCGGCGATGACTGCCGATGCGTTCAATATTTCGGCGCGCACACTGATCGAAGCGGCGGAAAAGACGAAGACCGACGATTGCCTGGCGCTGAAAACGTTCAACAACATCGTCAACGGACAGGTTACGTGGCGCGAGCGTGACGTCGCGGAACAGCATATCCGCGACTGCTTCTACTGCATCGACCGGTTCACGTCGTTCCAGGAAATGATTCGCCTGCGCAAGGACGGAAAACCGGCGGCGGAAACGAAGGTCGACTCAGTTTTGGCCGGCCTCGGCTTCGAACCGGCAAAAAAGAAGGGCTTCTTCTCCAAGATGCTGGGGAAATAGGCGAATTTCCCTCATTAGCCCCTGCGTTAAAACGGCAACTTGCAGCCGAGCCGTCCCTCCCATAAAATTCGAACAGTCGTTCGAATTTCCGGATAACCGGAACTCGAACGGGAATCACTGCGCGGTCTTTGCGGTGCAGTGTAGATTCGTAAGATGGCCACCGAAACGATAATCCGGGGACGCGCGGCGAAGGCAAAGAAGAACGGCGAGCCGGCGCGCCAGGAAACCGAGCGGTTCGAGCAGCGCTTAGGAGAAATTCTCGAACACGCGACGAATGTCTTCTACGAAAAAGGCTACGATGCGGCATCGATGCGCGACCTGTCGCGCGCAAGCGGAATGTCGCTGGCCGGTCTTTATTACTACTTCGAATCGAAGGAACGGCTGCTGTACCTGATCCAGAAGCACACCTTTGAAACGGTGTTGCACCAACTGCGTCAACGACTGGAACTGGTGAACGATCCCGAGACGCGGATGCGGACGTTCATCTCGAATCACCTGGAATATTTCCTGGCGAACCGGAAAGCGATGACCGTGTTGTCGCATGAAGACGACACGCTGCAAAACGATCTTGGCACGGAAATCCTGGCGCTGAAGCGCGAATACGTGCGGCTCGGAATCCAGTTGATGGACGAACTGCGCGCTTCGAAAACGCAGTTTGCCGATGTCAACAGTCGCGTGGCGGTGCTGAGCCTGTTCGGCATGATGAACTGGATTTACACCTGGCACAATCCACGGGTCGATGCCGATGCGGCGGAGCTGGCGCGACAGATGTCGCAGATTTTTCTTAACGGCGTGCAGAATCCGCAGACGCCGAGCAAAGATTTGGAATCGAATCATTCGGAAGTGGGGAACCGCAAACGCAGATCGTGACCGTGGCCGGTCGAGTGCGACCGGACCTGTGCAGGGCGACCGGCGTCCATAACTTGAGCAACTTGAGCGAGAAGGAGTTGAGGATGGCGACAACGACGGTTGAAACAACGAAGCAGTTGATCGATTACCGCACGGAAGCGGGCGTGGCCGTAATCACCATGACCGATCCACCGGCGAACACCTACACGTACGAGATGAATCGCCAGTTGGATGACGCGATCCTGAAAGCACGCATGGACAACGATGTGTACGTGCTTGTGCTCACGGGCGCGGGCGACAAGTTCTTCTCGGCGGGCGCGAATATCAAGATGCTGGCCAGCGTCGATCCGACATTCAAGTACTACTTCTGCCTGCACGCGAACGAGACTCTGCTGCGCCTGGAACACACGCCGAAGCTGGTGATCGCGGCGCTGAACGGCCACACCGTTGGCGGCGGACTGGAGATCGCTATGGCCTGCGATTTGCGCATTGGTCGCGCCGATACGGCAGACAAGGTTGGCTTGCCCGAGGTGAATCTCGGCGTGCTGCCGGGAACCGGTGGAACGCAGCGGCTGTCGCGTCTGGTGGGAAAATCGAAGGCGATCGAGCTGATGGTGACCGGGAACACGTTTTCGATGGAAGAGGCGAAGGAGATCGGGATCGTGAATGACCTGTTCGATCGCGACAGCTTTATGGAGAGCGTGATGGAGTACGCGCGCCAGTTCTGTCCTCCGAACAAGGCGGCAAAGGCCGTTGGCCACATCAAGCGGTCGGTGCAGACGGGATGGGAAATCCCGATGGAGAGCGCGCTGGCTGTGGAACGCGAGTTGCAGGCGTCGTTGTTCAGTTCGCAGGACGCGAAAGAAGGCCTGAACGCATACGTGGATAAACGGGCGGCGACGTTTACGGCGAAGTGATCGCGGCCGCGAGGCATCTGAGCCTCGCGCGGTCATCTCGAACGGAGTTGAGGGATCTGGATGACAGAAGCAGCGGCTACGAAGGCGAAGCATGAGCACTACCGCAAGCTGGAGCAGATGTACCTGGCGGCGCCGATCAATGCGTTTTATTCGCCGTCAATCTGGATTTCGCATGGCGAAGCGACGATTGAGATTCCGGTAAAGCCGGAGTTTTTTCACGCCGCGAATGCCGTGCACGGGTCGGTGTACTTCAAGCTGCTCGACGATGCAGCGTTCTTCGCGGTGAACTCGCTGATCGAAGACGATTTTGCGCTTACCGCCAGCTTTACAACCTACCTGCTGCGTCCGGTGTCGGATGGAACGCTGAAAGCGGCGGGCAAAGTGGTGTGGTCGGGCGGGCGATCGTATATCGCCGAAGCGGTGGTAATGGATGAGGATGGCCGCGAAATCGCGCGGGGGAGCGGGAATTTCGTGGCGAGCAAGATCAAGCTGACAGCAGACATGGGTTATTCGATTTAGTGAGTCAAAGGAAAACACGGAGGACGGAGTACACGGAGATCACTGAGAATAGAAAAGTCTAGAGACTCTGAGTTCGTCAGCTGCTCGGCGTCCTGAAAAGCGGTGGAATTAGAGGCTTTTTCATTCGGAAAACTCCGTGTTCTCTGTGTACTCCGTCCTCCGTGGTTTCAGTTTCGCTGCGTGTGCAGCAGATGTGGGGAAACTATGCCGGGAAAAGTGATGCGGATCGGCACGTTCAGCGATTGGCAAGGGCTGTTCGAAGAATGGCGCACGGAAATTGGCGTCAATCGCGATGAGATTGCGAGCTTCCAGTTCGATACGCTGTTTGGCGCGATCGAGACGGACGAAATCCAGTTCGGCCATTACAAGGGCAAGAAGAAGTGGGAGAACCTGCGACAGATTCCAACGCAGCAGATGCGCGACGCGCTGCTGAACATGATCGTGTACCAGGGCGACACGGAGTTCGCGAGCGTGGAGCAGCAGCGGTGGCTCTTTGAGACGGCGCCGACAGATTGGGATCGGCGGGCGCTGACGCGGGTGATGATCGAAGAGATGCGTCACGGCTGGCAGATGTGCGCGCTGCTGGTCGAGTTCTTCGGCTACTCCGGCAAAGTCGAAGCGCAAAAGATGCTGGAGCGGCGGGCGTTCGAAAACAAACGCCTGCTGGGCGCTTTCAACGTCGATGTCGATAACTGGATGGACTTCTTCACCTACACCGACTTTGTGGATCGCGATGGAAAGTTCCAACTGCAGATGTTGAAATTTTCAGGCTTCGCGCCGTTGGGACGGTCGATGTCGTACATGCTGCGCGAAGAAGCGTTCCACATGGGAACGGGCAACGACGGGCTGCGGCGCGTGGTGGAAGCGGGAAAGATTCCGAGCTGGCTGATCCAGAAATATCTGAACAAGTGGATTTCGACTTCGTACGATTTGTTCGGGACGGATCATTCTTCGTCGGCGCACTGGGCGTATGTGTGGGGAATCAAAGGACGCTACGACGAGCCGCAGAACGATAAGGCGGCGGATCTCGACGACCTGAACGACTACAACCGGACGCTGTACCGGAACGAAGTGGCGGGATTGATCGAGCGCTTCAACAAAGTTCTAAAGCCGGGACAGGAGCCGCTTTTCGCGCCGGACATCAAGTTCAACCGGGCGATCGGGAAGTATGCGGGGCAGAAGTTCCACGTGAAGACGGGCGAACCGCTCAGTGATCGCGAATACGAATCGCACTTTGCCGAGGTCATGCCCAACGCCGAAGACAAGAAGCTGCTGCTGGAGATCATCGGCAACGATAAGGGCTGGATCGTGCCCAAGGCGGGAGCGAAGGATCCGCTGGAGACGATAGGGGAAGTAAGGAAGTCGGCGATTAATCTGTAGCTGACAGCTTCTCTGGTTCATTTATCCGGAACGATAACCACGCGGTGTGCGCTCTCGTTGGAAGCCCATGCGTCCGCGATCTTCGACAAAGGGAAGACGCGCGTCGGCACTTCCACTTTTCCATCAGCGATCAGCTGCATATAAATGGGCAGTTGCGCCATGACAGTGGCCAACGACGCGCTGCCAAGCCCGCTACCGGAGATGCGTATGCGACGGCTGCGCAACAAGGCTGCCGGAAGCGAAGCCTCTGCGCCGGCCATGGCTCCAATCTGAATGTACGCGATGTCGGATTTGTCTTCGCTTTCGAATTTAGCGCGGCCCAACGCGTCGAAGGTGGACTCGGCCGGTGTTCCCCAAACGAAATCAAGCACCAGAGTAGGACCGCCGCTGTCAAATGCCCTGGCGATTGCTGCCGCATCGTTTTCGCGATCTCCGCTGAGCGACACGGTTTCGGCTCTCTTCCTGGCTGCCTCTTTGAGTCCTGCCGGATTGCGACCAACTCCGATCACTCTCTCGGCTCCCAGGGCGAACGCATTCTGCACCGCTAGCAGACCGGCCATGCCCGTGACGCCGAGAATGAGCACGGTCCCGAGCCGTTCCACTTCGCGCTTGCGCGCATTCAGCGGCAACCACGAGGAAAGGCCGGGGTTCATGCCTCCGGCGATCTGAACCGGGTCGGCACCGACCGGCAATGTGAATCGCATGCCGGCGGGTGCGGCTAGACGTTCCGCGAAGGTGCCATAAGGCGGCTTGATAAATCCGGTATAGATCAAGGAACGGTCTGCAGTTTGCGCAACAGCATCCACGCCAGGAACCATTGGCCATGCGCCCTTGCTTGCGTAGTGCCTGCCCGACGCCAAGGCGCGCACCAGCGGATGGATACCAGCCGCTACCATGGTTACCAGTTCGTGCCCATCGTCCGGTTTCGGATCCGGGAAGTCGCCGTAAGAGGGCGATGCGTCGGGAGAATTGAGAATGGCGGCTTTCATGGGCTTTCAATGGTGCATGGAAGATAGCGTGAAGACAAGTCCGTTTCCGGCAAAATGTATAAGGCGCGTCTTTTGTCGGACCGGATCGTGAATCTCCCATTACAGTGCAGACCTGCCCGGAGAGACCGCAAGACCGATCGACTGATAGACTCATCCGCAATGGCCCCCTCCAGCTACTCCCGCCTGATGGTCTCGTTGCAGTCGCCGGTGACACGCGTCATCCTGGCGAACTCTCCCGTTAATGTCATAGACCTGGAAATGATGGACGAGCTGCTGGCGGTGCTGGCGGAGATCGAGCAGCGGGCAGACATCGTGGGGCTGGTGTTTGCGGGAAGCGATCGGGCGTTTTCCGCAGGCGTGGATATCGGCATCCATACGCCGGAGCAGGCGCACGCGATGCTGGGGAAGTTTCATGCGGTAATCAAGGCGGTGGTCTCATCAAAAAAGGTGACGATCGCGGCGGTGCGTGGAACGTGCCTGGGCGGAGGCGCGGAGTTGGCTGCGGTGTGCGACATGGTGTTCACGGCGGATTCGGCGAATTGGGGTTTCCCGGAGATTTCGATTGGCCATCTGCCACCGGTGGCGTGTGCCATGTTAAGCGGACTGATCGGGCAGAAACATGCGGCGGAGCTGATCCTCACTGGCCGCCAGATTTCCGGCGAGGACGCGATGCGGATCGGCCTGGCAAACGAAGCACTGCCGGAAGACGAGTTGGCGGAGATTGTGGACGACACGTGCGACCGGCTGGGACAGTTGAGTCCGGCGGCCCTGCGGCTGGCGAAGAAGGCGCTGTACGCGTGGGACGCGATGCACTTCGATAAAGGGCTGGCGAAGGCGGAGCAGGTTTATTTCGAAGAATTGATCAAAACGGAAGATGCGAGCGAAGGCGTGAAGGCGTTTTTGGAGAAGCGGACGCCGAAGTGGAAGGGGAAATAACGCGCGAAGTAGAAGTGTGAAGGATGAAGTTACACGGCCCAAACGTATCAGCTACCTGCAAGAGAGTGCCAATGAACACCGTCACCGATCTCATCCCGGGAATTCGTTCGTTCCGCCCTTTCCTGCCGGCGAAGGATTTCAAAACCAGTCTGCGCTTTTACGAGGCGATTGGTTTCGAAACATACAGGCTGGGAGATTCGCTCGCTGAACTGAGTCTTGGAGAGCACGCTTTTCTTCTCCAGGGCAACTATGTCAAAGAGTGGGCGGAAAACACGGTGATGCATGTTCTCGTCGATGATGTGCACGCGTGGTGGCGACACATCGATTCCCTGGATCTAGCAAATCAGTTTGGTGTTTCGGCTCCTGCGTCGCCTCGCATCGAGCCTTGGGGTCTGACGGTAACCTATGTTTCCGATCCGACAGGGGTGCTTTGGCACTTTGCAGAGGTCACGAAGGTGGAAGGGAAATCAACGTAGCTAAAAGTATGGACTTCGAAATCACAGCTGAAGATTTGAAGCGGAAGCTCGATGCCGGGGAAGGGTTAACGGTACTCGACGTGCGCGAGCCGTGGGAGTATGACGCGGCGCGGATTGAGGGATCGAAGCTGATTCCGATGGATCAGATTCCGGCGCGAGTGAACCAGGAGCTCGATCCCGAAGACCACATTGTGGTCGTTTGCCATCATGGCGTGCGTTCGGCGAATGTGGCGGCATGGCTGATCCAGCAAGGATTCGAGCGGGTACAATCGCTGCGCGGCGGGATCGACCGGTGGTCGCGGGAGATCGATCCAAAGGTGCCGCTGTATTAATTCAAAAGCAGTGCCGGTTGCGAATGGGTTGAACCCATGGCGTTCAAAGCACGATGCTGATCACCGATTGCCACATACACATTGAGCCGTACCAGATGGTGAAGCCGGCTGCGCTGGAGATGATGCGCAAGAAGCGGCCGAACTTTGCGGAATTGGAGGAGTATAGCCGCGAGCCGAAGAAGTTTCTGGCCTACCTGGATCGTGCAAGCGTGGACCGCGCGGCGCTGATTAATTATCCGGCGCAGGAGACGCTTGGGTTCAGCAATGACGTGAACGAGTGGATCGTGAGTTATTGCAAAGCTGATCCGCGGCGGTTGCTGGCTTGTGGCGGGGTGCATCCACGGTTCTCGCGGGATGTGGCTGGTGATGTGGAAAGGCTGATCCGCAGCGGGATTCGGCTGATCAAGGTTCATCCGCCGCACCAGTTGCTTTATCCGAATGCCTATCTCACCGACTGCAAGCCGCTCAGGGATTTGTATCGCATCGCCGAGGCCGAAGGCATTCCGGTGATGATTCATACGGGGACGTCGGTGTTTCCGGATGCGAGGAGCAAGTTCGGTGATCCGATTTATCTCGATGACGTGGCGATCGATTTTCCGAAGCTGAAGATCCTGATGGCGCACGGTGGGCGTCCGCTGTGGATGGAGACGGCGTTTTTCCTGATCCGGCGGCACAAGAACATGTTTCTCGATATAAGCGGAATTCCGCCGAGGCGGCTGCTGGAATATTTTCCGCGGCTGGAGGAGATTGCGGCGAAGACGCTGTTTGGAACCGACTGGCCGGGACCGGGCGTGCCGGATGTCGAGGAGAATCTGAGGGAGTTTAGGGCGCTGGCGCTGAGCGACGAAGCGAAGCGGAAGATTTTGTCGGAGACGGCGCTGGGGATTTGGGGGGAGTAGCGGAGCTTCGATTTCCTCGCGCGAAATGCGGATCCCTCACTCCGCTAGGCTTCGTTCGTGAGGACAAGAAAATGCAGATCCCTCGGCGCCACTTCGCTCTGCCTCGTGATGACAAAGGGCGACTAAGGTAGTTTCCACGTTGTCTTTAGTTCTTCGTACATCGCCTGCGGGAGTTGGATCAGGACGGGGTATTGTGAGGCGTCGAGCCAGCTGAGGAGTTCCTGGAGTTTTGATTCGTCCATGGCGGTGCAGCCGGCGGTGCCGCGACCGGGTCCGTGCCAGATGTGCATGAAGATGCAGGAGCCGGCGCCGGGCGTGTGCTGGTGGTTGTAATTGACGACGAGGCCTACTTTGTAAACCGCGATGGTGCGCATTTTCTCGGAGCTGTTCCAGTCGGGATGCGCGAGCTGTTGGCGGTCGACGACCTGGTTGTACGACTGAGAGTGGGTGTCGTCGACGCATTCAATGGAATCGGTGAGCGAGAGATAAGGCATTTTGAGTTCGGACGCGGTGGATGCGAATCCGAAGGTCTGGCCGAGCGGGAAGATACCGGCGGGCGAGCGTCCGTCACCTTCTTTCTTCACGGGAGCCGAAGCAGGGGCGTAAGCGCTGAGAGTGCCGTCCCAACCGATGCCGTGCTCTCCAACGACGATGGGAAGCTTGTCGCCGACGGGCAGCCACTGGCCATTTCGTTTCTCGTAGCGCTGGAGTGAGCCGTCGACGGAGTTCCAGTCGGGGGTAGTGACGAGGATGGCTTGTGAAGAGTGTTCGAGGAGCGCAGCGTAGGACGCGGGTAAGGGAACCGATGCCGCGTGATTGGCGGTTGCTGTCGAAGCTGGAGGAGTTCGCGCGAACATTTCGGTGGAGAACAAAGTCAGAAGGACGGAGAGGAAGAGAATCGCGGAGCCGGTGCGCATCGGGCACATAGTAGCAGCAAGTTGCGGGCGTCAGAATTGGAATTTGCATCAGCTTTGGGATATAAAAGTGGGTTGCCCGGAAGCGGCTCGCGCGACTAGAGCGAGGCTCCGGGGCTTGGGTCCAAGTGGCGGTGGACCGGCGATTCTGCATCAAAAAGATATATAGATCACGAGCGAGGCAATTATGGGGAGCAGCACCGTAGCGCCGAAGGGTTTGGAAGGGATCGTCGCTGCAAATTCGAGCATTTGTTATATCGACGGCGACGCGGGTGTGCTCGCCTATCGCGGGTACGACATTCACGACCTGGCGGACCATTCCACATTCGAAGAGACATGCTATCTGTTGTGGTTCGGGCGGATGCCCAACCAGCAGGAGCTGCAGGATCTGTCGATCAGTTTGTGGCGCGAGAGCAAGCTCGATGCGGGCATCATCAGCCTGCTGCGCCAGGCACCGGGTCATACGCTGCCGATGGACGTGCTGCGCACGGTGGTGTCGGCGCTGGCGTGGTTCGATCCGGAAGAGAAATGCAATGACCACGGCTGCAACGTGCGGAAGGCGATCCGGCTGACAGCGCAGTTGTCGATGATCGTTGCGTATTACGATCGCATCCGTAAAGGGCTGCCGCTGATTGAGCCGGACCGGTATTTGTCGCACGCGGGAAATTTCCTGTACATGTTGACCGGACAGCGTCCGTCGGCAACCGCGGCGAAGGCGCTCGATGTGGCGCTGATTCTGCATGCGGATCACGAGCTGAATGCTTCGACTTTTGCGGCGCGAGTGATCGCGGCGACGTTGTCGGACATGCACTCGGCGGTCACGGGCGCAATCGGAGCCCTCAAGGGACCTCTGCACGGCGGCGCGAACGAAGCTGTGTTCCGCATCCTGGAGCAGATCGACCAGTCTGGCGCCGATCCGGTGGAGTACGTGAAGGGCATGCTGGCGCAAAAGAAGAAGGTGCCGGGATTTGGGCATCGCGTGTATCACACGGAGGATCCGCGGGCGACGCATCTGCGGAAAATGTCGGAGGAGCTGGGGCATTCGAGCGGAACTCCGAAGTGGTTCGAATATTCGCGGAAGATCGAGGAGTTCGTGCGCGGAGATAAGAAGTTGAACGCGAATGTGGACTTCTACTCGGCGTCGACGTATCACACGCTGGGGATCGATATCGATTTGTTCACGCCGATCTTCGCGGTGTCGCGTATCGCGGGATGGACAGCGCACATCATCGAGCAACTGGATGACAATCGGCTGATTCGTCCGAGAGCGGAGTACGAGGGAGCGATCCCGCCGCAGAAGTACGTGCCGATCGAGAAGAGATAGGGAATTTGTTTTAGCGAAAGGCCCGGTGCGCCGGGCCTTTTTACCTGCTGATCGGGCGAGATATGGCGTCATTCGAGGAAGAAAAACTTGGCGTCCGGGATTACAAGCGCGGCGCAGAAGTCTCGAACAAACTCCGTTCTCATGGGCTTACAGGAAATCTGGTTGATTATTTGATTTGCGCTGTCTCGATTGAACGAGGTCTATCGGTGTTCACGACGGATCAAGACTTCCAGCATTACGCCAAGTATCTTCCGCTTCGACTGCATGTGCCCCGGTAATCTACCGCGTCGGTCTATTCATCTCTAAACATCCCAACGTGAACTCAAATGGAAACGGGCTGTTGTCTCCTTGGCGGCGATAGATGCCGTCGAAGAAGACCATTAGCTGATCAGGGTCGGTCTCGCTGTAGTGAGGCGAGGGTTTCCACGGGCCGGTAAACCAGCCGCGATCTTCGGCAGTCAGGATCTGGACGGGCTTGCTCCAATCGGCGATGTTCGACGATGGGGTTTTCGCATGGCACCACCAGAGGCCGGTTTCAGGCGGCGGAGGTCCCTGGCCAAGCCAGACGCGAGCGAAGACTGCCTCGAAGCCGGATTTCACGGGGAAGACATGGAAGTCGAAAGCTTTCATCTCCGCGGGCAGGAATATCTGGTGCCGGCTCCAGTTGGCGCGGCCGTCGTCGCTCTCGGCGTAGCCCTGAACGATGTAGTCTTCCTGGTTAGATCCGGAGACGTACCACATCTTCCATTTGCCCTCGTGATAGAGCAGGTGCGGTTCATAGACACTGCCATGCTCCCATGGCTCATTAGCCACGAAAGCCGGAGCGGGTTGGTCGATCCATTCGGCGCCATTCCACTCGAGGTAGCCGATGGTGTATGGGCCCCAGATGAACTCAGCGCCGCCGGCGTAGTAGATACGTTCGACCCAGGCCTGGCGGTGAGGATCCCAGCCTTTGACGTAGGAAGGGCAGTGGCGTCCGCCTTGCAGGTCCCAGGAGTGGCTGTTGGTCTGTCCGGCAAGGGGAGCGATTTTTGTGGCGTCGTTCGGGTCGGCTGTGAGTGTCCATCCGGAAGCTGAGAGTGGAGCACCCTCGGGCAGTGATGCGCTGGAGAGTTGAATTGCGGGCAGCCCGGCGATTCCGCCGGCGGTGTACATCCACCAGCGGTTACCGCGCTTAACAACACTGGCGTCGGTGATTTCTGCGACGTTGGTAAGGGGAGCGAATCCGTCGGCTGGATCGAATATTTTGGTGATTTTCACCCATCGAGAATACCAGCAGATTCGACTGCGAAGAGGGATCGACAGGTTCGGCAGTGCATCTACAATAGAGTTAAACCATGCGCCGAGCTTACCTGGACAACAATGCGACAACGCCCGTTCTGCCTGAGGTTTTGGCGGCGATGCAGCCGTTCTTCCTCGAGGAGTTCGGGAATGCGTCGTCGATCCACCATCACGGACAGCACACCAGGGCGGCGGTGGAACGGGCACGGGAGAACGTGGCCGCGCTATTGGGCGCGCGGTCGTCTGAGATTGTGTTTACGAGCGGAGGAACCGAGGCCGACAACCTGGCGCTGTTTGGACTGGCGCAGGCGGGCGATCACGTGATCACGTCGACGATCGAGCATCATGCGGTGCTGAATGCCTGCAAGCGGCTGGAGGAGATGGGCTGCGAAGTAACCTATGTTCCGGTCGACGGGCAGGCGCTGGTCAATCCCGACGACGTAAAGCGTGCGTTACGGCCAAACACCAAGCTGATCTCGATCATGGCAGCGAATAACGAGACCGGCGTTGTGCAGCATGTGGCAGAGATCGGGAAAGTGGCGGCAGAGGCGGACGTTTATTTCCATACCGACGCAGTGCAGGCGGCAGGGAAGATTCCGGTGAATGTGGCGGAGTGGAAGTGCGATCTGCTGTCGATCTCGGGACATAAGATTCATGCGCCGCAAGGGATTGGCGCGCTGTATGTGAGGAAGGGAACGCTGTTGCAGCCCTTGTTTTATGGCGGTCGACACGAGCGGTCGCGGCGCGCGGGAACGGAGAATGTTCCAGGAATTGTTGGCCTGGGGAAGGCGGCGGAGATTGCGCTTGCGGGATTCGGCGACGGCAGCATGGAGCAGATTGCGGAGATGCGGAATCGAATTCAGGCGGCGGTGGTGGGTTCGATTGAGCAAGTGGGCGTGAATAGCGGCGGGGCTATACGAGTTCCGAATACGACGAACATTTATTTCGACTGCATTGAGGGCGAGGCGATGGTAATCGCGCTGGACCTGAAGGGTGTTGCCGTATCCACGGGAGCGGCGTGTTCCTCGGGCGCGATTGAGCCTTCGCATGTGTTGACCGCGATGGGGTTGAGCGCCGATCGGGCGCGGGCGAGTATTCGATTCAGTCTCGGGAAACAAAACACAAGTGAAGACGTGGATTTGTTGTTGTCGATGCTGCCGGCGACGGTAGAGAAGCTGCGGGAGCTGAGCCCGGTGTGGAATTCGCGGGTGCGGGTGACAGGGTAGTGCAGATACCTCGCTTCACTACGTTTCGCTCGTGATGACAATCAGATTCAGCTGCCGTACTCCTTCACTTTGCCGTCCACGGAGACGGCGATAAAGCGGTTGGAGTGGTTGTCTTTGAACTGGACGACCTGGTGTCCCTGGCGGGCGAGTTGGCCCCAGCGGCTGGGTTTGTCGGGGTTCTGCTCGATGGCGGTGTAGGAGTGGCCGTCGATGGTGAAGGCAACAGTCCGCAGGCGTTGCGCGCTGGTACGGCGGACGGGAATGTGCTCGTCGTTCAGGTCGATGGCGTCCGCGCCAGACATCATTTGGGCGGCAACGGAGTGGAAGATGGCCGGATCCATAGTGGGATATGGTAGCTCTATCCCGATGACTGGGCCCTTTGACTGGGCGAGTTCGATCCAGCCGCTTACAATGGCGGCATGAAATCGAGTTGTTGGACAGTCATTCTCGTAATATTTCTGAGCGGCTTGACCGCGCTGGGGCAATCCGAAAAAGACAAAGCGCAGGAGACCGCTCCGACATTCAAGTCGCGGACGGAGTTGGTGGTAGTGCCGGCGGTGGTGACGGACAAGTCGGGGAGCCACGTGACCGGGCTGAAGCAGGAAGACTTCATGCTGACGGAAAACGGCGCGGAGCAAAAGATCGCGTTCTTCGAAGAGGTGGAGACGAAGAATGACCGCATGCACTGGGTGAAGCCCGAGGCAAACACGTTCAGTAATTTCCTGATGGGCCAGCCGTCACCGAAGCGGGTAACGATCATCGTGCTGGACCTGCTGAATACGGGCTTCCTCGACCAGGCGACCGCAAGGAATGCGCTGCTGAAATATCTGAGTGACCTGGACACGAACGAGCCGATGGCGCTGTTTGTGCTCACGCGATCGGGGCTGAAGGTAATTCATGATTTCACGAGCGATCCCAAGGTGTTGATCGCGGCGATCCGAAAAGTGAAGGGGTCGTCCAACCAGGTCGCGGTTTCCGCCGATGAGCAGCAGCAGGCGCTGGACGATATCGAGATCAATGCGGAAAGCGCAGCCTTGCAATCGATGCTGCAGGAGCAGGAGATCAAGCAGGCATCGCAACAGCAACGGCTGGCGATCGTCTACACGCTGGAGGCGATGCAGCAACTGGCGCGCGCGTTCGGCGGGGTTCCGGGACGCAAGTCGGTCGTGTGGGCGACGGGAAGTTTCCCGTTTAACGTGAGCGATACAACGATGCAGCTGGCTTCGCCGGGGCAGGCGGACTTGAGCGACGTAATGCCGTTGTATGAACGAACGTGGCAGGAACTGAACGACGCCAACTTTGTGCTGTATCCCGTGGATGTGCGCGGTTTGATGCCACCTTCGATCGCAAGCGCGGGGATGCGCTCGGCGCCGAACAGCCGGTACGCGTTTCAGCGAGAGTTCGCGCAAAGAAACAGCATCGACACGCTGGTGACGTTCGCGAACGAGACAGGTGGGAAAGCTTTCTACAACAGCAACGATATTGCCGGTGGCTTTCGTAAAGCGGCGCAGGATTCGACTCACTATTACATCCTGGCGTATTACATGGATCATTCGAAGGAGAAGCCGGGATGGCACAAGCTGGGCGTGAAGGTGAAACGCGAAGGAGTGACCGTGCGGGCGCGGTCGGGATTCCTGCTGACGAAAACGATCGACGATCCGAACTCGACCCGTGAAACGGACCTGGATATGGCGTTGCGGTCGCCGGTGGACTACACCGAGATTCCGTTGCGCTTACGGTGGACGAAATTTAGCCCGGCAAAAGATGCGGGACATCGCGAGGTTGAGTATTACGTGGACATGCCGGCGGATTCAGCTTCGGTGGATGGCGGCGATAAAAATCATGTTCGGCTGGAATTTGTGTCGCTGATCAGGACGCCGGAAGGGAAGCAGGTGGACAAGCCGGAGATGCAGGTGATGGATGCGCACGTGAAACCGGAAAATGTGCAGAAGCTGCGGTCGAGCGGGATCAGCTATCGAAATGTTTTGACTGTGCCGCCGGGTGAGTACCAGGTGCGGTTCGTGGTTCGAGACGGGATCACGGGAAAGATGGGCAGCGTGGCGGCTACGTTGAAAGTGGCGCAATAGACAGAGGAGCGAAGGGCGGGGGCATCCGCCCTTGTTCTTGGCTTTTATTTGTTGAGAGTGTTTTTGTTGAGTGTGTCGATGCTGCGGTACGAAGCCGCGATTTTTTCGAACCTGGAAGCGCTTTCGTCAAATAAAGCTTCGGCGGTCAGGAAGCTCAGCCGAGTCATGTTCTCGCCGTCAGAAAAGATGTAGACCATAAACTTCGCAGGCATGTTGTTTTCCTTGATATCGCCACGAAGGATAAGGCGGACCGCCTTTTGTCCAGCAACCGTAGCATCGGCCTGGGAAATTTCCTGAAAGTTATTGAAACTCGCTTTCATGTTGGCTTCTACCATTGAGATGTAGGCGGGCAGAGGATGGTCAAACCGTTCCACCGTTACCATCGCGAATTGTGCTTCGTCCGCCGATTTCAGTGCGGCAAGGATGTCTTTCGATTTCAGCTCGGGAGCGAGGGACCAGCCATTGGGAACCGTGAAGCCGAAGCCGCCGGTGCGATTGACATAGGAAGTGCCGGTTAGCGATTCGTCGACCACGGGCGATTGCTTAGCAGCGGATTTGGGCTGGTTCTCGGGGAAGTCGATGGAGAGGATGTCGGTGCGAGGCACCTGCATTTCTCCATAGGAGGTCTTGACCTGGAATTTGTCGGCCGTGACGGCGGTGATCTGACCGGTTAACTTGCTGCCGTCTTTGAGATGGATTTCTTCAGCGAAAGAAAGTTGGGCAAGGGCGAAGATGGCGGAGAGAAGGATCGCACCACGAGGCATAGGTCTCCTAAAAGACTGCGATAGGAATGGAGGACATTCGTGCGAAGTGTATTCGCCGGTGGGGAGGAATGGCAATTGAATACCGGAAGCGAGGCGTCATCGCAACCCTTGACGGAGTGATCTAGCTCACAGGTCGCGGTGATGCTGTTTGCTTGAATCGGCTGATTCAGGGCGATACCATGGCGCGTCCTGCGGAAATTTTGAGTGTCTGCAAATGCGCTTCCGACGATATTCACCGAGGCGATGCAGGATTTGAGGGATCATGCCGGCGAATTACGTTCCTATTTTCTTATTCATTGCACTGATCATCGTGGCGATACCGGCGACGTTGTTGCTGGCGGCGGTGGTGCGTCCGAAAAATCCGAACAAGATAAAGGCGATGGCTTACGAGTGCGGTGTGGATCCGATTGGGGATTCGCGGGCGCGGTACACCATTCGCTTCTACATTGTTGCCATTCTGTTCGTGGTGTTCGACGTGGAGACGATCTTCCTGTTCCCGTGGGCGGTGCAGTACAAGGCGCTGGGATTGTTTGGGCTGGCAGAGATGATGGTGTTTCTGGCGATCCTGGTGGTTGGATACGTGTGGATCTGGAAGAAGGGCGCGCTGGAGTGGGTGTAGGAATCTGGCGATCAGACGATCTGATGATCTGGTGATTGACTGTCAGCGGTCAGCATTCCTGGGCTCAAGCATGCTCTTGCTGCAGTGGAAATCAGCAAGGCATGCGGCACTTCCCTCATATCCAAATGCCCATCCTGCTATGACTGACTGCTGACAGCTCTAATCAACTGTGAAAGCAAAAGCTGGTTGCGATTCCACGAAGTGACATTCGTCACAAGAACAAGTGATCAGACTACCTGATGTGGAAGGAAGCGGGCTGGTACAAACATGAGTCACGATGTGAGCGACGCGTGACCGGTGAGGACAGTCGCCTTCCATGCCTGACGAAACAAAACCGAATTCAGCAGTGCCTGCAGGAACGCCGCCGAGCGACAGGCCAGCGGCGGAAGTAAAAGTTTCCTCCCCCAACCCTCCCCAAAGTTCTCCGAACCCAGAAGCCAAACCGGTGGCGGCGGCGCCCGTGGCCTCCAAACCAGCTGTGCCTGCCAGCGCCGCTGCCCCGGCGAAACCGGCGATTCCTCCAAAGCCTGCCGGGCCGACTCCGCAACCGTGGGACAACGAATTTATCCACCGGCTGAAAAAAGTTTATGGGTCGGGGATTCGCGAGGCGTCCACCTATCTCGGCCAGAACTATGTGGTAGTGGATTTCTCGATCGTGGACGAAATCCTGTCGGCCTATCGCGACGACGAAGGCTTCGATTACCTGGTCGATTTGACGGCTGTTCACTATCCCAAGCGCGAGAAGGCGGAGTTCGATGTGGTGTACGTCCTTTATTCGTTCGCGAAGAACACACGCGTGCGGGTGAAGACGCAGATTGCGGACGGCGCGACGTTGCCGACGGCGGTGGATATCTGGCCGACGGCTGACTGGCTGGAGAGGGAAGTGTTCGACATGTTCGGGATCCGGTTCGAGGGGCATCCCGACATGAAACGTATTCTGCTGCCCGATGGATGGGTGGGACATCCGCTGCGGAAAGAATACTCGATCTTGCAACAGGACAAAGAGTGGGTGCAGATCAACCTGGGAATTCCGCCCAGTGGAATCGAGAGCGGCCAATGAAAGAACTGCTGGAAAACGACCGCGACTTTTACGGGCAGGAATGGAACGAGGTCGAGAAGCCTTCGACCTATCTCGACTCCAATGAACTTATTCTCAACATGGGTCCGCAGCATCCTTCGACCCACGGCGTGCTGCGGGTGATCCTGAAGCTCGATGGCGAAAAGGTGCTGGGCACGGAGTGTGTGATCGGGTACCTGCATCGCGGTGTGGAGAAAATCGGCGAGCATCGCACGTACACGCAGTTTGCGCCATATGTGGATCGTATGGATTACGTGGCGGCGATCTCGAACGGACTGGGTTACTGCCAGGCGGTGGAGACGCTGATCAACGTGGAAGCGCCGCCGCGAGCGCAATATATCCGGACCATCCTCACGGAATTGCAACGAATCGCCAGTCACCAGGTCTGGCTGGGAACGCACGCTCTCGATATCGGGGCGATGACCCCGCTGTTCTACACCTTCCGCGACCGGGAAGAGATCCTGAAAGTTTTCGAGAAGTATTGTGGCGCGCGGTTGACGACGCACGCGTTCCGGATCGGCGGTTGCCAATGGGAGTTGTACGAGGGCTTTGAGAAAGACGTAAAGAAGCTCTGCGATTTCATCGAGCCGAAGTTCGCCGAGTACGAGGAATTGCTGACGACGAACCGCATCTGGGTAGAACGGACAAAGGGTGTTGGCATCCTAAACGGCGATGATTGCAAGGCGCTGGGCGTAACCGGTCCGTTACTTCGCGCGGCGGGCGTGAAGTGGGACCTGCGCAAGGCGCAACCGTATGCAGCGTACTCGAAGATGGACTTTGAAATCCCGACGGGCGAAAACGGCGACACCTATGACCGATACATGGTGCGGATCAAGGAACTGTACCAGTCGCTGAAGATCATCCGGCAGGCGGTGGACAACATTCCTGACGGGCCGATTATGGCAAAGGTGCCGAAGGTGTTGAAGCCGCCGGTTGGCGAGATCTACCACTCGATCGAGGCACCGAAGGGCGAGTTGGGATATTTCATCGTGAGTGATGGATCGTTGCAGCCGTATCGGATGCGAATCCGGCCGCCGTCATTCGTCAATCTGCAGGCTTTGGACAAAATGGTGCGCGGCCTGTTGGTGGCTGACGTGGTGGCGGTGATTGGAACACTCGACATCGTGCTGGGTGAGGTGGACCGCTAATGCTGAACCAACTCACAGGCTATCTCTCGAACCAGACGGAAACGCCAGGCGCGGCGGGAAATTATGTCTGGGCGCTGATCTACATTCTGATTGTTTTCGCCGGCGTGTCGTTCTTCGTGATGCTGATGAACTGGGTGGAGCGCAAAGCACTGGCACACTTCCAGATCAGGCTTGGTCCCATGCGCGTGGGGCCACATGGTCTACTGCAGCCGATTGCGGATGCGGTGAAGTTGCTGACGAAGGAAGACATCATTCCTGACGGCGCCGATAAGGCGATTTTCTGGATGGCTCCGGTGTGGGTGGTGCTGACGGGTTTCACGACTTTGATCGTGGTGCCGTTCGGGCCGACACAAGCGGTGACCGATATGAACATCGGCATTCTCTTTATGCTGGGCGTTTCGTCGCTGGGGGTGCTGGGCATCATCATGGCGGGATGGGCGTCGAACTCGCACTATCCGTTGATGGGATCACTGAGATCGAGCGCGCAGATGGTGTCGTACGAAGTGGCGATGGGACTGGCAATCGTGTCGGCGATCATGATGACCAGCTTCACCTCGGGCTGGGACGGGGCCGGCACGCTGAGCATGGTGAAGATCGTGGAGGCGCAGCGGATCCAGGGCACATGGTTTGTCTTCAAGTTCTTCCCGCTGGGATTCATTGCGTTTGCGATCTTTGCTGTCGCGATGATCGCCGAGACAAATCGAGCGCCGTTCGATTTACCGGAAGCGGAATCGGAACTCGTTGCGGGATTCCACACCGAGTACAGCGGGCTGCGCTGGTCGCTGTTCATGCTGGCTGAGTATGCGGGGATGTTTGCGGTGTCCTCGATCGCGGCAACGCTTTGGCTGGGTGGTTGGCTGCGACCGTTTCCAAACTGGCTGGCGGGTTCGCGGTGGGATTTGACGTTTTCGCTGGTGCCGGGGATTCTCGTAATCCTGGTAGGCGTGGCGGCGTTCTATAACGCGGTGCGGATGCCGAAGCATCCGGCGTTGCGGCCGCAAACGATCGGGCTGTGGGCGCTGGGGGTGGCGATCGTGATGATCGGCGCGATGATGCTAGCTCCGGCGGTGCGAGTGCGGATCGTGGATGCTTCGTGGTTCGTGATGAAGGTTGGCTTCTTCATGTACCTGTACATCTGGTATCGGGCGACCTTTCCGCGGTACCGGTTCGATCAATTGATGAAAGTTGGCTGGAAGGTACTGCTGCCGTTGGCGCTGGGGGTATTGGTTGTAACGGGAGTGATCGGCCTGGCGCCGGAGTTGAAGGACTGGCTGCTGAAAGGAGCAAGGTAAATGAAAGTCGCATCGTTGCTCCGCAAGATTTTCATGGTGGACCTGCTGAAGGGCCTGCGGGTCACGTTCAAGTATCAGCATCCGCGAGAGATTTATACAGAGCAGTATCCGTTGGAACGTCCGGTGATCGCAGAACGTTATCGCGGGCTGCCGCGGATGAACGTGAACCCTGAGACGGGCGAGACGCTGTGCATCTCGTGCGATCTGTGCGCGAAGGCGTGTCCCGAGCATTTGATCGTGGTAGAGAGTGAGCGCGATCCGGTGACAAAGCGCAAAGTCCTGAAGAATTACACCTTCGATATCAGCCGCTGCATGTTCTGCGGGTTGTGTGAAGAGGCGTGCTCAACCGATGCGCTGGAGCTTTCGCAGGACTACGAGATCGCGCTGTACGGGCGAGACAACCTGATCCTTGACCTGAAGCGGCTGGAAAGCGGGCCGGACACGACGGAGTACACGCGATGACGCCGATTGCTCCTACATTCTTTTTTTACCTGCTGGCGACGCTGGCGATCGTGAGTGCGATCCTGGTGATTACCCGTAAAAACGCGGTGCATTCGGCGCTAGCGCTGATTGTGACGTTGCTGTCGCTGGCAGGCCTTTACCTGATGCTGTATGCGCCGTTTGTGGCGGGCGTACAGATCGTGCTGTATGCGGGCGGCATCATGGTGCTGTTCCTGTTCGTCATCATGCTGGTGAACCTGGATCGTGCGCTGAAGGAAGAACAGTTCAATCACCAGTGGCATGTCGGGCTGCTGGCGAGCCTGGTCTTAGGGGGACTCTTTCTCTACGTGTACGAAAAAGGAAGGAGCATCTTCCCGCCGAACGCGGTGAATATGAACGAAACGACGAACACGCAGCAGATCGGACTGCAGTTGTTTGGGCCGTACCTGTTGCCGTTTGAAGTTGCGTCACTTTTGTTGCTGGTGGCGATAGTGGGGGCGGTAGTGATGGCGAAGAAAAGAATTTAGGAATTAGTAAGTGAGTAAGTTGGTAAGTGAGTAAATCAAGATCGAAGACTGAAAACCGAAAACCGAGAACCAAACGGACTGACAGGCTGATCGACTGAGAGACTTTTGATGGCACCTATCTCAACATTGCATTACCTGGTTGTGGCGGCCGCGTTGTTCATGATCGGAACGATTGGCGTAGTGACGCGGCGGAACGTGGTGATCATCCTGATGTCGATTGAGCTGATCTTGAACGCGGTGAACCTGAACCTGGTGGCGTTCTCGCGGCTGTACAACCTGCAAGGACAGGTGTTCTCGATTTTTGTAATCACCGATGCCGCGGCAGAGGCGGCGGTGGGACTGGGAATTTTGATCGCGTTCTTCCGCAATAAAGAGACGGTGAACGTGGATGAAGTGGATTTGTTGAAGTGGTGAAGATCGTTTCACGCGGATAACGCGGATTGCACGGATCTTCGCGGATTTGTTTTAGAGAGTGATGCCGAGAGGGTTCGACTGTGGTGGTTTGCTAACAGCGAAGAGCTAAGAGCTAAATAATGTTTTTCTTATCGCACTTTTGGATCATACCGCTGCTGCCGCTGATGGGCGCGACCGTAATGTTCTTCTTTGGACGGCGGCTGTCGAAGCAGATGGTGAACTGGTTCTGCGTAGGGGCGGTTGTGCTGGCGTTTGCGTGGTCGTGCCTGGCGGTTTATCAGTACACGCATACGTGGGCTGCGGCGCATCCTGGCGAGCCGTTCCAGAAGATTCTTTATACGTGGATTGGCGGCGACACCGGGGTTCCGGGCGTCGGGCACGACGGCAAAGCGATCGAGTTCAATGCGGACGCGGGGTACCTGCTCGATCCGCTGTCGGCGATCTGGTTGCTGTTCGTCACCGGAGTCGGCATGCTCATCCATATTTACTCGACCGGGTACATGGCGCATGAGGGCGGCTATTACCGCTTCTTCGGCTACCTGAACCTGTTCATGTTCTCGATGCTCACGCTGATCCTGGGAAACAACTATGCGGTGCTGTTTGTCGGGTGGGAGGGCGTGGGCCTGTGCTCGTACCTGCTGATCGGGTTCTACTTCCATAAGCATTCGGCTTCGACGGCGGCGAACAAGGCGTTCATTGTGAACCGGGTCGGCGACGCCATGTTCATCATGGGAATGTTCCTGATGGTGTGGTACTTCGGTTCGGTGCGGTTTACGGACGTGTTTGCCGCGGCGCACTCGGGACAGTTCGTTAAGGGCGACCACTGGATCACCGTAATCTGCTTGCTGCTGTTTGGCGGGGCGTGCGGAAAGTCGGCGCAATTCCCGCTGTATGTATGGCTGCCCGATGCGATGGAAGGTCCAACGCCGGTGTCGGCCCTGATCCACGCCGCAACCATGGTGACAGCCGGTGTGTATATGGTGGCGCGGTCGAATTCGCTTTTTGTGCTAGCGCCAAAGGCGATGACCGTAGTTGCAATCGTCGGAGCGTTCACCGCAATCTTTGCCGCGACCATCGGCCTGGTGCAGAACGATATCAAGCGCGTGCTGGCCTACTCGACCGTGTCACAGCTGGGTTACATGTTCCTTGCGCTTGGGCTTGGTGCGTTTGCGGCAGGCGTGTTCCACGTCTTTACGCACGCGTTCTTTAAGGCGCTGTTGTTCCTGGGCTCGGGCTCGGTGATCCACGCGATGAGCGGCGAGCAGGACATGCGGTACATGGGCGGATTAGCGAAGCGGATTCCGGTGACGTATCGAACGATGCTCGTCGGCACACTGGCCATCGCTGGAATTCCGCCGCTGGCTGGCTTCTTCTCGAAAGACGAAATTTTGTGGCAGGCGTGGTCGTCGCGGAATGGCGGCTTCCCGTGGCTGTGGGCAGTGGGATTTGTGGCGGCGCTCTGTACGGCATTCTATATGTTCCGCCTGATCTGGCTGACGTTCTGGAGCCCAAATCGGGTGAGCCACGAGGCGGATCATCACCTGCATGAGTCGCCGAAGTCGATGACGGTACCGTTGGTGATATTGGCGATCTGCTCGGTGTTCGCTGGTTTCTTGGGCGTGCCGAAGTCGCTCGGCGGATCGAATCGATTCGAACAGTTCCTGGCGCCGGTGTTTGAGAACCATGTAGTGGTGGCTGCAGCGGCCCCGGCCGCCGAAGCAACAGCGGCTCCAAAGCCCGAGCGTGAAGAGAAGTCCGAACCCATCGAGTACGTCCTGATGGCGCTCTCGATTTCGCTTGGCGTGCTGGGCTACTTCCTGGCCAAGGCCGCTTACGGCAACGCCGAGAAAGATTACAAAGAGCCGATCAATGTCGTCGCAGCTCCGGTGTATACCACGCTGCTGAACAAGTACTACGTCGATGAGTTGTACGACTACACCGTGACTGGACGCCGCGCGATTGGCCCGGTGCGACTTGGTGCCATGGGTCTCGGGACGGCGCTGTGGAAGGTAGACGCGAACTTTGTCGATGGCGGCGTAAATGGCGCCGGCTGGTTGACTCGGTTCGCAGGCATTGTTTCGAGCTGGTGGGACAAGTACATCATCGACGGACTTTTGGTGAATGGTCCGGCGCTGCTGGCGAAGGCATTTTCCTGGCCGGTGCGCATTATTCAATGGGGGTTGGTGCAGTGGTACGCGCTGGTAATGGTTGGTGGGCTGGTTGGATTCGTGTGGTATTACGCGGTTCGATAGCGCCGGAAGTTTAAGAGAGTAGGGATTCCTCGCGGACTCAAGTCCGCTCGGAATGACAAAAAGATGAGCAATCATATTCTTTCGATCATTCTGTTTACGCCGCTGGTAGGCGCGTTCATCGTGCTCCTGCTTCCGAGGGAGAACAAGAACGCCATTCGCTGGGTGGCGAACATTTTCGCCGTCGCGGGGCTGCTGGTCTCCATCCCGCTGGTGCCAATGTTCTGGGCGGTAAAGAGCGAGGTTGGCTTTCGCGGCTTCCACTTCGTAGAGGGCGCGGCCAACAACTGGATTCCGACGATCGGCGCCGGCTTTTATCTCGGCATCGACGGCGTGTCGTTCCTGCTGATCATGCTGACGACGATTCTCGGGTGGATCTCGATTCTGTCGTCGTGGAACGCCATTCAGGATCGGGTGAAGGAATACTACGCGTGGTTCCTGGTGCTGCAGACCGGCATGCTTGGCGTTTTCATGGCCATGGACTTCTTCCTGTTCTTCGTTTTCTGGGAAGCCATGCTGGTGCCGATGTACCTGCTGATCGGCATCTGGGGCGGTCCGCGCAAACTCTATGCCGCGATCAAATTCTTCCTGTACACGCTGCTCGGCTCGGTGATGATGCTGCTGGCGATCCTGTTCCTATACTTCCATCACCATGGCGTTACAGGTGTTTACACGTTCAACCTTCCGGATCTGTACACAACGGCTCCGCAGATTCCGTTCCATTACGCGATCTGGCTGTTCCTGGCGTTCTTCCTTGGATTCGCCATCAAAGTGCCGATGTTTCCGTTTCACACTTGGCTGCCTGATGCGCACGTGGAGGCGCCGACTGCCGGGTCCGTCATCCTCGCGGGCGTGCTGTTGAAGATGGGAACATACGGATTCATTCGCTTCTCGCTGCCATTCTTCCCGCAAGTGGTAATGCATCCGACAGTTCGTGCTTGGATGATCGCCTTGTCGATCATCGGCATCGTGTATGGGGCTCTGGTTTCGCTGATGCAGAAAGATATGAAGAAGCTAGTGGCGTATTCGTCGGTCAGCCACCTTGGCTTCTGCACGCTGGGTATCTTCGCTCTCAACCAGGCCGGCCTGACGGGCTCCGTAATTCAGCAGATCAATCACGGTATCTCGACCGGCGCTCTCTTTTTGATCGTCGGCATCCTCTATGAACGCCGCCACACACGCGACATTTCAGAGTACGGCGGCATTTCGAACGTCATGCCGGTATACGCGACCATCACGATGATCATGTTTTTGTCGTCGATGGGATTGCCGCTGCTGAACGGATTTATCGGGGAGTTCACGATCATGCAGGGCGCGTTGCTGGAGAACTGGAAGTGGGCCGCTCTCGCCGCTCCCGGAGTCGTCCTGGCTGCAGCGTACCTGTTGTGGCTGTATCAACGCGTATTTTTCGGAAAGGTCACGAATGCGAAAAACGAAAAGCTGGCTGACCTGACGCCGCGTGAAGTGGCGTGCTTCGTACCGCTGGTGATCCTGGCGTTCGCGATCGGACTGTACCCGAAGCCGCTGTTCCAGATTCTCGACAAGCCGGTGAATCAGTTGGTGATGACAGTGCGGAGCCCACAGCAACAGCAAAATGCACCGGCGATGGCGGCGGTTCCGACACCGGCTACGAGCCAGTCCACCTTGAGTACAACGGCGCCAGGCGGACTGGTTGAAAGCGCACAGGGAAAGTAGAAGGGAACTTACGTGACGTCGTTTCAGCAATTCTTCACCAACTACGACTACTTGATCTCGTTACCGATGGTCATGCTCTCGCTGTTTGGGCTGGGAGTGCTGGCCATCGACCTGATACTGCCGGCAGAGATGAAACGTGCGAACGCGTGGACGGCGCTGGGCGGCATTCTTTTTGCGGCTGCCGCGGTGATCAAGATCCAGACGACTTATATCGAAATGGAAGCGCGCGGTATACCGATTCATCCAGCTTTCGGCGGCGCGCTGATGGTCGATCGTTTTGCGATCTACTTCTTCTACCTGTTTCTGGCGGGTGCAGCGATTTCCATTCTGATGTCGGTGAAATACCTGGAGATCGAGCGCGAACACCACGGAGAGTTCTATGCGCTGATCCTGTTCGCTGTGGTCGGTATGATGTGCATGGCGGGCGGTAACGATATTGTGCTGATGTTTATCGGCCTTGAACTGATGGCGATATCGACATACGTGCTGGTCGGGTTCCTGCGGCGCGACCGCCGCTCGAATGAAGCGGCGTTGAAATATCTGTTGCTGGGTGCATTTTCGTCGGGGATCTTCGCTTACGGCTTATCGTTATTTTATGGACTGACCGGTACGACCAATCTTGAAGGCATTGGACGAGCGCTGGCGGCCAGAGATCCGCATGATCCGATCATCGTTCTCGCGCTGATCACGACTGCAGCTGGACTGTTTTTCAAGATTGCTGCCGTGCCATTCCACCAGTGGGCGCCTGACGCGTACGAAGGCGCGCCCACCAGCATTACCGGATTCATGTCGGTTGCAGTGAAGGCTGCCGCTTGGGCCATGTTACTGCGGGTCTTTGTGCGAGGCATCTATCCGCTCCGGCCCATCTATGTTCCACTCTTGATCTTTGTTTCGATTGCTACCATGACCGGGGGCAACCTCGCGGCCCTGACACAGACGAATCTCAAGCGGCTACTGGCTTACAGCTCCATTGCGCACGTAGGTTACATGCTGTTGGGTTTAGTTGCGGGCACGCCGGATAGCGTGTCGCCGACGGGCGTGAAGGGGATTCTGATTTACCTGCTCGTGTACACCTTCATGAACCTTGGCGCCTTCGCCGTGATCACATCGCTGCGGCGGCGCGATATCATCGGCGACGAGATCGACGACATTTCCGGGCTGGTGACGAAGGCTCCTACAGAAGCGTTCTTGATGCTGTTGTTCCTCTTGTCTCTGGCCGGAATACCGCCGCTGGCGGGGTTCTACGGCAAGTACTTCATCTTCCTCGGGCTGATCGAGACCGGACACTACACCCTCGCAGCAGTCGCGGTTGTCTATGCCGTCTTTGGCCTCTACTACTACCTGAAGATTGCCAACGCTATGTTCATGGGTAAAGCGACGAATGCCGAACCTGTTGCGGGTGGCATAGGCCTCAAGCTGGCACTTCTGGTTACCGGATTTGCGACCGTTTATATCGGGGTATCGCCGGACTGGTTTATCCGCGCGGTGAATTGGTCGTTGACTGTGCCGCAGGCGAGTTCAGTCGCGCACCTGATGGGACGATAGGTTCTTTTCGCAAGCATAAAGCTAAGGCTCGTTGATGGCCGACAGTAAGTCGGCGATGGGAGCGTTGTCGCCAAATGTCTGGCTGATGTGTACGAACTTATCTATATTTCCAGGCGCGAATACAAAGCTGGCTCCGAGCTGAAACGGGTCTTTTCCCAGTTTGTGCTGGCGATGTCCTTCAGCTTTTGCCCGTTTGCGAGCGATGGCATTTTCCTTTCGCAACAGGTGAAGAAGGTTAGCCGACTTCAATCCTGCCGCACGGTAGGTCTCGCGATTCTCATCCACCAACAATGTGAAGTTGATCCCGGTGTCTTCGCGGAAAATGCGGGCGTAATTCCTGTCGCCAAGTCCAATAGCCGCCAGATTGGCTCCCATGGCGGAAAATTCAGCCTGCTGCTCGCGCAACTGCGCGACGTGTTCGCGGCAGAAGATTCAACCGTAGTGCCGAAGTAAGACAACCACAGCCGGACGGTCGGACCATAAAGATCCGAGTTGAACGCGATTGCCATCGGAATCGGGCAGAACGATCGGAGCCAGACGAGCGCTGAGGGAATCGGCCATCCACTAATTGTTGGATGGAGGGAAGGGATAGTCAATCGAACGCTTTTCATGGGACGGATTGATTGCGCGTCAGGGAACGCCGGAATATGGTTGTTCGTATTTATCTTCGGAGGATGGGACGGGATGAAGAGGCTTCTACTGTTGCTGGTTGTCGTAACGTTTGCGTTTAATGGGTGGGGACAATCGGCGTCGCGACCCGAGATACTGATCCTCGGGACGTATCACATGGCGAATCCGGGGCACGACATTTACAACATGAAGGCCGACGACGTGCGGGCACCGAAGCGGCAGGCGGAAATCGAGCAACTGATGGAGGTTCTGAAGAAGTTTCAGCCGACGAAGATTGCGATTGAAGCTGAGGTCGGGAATGAGCGCGTTGCGAAGGAATATACGGACTATCTAGACGGTAAATACACGCTGTCGCCCAATGAAATTGACCAGATCGGCTATCGGCTGGCAAAGGAACTGGGAATGAAGACGATATTCGGAGTGGATGAAGAGGGCGAGTTCCCGATGCAGCGAGTGACGAACTACGCAAAGGCGAATGGGAAAGCGCAGCAGCTCGACGCCTCGATGGCCCACTTCGGTGAGGAGGTCAAAGAACAGGATGAGTTCCTGAAGAGCCACACCGTCCTCGAAATGCTTGCCTCCATTAACTCCGACGAACATGCCATGCGCGATGTTGGCTACTATTACCAGATCGTGCCCTATGGGGAACCCGGCGAGTATGCCGGACCGGACCTGCTGGCGAAGTGGTTCAAGAGGAATATCCGAATCTACAGCAACATTGTGAAGCTGGTCGATTCGCCAAGTGAGCGGATCCTGGTGATCTATGGTGCAGGGCATCTCGGCTGGTTGCGGCAGGATGTCGCAAACGATCCGTCGGTCAGGCTGCGAAAACTGTCGGAATTCATCGCCAAGCAGTGAACGAGTCATACGCGGACGAACGCAGTAAAATGCGTAGTCATGGCGGAGACACCTGGTTCCGAAAAGCGCAGTTTCTGGGTGGCAATGGCACGATACAGCCAATTGGCGTTCGTGCTGCCGGCGGCCACGGCCACTGGCTGGATAGCGGGCGTGCTGCTGGATAAATGGCTGCACACGACCTGGCTTTACCTTCTGGGATTGCTGCTGGGAATCGGCGCAGGATTTGTCGAACTGGTGAGAGCGGCGATCAAGTCGGAGAAAACGGGTGAGTGATCTGCCTATCGAAGGTGGTCCTCGGCTCGAATCGGCCGAGGCTTTCTATGCTGGAGTGCTGCATCGGATCCGGCACATCGCGGTCGTTCTGGGATTTGTCGGTTCGGTTGTAGTTTGGGCTGTGTATGGAACCGCGATCGGATTGGGATTTATTGTCGGATGCACAGTTTCCTATGTGAACTTCGTCTGGCTGGAGCGGGTGATTGACGAGGTCGCGAATCGAGTGACGCAGACCGGAGAGTCGGCTCCGGCAAAGGGCGTGGTAGTGCGATTCCTGTTGCGATATGGCTTTATCGCAATCGCCTGCTTTGTTATACTGATATGTTTTAAGTCCAGTGTTTACGGCCTCTTAGGCGGGCTGTTCCTGATTGTCGCGGCTATTCTGTGCGAGGCGGCATACGAGGGCGTGGTCGCCGTGTGCCGGGGCATCTGATCTAAATTCCAATTACGGTCATCATACGTGGAACAACTCTGGTTCACCGCGAAGTTAAACCACCTGCTCGCTGGTCCGGTCACGGCGTTGCTTCGGGCCTTGCATTTCAAACCGGCCCATCCGGAAGCTCCGATTTCGAACCCGGTGGCGATGGAAGTGCTGGTTGTTCTGATCCTGTTTGCCTTCTTTCTGCTGGTGCGGTCGCGCCTCTCGGTGGAGAACCCCGGCAGCCTGCAGCACATCTTTGAAGGACTGCATGGATTCATCGACAACCAGGGTAAAGAGATCATTGGGCATCACAACGAGCCATACACGGCATTCCTGGCGACGATCTTCATTTACGTGCTGCTTTGCAATCTTTTGGGACTGGTGCCGGGATTTGAATCGCCGACAGCGACACCGGCTGTACCGTTGGGCATCGCGATTTGTGCCTTCCTTTATTACAACTTTCAGGGAATCAAAAAGCAGGGGCCCGTTCATTACGCTGCGCACTTCATGGGACCGTTCTGGTGGCTCGCACCACTGATGATACCGATCGAAATTGTCAGCCATCTGGCGCGCGTAATGTCGCTTACCATCCGTCTTTACGCGAACATGTTTGCCGGTGATATGGTCACCCTGGTCTTCTTCTCCTTGGTGCCAGCGTTGGTTCCGGTCATGTTCCTGGGCTTACACATTTTTGTTTCGGCCCTGCAGGCCTACATTTTCGCGCTTCTGACAATGGTGTACTTATCGGGTGCGGTGGCGGAAGAGCACTAAGAACAGTTTCGGGTATCCAGTTTCTAGTTTCAAGAACCGCTCAGCGTGAGGGCTGCCGTCTCCCAAGAAAGGCAGTCAACCACCCACTGGCGGAGATCATAAAGGAGAAGCAAAATGCGTAAGACACTCAGCATCGTTTTCATGGCGATGGCCTTCCTGTTGTTGGCCTCGCCCGTATTCGCCCAGGGCGGAGAAGCCGCGGGCACCAACTGGGTTGCAATCACTTCGGGCTTTGCGATGGCGATTGCATCGGGCCTGTGCGCCCTTGGACAGGGCAAGGCCACAGCATCCGCGACCGAGTCGCTAGCTCGTAACCCGGGAGCACGTCCGGGCATTCAGCTGGCGTTGATTCTTGGCCTGGCGCTGATCGAGTCGCTGGCGCTGTACACGCTGGTCATCATCTTCGCGAAGGTGAAATAGGATCAGAGAAGTAGTTTCGGTAAAAGCCTCCGGGGTGCCGGGGGCTTTTCTATTTAAGAAGGAAGATTGAAAGATTTTGGAATGAGGAGGTCAGATTGATGACTTCAAATCGAGAAGAGTGGAAACCGAGTATTCGCGTTGTACTCCTGTCTTCGCGACATCTTAGATCTAAATCTCAGGCTGGTTGTCAGCGCGTCAGCGCCCTGGCCGACGTAAGCGCGTATTGCAGCACGCGGTCGGGGAGCACGCCGAGGTAGATGGTTGCCAGTACGCAAGCTGAGAGCGCAACCACCAGTCCAGTGGACATTCGCATCACCGGAACCTGCTTGCTCGGCTCTCGCATGTACATGACGACGATCACTCGCAGGTAGTAGTAGGATGCAATCGCACTGTTGATGACGCCGACGACCACGAGTCCGGTGAGATGTGCCTGCATGGCAGCCTGGAAGACGTAAAACTTCGCCAGAAATCCACCGGTTACCGGGATTCCAATCAGGGACAACATGAAGACCGTCAGGATCGCAGCTTGCGCAGGAGCACGGCGACCGAGTCCAGCGTAGTCTTCGAGCGTGACGTATTTTTCTCCGGCATTGGCCAAGTGAGCGACAATCGCGAAGGCACCCACATTCATGGCGGCATAAGCGGCGGTATAAAAGATCACGGCGGAAATGCCGAGGTCTTTGGCGGCGGCGAAGGCGACGAGGATATAACCGGCGTGCGCGATCGAGGAATAGGCGAGCATGCGCTTCACGCTCTGCTGAACCAGCGCGCCTATGTTGCCGATGCACATGGAGAGGATGGCGGAGGCCCAGAGGAGCCAGAACCATCCGGGAGCATCGGTCGCAAACAGCACTCGCAACAAGACGGCGAAGGCCGCGGCTTTCGGGCCGGTGGACATGAACGCAACGACCGGGGCAGGCGCGCCCTCGTATACGTCAGGGGTCCACACGTGGAACGGAGCCGATGCAACCTTGAATCCTAGGCCGACGAACATAAGTGCGACCCCGGCGTATGCGAGTGAGGGTACTGGGGGTTGCAAGAGGCTGGCGGCGATGTCGTAGATTCGGGTCGTTCCGGTAGCGCCGAAAATCAAGGCGATACCGTACAGGAAGAAACCGGTGGCGAATGAGCCGAGAAGGAAGTACTTCACCGACGACTCGATGCTGATTGCAACACGGCGGCGGAAGCCCGCGAGTATGTAAGTGGCAATAGAGGAGATCTCAAGGGCGATGAAGATCAGCACAAGCTCGACCGCCGATGACATCAGCATCTGGCCGACGGCACCGAACAGGATGAGCGCATAATACTCGCCATACTTGATCTGCTGAACGTTGAGGTACTCGAAGGAGGCGAGAATGACGACCGCAGTGATCAGGCCGATGACGACATGGAAGAAGATGGAGAACGAATCCACGCGAATCATGCCCAGGAAGCCGTCGCCCTGGTAACTGGTTTGATAAATGCTTGCCAGAACGGAAAGTACGGCTCCAATGAAAGCGATGATGCCGAGTGATTTGCGGTCGCTTTCGGGAGCAACGAGTGGCTCAGCCAGCATCACAATGATGCCGAAGACAATGAGCACGAGCTCAGGCAAGAGCCGGATGTAGTCGGCGGCGGTAAGTTGGGGAATCATCGTCCCATCACCTGCGAAATAACAGAAAGTAAGTTTTGTGCAGCCGGGTCTATGGCGCGGGTCCAAAGCAGCGGAGCGACACCCATAATCAGCGCCGCAGCGGCCATTGGCCAAAGGATCGCGCGCTCACGCGCGTTCAGGTCGTTAAGCTGACGGTTAGCGTCGTTCTTGATCTCGCCGTAGAACACGCGCTGATACATCCAGAGCATGTAGCATGCGCTCCAGATCACACCCGTAGCGGCAACAATGCCCCATACCGGTCTGGCGAGAAATGCGCCACTCAGTACCATGAATTCGCCAACAAAACCGTTGAGCAACGGCAGACCGATTGACGCCAGGGTAATCACGAGGAAGAACGTGGCATACACGGGCATCGACGTCGCGAGACCTCCGTACTCGGAGATCTCGTAAGTGTGCCGACGTTCATAGATCATCCCGCAAAGCGTAAAGAGCGCTCCAGTGGAGACGCCGTGCGCGAGCATGACAAAAGTGCCGCCAACGAGACCGATGGTCGTAAAGCTGAAGATGCCGAGGACCACAAATCCAAGATGGCTGACGGACGAATAAGCCACCAGCTTCTTCATATTCGGCTGCACCATCGCGACCAATGCGCCGTAGATAATGCCGATAATGGCGAGGGCGATGATCCATGGTGCATTGCGATGCGCTTCGGCGGGGAAGAGGCCGATATTAAAACGCAACAAGCCGTAGGTGCCCATCTTCAACAGCACGCCAGCCAGCAAGACTGAGCCCGCGGTCGGGGCCTCCACGTGAGCGTCTGGCAGCCAGGTGTGGAACGGGAACAGCGGCACCTTGACGGCGAAGGCGATGAAAAATCCCAGGAAGAGCCACTTGCCGGCACCGGAGATGTCCACGGCGCCAGTGGCAATTGCGCGTTGGATGTCGGTAAAGTCAAAGCTTCCCACGTGTGCGTACAGCCACAGCATCGCGGCCAGCATGAAAACCGAGGCGATCATCGTGTACAGGAAAAACTTCACCGCAGCGTAAACACGGCGATCGTGTCCAAAGACGCCGATCAGTAAGGCCATCGGTATGAGGGAGGCTTCCCAGAAGAAGTAAAAGAGAAATAGGTCGAGCGAAACGAAGACGCCGATGATGGCTGCTGAAAGCATCAGCAAAAGGATGTGGAACTCCTTCACGCGCTCGTGCACAGAGTGCCATGACATGAGCACACACAGCGGCAGGAGAAAGGTGGTAAGAACGACCAGCCACATCGAGAAACCATCTACGCCCATGTGGTAGTGAATGTTGGGCGTTTGAATCCATTGGCTGTTGACCTCGAACTGGAAGCCACCGGTTTTGGCGTAATCGAAATGAACCGGCAGGTGCAGCGAGAGGATAAATGTCAGCACTGCGACGGCCAGGGTGAAGGCACGAATGTCGCGCTCGCGTCGCGGAAAGATCATCAAAAGCAGCGCACCGCCGAAGGGCACGAAGACGACCAGGCTGAGGATGAAGGAATCGAGAACGTGTGTGTTCATCGCGCGCTCCCTGCCCAAACCATGAAGGCGATGACGGCTGCTGCGCCGGCGGCGACCCATCCGGCGTAAGAGCGGATGTTTCCAGATTGCATGCGGCGGAAGGCGTTGCTCACATCACCGGCGGCTGCGGCGGATTCGTTTATCGTGCCGTCGATCACGCCGGCGTCGATGGTCTTCCAGAGGACGGCGGTCGAGAAGGCGATGATCGGCTTGATGATGGCTGCTCCGTAAAACTCGTCAACGTAGTACTTATTCGACAAGGTGTTGTAGAGGCCACGCATGCCTGCGGCGTACTTGGGCGGAAGATCGGGATGCAGGTAATAAAGGTACCAGGCCAGCCCAAGACCGGCGAGGAAGGTGCAGATTGCGGCGCCCATCAACTTGTACTCGAGGCCAGATTCCAGTTGTTCCGGAGCGGGGGCAGCGGTAGTTTGCGCCGCAGCGTTGGGTTCGGCTGTGGCTTCGCCGCCCGACACCGTTGCAGCGGTTAATCCAGTCGAGTATTCCGAGAAAATCGGCGCCAGGAAATTGCCCAAAGCACTCTTTTCGCCGAGCCCAACATAACCGCCGATGACAGACAGGATGGCCAAAATCGCGAGCGGGATCACCATGACCTTCGGGCTTTCGTGCGCATGTCCCGCGTGATGATGTTCTTCCTGCCCTTTCTTTTCGTGTCCGTGTTCCTCCGCCCCACCGCGATACTCGCCGAAGAAAGTCAGGAACCATAGTCGGAACATATAGAACGAGGTCAGAAACGCGGTCAGCAACAGGACGGCCCAAAGGACGTGTGAGCCGAACGGGCTGCTGAAGACCTTAAACAGGATAAGGTCTTTGGAGAAGAAGCCGCTCAGTCCCGGCATTCCGGCGATGGCAAAAGTCGCCGCAGTCATCGTAAGGAACGTCCACGGCATCTCTTTTCGCAGGCCGCCCATCTTGCGCATGTCCTGCTCGCCGCTGAGACCGTGAATGACGGACCCTGCGGCCAGGAATAAGAGGGCCTTGAAGAAGGCGTGGGTCATCAGGTGGAACATCGCGGCGCCGTAAGCAGCAACGCCCGCGGCGGCAAACATGTATCCCAACTGCGAAACCGTGGAGTAGGCGAGCACGCGTTTGATGTCGTGCTGCACGATGCCGATCGTGGCCGCGAAAAATGCTGTCAGCGTGCCGATGATCGCGACGACCAGAAGTGCGTTAGGGCCGCGGTCGAAAATCGCATGCGAACGGCAGATCATATACACGCCCGCGGTGACCATGGTCGCGGCATGGATCAGGGCCGAGACTGGCGTCGGACCTTCCATCGCGTCCGGTAGCCAGACGTAGAGCGGGATTTGCGCCGACTTTCCGGCCGCGCCACCCAGCATCAGCAGTCCGATGATAGTGAGCAGTCCCCACCCGGATTCCTGCGGCAGGTGTGAGATCTTTTCGAATACGGTCGTGAAGTTCAACGAACCAAAATGCTCGATCAGCAGGAAGAGCGCAATCAGGAAAGAGAAATCACCAACGCGATTGGTGATGAACGCTTTTTTACCCGCGGCGGCGGCTGAGTCGCGAAGGAAGAAGAAGCCGATGAGCAGGTACGACGCGAGGCCCACGCCCTCCCATCCGACGAACATGACGAGGTAGTTGTCGGCGAGAACCAGGGTGAGCATGAAGAACATGAACAGGTTCAGGTACGAGAAGAACCTGTAGTAGCCGCCTTCGTGTTCCATGTAGCCGACCGAGTACACGTGGATGATGAATCCAACCGTGGTGACGATCAGCATCATCAGCATCGAGAGCTGGTCGAGCTGGAATCCCCAGTTTACATGGAAGTTGCCGGCCGCAATCCAGGTGGGAAGCTGGTCAAATACTGGTGCGCGATCGCTGCGAAGAAAGCGAATCGCCAATTCCCATGCGTACAGCATGGACAGGCCGGGGAAGAGCAGTCCCACGGCTGCGACCAGGGTCTTGGAGAATCTTTTGCCCAGCAATCCATTGATCGCGCATCCGACCAGCGGCAGTACCGGTATGAGCCACAATTGCATAGATATGTCCCGCTACAGCTTCAGCAAGTTCACGCGATCGGGGTTGAGCGTCTCGCGCGTACGGAAGACCGCAATAATAATGGCCAGCCCGACTGCAGCTTCGGCCGCTGCCACAACCATGACGAAGAACACGAATACCTGTCCGCTGAGCGCCTTCCAGTAAGTTGCGAAAGCCACGAAGGAAAGGTTGACACCGTTCAGCATGAGCTCGATCGACATGAAGATGGTGATCAGGTTGCGCTTGATGAGGAATCCGGCGACGCCGCAGGCGAACAGGATTCCGCTCAGCACCAAATAATATTCGAGAGGGATATCGACCAGGTTGCCAGTCATTGGCTCTCCCTCCGTGCCAAGACGACAGCACCCATGATGGCGATGAGGATCAGGACAGATGTAATTTCGAAGGGCAGCAGAAAGTCTTTAAAGAGAAGATGACCGATGGTGCGGGCCGAGCCGTATAGAGACCCGACTCCCACAGGCCGGACGCTCGGCTTGCTTTGCAACAGGATCCATGCCAGCAGAACAGACCCGATCACAAGCCCTGGCGCGCCGAACATCAGTGCGACCTTGCTGCCACGAGTACGCTCTTCCATGCCCGCGTTCAGAAGCATGATGGTGAATACGAACAACACCATCACTGCCCCGGCATAGACGATCACCTGGATTGCAGCAAGGAATTCCGCGCCGAGCAGAAGGTAGAGCCCGGCCAGCGCACCCATAACCACCACCAGCGATAGGGCGCTGTCGATGGGGTGCCTTTGCACCAGCAGGTTCACTGCTCCTGCCACACAGATAACGCCGAAGATAATAAACAGAACTAGATGAACCATTTGTCAACTCGACGCGACGATTTTCGCGCCCAATTCGTCAGGCCCGAAGCGCAACCCACAAGCCCGTAAGCATGATGTTGGCGAGTGCCAGCGGCAGCAGGAACTTCCAGCTGAACGCCATCAATTGGTCATAGCGGAAACGCGGCAGCGTGCCGCGCACCCAGATGTAAACGAATAAGAAAAAGACCACGCGCGCCAGGAACCAGATCACCGGCATCAGGCTCGACAGGATTGGCGGCAGAAAGGCTTCGAATTTCGGCCCACTGTAGCCGCCTAAAAAAAGAATCGACGCCAGGCAGGCGACCGTTACCATGTTGGCGTATTCGGCCATAAAGAACATGGCAAATTTCATGGAGCTATATTCGGTGTGATATCCGGCGACAAGTTCGGTTTCTGCTTCCGGCAGGTCGAAGGGGATACGGTTCGTCTCGGCATAAGCCGCGCACAGGTAAATGAAGAAAGCAACGATCTGGAATCCGCCAAAGACGTTCCAGTGCCAGAACCAGCCGCTCTGAGCCTCCACAATTTTGCGCAGGCTGAAGCTGCCGGTGAGCATCAGCACGCCCACAAGCGAAAGGCCGAGAGCGACTTCGTAACTCACCATCTGCGCGCTGGCGCGAAGCGAGCCGAGCATCGAGTACTTGCTGTTCGACGACCAACCAGCCAACGCCACGCCATACACACCGATCGATGTAACGCCCAGGATAATCAGCAGGCTGATATTGGTGTCGGTGATCTGGATGGGAGTAGTGATGCCGCGGATCGTGATGGTGTCACCGACCGGAATCAGCGAGATCGAAATCAGTGCCGTGATCAGCGAAAGCATCGGCGCCAGGATGTAGAGAAACCTATGCACGTACGGCGGCGTCAGGTCTTCTTTGAAGATGAACTTCAGGCCATCGGCCAAAGGTTGCAACAGGCCGAACGGCCCAACGCGCGTGGGTCCCCAGCGGTTCTGGATGTGACCCACCACTTTGCGTTCCAACCAGACCGTGTAAGCCACGCCGGTCAGAAGGACGAACAGAAAGAGCGCGATCTTTATGATCGAAGCGATCAGGAACTGTACGATCGTTAGGTTTCCAGTTGGCAATTTCGTAGTCTCGCGTTCTAACGCAAACTTAGTCAGCCGGAACTTCGCTGGGCGGCTGTGGTTCGTACCTTTCGATGACCGTATTCAGGGCATTCGAATAGCGCCCCAACGTCCCCGAGGTAAAGAGAGTATCGTTCGCCGGCATGATCAATTCCGGATGACTCGGAATGGAACCTGCCGCCTTCGGCATTTGAGTCGGCTCGTCGTTACCGGAAAGCAGGTTCAGGCGCGACACGTCGTATCCGGGCACCAATCGCTGAATTTCATCGAACAGCGCGGTCGGATCGAACGGGCTCAACTTCGGCTCGATCCCAGCTCGTTCGAGCCACACGGCGTGACGATCGGCCTCGCCGGATTGAGCTCCGCGGGTCTGACCCATGTCGGCACGCAACGGACGGCCGAACGGAACCAGCTTCTTCATATCGAACTGCATCGCCATCGCGATGCGAGTGATAATTTCAAAATCGTTCTTTACTGTGCTTACGTCGCCGGCTTTCTTCAGAACCTGGAGGTCACCGGCGGTATTGGTAAAGGTGCCCGATTTTTCGTAGGCATTCGCCGGTGGAAGAACGACGTCCGCCAGGGTCGCCGTTTCGGTGAGGAACATGTCCTGCACAACGACAAACGTGTCTTTCAAAGAGAACGGATCGATGTTCAGGCGTCCAACTGGATTAGAGCCAACCACGTACAGAGCCTTCAATGTTCCAGCTTTGGCGGAGGCAAACATCTGTTCGGTGTTAAGTCCCGGCTGTTTCGGCGCTTCCGCCATCCACTCGCCAGATGTAGCCTGGCCAACGGGGATATACCCGGGAAGCAGGTCAGGGTAGAGACCCATGTCGGATGCGCCGCGAGAATTGGCGTAATCGCCGAGGCAAATGAACTTGGCATTTGGCAGGGCCTTTACCAGGTCGACGATGCTGTTGGCGCGGAGTTCGGAACCGAAGGCGACAACGAGATTCTGTTCGGCTTTCAGCTTGTCACGGAGATCCTTAAGCGACTGTGCCGTCGTTCCGTTTACGCCAAGATTTTTCGCGGCCTCATCATTGCCGATCAGGAATTCGGCGAACAGTGATTCTCCATTGTCCGACGTAATTTGCGCGAACACACTCGCCTGGCGATGCAGCTTGATCAGGTTTGCGTTTACGACATAGAGCCGTGCACGATTCAATCGCACATTATTACGAACCTGCCAAGCAAGGAACGGATGCTGTTCGGTCGGATCGTTGCCGATCACCAGAATCGCCGATGCCGAACCCACATCGCGCATACTGGCGGTCTTGCCGGTTGTCCCGGCGAGGGCTGCAACGAAGCCCGGATAATCGGCAGTGCGATGGTGGTCGATATTGTTGGTGCCAAGCACACGTCGCGCGAATTTCTGCAGAAGGTAATTCTCTTCGTTTGTCGTTCTCGTAGAGCCGATCACGCCGGTGGCTGCGCCTGCTTCCTTAAACTTCCCGGCGACCAGGTCGAAAGCTTCTTCCCAGGTCGCAGGCTCAAGCTTGCCGTGGCGGCGAATCAGCGGTCGCGTGATGCGTTCTTCATGACTCGCGAAATCGAACGCGTAACGTCCCTTGATGCAAAGGAAGTCGCCATTCATGCCACTCTTGTCGCGATTGTCGCCGCGGACGATTTCCATGCCGGTGTCGCTGCGCCGAACCCCCAGCGTGGTCTTGCAGCCGTCACCGCAATGCGTGCAGACGGTACCGACATGCTTCATCTCCCACGGACGCGTCTTATAGCGATAAGCGCCGGAGGTGAGCGCTCCGACCGGGCAGATGTCGATGCACATGCCGCACTCTTCGCAGTCAAGATGATCGCCTTCATTGGGCGCAATGATGGAACTCGATCCCCGCTGCTGGATGCCAAGAGCCCATACGTCCATGCCTTCGCCGCAAACGCGCACGCATCGGTAACACAAAATGCAGCGTGGACGATCGAAGTAAACCACCGGGGACCACTGCTGCTCGTCGCGGTGGTTCTTGATCTCGATGAACTTGCTCTCGGCGGCTCCATAGCTGAACGTCATGTCCTGCAGCTCGCATTCGCCGCCGGCGTCGCATACCGGGCAATCGAGCGGATGGTTGCCGAGCAGCAGCTCGACCATCGACTTGCGAGCCTGGCGCACCTCGTCGCTCTCGGTGGTCACCACCATGCCTTCTGTAACGACGGTGGTACACGCCGTCTGCAGCTTGGGCATTTTCTCCACGCGCACCAGGCACATGCGACACGCACCCTGCAGCGACAGGCCGGGGTAGTAGCAGAATGAGGGAACTTCGATGCCGACCGTCTTGCAGGCTTCAATCAACAGAGTGCCCGCCGGAACCGTCAGCTTCTTGCCGTCAACCGTGATGTTTACGTCAGCCATGAAGAATCTGTAATTCCGTAACCGGTAATTGGTAATCTAAACACCAAAAACCAAAGCTTCATTTGCCCGCCGCGTTGCGATACGCCTGCGTGCGCTTAATATCTTCGATCTGCGCCGTATGCCGCTCGGCATGCGCAGCCATGATCAGCATGATCTGGTGTCCGTCGATGGAGCCCATCAACGGGTGGACGGCTTCGATCGCGCGCGGATCTTTATTACCTTGCTCCACAAACTCGAGTGTCTTCGTCCGCGAGTTCTCAAATGCGGCGATCGCTTCCGCAAGACTCTTCCAACGGCCTTTGGGCCACGAACGTTCCGGCGCCTGGAGCTTCGATTCGCGATTGCCGGCACGACGAAAAATCTCCTGGTCGGCACCGTAGTTCGGCGGAGTCGTCTTTTCGCTGCCGGTTTCGAGCGCGCGATACATACCATGCTCTGCGACGGCAACGTGTTCGGCGATCTGGAAAATCGACCATGAATTGTCGGATAAGCGCGCGAACGCGGCGTTCTCCGGAATCTGCTTGATACATTGCAGATAGGTATCGCGGCTCTTGCGTAGACATGCCGCAAGTTGCTCGCGTTCGTTTCCGGGTTGTGGCATCGCGTTCATGAAAGTTTCTAGTGGGCCGCCAGCACCGGCAGCCGTTGCACCGCGCCTTCCGGTTCAAACGGACAGGGTCTGCCTTCCAGGTGTGCCTCAAACTCGTCGCGGTACTTCTTGACGATCGATATTGTTGGCAGCGCCGCCGCATCGCCCAACGGACAGAAAGTGCGGCCAAGCATGTTTTCCGACAAATACTGGATGTTGTCGATGTCTTTGCGAACTCCAGCGCCGGCGTGAAAACGGTCGAGCGACTTCTTCAACCAGTCCGTACCCTCGCGGCAGGGGATACACCAGCCGCAGCTCTCATGCTGATAGAAGCGCATGATCCGCTGTGCGTACTTCACCATGCAGGTCTGATCGTCGAGCACAACCACGCCGCCCGATCCCAGCATCGATCCGATCTTCATCAGCGAGTCGAAATCCATCGGCACGTCGCTCTCTTCGGCGGTGATGACGGGACAGGATGACCCACCCGGTGTGACCGCTTTCAGCCTGCGGCCGTTCCACACCCCGCCGCCGACGTCATTGATCATCTTTAGCAGGTTGTAGCCCATCGGAAGTTCGTATACGCCGGGTTTGTTGACGTGCCCGCTCAGACAGAACAAGCGTGTACCGCCGTTTTTCGGTGTTCCGAGTTCGGCGTACCACTGGCCGCCCTGGTTGATGATGGAAGGAACAGCGGCAAGGGTCTCGACATTATTAATGATGGTCGGTCCACCGAAGAGTCCGACAACGGCAGGGAAGGGTGGCCGGATGCGCGGTATTCCGCGCTTGCCTTCCAGCGATTCCATTAATGCCGATTCTTCCCCGACTTCGTAAGCGCCCGCGCCGCCATGCCAGAAGACGTCGAAGTCGATTCCGCTGCCCAGGATATTTTTGCCGAGATATCCTTTGGCGTAGGCGTCGGCGATAGCCTTCTGCATGATGATGGACAAATAGCGATATTCGCCGCGAATGTATATGTAGCCGATCTTTGCTCCGACCGAAAGCCCCGCGATCACCACACCTTCAATTACCGTATGCGGATCATGCTCCAGGATCAGCCGGTCCTTGCAGGTGCCAGGCTCGCTTTCGTCGCCGTTACAAAGTACGTACTTCGGCTTGGGCGCCTGCTTGGGGACGAACGACCACTTCATGCCGGTCGGGAATCCGGCGCCACCACGACCGCGCAGGTTCGAAGCTTTGACTTCATTAATGATGTCGTCGCTCGACATGGCCAGCGCTTTCTTCAGCGCCGCATATCCGCCGAGCTCCACATAGCGGTCGATGTTCGCCGCGCCCTGTCCAAAGCGCTTCGAGATCACCTTCACTTCGTCTTGGTGTGAGACCAGATCTGCCATGTTATTGAGGATCTACGATTTGAGATTGCAGATTTGAGGAACCAATCTTCAATCTGAAATTCATTTTGCCTTCGCCGCGTATTCGTCCAAAATCCTGTCCACCTTTTCGTTGGTCAGGTTCTCGTGAAAGTCGTAATTCACCTGCATCGCTGGAGCCCAGCTGCACGCCCCAATGCACTCTACCGATTCCAGCGAGAATACCCCGTCCGGTGTCGTCATCTTGTGGCTGATACCCAGCTTCTGCCGCACGTGGTCGTAAAGCTCGTCACTGCCCCGCAGCATGCAGCAGATGTTGGTGCATACCTGCACGTTATACTTGCCGCGCGGCTTCGTCGTCAGCATCGAGTAGTAGCTGATCACGTTGCGGACCTCGAGTTCGGTCAACTCGCAACGCTTTGCCATCTCGGCAATGACTTCTTCCGACAAATACCCGACCTCATCCTGCGCGTACAGCAGGGAAGGCACCAACACCGACCGTTTCACCGGATAGTGTTTCAACATCTCGGCGAATCTGTTCTCGAATTCTGGACTGAATTGCATTTGGTAATTTCGTAATTTCGTAATTGGGTAATCTAAAAATTCAATGTCTCGACCGTGCAGTATGTTGTGAAGCACTGAAAATCGCGCTTAGTTCGTGTGCCTCTCTTAACAATTCAGCAACTGCCTTGTCTGGAACAATTCCGCAATCCGATAACATCTCTAACCAGAATACCGACTCATCCGCTTCTTCGGCGACTACTCCTAACTTCGCGATAAACTCCGGTCGCGACCTACCACGACACGCGGCTCTATAGTTCGCGGCAACTGACGTCCCAGAACGGATTAGTTGTTTCCCGAGCACTTGGGCGTCGGTAGTCTTTGGTAATTCACGAAAGAGCTTCACAACTCGAATCGCAAAATGCTTGGTTCGTCCCCTAAGTTGATCTGCATCCACCGTTCGGTTCTTTCAATTACCAAATTACCAAGTTACCCAATTACCAAATTCCTATCTGTCCACGTCCCCGAGGACAATATCAATGCTGCCGATCGCCGCCACCACATCGGCAATCAGGCGTCCTTCGCACATCGTGGGCAGGGTCTGTAAATTCGCAAACGATGGACTGCGCATGTGCACACGGTAGGGCTTCGCCGTCCCGTCACTCACGATGTAATAACCCATCTCTCCGCGTGGTGATTCCACTGCCTGGTAGACTTCGCCTTCAGGAACCGTGAACCCCTCGGTAATGATCTTGAAGTGGTAGATCAACGATTCCATCTGGGTTTTCATGTTCTCGCGATCGGGCAGCACAACCTTTGGCGCGTCAGCCTTAATCCTGCCTTCGGGCATGCCTTCTAACGCCTGCTTTACGATCCCAATCGACTCCCGCAATTCCTGAACGCGTATGAGATATCGGGAGTAGACATCCCCGTCTTTCCCCAAGGGCACTTTGAACTTGAAGTTTTCGTAGCCGGTATAAGGCGCGTCGCGGCGAAGGTCGATATCCACTCCACTGCCACGCAACGTTGGGCCAGTTGCGCCCAATGCGATCGCATCTTCTGGCGTGATCTTCGCCACTCCCTTCAGGCGACCAATCCATATCGGATTATTCGTCAGCAGGTTCTCGTACTCATCCACGTTGGAAGGGAAGCGGTCGGCGAAATCTTTCACCCGCTTCAGAAAATCGAGCGGCAGGTCGAGCGACAAGCCTCCGATGCGGAAATAGGAGGTCATCATGCGCTGACCCGCGACCATCTCGAAGAGCCGCAGCACGTCTTCGCGTTCGCGGAAGCAATACAGGAAGACGCTCATAGCGCCAATGTCGAGCGCATGGGTGCCCAGCCAAACAAGATGCGAATTGATGCGCGTGATTTCGTTCATCATCACGCGAATCCATTGTGCTCGCTTGGGAATCTCCAGCCCCAACAACTTCTCCACTGCCAGGCAGTAGGTCAGGTTGTTCGTCATCGGGCACAGATAATCGATGCGATCCGTGAGTGGCACCACCTGCTGGTAGAACTTCGCTTCGCAGGTTTTCTCAATGCCCGTGTGCAGGTAACCGATGTCGGGCATGATCCGAACGATGGTTTCGCCGTCGATCTCCACCACGAGTCGCAATACGCCGTGGGTGGACGGATGCTGCGGGCCCATGTTCAGGATCATCGTTTTATCTGCGCCGGGTTCGAGCGCCGGTGTTTGCGTCAGCGCCATTAGCGGTAGCCCTCCACCGGATAGTCCTTGCGCAGGGGATGTCCCTTCCAATCCTCAGGCAACATGATTCGCTTCAAGAACGGATGACCTTCAAAGTGAATGCCGAACAAATCGAAAACTTCGCGCTCGAAGAAGTTACAGGACGACCAAACCGAAATCACCGATCCCAGGCGAGCGTCGTCGCCGTTCAACCTTACTTTCACGCGAAGGCGGCTCTTACGCGGAATCGATAACAGCTGATAAACGACCTCGAACCGCGGCTCCGATGGGTACCAGTCCACCGCCGTCACGTCGGTGAGCATGTTGAATCTAAGCTGGGAGTGGTCGCGAAGAAACGTACAGGCTGCGACAATGGAGTTACGTTCGATCCAGACGGTGAGTTCATCGCGATCGAGCTTGGCTCCCGTTACCGCGGCGGCATTCCATTCCAGCAACGCTGCAATTTCGGGTTTGTCTTTGAGTTTTTCGAGATCGGTGATCGCCGGCGCGAGAGCCATTACTTAATGCTCCCTTCCAGTTCGTCGAGCTTGGCAAGCTTGATCCCGACCGGCAGCTCAGACGGTGTGCCCACGTAGTCGGCAGGCCGGTAATCGGGAGTGCCGGGAATGCCTACCGTCTGCAAAGGCTTCTCCGCTTTGGCCCAGTCAATTACACCCTTCTTCCAGATGTAGAAGAGACCAACCAGCACGACTGCGACGTATACCAGCATCTCCCAGAAGCCGAACATCTTCAGTTCTTTGAGGATGATTGCCCATGGATACAGGAAAACGGCTTCCACGTCGAACAGGATGAACAACATGGCAACCAGGTAAAACTTAACCGAGAAGCGCTGGCTGGCGTCGCCGATCGGGTCCATTCCGCATTCATAAGGCGACATCTTGGCCTTGTTGTAACGGTGCTTGCCAAGAAAAAAGGAAAGCACCACCATGCCTGTGGCGAGACCGCCAGCCACGAGGATCTGGAAGAGCAACGGCAAATAGCGGGCGAAATAGTTGTCCGGCATAATGTCGCTGTATATACTTGGCGCCCAGCAACTTCAGGAAACAGTCGATAGTATTTTTTGCACCGCCTTAGTGTCAAGAAGCGGAATTGTGCAAATCACTGTCGGATCAAAGGTTTCGCCGTTTTTTGAAGCCTGATTCACAGTCGGCAACGGAAAAATGATCTTCGGATTCAATACGGACGTTAAGCACGGCGAGACTGTCTATCACGTACAGACCGAGGCCCATCGGGCCAACCACACCTTCCAGAGCACGGTATTCGTTAAAGGGCAGTGTATCGGGAAAAAGTCGGGATCTTATGCCGATGCCTCCGATGCCGCCCAGACCGACCAGCAACTCCATGAAATGTTAAAAGAGCAGCATCGCCAGGTGGTAGACGCGATCCGCAACGGGCAAGTGGAAGAGTTTTTTAAACCGGAGCCGCCGCCCCAACCTGCTTCTGATTTCCTGTGAGAAGTGCTAGTTTCCCAACATGCGTCTGGTAATCAATGGAGAAGAAAAGGAGTTCGACCAGATTTCCACGCTTTCCTCTCTCGTGGATCAACTCGGACTGAAATCAGACCGTCTTGCGATCGAACTTAATCGCGATATCGTTCCACGAGCAAACTGGGAACGGACCGAACTGCACGACGGAGACCGTCTGGAAATTGTTCACTTCGTGGGCGGCGGGCTGTCACCCTTCTAAGGATTTGTCCGTCGGTGTTCCCTTCGATTTATGGCCGGCGGAACGCGGCGACAAAGATTTCTGTACCGACGAAAAATATTCGCAAATTGCATTGGCCGCCGAGATCGATCTCGAGACCATGAAATTGCTTCCTTTTATGGCGATATCTTCGGGGGAGTAACGCAAGCGGATCCGTTCGATCGCACACTGAGCGCTGAGTAACTCCACATAGGCGTCGCGCAAATCGCCATCAAGTTTAAGGGAATCGACGCGACCTTCCGCGTCGCTGGAGGAAAACATCTTCACAACTCCTTACGCTTGTAATTAAGGGGAGGGCCGATGTATTGTTTTATGTTTTACAATGTTAAATTAACAATGTCAAATTAATTTCAGGCCAACCAATTTGCCAAGAAAACCTGATATAGGCCTTGAGGCCGCCATCCTCGATTCGGCTATGAATTTGCTCGATCAACACGGGCTCGACGCGATCAAAATGAGGGACGTGGCCAAACGAGCTGGTACCACCACACCCACACTCTACGAACGATTTCGCGATCGCGAGTCGCTTTTGTGGGGACTCATCGAACGGATTCAAGCCGACATCTACCCACTGGTGGCAGATGCCAAAACCCTTCCAGAAATGGCCGATATCCTGATTCGGTATATGCGTGTTCATCCCGGCCGCTTGGACATCATGCACCAACATTGGCCCAAGATGATGTTCAGCCAGCATCCCAAGCCTGTCTTCGAATTGGCCATCAGGAAACTGATCGAGGAAAAGAATCACAGCCCCAAAGCCGCGACTGAGAAGGCCTACTCCCTTACCGCCCTTTTGTTTGGCACCACGCTCTTAATACGAAATGCCGGACCGCAAAGCGATGTCGCCCTGGCTGTCTGGAAGAGCAGTCTCAAAGCTGTCCAGATGCTTTGCGAAGAGTAAACCGGCAGTTAAAAGCTAAAACCAGTCCGGCGGCTAAAGATTGTTTCGTTCAGGCTCCGCGTTAGAGGCCCAGATTGTGACGGGAGACGTTGTAATCGCCCTTACACACTGTTAAGCTAACGCCCGCCAAAAAGGCCACGAGACCCACGTGCCCAGGAAACCCGACCCTCGACTGGAACAGGCCATTCTCGACGCCGCGCTGCGACTGCTTGAAAAGCGCGGTATCGAGGCCGTTACCATGCGTGAGGTCGCTAAGGCGGCGGGAACGACCACTCCAACTCTGTACGAGCGATTCAAAGATCGGGACACCCTGCTCGAGGCCATCACCGACTTTCATCGTGACCAACTTGTAGGTACCCTGGTCACCAGCGATTCTTTGGAACAGTCTGGGGCCAAGTTTCTTGCCTACTGCCGGAAGAGCCCCAACGCAGTCGATCTGCTTCTGAAGAGAATCGCCTCGAACCTCAAGTCCAAGAAACGTGGTCCTGTTTACGAACTGGTACGCAGCAACCTGATGAAAATCAACGGCCTCGACGCGAAAGATGCCGAAGAGATGACACTGGCTACGTCTTCGATGGTTTTTGGGACGGCGATGCTATGCAGCACACTGGGACCGGGAACTGCTTCAAACGAGCTCGAGCGGGCTATGTTGAAGACCATGCGACGCCTGGTCAGCACGTACCACCACTAAACTTCCGACAAACGCGCCGCAGTTGCCGGTTTCGCAGGTCCCTTTTCCATTTGCGCCTGCTTCAGTTTCACGGCGATATCGATAAATGCCAGCGCAGCACGGCTAAGAGCCTTGTCCTTGCGGAAGACAAGGGCCAGGTCGCGGCTGATTCGACCATCCTGGATGCCCAATGCGATCAGGGTTTTAGCTTTCATCTCCTCCTGGACATTCGAGCGTGCGATGAATCCAACCCCGACATCCGCCGATGCGAACCTCTTCAGCAGTTCGCTCGAGTCGAGTTCCATCGAGACCGTCGGCGTAAGACCTTGTCCCGAGAAAAGTTCTTCGATTGCGTCTCGCGTCTTGCCGAATTTGGGCATAAGCAGCGGAAAGCGCGAGACCTGTTCGATGGTAACTGATTTGCATTTTGCCAATGCGTGCCCGGGGGCGCAAATTACGACCATCTCGTCTCGGTGGATCGGCACTACCGTTAAGCGTTTATCGTTGACGGGCAGCGATACGACGCCGAAGTCGATCGAGTGATCGACCACGCTCTCCAACACACCCGCCGACTCCAACCGGCGTACATTCACTCCGACCGTCGGATACTGTTTTTTGAAGTGGGCAAATACCTCGGGCAGGACGTGCATGCAGGTACCTTCGTTCGCACCCACTACGATCTCACCGCCGGGTACACGCTCGACTTCGGCGATCGCGGTCACCACGTTGCGACGCGATTGCACCGCCTCTTCGCAATAGCGCTGAAAGATTTTCCCGGCCTGCGTCAATGCGACCTTGCCGCCTGACCGGTCGAGTAGTTTAGCTCCGACTTCCTCTTCCAAAGCTCGGATTTGAGCGGAAATCGCTGGTTGCGTGCGGAATCGTTTTTCCGCCGCCCGCGAGAAGCTGCTCAGTCGCGCTACTTCGAGAAAAGTCTCGAGTTGATCGAAGTCCATGGGCCGTGAGGCCATAGCTTAACTGATGGACTCCGAAGTACGAAGCAAGAACGTTGTTTTCTGAGCGACCGAAGCGGGTTTGTGCCGGAAAGGGAAATGTACGACTCCGATCGGACGAGCCTCTCCGCTCACGCGATTGCCGGCACGAGGTTCAATAAACCCGCTTTATTCACGGCATAGAAACAATCCATTCGCAGTTGCACCAAATATGGGCATACCCTGTGCTCATGATTGCTTCCACCCTGCTCATCGACGATCTAATGTTTGTCGACTGGCCCCGCGTGTGCTCCGTGTATATGGAGGGCATTCTTTCCGGCAACGCTACCTTTGAGACCGAGCCGCCCACTTGGGAGCAATGGGACCAAAATCATTTGTCATTTGGACGTCTCGCTGCTCGCAACGACGACGATCTCATCGGCTGGGCAGCACTCAGCCCCGTCTCCGGGCGCAAGTGTTACGCCGGAGTCGCTGAAGTCAGCGTGTACGTTTCCGCCTCTGCACGCGGCCAAGGTATCGGACGAGCGTTGCTGCGCGAACTCATTCGACAGTCGGAAGCTAACTGCATCTGGACTTTGCAGGGAAGTGTCTTTCCAGAAAACGTCGCCAGCTTACGCATGTGTATCGCAAATGGATTCCGTCAGGTTGGGCGCCGCAAACACATCGCAAAGCTGAACGGTCTCTGGCGCGATACCGTCCTCATCGAGCGCCGCAGCGACCGGGTGGGTTTGTAGCACAGCCACTCCTGGCTGTGTACTAGGTTCGTAACGATGAATCCGGAAAAACAAAAGGGCTGGCACTTGGCCAGCCCTCAAGTCGAGACGACTCAGGTTAGAAGTTGAGGTGAACTCCGAACTCACCCCAGAGGGCGCGCGGAATCGACGTTGAGCTCGGATTGATGAAGCCCACCGGATGCCCGAAACTGGCAGCATCGGCAATGCTGTTGCCGAAGTTGTTGCCATAGTTCGCCCGATTGGTGAGGTTAAATGCCTGCGCCACGATCTGCAGGTTCATCTTTTCTCCGATCTTGAAGCTCTTGGACAAACGGGTATCCAACTGGAAGAACGCATCGCCACGAACAGGATCGAACTTAGCGATCGTGCAGTTGTTGGTTAGGTAGAAGCAATCCTGCGCTCCAACGTTATTCCCTGCATACGCAAAGAAGTTTGTCGGATTGTTGACGGGCACAACTACTGCATTCGAGGTGCCACCACCAGTGTTAATCGTGTTTGCTGAGTTGGTCAGGTTGTACGGGCGAGCCGAGCCGAACTGCAGGATAGGCGCGAATTGGAATCCCATAGGCAACTGAACAACGCCGCTCAAGGTAATGTGATGGCGTTCATCGTTCGAGGTTGGACCCCATTCGTAGGGAGCCAGCAGGTCGTAGCTGTTGCGGGCATAGTTACGGAACGCAGCTGCGCCGATGCCCCCACCCGTGTCATAGCCATATGCCCATGCCAGGGTGTAGTTCGCATTGAGAGTGAAATTGTGGCTCATCCGCTGACGGTAGCTGAAGTTGATGCCGTCATAGCGGTTGCGGTTGACGGAAGCGTCATCGCGTACGCTGGCCAATTCCGGCAGTCCGGAAGCGGCGAACGCAGCATCTAGCGGTCGAACCAGGTTGACATCTCCAGTACCGGTCAGACCCTGTGGCACTTTTTGGTCGAGGTTGAAGGTCTTGTTTTCGTGCAGACCAAGAACGTGGGTGTATTCGACCTCGACAGCGGTGCCGTTATTCACCGCATAGGTGTAGCCGAGGTTGAACTCCTCAGCCACAGGATTGCGATAGTTAGGATCGATCAGGCGGCCGACGCTTCCGGAGGCGAGCTGCGTCGAAGGAGCGGGCAAGGTAGGCAGTGGGCTGATTCCATACTGCCACTGTCCCAGTGTAAGCCCGGTTCCAGGCACAGGATCGGTCGGGCTGCTTAGACTGAGAACACCCTGGAATATGGTCGGGTTGGCCTGCTGCTCCATGAACAAAGGAATGTTCTGGAACGAGTTGCCGTAATACAGACCGAATCCGCCACGGACAACGTGCTTGCCGGCACCGGTCAAATCATAAGCAAAGCCGATGCGCGGGCTGAAGTCCTTCGTGTCGTCGTGGGGCAGTTTCGCAACCCAGGGATTGGAAATCGGGCTGTTAAGTGCCACCAGCTCCTGATAGGTGCGGCTCTGCGTAACCAGTGATTCGCCGAGGGCATTGAAGTCACGATCCCAGCGCAGGCCAAGGTTCACGGTCAACCGCGGCGTGACTTTCCAGTCGTCCTGAGCGTACAGACCAAGCTGCTTGGTCGCTACCAGGAAGTACGGGTCGCCGTTCGCATACGCCATGCTGCCGACAAGACCGGCGGTTCCGAACCCCTGGGGATAGAGCGTGGGATTTCCCAGAATGACATCCGGGTTCTGGGTGAAGTCGATTTCCAGAGTCGAGTTCGATTCGAAGAAGCCGCCTTCCACCGGGTTGTAGATGAAGTCGATGCCGGCTTTCAGCGTGTGATTGCCAATCGTCTTCGAGTAGTCGTCCTTGAACTGCCACTTGCGCTGATACGACTGCTGGGGAACGTTGACGTTGGTGCCGAACTGCGCGTTCGGGAAGGTGACCAGCGGCACCTTGGTGGTGCTGTCGATCAGGTTGTTCCAATATTGCCATCCGAACGTGAACTGGTTCACGCTGGTGTTCGAGATCTGTGAGTTAAGCGTCAGGTTGGCGATCTGAAGGTGATTAACTGTGAAGTTACCTTCCGTCAAGTCGAAAGTGCCGTTCGACTGGTCGTTCAGGCTGTTATTAGCCTGCGAACTGTAGCTGAGGTAAGCCGAATTGCGGCTGTTAATGTTGTAATCCATGCGGCCGTTGTAACGGGTTTCGTAGAACGGCGTCGGGACTACCTGGGCCGGATCAGCCGCAAGGCCGGCATTCTTCGCCAACACGAGCTCCGAATACGCTTTTGGATCTTCAGCCAGTCCTTGGCTTTCGCGTTGGCGTTCGATCGCGAAGAACCCGAACAGCTTGTCTTTCTTTATCGGTCCGCCCACCGATCCACCAAAGAATTGACGGCTGTAGTCAGGGTTCTGTGACGTCGTGGTGCTGCCGTCTCCGTTGGGGATCTTTTCGTCCAAGTCGAGGGCATTGTTGCGGAAATAGCCAAACACCGACCCGTGGTAGCTGTTGCTCCCCGATTTGGTGATGACGTTGATGGCGGCGCCCTGCGAGCGGCCATTTTCCGCCGAGAAGCGTTGCGTGCTGATCTGGAATTCCTGCACCGCCTCAAGCGGCAACTGCATGACAGGACCGCCGACCGTGTTGTCCTTGTTGTCCACACCATTCACGGTGAGATTGACGTTGCGGCCGTCAGAACCGTTGATCGAAAGGATCGCGTAGCGTTGCTTAGTGGGATCGTAAGAATCCGCAGCCTTCACGCCCGGAGCCAGGTACGCGAGGTTCGCGGCATCGCGGCCAACGAGCGGAAGGTTCTGCACTTCGCTCGGCGTGATGTCCACACTGACGCTGGTTTTGGTCAGGTCAACGATGGGAGCTGCATCGGTTACTTCAACCGTCTCACTCGCAGAGCCCAGCTTGAGGGAAGCGTTCACCGTGGCCGTTTGGCCAATCAACAATTCCGTAGTTTGAGTCCACGAGGCAAAGCCCGTTTTCGAAACTTTAATCTGGTACGTACCCGCCGGAACGAAGTCGAACCGGTAGGTTCCCGTTTCATTTGTGGTCGCTGTGCGCGTGACGCCAGTCGCCTTGAAGGTAGCCACTACCTGGGCGCCGACGACAACCGCCTGTGAGTTGTCTACGACTGTGCCTTCGATGGTGCCGCTGGCGGTGGCCTGGCCAAATGCTGCGACCGAAGCCAGTGCACTCAGCAACAACGAGAGCACTATCTTTTTCCAACTATTCATTGATATAGCCTCCTGAAGGCTGGCTGCGGAAGCTTTTTCGAACTTAAATACGCTGTTCCCGAAACAGGAATGTGCAGAATTTCCACAGCTTACAGCCGCGCGCACACTCTCTGTCTTTGAGATTGCCCCAATTTGTTCTCGCAACGCGGCGAGAAAACATCTGTCCCTGACAGCAAGCCTTTGTCCCAATCAAAAGGCAATTCACCGTCCAAAATCACCAGACCGTAACATCAACAAAGGAAAGGAAACTGGGACAAAATGCTTTTGCAGCCATCCGGGAATTTGTAAAGGCTAGCTTTAACTGTTATGAAATCCCATATGGAAAGATAGATCGAATCACCTAACTGATCGCGTAGGGTCTCAGTGCCAGGTCGGGAATAACTACGACGTTATGGTTACGATAAAAACAATCAATTTCCGTCACATTCTCGTACCATTTACCCTGCAAGCTGAATCCCCAGCACCAGTCAGGTCGTAGCGCCGTTGAGCGCCATCTCACGCAGGAGAGACAGCTTCCGAAAATGCGCAAGGAGAAAGCCATGTCCGATTCCAAGACCGTTCTCGAGTTCGCCAGGAAAAACGGCGCCCGTTTGCTCGACCTTCGCTTCACCGATCTGCCCGGACTCTGGCACCACGTGTCTTATCCCATTTCGCAGGTCGACGAATCTTCATTCGAAGACGGCTTCGGCATGGACGGCTCTTCCATTCGCGGATGGGCGGCGATTCACGAGTCAGACATGCTGCTCATCCCTGATCCGTCCTGGTACATGATGGATCCCTTCACGGAAGCACCAACATTGGTGATGATCGGCGACGTGATCGATCCCGTGACCAAACAGCGCTACGACCGCGATCCTCGTTACATCGCGAAAAAGGCCGAAATGTATCTCGCCTCCACCGGTCTGGCTGACACGGCTTACTTCGGTGCCGAAGCCGAATTCTTTATCTTCGACAACATCCGCTTCGACCAGCGCGAAAATCACGGTTTCTATTTCATCGACGCTGAAGAAGGGCGCTGGAATTCCGGACGTAAGGAAGAAAATCTTGGCTATCGCCCGCGTTATAAAGAAGGCTATTTTCCCGTCCCGCCCACAGATCACTACCAGGACCTGCGCACCGAAATGGTCATAACCATGGAGAAGTGCGGCCTGGAAGTCGAGTGCCACCACCACGAAGTCGCCACCGGGGGACAGTCGGAAATCGATCTCAAGTTTGAAAGGCTCAGCACCTCGGCCGACCACATGATGCTCTACAAGTACATTGTGCGGAATGTCGCCAATCAATACGGCAAGACCGTCACCTTCATGCCGAAGCCCCTCTTCCAGGACAACGGGTCCGGAATGCATTGCCACCAGTCATTATGGAAAGGCGGCAAGCCCCTGTTCGCCGGAGACGGTTATGCCGGACTCTCGCAAACCGCTCTCTGGTACATCGGTGGGCTGATCAAGCACGGCCCAGCGCTTTCGGCCATCATTGCTCCGACAACCAATAGCTATAAGCGTCTGGTTCCTGGATTCGAAGCTCCGGTGAACCTCGCTTATTCGCGTCGCAATCGATCGGCGGCATGCCGCATTCCGATGTACTCCGCATCGCCGAAATCCAAACGCGTCGAGTTCCGTCCGCCCGATCCAAGCTGCAACCCGTACCTCGCCTTTGCAGCGATGATGATGGCCGGCATCGACGGCGTCGAAAACAAGATCGATCCCGGCCAGCCGCTCGACAAAGATATCTACGATCTCGGCCCCGAGGAACTCGCCAAAGTTCCGTCAATGCCCGGCTCGCTCGAAGACGCGCTCATGGCGCTCGAACGCGATCACCAATTCTTGCTGAAGGGAGACGTCTTCACCGAAGAGTTACTGCATACTTACATCGACTACAAGCGCGACAAGGAAGTGAATGCCATCCGCCTGCGTCCTCATCCTTACGAGTTCGCCCTCTACTACGACATCTAACAGGGAAGCGGATTCCGCACCCGAAGTAAAAACTACGGAAGCTCGACCGCTCGTTTGCGTTCGGCCTGGCTTTCGGCCCGGCTGTTCAGCCGCAGCTTCGCCATGTAGACCACGATCACCACGTTGATCAGGAAGATCACCCACTTCCACCAGTGATCGTGGTGCATGATTCCGTAAAGTTCCCACGGCAGATACACGCACCCTGAAATCAGTGCGAACCACTCCGCCCATGCGCGACCATTCCAAAGTCCGTAGGCTTCAGCGAATCGCAACGTACTGTAAATAACTGCGACGATTGCGAGAGTCCATAACGACTTGTCGGTCGTGCGGTCCGCCAGCGCAAAGAAAAATCCCGAGACTCTGCCCGCCGGCTTCGCGTGGATGAAATCGATGAACCGGCCAGCCAATTCGTCCAGGTCTTTGTGGACAAGCGCCAAGGCTCCGAATCCGAGCAGAAGAACGAGCACGCCTTTCAGCGCCTCAAACATCGCGATCGTTCGTAGACCAAACTTCTGGCGCGAGACAGGCATCGAGGACATAGGATGCTATCGTTGCGATCATAAGTTCGCGACTGCCGGGTGTCGAGTCGGTTGTCTCCTCGCCCGACCTTGCTGGCGCCTGTCTTTATTCTCCATACTTTCAACACTCGTCGGTATTCCAGCGATTCGCAACAGCACTTCGTCGAGTACCACTTCCGGCAGGACTCGCGGCAGTGCTGCCAAAAATTTGGCGTGTTTACCGACCCGGTAACGAATGCGCGGCCTCCTGGCTGTGAGCCCGTGATGCACAGCCTCGGCCACGACCTGATGGGAACCGAACCGCTGAACTCTATAGCTTTGAGAGAAAGGATGGACAGGAGCCTCCGCGAAGTTGCTCGCAATCGCGAAAATCAGTGTCCCAGGACCTCGTGAGGAGACGACGCTCTGTGAAGAAGAGACGTTCAGTTCATGCAGCTTTGGGTCTTCTCGATTGCGGAGCCAGCATCTCGGCTACATCTTCGGAAGTCATACCCTCGGCAAGAACCAGTCGCGGACTCATCCGTCCCGCGTGCAGCTCCTTTTGCAGCACGTCAGAAAACGCCACGGGGAGTGGATCGAGGACAACAATGAATTGGAAGGGTTCCTGCGCCAGGAGATGGCGCATGGTGGAACGGCAGTCGGCGCCGCGGACGTTATGTCCGTGCGCCCGAAGCAGATTGTTGACGTCAGAAAGTCGTTTGCTGTCGCATGCCACTGCCAACACTTTCGCCATAGACGCCCCGCCTCCCCCAGACGCAAGCAAAGGTACTCTCTTTTGACGAGAGTACCCGCTTACAGGTTTGATGGAGTTGGTGCGTAGACATGCGCCAACCACTGGCGTTAACGGCCGCGGAAGTCTTTCTTCGTGAGGCCGATTGCACCAAGGAACTCCCAGTAGGCTGCCGAGTTCTTCGTCAACTTCGCCATTTGCACCAGGCATTTGCCAGGAGGATCGTTAGCGCCGGATTCCCAGCGCGATACTGCCATTGCGCTGACATCGAACTTCTCGGCGAAATCCCGTTGGTTCATACCCAACTGCTCTCTAAGTTCCATGACAGCGGACGGAAGACCTGTTGCCTTTGCACGTTTTTTCACAGTCGTAACCCTCTCGTTACCGCTCTTCCAAGAGTGTAAACCTTTTTCGCGCAGACGAAACGTAAAATCGTTGTAACGGAGCTGGTTCTATTTTCCATCTGGCCACGCGCCGAGTAGCCGCCTGATCGTGACGATCTCACCCAAATGGTACGAATTGTGATCGAGAATCAGGCAGGCTTCGTGGAAAAGTGTCTGCCCGTCGCCCCACGGCAGGGGCGCAAATAAGTCCACTTTCGCGTTGGAAATCAACTTGATAAACGCCTGCCGGTCTACCTTGATCTTGCGCACCGAAGCATCCCACGCACGCGCATTCGGCGGCTCCGGCGAGTTCGGCCAATAATCGTCAGGCCACCGCTTCTCCTTGTAGTTTTTGCTCCTGCAAAACTGCAGCATGTCAACTTGCGCCAGCCTTAAGTGCTCCAGTAACTGCCATGCGGAATAAGGAAGTCCTTGCGGAACCACGCCCTGTAACTTCTGTGGGAATTTCGCCACAACCTGTTCGAATGGAGCGTGTGCATGTCCGCCCTTAAGTTGAAAAATGATTTCCTTGCGTAGAGGATCGAGCTTCGCTGCCATCGATCAGTCCTTCCATTCCGGATCACCACGTAATTTCCCCGCTGTCTTTTCGAGTAGATGCACTGCGACAGCTTTGGAATCCTCCAGTTCCGCTCGCACTTGCTCGCAATGTTGCAGATACTTCTCGCGCAGCGCCGGATCTGATTCGATCAGCGTCCGCTCCAGTCCGGTCACCTGAACCTGGATGTTAAAGACGATCTCGAACAGCTTGCGATACGAATCCAACATGCCCGCCACGTTCTGGCGCCAGTCGGGCGAGGGCTGGTTTTTCATCTCTTGGCCTCCATCGGAAGAGCAGCCATTGTCCACCATCGTGACAGAAAAGAAAAAGGCCGTCCCGAAGAACGGCCGTGGAGTTCCCGAATGTACCTATTGTGGATTCGTCCCGGAATTGTTTCCGATCGCCGGGGCCGTCGTCGCTGCGGGTGCGGGTGGCGCATTCATACCGATCGCGTTACCCGAAACCACCAGTTCCACGCGGCGATTCATCTGCCGTCCGGAGGCGGTCTCGTTACTGGCGATCGGATCCTCCTGCCCGTAGCCCTGCGTCGTAACGTTTGCATCCGGGACGCCCTCGCTGACCAGGAAGCTGCGCACGCTATCGGCTCGTTGCTGCGACAGCTCGCGATTGAAGTCTCGCGTGCCGGTGCTGTCGGTGTATCCGTCGATCTCCAGCTTCAAGTCCGGATACGCCATGATGATTCCAGCAACCTTCGCCAGTCGTACGCGCGCGCCCGGCTTCAGAGTCGCTTTGCCTGTATCGAAGAGCACGTCATTCATGTTGACGATGAGTCCGCGAGCCGTCTGCCGCGTCTGCAACACCTGGTTCAGCTGCTCCGTCAAACGGGCACGCGTCTCCGCCACTTGGCGTTCCGCATCCGCTCGTGCCTGTTCCGCCTGCTGAGCCTGTAGCTGCGCCTGCTGCGTCTGCTGAGCCAATTGCTGTTGCTGCGCAATCGCCTCCTGCTTGGCGGCCTCCGCCTGCTGACGCGCTAAGTCAGCCTGGTGCTGCGCTTCGACGGCTGCCTGGCGATCAGCCTCGGCCTGCTGACGCGCCTGCTGTTCGCGATCGGCTTCTGCACGAGCCTGCTCCGCACGTACCGCTTCCGCATCGGCACGAGCGCGAGCTTCGTCCGCGCGCTGACGAGCCTCACGACGCTCTTCCGCCAGCTTTTCATCATGCTTTTTACGGATCGTGATTACCCTGGCATCTTCTGCCATCTGGGCAGCTTCGCGCGCCGGAGTTCCCACCGCAGTGTCATTCGCATGCCTGCGATAAGCGTTCTCAGCTTCGTTCAGCTCGTCTTCCGCCTTCTGCAGAGTCGATCCGGCGTACTGCTCGGCGCCCGTTGCCTTGGCGATAGCCACGGCATTCTCGGCTTCGAGCAGATTAGTCGGCGTCTTGTCCCACTGCGACGTTGCCGGCAGATCAGCTGGATTCAAATCGACGATGTACTCGTCGCGCCCCAGCGCTTCATAGCGGGTCGTAATCGGCTGGACGTCGGCTTTGATATCCGGCCCTACCTGATTTTCCAGCACGACTTGATCGCTCGGCCGCGTGACCGCGTAATAAGGTTCGGCAGTCACGATCATGCCAAACGATTGCAGGTTGCTGGTGACATGGACCTCAGCGTCCTTATCGTGTTTGTGTTTCAGAACCACCTCGCCCAGGTTAACCGGCCTCCCCTCAGGCGTGATCGCCCACAGTACGTAGGTCAGGTACTGCGGTCCAAACTTCTGCGGCGATTCCAGGTGATTGAAATGAGCCTCGATCTCGATTCGTCCCGTGTGGCTCTTCACTTCCGCGTGCCCGTCGCCTTCCGGCATCAGCGGGGTTCCTACAAAATCGAGCTTGGTTGTACCGCCTTTGTGACGGTAATCGACCGCTTTCGTGGTCCGTTCCGTGACATTCACCCTGTACACCGGAACATGGTTGTTATCGTTCACCGGCTGAACGTCAGAGCCTTCTTGCGCCATAGCCGGAGCTGCTAGCGCCATGGCCAGCGCACCGGCAAGCAGGAATCTTGTCTTCATAGGGCCTCTACTCATCGTGAGACGTGGGAAATTAGTGGCGATTAGTGAAGATGACGGGTTCTCGACTTCAGGTTTACCCAATCGCGAAAGTTAATTAACTCGCCTGTTAGGTAGCTGGACAGCTCTCGATTTTGTGGCAACCTTAGTCAACATACTCCAGCGGGAACTCCATCCAACTTGGCAGCCAAACCCAGTGGGTGTGTAATGAATACCCTCAGCCAGCGCCGTCCGGCGGCCGCTACCGTCTTCGTTGCGTTTCTGATTGCCACCACAGTTCTCTTGCTTGCACTCGCTGCTTGCGGCGGAAGTAGCAATTCATCATCATCGACAGGAACGAACACGGGCGGCACAAACTCAGGAGGCATCACCCCCGGCAGCAGCAATCCCGGAAGTACCGGCAGCGGCGGTTCAGGTGGCTCGACCGGGGGAGGCACCGGCACTTCGACCAAGGCTGCCTTCGTTTACGCTTCCGTCTACACCAACGCTGGCGGAGTAGTCGGCTACAGCCAGAATTCCTCTGCAATGCTTACGTCTGTGAGCGGATCGCCTTACCAACTGCAGGGCTCGTCGGCGGGATCGGCGCTCGCAGCGGTGAATGGCTACGTCTACGCGCCCAACATGCCCGGGACGCAATCCATGCCCAGCAATAGCGCACAACTCAACATCTTCAAGGCCGACTCCAGTACGGGTGCCCTCTCACAAATTGGAACCGCGCCCGCCGTAAATTCGAGCAGTGGTGACAACAGCATGCGCCGACTCCAGGTCAACTCCACGAAGAACGTGATGTACGGCGTCTTTCAGCGGACGATCAACTCCTATTCGCTGAGCAACAACGCCTCACCGGAATTAATTCAGTCCACCGCTCCCTCCACCGATTCCGTCTGGGGATTCGATTTCATGCCCAACGGTCCTTATGCCTACGCGGCCATCCAGAACGGCAATCCTAAACAAGGTTTCCAGATTCCTCAGATACACCTGTTGAACATGGCAACCGATGGCTCGCTCACCGACAACCGCGCCGTCGTCACACTCTCCACGGCCTCCGGCATCGCCGGTTATCTCGTCGTCGATCCGACCGGCAAGTATGTTGTCGTGACCAATGGCCAGCAGAACGACTCACTCAGCGTCTTCGCTATTCAAAGCGACGGCAGTTTGAACGAAGTCTCCGGTTCGCCGTTTTCAACCGGAACACAGAATCTCGGCTTGATGACCTTCGACTCTTCCGGAAAGTTTTTGTACGTTGTCAGTAACGCGCTTTACGAACCCAGACCAGAAAACCTTCAGGTCTTCTCGTTCAACCCTTCCACCGGAGCGCTATCGCAAATCCAGAACATGACCGAGCCCAACGAATTCATGGAAAGCTGGCTGAAGGTCGATGGCAACTACCTTTATCTAACCAACGTTGCGGGCAACGGTCTTAGCTCAACAATTACTATTTACAATCGCGACGCCACGACCGGACAGCTCTCGCAGGCATCCGTAACCACTGTACAAGCGGCGATCGGCCAAACTGAAACTCTGCATTTCTAGTCGCAACACTGCTCCATTACGTGATCGTATCGCGACAAACGGCTTGGGAAGAGGCCGCCGAATGACGAGCGAGCAGATTCGCAGTGCTCTTCAAAATTCCAGATCGTTCTCAAAAACCGCACATCTGATAACCATTCAAAAGCCGTATCTGGAGAACGGAAATGAAGAATAAGTTGGAAGGAAAGATCGCCCTTGTAACCGGCGGCTCGCGCGGAATCGGCGCCGCCATCGCCAGGCGCCTTGCTGCCGACGGTGCAAGCATCGCCATCACCTACTCGAAAGACAAAGACTCAGCCTCATTGGTCGTGAAGGCAATTGAACAGACCGGCGGAAGAGCGATCGCCATCCAGGCGGACTCAGCGAATGCCGGTGCCGTGAAAAGTGCGGTGGAGAAAACCGTATCCACCCTGGGCCGGCTCGATGTGCTGGTGAACAACGCTGGTACCGCTATTCCAAACAAGTTCGAAGACGCGTCCGTCGAGGAACTCGATCGCGTAATCGACATTAATGTACGCGGCGTATTTCTAACCACACAGGCGGCGCTCAAGCATATGAACAATGGAGGCCGCATTATCATGATCGGCTCATGCGTCGGCGAGCGAATGATGACGCCAGGCCTTGTCCCTTACTCCGCCACCAAAGGCGCAATCAAAATGTTTACGCAGGGACTCTCACGCGAAGTCGGCGATCGCGGCATCACTGTCAACAACGTTCAGCCCGGCCCCATCGATACCGATCTCAATCCTGCCACGGGCGAATGGGCCGTGCCACAGAAAGCCGCCACCGCCCTCAACCGCTACGGAAGCGTCGACGAAGTCGCGGCGCTGGTGGCGTTTGTGGCCAGTCCCGAAGCGTCCTATATCACTGGAGCGAATCTCACCGTCGATGGCGGCACCAACGCCTGATTCGGAATTCGCCACCGTCACCCCAGGAATCGCAAGGAGTGTATACATGGCCGGCTCAACCACGCCACCCTTCGCGTCAAGCAAACGCCATTTCAAGGAATTAGGTTCGCCCGATAGCGAGCGAACCTGTTCATCTTCACATAATGGAAGTGGGGGGTGATTTCAGCAAGCGCCTGAACTGAACTCCTACCACCGTATCCCGAACGTTAGCGGAAGCAGATCGGTCGACACCGCGTGATAGCCGGCATGATGGTACCTTACTTCGGCGTACAACTTCGCGCGACTCTCGCCAAGATGCACCGTCAACCCTCCACCGATATTCTCGCCGAAGGCATTCGCACTGGTGCTTCCCGTTACAAAGTTAACTGTGCCGAGGCTGCAACCGTACCACCATGACCAGTAGGGATCGCAGACTACGCCCACGCCAGGTGTCGTCGTCTCGCCCGAGCGGTGATACCAGCCGATGCCGCCGATGGCATACGCTCCAACCTTGTGACCCAACGGAATCCTCACAATCGGATTAAACGTCCACGCGTACTGGCGAGCGCTCGCGCCCGGTGTCTGCAGCAGATCCAGCGTACTCGAGTTGATCGGCAGATCGTTCCACATGAATTCGGTATCAACGCCAAATCTCTTCGTGATGGCATAGCCGCCGCCGACTACTATGTTCGCGCCGTTATTCACGAATTTTCCAAGGTCACTTTGAGGGAAGCTGATTCCGGCGCCGAAGTTGAAGAGAAATCTGCTCTCGTCCTGTGCATTAGCCGTAGCCAATAATCCGAACACAACCGCGATCAACAAAAGATACCGTAGACCAGACATAGGTTCTTTCCTCTGTTGTGAGTTTGCGTCCGGTTCACCCGTATCGAAACTGTTAACTGTTACAGATCACCTGCACCTGAGTTGAACAGAGTTGCCGTTGCTGAACAGTGCGTAACTCCAGCGTTCCATCATTCTCGAAGCCCTCCTGCCAACGCTACCAGGCCAACGATCACTCCCACTATCGCTGTCGCCCCTGGGATCAACTTTACCTGCTTGGTGACCGGTGACCGCCACTTGATTTTCTTTACATCGGCGTACGAGAGTGTCGTTGCCTGCCCCGAAAACCTGAGTACAAATAGATCGGCCCCCGCCTCGCTCACGCCTCCTTGCAGTCGGCGATTGTCATAAGTCTCCACCACAACCACGCGGTGGTGATCTACACACTGCATTACTTTTTTCCTGATTGATTCAACATGCTGTGGATCTGAAGCCGGTTCGGCCCAAACAAGGGAAGCGCTAAGCGTGACAGACAGGATGCAAATTAACCGCAACCGCAAAACATTCTTAAGCCGCGGTTCACAGATGCACGAGGCGATTGTCTCGCGACAATACATTGATCGCACGGTTGGCGAGTTGCTGAACGGAAGAACAGCTTTCGTAATACCTGGCCTTCAAATTCCGCCGTACCACGCATAGCCAGCCTCGGGCGAGGCCGACCCAAGTCCTTTGCCGAACTTCTTCATCGAGTCCGTCACCGTCATCCTGGTGATAAATTTCACGCTCTTGTAACCGAGTTGCCGGGGAACTCTCAACCGCAGCGGCCCGCCGAAGGGCACCGGAAGATCCGCATCGTTCATTGCGTAGGTGATCAGCGTCTGCGGATGCAGCGCGTCCGCCATGTCGATGCTCTCCCACCAGTCGGGTTCGATCGAAAAGTAAGCGACATAGCGAGCCTGCGGCAAAAATCCCACCGCGTTCAGCACTTCGAACAGTGGAGTTCCAATCCACTCCGCAACATACGACCAGCCTTCTTCGCAGACCACTTCCGTGATCTGGCTGCGCCGCGGCAGTGCTTTCAGATCCGACACAGAGAACGACGTCGGCTGCGACACCATGCCGTCCAGAGTGAGTCGCCAGTCGGCAAATCCGCCTGCTTGCAGTCGTTTGAAGTTGTCGTTCGGAGGTGCAAGTTCATTCGCGAATGGCACCTTCGAAATCATGCTGCGCGAAAATTCTCGCGCGTTTGCGTGTCGTGTCAGCAGCCTCTGGGCAGCATAGGTGAGCGTTTCGCCGGGGCCGTAAATTCCGCCGCAGTCAGGAGGAATCAGCCCATATCGTTTGGCAACGCTGCCGGCCGCGGCGACCCCGGCCACACCTGCGGTCGCGACCAGGCCCCCGGTGATGAACTTGCGGCGCGAAATCTTGCTCATCGGCGCTCCTCTCGCAGTGTAACGTTGCCGGTAATCATGGCGCGCATGCGGGTCCAGAATCCCGCCAGAAAAATCATGGCGACGTGGATCAGCAGAAATAAGGTCAGCGATATCGACACGAAGAAATGCAGCGTGCGTGCCGATTGCCGCCCGCCGAGACTGTTCACGACAAACGGAAAAGCAGCGTTGAAACCTGGCGAGAGCGCCAGCCCGGTCACGATCACCAGCGGGAACAGTACAAAGACGACGACGAGATACGACACCCGTTGCAGCGCGTTATACGAGAGCGCTTCCGACGCATCCGGTCGCTTGAAGCGAAGATGATTGGCGATCACTCGCAAAAACGCGCCCGGGGTGCGGTCACCCCGAGCAGGGAACAGATTGCCGCGGAAATGTCCGGTCCACAATCCCCACAGGCCATAAAGCAGGCCCGTCAGCACCACCGCCCACGCCGCCTCGAAGTGCAGGTAGCGGCTCCAGCCATTCTGGTCGGGCAACACGTAGTTGTAGCCCGAAGGAACCGTGTTACGGGACGATGGAATCGGAATCTTGAACAGCACCGGCGTTCCTGAATTGCCGGTTTCACCCCAGTAGAACCGGGGATGCGAGATCACAATCTCGAGTCCGGTCACCAGCAGCGCAAGGAAACAAGCTGCGGTAATCCAATGCGTCACGCGAACGAGCGCAGCGTGGCGGGGAGCACGAGATGGATGTAGGGAAGCAGTGGCAGCCACGATTCCGGGAAGCATAGCACGGGCGAAGGAAACACTCATGGACGAAAATGGACCCGGCTCTACAGCTTTCCAGAAACCAACAACCTGATGGTCGGCTCTTAGCTCCGCTCCAGCGCTTGCCCCAAATCTTCAATCAAGTCCGCCGCACTCTCGATCCCCACCGACAGCCGCACCGTTCCCGCGGACACATCGAGCAACTGCAACTGTTCGGGGCTTAGCCCAATGTGCGACGTCAGTAAGGGATACGAGATCGACGACTCTACGCCGCCCAGGCTTGCTGCGATGTACCACAACTCCAGCGAGTCGATAAACTTCTCCGCGCCCGGACCGCCATCCGCGTGCTCGAATGAAACCATGGCTCCGAAGTCCGACATCTGTCGCGCCGCGGCTTCGTGCCCGTCGGTTCCCGCAAATCCCGGATAAAACACCCGCCGCACCTTCGGATGCGATTGCAGAAATTCCGCCACCGCTCGCGCATTCTTGCACGACCGCTCCATGCGAATCTCCAGCGTCTTCATGCCCCGAATCAACAGAAACGCCGCATTCGGATCCAGGCATCCGCCCGATTGCTTCATCGCCTCGCGCGCCGGCTCCACCCACTCCGACCCGCCGATGATCGCGCCCGCCGTCACGTCGTTATGTCCGCCGAGAAATTTGGTCGCCGAATGCAGCGAAACGTGCGCCCCCAACTCCAACGGCTTTTGCAGCAGAGGCGTGGCGAACGTGTTGTCCACAACTACGCATGTCCGCTTCTTGCGGCCAATCTCGGCCAGTCGCGCGATATCTACGCACCGCAGTGTCGGATTCGTTGGTGTCTCCAGGAACAGCATCCGCGTGTTCTTCTGGAAGTGCTCTTCGATCCGGCACAGCTCGTGATACGGCACGAATCGCGTCGTGATCCCAAAACGGGGAAGCGTGTCCTGGAACAGGTGCAGCGTGCCGCCGTAAAGATCGAGCATCGACAGAATCTCGTCGCCCGCCTTGCACGTCGAAAGAATCGTCGCCAGGATCGCCGCCATGCCGCTCGACGTCGCAACGCACGACTCGGCACCCTCGAGCGCCGCCAGCTTTTTTTCCGCCACCTGCACCGTCGGATTGCCGTACCGGCTATAGAGGAACGCCTTCGAATCGCCATCGGCGTAACGCCGCATTTCGTTTACATCGGGCAGCACGAAAACAGAGGTCTGCGCAATGTCGGTGGTCAGCGATACAGCGCGGCCGTGGCGGTTTTCCCCCGCATGAACGCAGAGCGTCCCTTCCGCCTGTTTGTTCTTATCCGTCATGAATGATCTCAGCCCAACCCCATTGATAAGGATGACAGTCGAAACCAGAATTATCTCATCTGCAAGGTGTAACGATAGATTCCTTACATCCAAATTCTGACTGCTCCATCTATAATGTTATGGTGCTGAAGTATTCCATCGTCGTACCGTTCCATAACGAAGAAGATAGTGTTACCGAGCTCTACGATCGCCTTAAAGCCGTCATGGAAGCTTCCGGCGACTCGTTTGAGCTGGTGTTTGTCGACGACGGCAGCCACGACCGCACGTTCGATCTCTTGCAGGAGATCGCGCACATCGATAGCCGCGTCACCGTCATTAAGCTTCGGCGCAATTTCGGCCAGACCTCCGCTCTCGCCGCCGGTTTCGATCACGCGCACGGCGAATACGTCATCGCTATGGATGGCGACCTGCAGCACGATCCCTCTGATATCCCTGAGTTCATCAAGAAGATCGATGAAGGCTACGACGTCGTCAGCGGCTGGCGCAAAGTTCGCATCGACAATCTCTGGATGCGCCGCATCCCCTCACGCGCCGCCAACTGGCTGATGGCCAAGCTCAGCGGCGTTGATATCCACGACTTTGGCACCACCTTCAAGGCCTATCGCCGCGACATCCTCAAGCAGATCCCGCTCTACGGCGAACTGCATCGCTTCATTCCGGCGCTGGCATCGGCGTACGGCGCGTCGATCGTTGAAATCCCCATCAAAAACATCAACCGCGAAAAAGGGGAGTCGCACTACGGCATCAGCCGCACCGTGCGTGTATTCTTCGACCTCATCACCATCCGGTTCCTGCTCCGCTACCTGCAGCGTCCGCTTCACTTCTTCGGCGGTGCCGGAATGCTGGGCATTTTCGGCGGCGGCGGACTCGCTTTCTGGATGGCCATCACCAAGCTCCTCCATCCGCACTGGAATCTGCTCGACGAACACGGCCCGCTCATCGTCTTTGCCGCTGTCTTGATTGTCGCGGGAGTCCAGTTGCTGGCCCTCGGTCTGCTCGGCGAGCTCCACGTCCGGCACTATCACCAGGTCGTGCGCCACGCTTCGTACTCCGTCGAACGCGTCCTCCGCGCCCGCAACGAACAGCAGAACCTCTCGGACCACTTGGCGATCTGACGATCAGATCATCTGGATACTTGATCTGTATCTGAGCATGTCACGACAATCCAGCGAAAACAAAAAGCGCGCCTCGATGCCGAGAACGCGCTTTTGATATTCAGATATCCAGATAGCCAGCTATTCTGATCCTCAAATCGCCAAATGGCCAAATGACTAAATCGACAGATGAATCAAAATCCTTCGCGCCTCACTTCTGACCAGTCGTTCAGCATCTCAGGTTTTCCGCCCTTCACCACCGTCGCATACACCTCGTTCAATCCCTTATGCGACGACGAGCTATAGTTCGCTCTCAGCTTCGGCCCCAGGCCCAAATCCGCGTTATGCATCGACTCGATCCCTTCGATGAACCGCTCGCGCGTCAGATCCTTGCCCGCCCGCTTCAGTCCCTCGACAAAAACCATCGCGTCCAGGAACCCTTCGAGGCTCACAAAATTCGGCTTGGCGTTAGGGAAGTACTTCGTCAGCTCCTCGCGATACAGTTTCACCGTCGGCAGATCCATGCGGTCCGGCGGCGGCACCACTTGCGTGATGATCGTCCCTTCGGCGTCAGCTCCCGCTTCTTTGATGAACTGTTCCGTCCCGACAAACGACACGGTCAGGAAAATCGGATGCCATCCCTTCGCGTGCGCCTTCTTCACGATCGCGGCCGCCGGCGAGTACGGACCTACCAGCACCACCGCCTGTGGATGAGCGGCCTCCACATCGGCCAGCCCTTTATCCACGTCGTTGCTGCCGCGCGCGAACGTTCCCGTCGCCACCGGCTCCGAATGATATTTTGCTAACGCCAGCTTTACCCCCTCCAGCACCGTTTTGCCGAAAGCGTCATCCTGATACAGAACCGCTATCTTGCGCGCGCCAATCACGTCCCACAGGTTGCGGACCTGCTCGCGCGTTTCGTCGTAATATGACGCCCGCACGTTCACGATGTAGTGCTTGGTCGGCTCGTACAGAAGCTGCGCCCCGGTGAACAGTCCCACCACCGGCAGCTTGTCGGCCTGTGCCAGCGGAACATACTTCGCCGCCGTTGGTGTGCCCACAAAAAATCCAGCGGCAAACACCTTCTCGGTCTTCAGCCGGTTGAAGCACGCGTCGGCCCTCGTTGGATCGTAGCCATCGTCGAACGCCAGCAACTGCACCTTGCGTCCGTTCACGCCCCCGTTGTCGTTGATGTAATTCAGGTACGTCGTAGCCCCCAGAACTGTCTCGATTCCCAACACTCGCGCGGGCCCGTCCAGCGCCGAACACGACGCCAGCTTAACCTCGTTCTGGGTGACGCCCACTTCGTTCTGAGCCCAACCCGTTATCGTTAAACCGGCACACAGCGACAGCCACAGCACACCATTGCCGGCAATCTTTCGCAGCAGCAGTGATCTCATATCCCCACCTACTCCAACCGCAAACTCAAAAACCTTTGGAGTACTACCTGCACTCGTGGGTCCACCGCGCTAAAACCGCCCGAAACCTTAGAAACCGCGCTGCCGTCATTGCGTTTAGCCCTGTTTACCGCTGCTCAGCCGCCGCAGCGTCGTCTCAAATCGCCGCGATTCTTAACGTTTGCAGCTTCCATTCGTTTCCTATTGAGACGAAAAAGGCCACAGTCTTGGCGGCTCATCCGGACCGTCCCCAAATGGCCAAATCACCAAATGACCCAATCTCTCAATAGACGTGAGCTGCATCACAGAAATAGGGCACGCCGCCGTCGGATACTCAAAGCTCGACTTATAGGGCTAATATATCTGCTTATAGAGGCGGCTTATGGCGGTCATGGAAAAGCTCTCGCACCAACTGCATCTCGCTCCCCGCATGGCGCGGCTGGGAACCGAAACAGCCTTCGAAGTCCTCGTTCGCGCTCGCGCTCTCGAACGCCAGGGCAAAGACATCGTTCACCTCGAAATCGGTGAGCCCGACTTCGACACTCCTTCAAACATCATTCACGCCGCCACCGACGCTCTCGAGCATGGCTGGACCCACTACGGCCCCTCCGCCGGACTCCCCGACCTCCGCCAGACCATCGCTGACTATGTCAGCCAGACCCGCCGCGTCAAAGTCACGCCCGAAGAAGTCGTTGTTGTGCCAGGTGGCAAGCCGATTATTTTCTACTCGATCCTCGCGCTTATTGATGTAGGGGATGAAGTCATCTATCCCAACCCGGGATTCCCCATCTACGAGTCGATGATCAACTTCGTCGGCGGCAAGCCCGTCCCCATCCCGCTGCGCGAAGAGCTCCAATTCCGTCTCGACGTCGACCAGCTCAAACGCCTCATCACCGACCGCACGCGGCTCATCATTATTAATTCGCCGCAGAACCCGACCGGCGGCGTGCTCGAAAAGTCCGACATCGACGGCATCGCCTCGGCCATCGGCGACCGCGACATCATGGTCCTCTCCGACGAAATTTATAGCCGGCTGCTCTTCGAAGGGCAGCATCACTCCATCCTCTCTCTGCCCGACTGGCAGGAGCGCACGATCCTTCTCGACGGCTTCTCCAAAACTTACGCCATGACTGGATGGCGCATGGGCTACGGCGTCATGCGCGCCGACCTCGCGCAACAAGTCTCGCGCCTGATGACCAACTCGAACTCGTGTACCGCCAGCTTCACCCAGGTCGCCGGCATCGAGGCCATCAAGGGAGATCAGTCCTCCGTCGATCGCATGTGCGCCGAATTCAAGCGCCGTCGCGATTTCTTCTACGACCGCATCAATCGCATCAAGGGCTTTTCCTGCCTCAAGCCCAAGGGCGCGTTCTACATGTTCCCCAACATCCAGCAAACAGGTTGGCCCTCGAAGAAACTCGCCGACGCGCTCCTGGAGCAGGCTGGCGTCGCCGCTCTCTCCGGCACCGCCTTCGGGTCCCACGGCGAAGGCTATCTTCGCTTCTCGATCGCTAATTCCATGGACAACATAGCCAAGGCCCTCGATCGCGTGGAAGACTGGGCGAACAAAAACCTGTAGAGACCTTGTTGGACTTCTAAGTGTGGGGCGGGCTTCCAAGCCCGTCCATTACTGTGTGATCAAGAGCCTCGCAGCGATTAAACTTGCTGGCTGATGCCCTCAGACCAATCGCCGTTCTCCGTCGTCACTGGCTCTTTCAGTTTCTCCGGACGCTTCCTCACCGAGCGTCTCCTCGCCGCCGGAGAGCGAGTCCGCACGCTCACCGGGCATCCGCGTCCCGACTCGCCTCTCTACAGCCGCATCGAGATCGCTCCCTTCCACTTCGACAACCCATCCGCGCTCACCAACTCGCTTCGCGGCGCGCAGGTTCTCTACAACACTTATTGGGTTCGTTTCTCCCATGGCGACAACACGCATGCCCTCGCCGTCGACAACACCAAGAAGCTGATCGCTGCGGCGAAAGAAGCCGGAGTTCGTCGCATCGTTCATGTCAGCATCGCCAACCCGTCGCTCACGTCGCCGCTTCCTTATTACAAAGGCAAGGCCGAACTCGAAGAAGCAATCAAGTCTTCCGGACTCTCTTACGCCATCCTCCGCCCGACCGTTCTCTTCGGACCGCACGACGTCCTCATCAACAACATCGCCTACCTGCTTCGCCGCGCCCCATTCTTCGCCATTCCCGGCGACGGCCGCTATCGCGTGCAGCCCATCTTCGTCGAAGATTTTGCCGACCTGCTTTTCCAGCACGGGCACGCGATCGATAACACCATCTGCGACGCCGTCGGTCCCGAAGCTTATTCCTATAACGACCTCGTGCGCGAAATTGCGGCCGCCATCGGTGCCCGCGCTCGTATCGTTCATCTATCGCCGGGATTAGTCCTCGCTGCCGCGAAAATGCTCGGAACGATCCTCGGCGACGTCCTGCTCACGAAAGAAGAAATCGACGGCCTGATGGCCGACCTGCTCGTCTCACACCAGCCCGCGACAGGGAAGACGAAACTCAGCGAATGGCTTCGCGGACCCGGTAAAAATTCGGGTCGAACCTACTCGTCGGAATTGAAAAGGCATTTCTAGCAACAGACTATTCCGATATATTTCTCGACGTGAGCGTCAGCCGGAATGTCCTATAACCCACTTCTTTTTCCTACCCTGATTCTGGGTGCGATCGCCTTCGCAGTCAGTGCGATTATGGGTCGTCGTGTCCGGCGCCGCCTGCTGTTCGTGGTTTTCGCGACCGCTCTCTCAATCCCCGGGTTGCTCTTTGTCCTTTACTACACGCACCTCTTTGACAAAGCGGTCTGGTTCTACAATTTTCGCTCCGCCCATTTGACCGAACTCACTGCCGCAGGACTCGGATTTCTTCCGGGACTGATCTATGCATGGTCGGAACCAGAGACATTCCTGGAAAAGGCAGTATTGCCGCTCCTTCTTTTCTTCATGCTCTTTGTGCCGTTCTGCAAGCCGATCCTCGATTCTCTGGATGTGAACAAGCTTCACGACAGTTGCGACGGCGAAGTCTGCCTCCAGAGCACCTTCTCGACCTGTGGCCCGGCCAGTGCAGCAACACTGATGAGGCATTTCGGTGGCAACGGATCCGAGCGCGAATTTGCCGAAGCAGCGTTCACCTCTCGTGGGGGAACGGAGATTTGGTATCTCGCGCGGGCCCTTCGAGCCAGGAATATTGACGCCACCTTCCTCGTCCAGTCTCCGGGCGATCGAACCCTACCTAGCCCCTCGATTGCAGGGGTGGTGCTCGATGGAGGCTCCGGTCACTTTATCGTTATTCTCGACAATTCTCCTGCTCAGATAACGATTGCCGATCCGCTAAAGGGAAAGCTGGTGATTCCCAAAAGTGAGTTGATGCGTCAGTACCATTTCACTGGACTGTTCCTCGTCGCCCAAACCCGTCCACTCAGAGTCTGACTGGTTCAAACTCCCTGACCACTCGCATCCTTTCTCCCTGCATCGTACTGAATATGTCGCAACACGAAGTAGTTGTTATCACCGGCGCCTCGGCCGGTGTCGGTCGCGCTGTCGCCCGTCAGTTCGCCCGGCATGGAGCCCGCATCGGCCTGCTTGCCCGCGGTCGCGCCGGGCTCGACGGCGCTCGTCGTGACGTCGAAAGTCTTGGCGGAAAGGCCATTGCCATTCCCACCGACGTGGCCGACGCCGCCCAGGTCTACGCGGCGCGCGAGCGAATCGAAGCTGAGTTCGGCCCCATCGACATCTGGGTGAATGTTGCCATGGCCTCCGTCTTTTCGCCTGTCAAAGAGATGACTCCGGACGACTACCAGCGCGTCACCAACGTCACTTATCTCGGATACGTTTATGGAACTCTGGCGGCCTTGAAGACCATGCTCCCGCGCAATCGTGGAACCATCATCCAGGTCGGATCGGCGCTCGCCTATCGCAGCATTCCCTTGCAGTCGGCCTATTGTGCCGCCAAGCACGCCATCGTCGGATTCACCGATTCGCTTCGCTGCGAATTGATCCACGACCGGCGTAACGTTCACGTTACATGTGTCCATCTTCCCGCAATGAACACGCCGCAGTTCGGTTGGGTGAAGAGTCGCCTCGCGCATAAGGCACAGCCGGTGCCGCCGATTTATCAGCCCGAAGTTGCGGCGCGCGCCATTGACTGGGCCGCGCATCATCGCCGGCGCGAAGTCTGGGTCGGCGGATCGACATCCGAAGCCATCGTCGGACAGAAGTTCATTCCTGGCCTGCTCGATCGCTATCTCGGCAGAACCGGATACAAGTCGCAGCAACTCGCTCAACCCGAAGATCCCGATCGTCCGAACAATCTCTATGAACCCGTCGACGATCACGAAGATCGCGGCGCTCACGGTACCTTCGGCGATCGTGCTTCCGCCACAAGCGAACAGGTCTGGCTCGACCTTCACCGTAGCTGGATCGCCGGAGCCGCTCTCGCCGCGGGCGCAATTCTTTTTGGCTGGCGAAAAATCACACGGCACAAGAATCGCGATCACACTCGCCGGGAATCAGAATGGCTCGCCGCCTGATTCTCCGCGAAGCGAGCGACCATCGCTTTGCGACCTTCGCTCCTTGCGACTCCGCGCGGAACGCTCTGGGGTTGCTTTTTCTATTCGTCTCTCCGTGTTTTCCGTTGATGTTCTGTGAAATCACGCCGCGGCCGCGTAGCTCTCGACGACCGTCTTCCGTAACTTCTGCTTTACATCGTCTTCCACGAACGCTGCATCGATCGCCATCAGGTTGGTCTTCAGGAATTCATCTTGCGTCCATCCGAACGTCTTCATCAATCCTTCGTACTCACCAGTCAATGTAATCGGCGTCAGCATCCGCGTGTCGGTGTTCACGTTCAGCGAAACACCGAGACGAAAAAGCTTGTGAATCGGATGCGCGCTCCAATCCTCAATCGAAGGAACGATCTGCACATTCGATGAAGGGCAAATTTCCAGGTGAATCCGTTCCGCAGCGAGATACTCAACCAGTCGCTGCTCCTCGATGCTGCGCACGCCGTGCCCGATGCGCGTCGGCTGCAACAACCGCAGCGTTTCCCAGACGCTTTCCGGACCGGCCGCTTCGCCCGCATGTGCCGTGCGCGCCAGTCCGTGTTCGCGCGCGTAACGATACGCTTCAATGTGTGGCTTGACCGGAAAGCCCGCTTCATCGCCCGCAAGATCGAGCGCCGTCACGCGACTGCCTTGGAACTGCTTCACCAGTTGGACCGTTTTCATGCCCTGCGTTTCGGTGAAGTGCCGCAGCGTGCACAGAATCAGTCGCGCTTCCACGCCGGTCTCGCGAATCATCTCCTCCGTCGCGCGATCGACAATTTCGATCACGCGTTCCGGCGCGAGCCCTTTCTCGACGTGCAGCAGCGGCGCGAAGCGCAGCTCGCCGTAAATCACGCCATCGTCTTTCAACTGCCGAAATAAATCTTCCGTCACGTGGCGCAGCGCGTGTTCGTCCTGCATCAGCTGAAAGCCTTTCGGCGCGCGCTTCAGGAAATCGGCCAGGTTGGTGCACTTGGCAGGAGCGGCGAATTCCTTCGTGTACTCTTCGCGCGTCACCGACGGTGACAAATGAGACACTGCCTCGTAGCTGAGCGAGCAGTCGAGATGCAGGTGCAGCTCGACCTTGGGAAGGGCCTTCCAATCCATCTCGGGATTTTACCGAATTGCCGGACTAAATCAGCCGTTAGAAACGTGCGGGACTTCGTCGGGTTCGTGCTCGACCACGACGTTGACCGAGGTAAACGCCGCTTCCCATTCGTCGGGCAAGGTCGTATCGAACCAGCAGAACTTCGCGCGGCCCTGAGCGTTGACCTCGAAACTCGGAATTCCGCGTTCCGTCACGCGCCGGACCGAATCGATCTGGTCGAGCGGAATAGCGAGCAGTTCCGTGCATTTCACGCCTAGCAGCGTGGGGCAGAAAGATAGCGTTTCTTCCGTGAGTTCAACTCTCAACGTGCTTTTGTGAAAGCGCGTTCCGATGCGGGCCGACCTGCCGGATTCCTTGAAAATGAGTTCCATGCGGTGGGTCATTATAGCGTTAATTCCAAGTACGTAAAGATTCAAGCTAAGGTTCGGCGTTTTGGCGAAGACGCCGTCGGCGGGACGAGCAGACAAGAACGTTCGCCGGTCGCGTCCGATTACAATGGACTTAGATGATTCAGCTATCCGCGGCAGGCAAGCGATTCGGGCCCAAGTTACTCTTCGAGGACCTCGATTGGATGATCACGTCGCACGATCGCGTCGGCCTGGTCGGCGCGAACGGCACGGGAAAATCCACGCTGCTGAAGGTGCTTGCCGGAACCGAGTCGCTCGACTACGGCTCAATGGCCGTGACAAAGGGAACTTCCGCAGGCTATTTGCCGCAAGACGGATTGGCGCTTTCAGGACGAAGCGTGTTCGCTGAATGCATGTCGGTATTCGACGATGTGCGCGCGATGGAAACCGAGATGGAAGCGCTGACGCATCGCATGGCGGAACTCGACCATGAGAGCGCGGAATACGCGCAGGTCGCCGACCGCTTTCACCATCTCGAAAATGAATTTCAAACGCGCGATGGCTATGCGATCGAATCGCACGTCGGCGCGGTTCTGCAAGGCCTTGGTTTCGGCAAAAACGATTGGCAGCGGCGAACGGAAGAGTTTTCCGGCGGCTGGCAAATGCGCATTGCGCTGGCAAAGTTGCTGCTGCAAAAGCCGAACCTGCTGCTGCTCGACGAGCCGACCAATCATCTCGATCTGGAATCGAGGAACTGGCTCGAAGGCTATCTTGCTCAATATCCGTTCGCGTATGTATTGATTTCTCACGATCGTTATTTCCTCGACGTGACGGTGAAGAAGATTGTCGAAATCTGGAACAAGGGCGTTCACTTCTATCCCGGAAATTACGAGCAGTTCGTGAAGCTCAAAACCGAGCGCCGCGAGCAACTCGAAGCGGCGTACAAGAACCAGCGCGAACGCATCGAACACCTCGAAACTTTCATCAATCGCTTTCGGGCGCAGGCGACGAAGGCGAAGCAGGTGCAGAGCCGCATCAAGGAACTGGAGAAGATCGAGCGCATAGAAATTCCGCACGAAGAAGAAGCGATTCACTTCAAGTTTCCGCAGCCGCAGCCAAGCGGACGAACTGTTGCCGAATTCAAAGAAGTTGCGAAAGCGTATGGCGAGAAGCAGGTCTTTCACGACGTGAACTTCGTCATCGAGCGCGGCGATCGCATCGCGCTGGTCGGCGTGAACGGTGCAGGCAAATCGACGCTGATCCGGCTGCTTTCCGCGGTCGATCGGCCAAGTTCAGGAACCGTGCAGCTCGGACACAACGTCGAGCCCGATTACTTCGCGCAGGATCAGTACAAGGAACTCGACGCTTCGCGGCGCGTGCTCGAAGACCTTGAGACGGTCGCGCCGCTGGCGACGACGACCGAGTTGCGCAACCTGCTCGGATGCTTCCTGTTTTCAGGCGACGATGTGTTCAAGCCGATCGGCGTGCTTTCGGGCGGTGAACGCAATCGTTACGCGCTGGCGAGAATGCTGCTGCATCCGTCGAACTTCCTGCTGCTCGATGAGCCGACAAATCACCTCGACTTGCGCGCCAAAGACGTGCTGCTGAACGCGCTGCAGGACTTTAACGGAACGGTTATCTTCGTTTCGCACGACCGCTATTTCATCGACAAGCTGGCGACGAAAGTGTTCGAGATCGTCGACGGAACCTTGCACGTGTTTCCGGGGAATTACGAAGAGTTCATGCTGCGGAAACAGGAGACCGAGAATCCACTTCTGCCGAAAGAGGGGAGAAACGGAACACCGAATCTGTCGAACGGCGATCATTTGAGCATCATCGCAACCAACGCGGACGAGGGCGTTCGCGCTACACCGCCGAAGCGCATCAATCCGATCAAGCTGAAGCAGCTGCAGGACCGCGCGCAGGAGCTGGAAGACGAAATCACGCGCCTCGAGCAGGGCATCGGCGAATGCGAAACCGCGCTGCTGACCTTCGTCAGCGCCGACGAAACCAGGCGCCAGATGGAACTGCGCGACTCACGCCAAAAAGAGCTCGAGCAGGCGATGAGCGAATGGGAAGAAATCTCCGGCGCGATTGAAGCAAAGGCTTAAGCGATTCATTCCTGCCAATAGGCAATTCAGCGCGAGCTTGCGAATCCGTGTCCAGAGGCGATAGGATGAGTCGGTTGAATCTATCGTAATGCGACACGATGTCTGCTCATTCTATGGCAGCGGATTTTTCGAGAGAACAAGTTGACGCATTCATCGTCGCGGAGATCGACAGCGTGCCGCACCTGGAAGCGCTGCTGATCCTCTGGAACTGCCGTCCCGAAGCGCGATCGGTCGACGAAATCGCAAAACTTCTCTACGTTCCCCGCGAGTTGGCAGCAAAAGTCCTCGCCGACCTGACGGGTCGCGGCTTGCTGGTAGCGGGCGAAGGTGTTTCGCATCGCTACCAGTCGCGCTCGCAGGAAACTGATAACCTGATGCGCAACGTGGAAGCGATGCATCGTCTCGAATTGATTCGCATCTCCGGGCTTATCCATTCGAAAGCCTCCGCTGCCGTGCGCGATTTTGCGCGCGCCTTCCGCTTCAAGAAAGACCGGGATTAATGGCCACTGCTACTTACATCATCGCGATCCTCGTCACCGGCGGTTGCTGGCTGCTGCTGTTGCGCGGATACTTGCGCGGCAAACAGAAGCTTTTGCTATGGAGCAGTTTCTGCTTCCTCGGCCTGGCGATTTCCAATCTCCTGGTGTTTGCGGACATGGTGCTGTTCCCGGATGTTGACCTTTACTCGTGGCGATTGGGGACCGCAGCTGTCGCCATGCTGTTCATGCTGTACGGCTTGATCTGGGAGGGCGAATAGATGATCGAGGGATTCCTCCTTGGCGTTGTCGCTACCAGTTCTCTCGTCGCCGGCGTATTTTTTCTGAAGTTCTGGAAACGCACGCACGACTCTCTCTTCCTGGCTTTTGCCATCGCCTTCATCGTGGAAGGACTGAATCGCGTCAGCATTCTGTTTCTTCCCAAGCCGAACGAAGGCACGCCCGCGGTTTACCTGGTCCGGCTCTGCGCATTTTTGGTGATCCTGGCGGCGATCCTGAAAAAGAATTACGGAAGCGCCAAGCACTGATTTTGCGTCCGCGGCACGTTCCCAGGCCAGCTATCGCGACGAACGCTTATCCGGTCGGTGACGGGCCGTGACTTGGGCGTTCGCTCATTCGTCTTTGTTCGCCGGTCACCGCGAGTCGTCGAGGCAATTTGCTAATCTAACGTACACAGGCTCGAACCAGATGAAGATTGGTGTTTTAGCGATCCAGGGCGATTTCGACGCGCATCGCCGCCGGCTCGAAGAGCTCGGCGCCGAAGTGGTGCTCGTGCGCAAGCCCGAACAACTCGGTGAAATCGACGGCCTCGTGATTCCCGGAGGCGAATCGACCACGTTCCTCAAGGTTTTGGGCGAAAAAGGTCTCGAGAAACTCAAAAACTTCGTGCTGGCGAAGCCGACGTTCGGCACCTGCGCCGGATGCATCATGCTGGCCAACGAGATCGAGAACCCGCCGCAAAAGGGCCTGGGCGCGATGGACATCACGGTGCGCCGCAACGCTTATGGGCGGCAGATCGACAGCTTCATCACGCCGTCAACCGCAGTAGCCGCCGTCGAAGCCGGAGCCGGACCCCTGGAGACGGTCTTCATCCGAGCGCCGAAAATCGCCAAGGTCGGACCCGGGGTTGAAGTTCTCGCCCGGCAGGGAGACGATCCCGTGCTGGTTCGGCAGGGAAAGACTCTCGCTGCTACTTTCCATCCTGAGCTGTCTGACGATTCGCGTGTTCATGCTTATTTCCTCAAGTTAATCAGCAACGGGAAAACCTAAATCGCCAACGGATCGCAGGGATTGATTCAGGTCTTCTTTCTTGATGTTCCGTTTCGCCGGTTCACTGTGACCACTTCATTCCGCTACCACTTGCGATCGCGGAAGTGGTGATCCATAACGGAGCTTTCGTTTCCCGGATCTTTCGGCTGCGGTGCAGCGGTGCGCTCCAATTCGTAGCGCAGATTCGGGTTGCGATTCTCGCGCTGAAGCCGGTTGCACTCGGCCTCGGCGGGATAGCGACCGCGAATCGGATCGCGCCCATCGACGGACCTGCGTCGCCCGCTGGTAATGTCTTTCACCACTAACCGATAGTAAGTAATCGCGTCCTGCATGGTTTTTCTCCCCGCATGCGGGAAACCCGATTCTGACAGCGAGGTTGCGAGGCGGGCAGGTGACGAGAGTCACGCTGGAACTCGCAAGTAATTTCGCTCACTGAGGGTCTTCGAGGTTGAAACGCCAATACGATTTCGGACTCAAAGACTGGACGAGCTGACGAACTATGGATGTTTCCGGTCTTTGGCACGAGGGGCCCCCCCCGGGGTGGTTCTTTAGAATCAACAGCTTAGGCCGGGAGATGTCGCAACTTTTGTTGAAAACAAAAGAGTTGTTAACTAGTACAGCAGAATCAGCGAGTTACAGATAAAAGTTAAAGTGAGCTACTTGCCGGCAAATCAGTATGCCGGTTCTTCAG
>Ga0335083_10000184_pt1 | contig 107091 bp, 92 predicted proteins | sample Lox_Sample_42_FD_206716 | JGI IMG/M metagenome (GOLD analysis project Ga0335083, IMG submission 206716) | Soil microbial communities from Loxahatchee National Wildlife Refuge, Florida, United States - Lox_Sample_4.2 | ecosystem: Environmental > Terrestrial > Soil > Wetlands | place: USA...
AGGAGAACAGGTAGCTGAGCAAGAGCAGGATAGGGTCCTGAGGAGTCAGGCTGGTTTTTCCGGTTGGCAGGCGAGCCCGGAGCCCGAACGAAGTCGCCTTGGTCATACTCGCAAGAGGGGCTGAGGAGAGGCGAGTGAGGGTCTAAAGCGAACCGCTGGTCGAGGAGAACAAACCTGACCCACCTTAGGACCCTGAATATTTTTCTGCGGTCACCTTACTCTTCTTCCCTTCCAACTTCTGTGGTCGTCAGCGGTTCCTGTGGTGAATCAGAACAATTGGTAATCGGTAATTGGTAATTTGAAAACCAGTCTCCCAAGGACCGGTCCCACCTGAGTCACTCCGCAAAGCAGGATTGAATATTGTCTACCGGAAAACTATCGCGCGGGCAGCTCCAATATCCAACAGACAATATTCAATGAAAATATCGGGCAATACTCGACATCACGCCGAGTGTTGTCGAAGTACTTCCAGCACCTCTTCTGTAGCCACCAGTGGGCCTTCGGGCTTCGGAACTTGCGCTCCCGCGTTCAGTAACTCTAGCGTTACGCCAACATAGTCCCCAGTGTCGCGGTGCCAGCTGTTAAGTGAGCCGTGCAAAGCCCAGGCAAGCGGGCTGCCTCCGTGTTCCGATTCGTGCACGTCAACGGTAGCGTTATGACTGAGCAGCGCCTGGACCGCGGCGAAATTGCCGTGCCAGGCGGCGTAGTGCAGCGCCGTCTGGTTGTTGTCCAGGGTGGCGTTCGGCGGCCAGCCGTATCCGAGCAGCAGTTCGACAGCACGCGTGTTGTTGCGCAGCGCCACGCCGATGAGGCGACGGGCGGCATTGGCGCTGAGCTTGGAAAATAATTCCGGATGCTGGCTGAGAATTCGTTGTGCCATCGCCTCATCGCCGATCTCGGCGGCATGCACCAGGCGAAGCCAGTTGGGACTGCGCTGCATGAGCAAATCGAACACCGCCTTGTGCCCGAACTGGAAGGCGATCATGTGCGGCGACTTGGTGAATCCGAAGCCGAAGTAATAGATCACGCCGCCAGCGCGCGGATCGCGCTTGGGGAAGTGTTTCTCATTCAGGGTAATGCGCACGGTTTCCGGATCGTCGTTCAGGATCTGCTCCACGCGCGGGAGGTCGCCGAGAGCCGAAGCCGCGATGATGTCGGCATGCGCTCCACGTTCGATGAGAAACTTTGCGACGTCGTGACGATACGGCTTGATGCTGACCATGTACTGCACCGCAGTGGACTCGTGGTCGATGTCGCGGGCATCGATTTCGGCACCTTTTTCGAGGAGAAGAGCGGCAATTTCCACGGTGGAGGCAAAGTGGAGCGGCATTTGCCCGTCACCACCACGCGCGTGGACCAGTTGCGGATCTCGCTTGAGCAATTCGCGAACACGATCGATCGTGCCCAGCCGCGCTGCCGCGTGGATGTCGATGGTGGCGCCGCGCGAGATCAGGTAGGTCGCCAGCTCGCCGTCAGCAGAATCCAGAACTCCGAAACTGCCGGCCCACCAGCGGGTTCGCTCGTTCACGTTGGCGCCGGCATCGAGCAGGATGTCGACCATTTCGCGATTGTTGTGGTTGACGGCGGCGAAGAGCGCGGGGGCGTCGAATCCGTAGTTGGGCAGCGGCTCGTTGATGCGCTCGCGCAATGACGGATGCCGCGCCAGCACCTGCCGCAGCAGCGGAACGCTGTTAGCTTTAACGGCAGCGGTAAGGGCTTCGACCGCATCTTCGGAGCCGGCTTCGACGTGTGCCTTGAGCAGCGGCCAAGTATCGAATCCGTACTCGCGGGCGATGACGTGAAGCGCGTCAGCCAGCCTGGGCGGGTCGGCAGCAATACCGAAGGCCGTAAAACGGGCTATGGCAGCGGGGTTCGAGGCCTGCCGCTCATTCAGCAACGTGCGGGCCTGGTTCTTGAGGTGTTCGAGGTTGGGGCGTGCGGGAAGTTCGCGTAGAGACATGGATCACTCCTTCGTTAGCGCCCGCGGTCCGCTTCGTCAGGCTGAAGAGAGTGAGTGGTTGTCGAACTCAAAAGTTAAGGTGGGATAATCCCTTTCCGCGGACGGGGTGCACCCTTATGTGCGGAAGTTAGATTAACAGGAAAAGGGGAAGTGGGTCTAGGGATTGGAGATTTGATTATTTGCTTTTCAAGAAAGGTACCTCGCCGATTCGGAACCTTTCGCGTTAACGGGGAATTAACCGAGCAATTTCAGCATCGCTGCTTCATCGATTGCGTTGACGCCGAGTTCGCGCGCTTTGTCGAGTTTCGAGCCAGCGTCGGCTCCCGCGACGACGTAGTCGGTCTTCTTGCTCACCGAGCCTGTTACCTTACCGCCGGCGTCTTCGATCATCTTCTTCATCTCGTCGCGGCTATATGTTGGTAACGTTCCCGTTAGGACGAATGTCTTTCCGGCGAGCGCCGTGCCGCGCTCTTTCTTCTTGCCCTTGAATTGCAGTCCGGCTTCGCGGAGACGGTTCACCAGTTCCACGTTGCTGGGTTCGGCGAAGAAGTCGCGAATCGACTCGGCGATGCGCGGGCCGACCTCTTCGACTTCTTCGAGCTTCGCGATACTTGCGTCACTATCTTCGAGCGTTGCGGCTTCGATGAGGGCGGTCATGCTGCCGAAGTGTTCGGAGAGGAACTGCGCCGTGCGCTCGCCAACGAAGCGGATGCCGAGTCCGTAGATCACGCGCTCCAGCGGCAGCTTTTTCGAGGCTTCAATTTCGTCGAGCACGTTCTGCGCCGACTTCTTCCCCATGCGCTCGAGCGTCAGCAGCTTGTCGAGCGTAAGTTCGTAGATGTCGGCAACCGTCCGCACCAGCCTCTTGTCGGCCAGTTGGTTCACCAATGCTTCGCCCATGCCCTCGATGTTCATCACGCCGCGCGAGGCAAAGTGAAGGATGCTTTCGCGAAGCTTCGCCGGACAGTTGGCGTTGACGCAACGGTGATCGGCCTCGCCCTCGATGCGGACGACGTGGCTGCCGCACTCGGGGCAGGTTTCGGGCATGTGAAACTTGCGATGTCCGCGCGGATGGTCGTTGTCCTCGATGACCTTCACGACTTTGGGGATCACGTCGCCGCCGCGCTCGACCATGACCCAATCGCCGATCTTGATGCCAAGATTGTCAATGAAATCCATGTTGTGCAGCGTGGCGCGCGAGACCGTGGTTCCACCGATGAATACCGGTTTCAATGCGGCGACCGGCGTGAGCTTTCCGGTGCGGCCCACCTGTACAAGGATATCTTCGATCTGCGTTACGCCGGCGCGGGCGGCGTACTTGTAGGCGATCGCCCAACGCGGTGCCTTGCCGGTAAATCCCAGTTCGCGCTGCTGCGCGATGGAGTTTACCTTGATCACGATGCCGTCAATCTCATACGGCAGGGCGTCGCGCTTCTCTTCCCATTTACGGATGTACTCCCAAACCGAGTCGATGCCTTTCAGGGTCTTCCAGTTGGGATTGACTTTGAAGCCAGCGGCGGTGAGGGTTTCGAGATTGGCCGAATGCTTGTCGTGAAAAGGTCGCCCCTTTTCAAAAAGGAAGTACGAGAAAAATTCCAGACGACGGGAGGCGGTGATGTCGGGATCGAGCACGCGAACGGCCCCGGCAGCGGCATTACGAGGATTGGCGAACTTCGACAGGTTTTGTTTTTCGCGATCCTCGTTCATGCGCGCGAACGAGGCGACCGGCATCAGGACTTCGCCGCGGACCTCGAAATCGCCCGGCAGTTTCGCTTTAGGATCTGCTACAAGGGGGACGGAACGGATGGTGCGCACGTTAGGGGTTACGTCCTCACCCACCGAACCGTCGCCGCGCGTGACGGCACGCTGATACTTGCTGCCGGCGTAATGTAACGCCATCGATAGTCCGTCGAGCTTCAATTCGCAGACGTACTCCACCTGCTTCTGGCCCGTCAATTCCTCGACACGGCGCTCCCAATCGCGCAGCTCCTGCTCGTTGTAAGCGTTGTCGAGCGAGAGCATGGGCACCGAGTGCGCGACCTTTACGAAACCTTCGCGTGGCTTGCCGCCCACACGCTGAGTTGGTGAGTCGGGGGTGATCAGGTCCGGATGTTCGGCTTCGAGCGCTTTCAAATCCCGCATCAGCAGGTCGAAATCGGCGTCACTCAATTCCGGGTTATCGAGCACGTAGTAGAGGTATTCATGATGGCGGATCTTTTCACGCAGGGCCTCGATCCGCCTCTCCACCGCGTCCGTTTTGGTCTTGGCTGGCATGGGCATCGATTATCATTCGTCCGCCGGAAGGACTCAAGATCGCTACACCGGAAGGGTGCGAGTTTGCGATATTATGCGCGGCGCATCCCTTCCCCGGAGGATTTATGCAGCGGCTTTTGTTATTCGCACTCCTGATCACCCTGGTTACAACGTCTTTTTCGCAGACGAAGCGCACGCGCAAACATTCGGCGCCCGCGGTTCCGGCAGTTCCGTCGGCAAAGCAGTCAGACGAGATGAAGAAGATGGTGGACGCCTTCGCCGGCATGTGGAAAACGACGGCAACGGTCGAAAAGGGCCCATTCTTCCCCGAGGCAGGCACAGCGACGGGACGATCCGATTTTCGCAGCGGGCCGGCGGGCAATTCGCTCGTCGAGCATGCGCACTCGCACGGAATTATGGGGACGTTCGCGGGATACGGGTTGTGGTGGTGGGACGCGAAAGCCAGCGCCTATCGCGGTATGTGGTGTGACTCGCTCAGTCCTGATGGCTGCGACACCATGGGCACGGGAACGTGGAGTGGCAACACCCTGACTTTTACTTCCGAGATGGACATGGGCCAGGGAAAGATGCAGATCAAGGAAACGTACGCGGACATTGCCGCCGATTCGTTTACCTTCACGATGGAATCGGGGATGGACGGCGCTCCGATGACGAAGATGATGACGATCCAATACCAGCGCCAGCAGCCGAAGACCACAGTGATCGCTCCGCCCACCGAACCAACACCGCCTGCGGACACAACAACGCCAAGGCCAAATTAGGGGACGGGCGGACAATCTGGGCGGACGATGGAGTTAGTTGGGGTGCTCAGGCGGCCTGTCCTTGTTCCTTTTGCTTTTCGGCATATTCACGCATCAGCTTGTTTGATTCTTTGTCGAGCAATTTCAGGGTTTTCTCAAGCTTGTGACGCGTCTCTTGCGAGAGCAAGTCGGACTTCAGCAACGCCTCGACGGCGAGGTAGGCGTTGGTAAGATCGAGCAGGGACCGATCGAGCGTTTTTGCCACAGTGCTTCAACCACCCAATTCAGCATAGGATTATCTACGGGGTTAAAGAGTTGTAAAATAATGTGACTTTAGCGGAAAAAAAGCCCAGACTATTCGCCAGGGCCGGATCAAACTCTAGCGGATAACTCTTACTTCACTACCTGCGCCAGGGCTTTGCTAAGGTCGTCGGGATGGAAGCCAAACGGTCCCGGCTTGCTCTTGTAGGCTATGTTTCCGTGCCGGTCAATCAGGTAGAGCCGGTCAGGCCAAGCCGTGTAATTGGCCTCAGTGGAATTTCCGAACTCGTCGAGCACAGCCGGAATCTTGATTCCCAACTTGCGTACGCAGGTGTTCGCCACAGATGTCCGCTCGTCTTCATTCTTCGGGCTGACGAAGATGACACTGTCCTTGATGTTGTTCTGCATCTGCCAGACATCGCTGGGATGAGCCTCGGTGATGTAGACGACGAGAAAGGCGACGCGGCCTTTGTACTGATCGTAGAGCTTGTTGAGGGCGGGAACCTCCCGCCGGAAAGGCGGTCAAGTGTAGCTGCCGAAGACGAGCACCACGGGCTGCGTTTGGTTGAGTGCGGACAACTGCACCTGCCCGCTGTGATCGAGCTTCATCAGCGAGAAATCGGGCGCATGATCGCCGACGTGGAGTGCGCCGCCGCGGGCGCGCATCCACATGGTCTCGAAGGGAAAGGCGAGAAAGGCCACTGGTCCCGGCAGCCTGGTCATGAAGTGACCGAACTGCTCGGGAGGCTTGCACATCTGCTTGTAAATCACGACGCACCCGGCCACCCAGAGTACCGCCAGAATCGATATGCCTATCAAAAGGCGGCGCAGCCATTGCGCCCGTTTCGCGGGATCCATCTTGAAGTTCATCGTCCGTCCTACTTCGTCAGTCCGTTCATCTCCAGGTAGCCCTGCGGCGAAATGCCGAAAGCATCAGCCACCCGATTGAAGAACGCGAACATAGCCGTTATATAGACCGCTTCGGCAATCTGCGGCTCGGACCATCCCGCGTCGCGCAACTGCTGCACGTCTTCGGGAGTGGTGCGGTAAGCCGCTTCCGTAACTTTCTTCACGTAGTCGAGCAACAAGCGTTCCGCGGGAGTCAACCCCGCGTCATCGAGATCGCCCTCGGCGATCGCCGCCACCATTTTGTCTTCCGCTCCCTGAACCCGCAGGAAGTATGCATGCGAGTCCAGTCAATACGGGCAGCGATTCAAATAGGAAACGTAGCTGGCGATCGCTTCCTTGGTTTTGCGATTGAGGTGGCCTTCCGAGAAGTGTACCGTATCGCTGAAAGCCATGACCTGGCGCAGGAAATCGGGCCGATGGCTAAAGCACTTCAGAATGCCTGGCATCTGCTGCCGACCCGATTTGGCACGCCACTCGTCGTAGACTTCAGCGACCTCGCCGGTCGCATCGGCGTCCTCGATGAGACCCACCTTACGCTCGACTTTCTGTTTCACGAGTGCTGGGTTTTCGTTGGCCATCTTCACCTCTGGAAATCAATGTCCACGATTCGCCGTTTGCTGTCCACCCTAATAGCTGAACTTCAAGGCAAACTGAATCTGGCGCGGAGCCTGAGCCGCCAGGATGTGGTTGAACGTCGGAGAGCTGATGTCGCTATCCGGCAGCCGGAAGTTGGCGTGGTTCAGGAAGTTGAACAACTCAGCGCGGAACTGCAACTGCTTGGTTTCGGTCAGCCGAATGTTCTTGGTGGTCGCGAAGTCCCAGTCGGCGTAACCAGGACCGATCACGATGTTGCGGCCGGCGGTACCGAATTGTCCGACGTTCGCCACGGGATCAAGTCTCTGAAACGCCGAGGCATTGAACCAGTTGTCGACCTGATGCGGCCCTGAGTTTGGATCGCCGACGAGGTTTGGGCGCTGCGCCGAGAATCCCGAAATCTCGGGTGCGCTCCCTTCCGCCGCCACATCGGTGGAATCGAACACCGTGAACGGCGTGCCGCTCATGACGGTAGCAATGCCGTTCAGTTGCCATCCGCCAAACACGCGCTCGTACCAGCTGTTGCCATGTAACCAGAACGGCAAAGCCCACTCGTAGCTGAGGACGAACCGGCTCCGCGCGTCGAAAATCGAGAGGCCGCGCTCGGCACCGAGATCGAACGGATTCTGAGCGAGATCGTTCTCACCCGCCACGGGCTTGGCCGCCGAACCGGTCATGTTGAAGGACGAGGCATCGTCGATCGACTTCGACCAGGTGTAAGACGCGAGGAACGACATGCCGTGGCTGAGCCGTTTCTTCAGGCTCACTTCCATTGCGTTGTAGGAAGAGTTGGCAATACTCGAGATCAGGCCGGTTGAGGAGAACTGACAGCTGCTCGGCGGATCGTTAAGTGTGCATCCCGAATAGAGGCGCCGCTGGTCGGCGTTGCTGGAATTCGAAATCGGATTACCGCTGCCATCCACTCCGGGCACGAATACCGCAGGATTACCTTCGATAAACCGTGGCAGGTGCGTCCCCTTGGTTCCGATGTAGCCGATCTCGAAGAGGAAATTGTTTCCGAACGAGCGCTGCAGGTTCAGGTCCCAATCTTGCGTATAGGGGAGCGTGAGGTTATGCGCCAGCGTGAGGTTGGTCAGTGGTGTGGAGAACGCCCCTGGCACCGGAGGGTTGCCGTTGAACGGATCGGCAAAGTTGGGCAGGCTGACTTGCGGCGTTGCCAAGTACGGCGGGGCGCTGATCGGAGATTGCAGCGGTCCGCCCTGTCCGGTGTAATACGGTTCGTAGAAGATTCCGTATGACGAAGTGACCAGCCACTTGCCATCACCCTTCGGATCCCACGCTATGCCTATGCGAGGCGCGAATCCGGTTTTGTCGGTTTGGATCAGTCCAGCGGGCACGCCCGGATCGCCGGGATACAGAAGACCTTCGGGAGCGTTCGGCATCACCTGCGATTGGCGTCCGGGGACAAACAACGTCTGTCGATTGTGAACTTCGGTGTATGGGAAAGGCAATTCGTAGCGCAGGCCAAGGTTCAGCGTAAAGCGCGACGTAAGCTTGTAGGTGTCCTGCACGTAGGCGTTCATATTGTTTCCGCGAATACCGCGCGAGAAATCGCCACGACCCTGGAGGAAGACAACCGGCTGTCCGGAGAGGAAGCTGGCGAATGCGTCGGTTACCGGGAATGGAGCGAAAACGAAGAAACCGTTGGTCGCGATTCCTTGCAACACATTGATTTCTTGCCGTTGATATCCGCCGCCGAACTTCAACTCGTGCTTACCCTTCACCCAACTGAGCGATCCGGAGTAGTCGAACACGTTTTCGTAGGAGTTGCGAGGGCCGGTGATCGGATCTCCTACGTCGGAGTACCCGCTGATCTGGATGAACGGCGGTCCAGTGGCGACATCGAGACTCGGTGAATACTGGAAGCCCAGGCTACCGGGTGTCTGGTGATCGATGTGCTCGCCGAAGAGGAACTTGTTGCGCAGAAACGAGAATCGAGCAACCCCGATCAGGGTGGGCGAGAACGTGTGTGTCTCGGTGGTCACGAAGTTCTGGGCGCGATCATCTTCGCCGACAGGAAATCCAGGGACACTCGCGCCCGCCGGAGAGAGCGGATCGAGACGGTTCCCGCTGTTATACATGTAGCGGAAGTTGAGGGTGTCTTTTGGCGTGAGGTAATGGTCAACTTTCACACCGAACTGGTCGGTGTCGTCCTGCAATTCCTGGGTGGTCGAAAACAGGTTAGTGCCGGCATTGGGCAGCGGGAAAAAGCCGAGCAATCCTTGCGAAATGGGATTGATAGTCGGCAATTGGTTGTTCGGCACTGGCGCATTGGCAAATACGTTGAATAGCTGGTGATTCGGATTGTTGCAGAAGCCACCGGTGAAGCCTTCCGGGCAGAGTTCCGAAAAATCGCCACTGCGTTGTTTCAGTGAGGGAACGGTTGTTAGCTCGGTCTCGCCTTGGCGGTTGCGGAATCCCTCGTAGTATCCAAAGAAGAACGTCTTGTCTTTGCGGATGGGTCCGCCGATGGTTGCTCCGAATTGATTCTGCTTAAGCGGCTCGGTTTGCGTGGCGAAGTAGTTGCGGGCGTCGAAAGCGTCATTGCGCAGGAACTCCCAGGCAGCCCCGTGATAGTTGTTCGAACCTGAGCGGGTGACAATGTTGGTGGTCGATCCCAGGGCATTGCCGAATTCTGCGTTCGCGCCGTGGGTGATGATCCGGAATTCGGTGATCGCGTCTACGGGCGGCTTCAACACAAATCCACCGTCGACGCCGTTCACGTTGTTGGCACCGTCGATGAGGAAATTATTTGACTCCGGCCGCTGTCCATTTACGGCGTAGGCTTGGCCGTCACGCAGCGAGCCTCCCGCTTCCGAGAGGCCCGGGGTCAGCGGCACAACTCCTGGCTGCAGTAGTCCGAGCTGCGAGAAATTGCGGCCGTTCAGGGGCAAGTCTTCGAGTTCCTGCTGCAACACGGCTTTGCCCATGCTGGTGACAGTGGGCTGGATCAGGTCGGCATCGGCGCGGACTTCGACCTGCTCTTTTTCGGATCCCACCGACAGGCGAAGTGAAATCGATGCTGTTTCATTGACGTTGAGCGTGATGCCGTCTTGAACGTACTTCTCGAACCCTTTGGCTCCGACCTCGAGCCGATAATGGCCCACGGGCAGTTCCAGCAACAGGAAGTTTCCGCTGCGATCTGTCGTCGCCGTTCGCGACAGACCTGTTTCGAGTTGGACTGCCGAAACTGTGGCGCCCTGCACCAGTGCTCCGGTCTGATCAGAAACCGTCCCGCGAACATTCCCCGTGATCTGCTGAGCAGATAAAGACAGGCAGGCGACCACCACCAGCACCACGACACTGCGAACCACGTTCATGATTTTCTCCCGGCAGACTTGGCTATCGACGCGCGCTTTGCGGACGAGCGGATTCTTGCTCACAACCGGAAAGCAACCCCACGAAGCAGAGTGTCGCGATTATTCAGAAGGAGAGAAGATGGATCAATAATAGGAAAGCAGTATGGCGGCGCGATTTGGCCTGTGACTTGATTATTTTTACGTCGTCTAAGCAACAGCCTACGCGCCACCGAAATCGCCAACGCTCCGATTCGGCTCCAACCCGCTGCTCCGAAATTGCGTCCTAGTCAACGGGATGGACTATCGTTTTGCCATCGCGGCCGGCGCAAACTTCTTTGTCATCGTCGGACTGATCGTCTACGGCTATGGGTTGTTCGTGGAGTATCACGAGCGCGGCAAGTGGGCCAAGAACATTACCGGGCTGCTGGCCGGCCTCGGCATGCTAATCCTCGCGCTCGCCTTGCTGCTGACGCCTGGAAATGCATCGATTATCGCGCGCATGGCACAGACCAAAGCTTCGACGGCGCTTGTGTGGATCAGCAGCGGACTGCTTTTGGCAGCCATCGCGGCTTTTGGAATCATCACTTACGCGCGGCCCATCCGTCTCTGGCATGAAAGAAAGATCGAGCGGGATTTGAACCGTGGCCTTCCAAAGATTCCGTAAAGGCACACCAGAAGATCGCGGAAAAGTTTTGCCGTGGAAGGGGCCGCCGCGTCCGGCAGATCTCGTGCCTTTCCGCCGTCGCGGTCTCTCCTCGTTGCGCCGCGTTCTGCTGAGCATCGCAACTGGATCGGCCGATGTCGACCCTACTCTTGTTTTGACAGCTACGGTGGCAGGAGTTGCCTACACTTACTCGCTGCTGTGGGTTGTGGTTCTATGTGTTCCGTTCCTGATCACCGTCTTCGCGGTTTCAAATCGCCTCGGACTTGAGACTCACAAAGGCCTGGTTCATCTGATCCGGGAGAACTACGGGCGAGGCCTGGCCTTGTTTTGCGCCGTCGTAGTGTTGACGATCAATCTCGCGATGATCGTCGCCGATTTGATGGCGGTCTCAGATGGGCTTTCCATCCTGCTCGGACATCAGCGGATGTTCTTTGTCGCGCTGGTTGCGTTTTCGGTGTGGTACATCCTCATCTTGCATGACTATCGGTTCTTCACCCGCATTTTTCTCTGGTTAACGCTGCCATTGTTCACGTACGTCGCCGCCGGAATTCTCGCCGCACCGTCGGCCGGATGGGTACTGCTCAGCACAGCACTGCCACGCATCCCCGACAATCCCGGGTACGCCAGCGCCAGCATTGCGCTATTCGGGTCGCTGCTCACGCCTTACGTTTTGGTGTGGAGAACAAGTTCGCGGCGCGAATATACGCAAGGCACCGCATTATTGCCGGGCACACACTCGTATGCCGGAAGAATCATCACCTGTGTACTCGCCTATTCGATTATCGTTGCCACTGGATCCGTGCTGCACCTCCCCTTCGCCAGCAACATGACAACTGTGCGCGCGGCGGAATCCCTGCGTCACGTTGTTGGCAACATCGGTCCTTACATGTTTGCCATTGGGCTGATCGGCGCCGGCATGGTCGCACTTCCGGTGCTGGTGGCGTCGATGTCGTACAGCCTCTCAGAAGCGCTGGGTTGGCGCAGCGGACTTACAGAGCATCCATGGGAGGCTAAGAGCTTCTACGTTCTGATTTCGATGACCATGCTCGCAGCGGGAGTACTGAATTTTCTTCCGATCAATCCGGTTCGCGCGGCTTACCTTTCGCAGATTCTGGCTGGCATATTAGCGATTCCCATTCTGCTGTTCATCCTATTTCTTTCGAACGATCGCCGGGTAATGCACACCACCAATACCCGTCTGCAGAATTTCTGGTTCGGGGCAGCCATCGGCGCATTAACCGGCTGCAGCATGCTGTTGATGGTCTGGAAACTCGCGAGCCTCTGACCGTCTGTTGCGTCGGACTGCGACACGACGATCAACGAAGTTTGCGATGGAACAGGTCTAGAACCAAACCGTAGCACTGTCGCGCGAGTTCAGGATCGTAGCGGGCTCCCTCGTCGCGCATGAACGCGTGTTGTGCGTTGAATTCATGCCAGGTGTATTGCGCAGCAACTTCTTCTAACCGAGCTTTGATCAGGTTGCGGCCTTCGAGCGGAATGTGAGGATCTTGCCTGCCCCAGATGTGCAGTAGCTCTCCCTTGATGTTAGCGGCGCGGGCCAGCGAATCGTCTCCGCCTTTGCCGAGACTGCCTTTGTGAATATCGGTGGCATAGAAGCACGCCGTGGCCAAGACGTCGTCATTCATCGCGGTGCGGAATGCAAGATGTCCGCCAATGCAAATGCCCATAACACCGAGTCGACCGTTGCAAGTGTCGAACGATTTAAGGCAATCCAGAGCAGCACGCGCGTCGGCATCGTACGCAGAGATTTCCTTCTCGACTTTGTGCGCGTTGCCGCGATCTGCCCCCGGCGTGTCGTATGGAAGTACTGTGCCCACACGCTCCAACTCGTGATAAATCTCCGGCACGGCGACCATGTAGCCGTGCCCTGCGATCATGGCTGCCATTCGTCGAATCGGGCCGGTGACCTGGAATATTTCCGAGTAGAGCACTACTCCAGGGTACGTTCCTGCGGCTGCGGGCCGAAACAAGTAAGTTCGCATCGGCCCGCTCGGCGTTTCGACATCCAGCCAGTCGTTATCCTTGATGACCATTTATTCTCCGGGGGCAATTGCCGTGTGATACGGACCCTGGAAAAGCTGCGCCGATCCGTCCGCTGCCACAACCACCTGCAACGAATGCGGGGCCTTCATGTCGGTCTGACGCTCGGTGGGAATCGTCGCCAATTCCTTGCCACCGATGTCGTACACGTGGATGGTCACTTTCGCCTGGTCACCATTGCCGACCTTTGTCTCGCCGAATCCGTAGCTGCCGGAGGGCAGCGTCTTGGTTCCGATTTTGAGTGCGCCTACCGTGAGAATCACGCCCATGTACTTCTGCTGATAGCCGGCGCTATATCCCGTGGTATCGATGAGTGAGACGACCGCGCGCTTGCCGTTCACGTCGAGCAGCACCGCATTGCGCTTTTGGGTGGGAACGTTCTCGTTATCCAGGAAAACCGTCGCAGGAAGGTACTTGGTCAGTTCGGTCTCCGGTTGAACCTTGATCCCAGAACCCTGTGCCCACGCAAGTGACGAAACCATGATTGCTGCGACTACAACGATCGCCATTGTCCGATGTTTCATCTTGCACCTCAGTGTGAGTTTCAGAGCATCGTGTAACCATAATGATTGGGTGGCGGGAGAATACACGTCCCAGATGCCTCCCCGCAAGGATTTGCGAGGACGCTCGCCCGCGACGATCGAAGCCTTCATCGGTGCCGAGCTCGCGTAAAATGAAGCGCAATGACCACTTCCGCGCCACCTCTTGCCGAGAGCCGCTCCGCGCGGGAAACCTTCACCCTTCGGCAACGAATCGTGCTGTCCTTGATCTCCTGGGCGGCCTACTTGTTGATTCGTCTGATCGGACCGACGTTACGCTTCAGTGAGAGTATCGAGGAAGGCGGAATCGAGAGTTCCTTTCCGCATCCGGCCATCTTCGTCTTTTGGCATAACGCAGTCATTCCGGCGTGTTATCACTATCGCAAGAAGAACATCGCGGTGATGACAAGCAGCAGTTTCGACGGCGAGTATATTGCACGCATCATCGAGAAGTTCGGCTTTCGTGCGGTGCGGGGATCGAGCACGCGAGGCGGCGTCCGCGCGCTGCTTGGCATGCATACCGAGGTCGAATCGGGAAACAGCGTAGCCTTTACGATTGATGGACCGCGCGGTCCGGTATATGTCGCGAAGCCTGGGCCTGTCCTGCTGGCGCGAAACGTGCAACTGCCGATTATCCCGTTCTATATCGGGGTGGAACGTGCATGGAAGCTGAAGTCATGGGACGGTCTTCGGATTCCGAAACCGTTTTCTCGTGCCCACGTCAGAATTGGGAGGCCGATTATGGTACCGTCGGAAACCGATTCTGAATCAGCGCAGGCATTACATGCAGAAATGCAGGCTGGGCTCGAGAGGGTGCGCGAAGATGCCGAAGGGTGGTTCAGGTCCCGACCTTAATCTTCGATTGACACCCCCGTTTCGTGCCCTTTAGAGTCAAGTCTCGGGCCCACTCGGTTGGGCTTTGTTCTTTGCAATTCTATGGTTCGCGCGCTCGGGAAGCGGGTGAGAACCCCGCGCTGCCGCGCAACTGTATGCGACCGGACCGAAAGTCCGATTCGCGCGTCCACTGTGCAAACGGGAAGGACGCGCGGGAGTTGAAGTCGCAAGCCAGGAGACCGGCGCGAACCGCATCAACCACCCCTTTCGCGTGCAAAGGAGGAACCCATGCGCTCGCCACTTTTTCTGCTGCTTCTGCTCTCCCTTACGGCTTTTGCCGATAACTTAAAAGTCAGGGTTACCAGTCCCGATCACCAGGCTGTACCTAACGCCCTAGTTACAGTTTACCGATCCGGAAGTGAGGCCCCGGTTGCGACCGCCAGTACCAGCGGAAGCGGCGACGCCGAATTCCAAGTTCCATCCGGGGCCTTTTCTTTAGAAGTTCTCGCACCGTCGTTCGCTAAGTCCGTCGTTACGCTTTCTGTTTCCGGCGAAACTGAGAGAACTGTTCAACTTCACGTTGCCGGTCCGGACCAGACCGTGCAGGTGACGGCGGCCGGGTCCCCCATCGAATCCGTGAACTCCGGCGCCGACGTCTCCACCGTTGACATCTCGGTTCTTCGGAACCAACAGCCGGTCGCGCTTGGCGATACGCTGCGCCTGCTTCCCGGTGCGATCCTCTCCGATTCCGGGCAACGCGGCGGCTTGACCGCACTCTTCGTCCGCGGAGGCGAATCGCGATACAACAAGGTCATCATTGATGGCGTCCCGGTGGACGAGATCGGCGGCCAGTACGATTTCGGCGTCACCTCGCTTGCCGGAACCGACCGCATCGAGTTCATGCGCGGCGCGCAAAGCACGCTCTACGGATCGGACGCGATGAGCAGCGTCGTCCAGATGTTCAGTGCCGAGGGTACGACGCGAACGCCAGAACTGCGCTTCGGCGCCGACGGCGGCACGTTCTCTACAGCGCACGGCTACGCGACGCTTTCCGGAGCCCGCGGACGATTCGACTACAACTTCTTCGGCGACCAGTTCAATACGCTCGGCCAAGGACTCAATGACGATTACACCGTCGCGACTCAGGGAAGCAACGTTGGCGTTACGCTGAACCCTAAGGTCCTGCTGCGCTTTCGGGTTCGGCACGGCAATTCACGCGCCGGCGTGCCCGGCCAGTGGGTGTTTGGAGGCGTGCCGGAGCTCCCGCCTGATCTCACCGAGTATGCGCGCGACAACAACTTTCTCTCTTCGCTCGATCTCACTATTGCGCCCTCGGCGCACTGGCGTCACCGCTTTAGCGGCTACGAATACAACCATCATCGTTACAACGCCGATCTGGTGGGAGGCTCGTGCGATGCTCCGTTCTACTTGAACTGCCCGTTCACCTCTGACGATCGTCAGAACCGTGCCGGCTTCGGCTACCAGGGCGAATGGACACCTCTCGCCTGGACTCGCACTACCTTTGGCTACGATTTCGAGGATGAAAACGGCATCGTGAACGAGGACTTCAGTGGCGCCGGGGCACAGATCCACGGCCTGCGCCGCAACCATGCAGGATACGTCGAGCAGATTGTCAGTTGGAAGCGACTGACGCTAACCGCCGGAGTTCGCGCGCTGCACAACGAGAGCTTTGGGAATAAAGCCGTTCCGCGAGTCGCGCTGTCGCTGCTCGCTCTTCGCGGAAATTCGGTGTTCACGGGCACGCATCTTCGATTCAGTTACGCTGAAGGGTTCAAGGAACCCAGCTTCGAGGAAAGTTTTGGCGTCGGCGCGTTTGGCATCCTGCCCAACCCCGCGTTGCAACCTGAAGAGAACCGTTCGTTCGAGGCCGGGTTTGACCAGTCTTTCCTCGGACGCTATTCGTTCACCGCGACGTACTTCAACAGCCAATTTCACAACATAGTGGAGTTCAACTCGCTGACGCCACTCACCAGCCAGTACGTGAACGTGAATCGCGCCATCGCTCACGGAGCCGAAGCTGCCTTCGGCGCGCGTCTGCGCGACACGCTACGATTGGACGCTTCCTATACTTATGACTCAACGCAAATCCTAGCGGCTCCTCTGGCATTCGATCCGACGGCTCTGCCCGGACAGCCGTTGCTCCGCCGTCCCAAGCACTCCGGATCGCTGTTGCTGAACTATTCCGGCCATCGGTGGGGCGGGATTCTTGGCGGCAGCTTCGTCGGCCGCCGCGCTGATTCCGACTTCCTTTTCGGCGCCGTGCCGCCGGTGGATCACGATCCCGGATTCGCACTGGTCAATCTTGGTGGCTGGGTTTCCGTTAACTCTCACGTTACGGCGTACGCGAATATCGACAATGCTCTCGATCATCGGTACGAAGAGGTTGCGGGATATCCAGCGCTGAAAGCAAACTTTCGGGCAGGAGTGAGGTTCCGGTTCGGGGGAGAGTGAAAAGAGCGGGTAGTGGTTGGTGGTTTGCGCCGGCGGCGAACCGGCTCGGCGGATTTTGCTCGGGTCGAAATCAGTCGATTACCGGTGTTCGTCCTTCTTCCGTCGCGGCCTTACCTTGATCCAGATCGGCGTGCCTTCAAACCCGAATGCCCGCCGTATCTGGTTTTCGAGGAAGCGCTCGTAAGCGAAGTGAAGCTTGACGTCACGGTCGGTGAAGAGCACGAATGTGGGCGGAGCGACGTTCGTCTGCGTCATGTACATGATCCTTACGCGCTTCGAGATGGGGACGGAGGCACGCTCGAAGTCGATGTGCTCAAGGAAGCGGTTCATTTCTGACGTCGTGACGCGCTTGCGGCGTTCGGCCGCGACCCGCTCGATGGTTTCGAAAATCTTGTCGATCTTCTGGCCGCGCAGGGCCGAAGTAAAAATGACCGGCGCGTAGTTCAGGAACTTGAGGTTTTCGCGCACCGTCCGCTCATACTCGCCCTGGTCTGCGCTCTTCATGGCGCCTCGCATGCGGGAACGCGATTTGCGCTCGAGCCGTTCGGCCTCGGGCGTACCTGCACCTTCGCGCATCTTGTGCGCCTGGGCGACGACGAGATCCCATTTGTTGATGACGACGATGACGGACCGTCCACTTTCGTGCGCATAGCCGGCGATGTTGGCGTCAAGCGCGGTGACGCCTTCAGAGGCGTCGATGACGAGGATGGAGACGTCGGCGGCCTCCATGTGCTTCCGCGCCATGACGACCGAGAGCTTTTCGGCCATGAGATCGGTCTTGCCCTTGCGGCGGATGCCGGCGGTATCGATGAAGCGAAACTTTTGTCCGTCGCGTTCGACGACTTCATCAACCGCATCACGAGTGGTTCCGGGGATGGGCGAGACAATGGATCGGGAAGTCCCGGTGAGCTGGTTGAGGAGCGTGGACTTGCCAACGTTGGGGCGTCCGATAATGGCGATCTTCGTCTCAAGTGGCACAGCCATTCCTGGCTGTGCGGGAGCTTCCTCGTCGTCGGAGACTTCGATCATCTGATCGCCATCGAGCGGTTCGCTGGTTTCACTCTTCGGCATCACCTTCAACACTTCTTCCAGAAGTTCGGCGACCCCGTTGCCATGCTCGGCGGAGATGGGGACGAGATTCCTGATGCCTAATCGTCGGAAGTTCTCTGCCGCGGCTTCGAGCTCAACGTTATCGACTTTGTTGACCGCCAGGAAGAGGGGCTTGCCCATTTTGAGCAGGAGACGCGTTAGCTCCATGTCAGGCGCGGCGAGTTCGGTGCGTGAATCAACCACCATGACGATGGCGTCGGCCTCTTCCAGCGCGACTTTTGCCTGCCGAAAAATCTCCGCTGGAATCAGCGCTTTGTCGTCGGGAATAATACCGCCGGTATCCACGACACGGATGTAGCGGCCGTTCCAGTCGGTGGTGCCATAGATGCGGTCGCGGGTGATGCCCGGCTCATCGCCGACAATGGCGCGGCGGCGTCCAACCAAGCGATTGAAGAGCGTGGACTTACCGACGTTGGGGCGCCCGACAATAGCGAGGGTAGGCAATCCGTGGATTGAGACGGTTTCAGGCATTTCTTGGTTCCTCGCAAAGATCGCGACAGAGCGAAGTTTGCAAAGAGACGGCACAAAAATAGGAGAACCCGCCGATACTCGGTTCTCCCACCAGCTATTATAAAGATTCCACCCAGTGTCTGCCCCGACCCAACACGCGGCCTTCACCCTGCATGGATTCTTCGGCCCAGGCGGACTGTTGTCGCGCGTGCATCCGGCATACGAATACCGGCGCGGGCAGCTGGAAATGGCGAAGGCTGTAGAAGCGGCGATCGAGGAGAAGCGGCACCTGATCGTCGAGGCAGGGACCGGAACCGGCAAGACGATGGCGTACCTGGTGCCGGCGCTACGTTCGGGCAAGCGCGTCGTCATCTCCACCGGTACGAAGAACCTGCAAGAACAGCTCTTCTACAAAGACGTTCCGTTCCTGAAACAGCACTTCGGCGAGATGAAGGTCTGCTACATGAAGGGACGGAGCAACTATCTCTGCCGCAAGAAGCTCTACGAGCTGGCGGATCAGCCGATTTTGAGCGGGCTCGAAGAGATCGACCAGTTCCGCGCGATTGTCGATTGGGACAAGACCACCGACACGGGCGATCGCGCGGAGTTGGCGGTGCTGCCCGAGTCGAGCGAGGTCTGGCACAAGCTCGACGCGCGTGCTGATGCCTGCCTGGGACAGAAGTGTCCGGAGTACGAGCGCTGTTTCATCACCGAGATGCGGCGGCGGGCGCTGGAGAGCGACATCATCATCGTCAATCATCATCTGTTCTTCGCCGATCTGGCGATCAAGATGGCCGCAGATGAGGCCCCGGATGTCGGCGTGCTGCCGGAAGCGGCGGCGGTCATTTTCGACGAGGCCCACGAGTTGGAAGAGGTAGCGTCGAGCTACTTCGGAGTCGGAGTGAGCACGGCGCGGATTGAAGAATTGGCGCGCGACGTGGAGAACGCCGTCGTAAAGGGGAAGTCGATGTCGGCGTCAATGACGCAGGCGTTGCGGTCGGTGCGCGAGCGGTCGGCGTTTTTCTTCAGCTTGTTGCCGGAGCAAGAAAATCGGTTCGCTTTCGATGGACGACAGGAATTTCTCGAGACGCACGGCGACGAGTACCTGGGACTGATGAACGCGTTAGGACGGCTGGCGACCGATATTGATGCGATGAAGCCGCAGCCGGAAGAGGCCGTGGCGCTGATTCGGCGGGTGAACGAAGTACGAGTGCAGTTGGCGTTCATCATGGAGACGGAGGACCGGAACACGGTGTTCTGGATCGAGCGGAGGGGTGGATTGCGTCAGAGCAGCAACAGCAAGAGCCGCGGCCGATCGAGCGAACGAAACGCTGCCATGGGACGCAATCACGTTTTCCTGCAGGCGACACCGATCGATGTTTCAGGGATTCTGCGACAGGTGCTGTTCGAGCGGCTGGACACGACCGTTTTGACTTCTGCCACGCTTGCGGTGGGCGGCGGATACGACTATCTACGGCGGCGGCTGGGTATGGACAACGCGCGCGAGTTGATCGTGCAGTCGCACTTTGATTACGAGTCGCAGGCGCTGCTCTACATTCCGCCGGATCTGCCGGAGCCGAACTCGCCGCAGTTCCAGGCGAAAGCGGCAGACCGAATCCGCCGGCTGCTGGAAATCTCTCAGGGCCGGGCGTTCGTGCTGTTTACCAGCTATGCGCAAATGCGCGAGGTACACGACCGGCTGCTGGGAGAGTTGGAGCATCCGTGCCTTCTGCAGGGGACGGCGCCGAAGACCGCGCTGCTGGAGGAATTTCGTTCAACGCCGAATGCGGTGCTGTTCGCCACGTCGTCGTTCTGGCAAGGGGTGGATGTGCAGGGCGAGCAATTAAGCTGCGTGATCATCGATCGCCTGCCCTTCGCGGTGCCGAGCGATCCGGTGGTGAAGGCGCGTGTCGAGGCCATCAATAACGATGGCGGTAATGCGTTCTACGACTACCAGGTACCGGCGGCGGTCATCACGCTGAAGCAGGGGTTCGGCAGGCTCATCCGGTCATTGAACGATCGCGGCGTACTGGCGCTGCTGGACAATCGCATCCTGAAAAAACCCTACGGTCGCGTGTTTCTGTCGAGTTTGCCGCCGTACAAACGAACGACAACGCTGACGGATGTCGAGAACTTTTTCTCGTAACCAACCGGGAACGTCCCCGCAATTCGCGATATTTCCAAGGTTCTGATTGGTGTAGGTTCTCACCATGCTCGCCAAGAATTCCGACCTGGTGATGAGCCGGTTGAAGGCTTCCGACGTCGTGCTCGACGTTGGTGGATGGGCGCACCCTTTCAATCGGGCCAACTACGTCATGGATGCCGAGCCGTACGAGACGCGCGGTTATTACAACCGTACGTTTGCCAGGAACAATCCTTTCCCGCCAATCGGCGGAACAGTGGAGCACTTCAACAAATCCACCTGGATCCAGCGTGATATCTGTAGCCGCGAGCCTTATCCGTTTGCCGACAAGCAGATCGATTTCGTCCTCTGTTCGCATACGCTTGAAGACGTCCGCGATCCGTTGTGGGTGTGTTCGGAAATGATTCGCATCGCCAGGGCCGGGTACATCGAGGTGCCGTCGCGTTTATGGGAAAGCTGCCGAGGCGCGGAGCCAGGAATCGCAGGGCTCTCGCATCACCGGTGGCTGGTTGAGATCGAAGACGGGCTCGTGCGATTCATTCCCAAGTACCACCGCATTCACAACTGGCGTTACTCGTTGCCGGCGTCGCTGCGCAGGAGGTTGTCGGAAGACGAGAGCGCAACGTGGCTTTTCTGGACGGACTCGTTTCGTTTCCTGGAAGTTACACTGCACGGCGAAGATCATCTGCTGGAATTGCAGAAGTACGTGGACCGGGTGCAACCTTATCCAGCCGCGCTGCTTGCGGCGAGCCAATACCTGAGGACGACTGTGAGTCTCGCGAACCGGGTTAAGCACAAGCTCGCCATGATGTTGTGAACAGACTACCGGGACTTCACCCCCAACCTCCTATACCTTTCTTCGGATCACAGGCTGGCTTTGTCAGGCGTGGCCATGCCGGAATATTCTCATGCTCCTGACCTGAAACGATCGGGGGGAGGTTCAGCTTGAGCAAGTCACGCGAGACGCCGCAACCGGTTTCTGTTCAGAAACTCATCGTGGCGGAGCGGTGGCCGGAAGCGCTAAAGGCGATGGAACAGCTGCCGCCACCCGATGCCGCCAACGAGTTTTGCAAGTTAACGTCTCGGCAACAGCGCAGCCTGTTCAAGCTGATGCCGGCGCCGCTGGCAGCGGCCATTCTCCCCTACCTCATCTATTACGACCAATACGTGTTTCTGCATCTGCGGCCGCACGATGAGATGCTCGAGATAGTAAACAGCTTAGAGCCCGACGATCGCATGCGGCTGTTCGATGAGTTGCCGGAAGAGTCCTGGCAAAAGCTGACGAACGAGCTGGAGGCCAGCGAACGAGCAATCACCGAGCGTTTTGGCGCGTACCCGGAGAATGTTGCCGGGCGCTACGCCACACCGGAATATATCGGGCTACGACCGAACCTGACCGCGGGCGAGGCGCTGGCGGAGATTCGCGCCAACGGCCGCGGCAAGGAAACCCTCAATCTGGTTTACATTGTTGCGCCGGATGGAACATTGCAGGATGAGTTGAAACTGTCGTCTCTGGTAATGGCCAATCCCCACCAGCCTGTCTCCGAGATCACCGACGATGTGCTGGTGACGGTGCTGGATACCGATACTCTCGACGATGCCCTGGCTGCCTTCGAAAAATACGATCGTGTGGCGCTCCCGGTAGTGGACGCGAACCGCAAGATGCTCGGTATTCTCACCTTCGATGACTTGATGGACATTTCGCGCGTGAATGCGACCCGCGAGATCCAGAAACTAGGTGGCATGGAGGCTCTCGACGCCCCGTACTTCAGCGTGCGTCTGGGCGGAATGCTGAAAAAACGCGGCGGGTGGCTGGCGCTGCTCTTTCTCGGCGAAATGCTGACGGCGACAGCGATGAGCCACTTCGAAGATGAGATCGCCAAGGCCGTGGTGCTGGCGCTTTTCGTGCCTCTGATCATCAGCAGCGGAGGGAACTCCGGTTCGCAAGCCACATCGCTACTGATTCGTTCGCTAGCGTTGCGCGAAGTAAGTGTGCGCGATTGGTGGAAGGTGTGCGCGCGTGAAATCTTCCTTGGCATCAGCCTCGGAGCATTTTTGGGAGCCATCGGCTTCGTCCGCATCGTCACATGGGAATGGCTGCACATCACCAGCTACGGACCTCATTACCTGTTGGTCGCGTTCACCGTGTGGCTTAGCCTGGTGGGGGTGGTCGGATTTGGAACCATCGCGGGCAGTATGTTGCCGTTTATCCTGCGCCGAATGGGAGCGGATCCCGCCACCAGCTCTGCGCCACTTGTGGCAACAATGGTTGACGTCACCGGCCTCGTGATCTACTTCACCATCGCCAAACTGATTTTGCGTGGCACCATGCTCTAAACACCAACATAGGCGCGGCCAGGATCGCCGGAACAGAGCCTCAGTCCCTCCCTCTGACGCTATGCCTTCACCGTCTTACCGGTTTTTGCCGCCTCGTAAATCGCCATGATCAGCTTTATATCGCGCAGGCCCTCTTCGCCCGGCGTCAGCGGAGTCTGGTCGTTCATCACGCATTCGGACATGTGGTCCATTTCAAGGGCAAAGTGATCGGTTTGTGGAAACGACCGCTCTTCTAACGTATTGCCACGGCGGACCCGCATGCGCAGGCCAGTATAGTATTGGCTCGGCTCGAGTTCGAACCAGCCTTTCGTGGCAACGGCACGCAGATGCGACTGACCGTCGTATCCATAGCTCGAAGTACAGTTGGCGAGCACGCCACTCGGGAAGCGCAGCTGGAAGTTCACGGTCTCTTCAACTTCGCGGAAGCGCGGATCGTTGGGCGTGGTGAACACCATGGCGTTGATTTCGTTGGGCTCTTCGCCGGAGACAAAGCGAGCCGCATTCAGGCTGTAAATCCCGATATCCATCATGGAACCACCACCTGCGAGAGCGCGATTGAGCCGCCATTGCGCCGGATCCCCGATGTTGAACCCGTGATCGGCGACGATGACCTTAAGATCGCCGAACTCCTTTTCGCGCGCCATGCGAATCATCTCGCGATTAAACGGCTCATACTGGCAGCGATAGGCGATCATCAACTTGCGATTTGCCTGCTTGGCGGCGGCGATCATCGCTTCGCAATCGGCGGGCGTGTTAGCCATCGGCTTTTCGCAGAGCACATGCTTCCCCGCCTTTACCCCGCGAATGGTGTATTCGGCGTGCATGCCGTTGGGCAGCACGATATAGATGATATCGACGGCCGGGTTATCGCGGAGCGTGTCGTAATTTTGATAGTTGTAGATGTTCTTCGGATCGACGTCATAGCGAGCTGCAAGCTTGGCAGCTTTGTCGGGATGCCCGCTCACGAGCGCCACCACTCGCGATTGTTCGCATTTTGAAAACGCCGGCAGGATCTGGTTGATCGCCAGGCTGCCGAGCCCAACGATAGCCCAGCCTAGCTTCTTGCCCGGCGGATCGGGCACCCGAAGCTGGTGGGCCTGGGCGGTGCGGTAAAAGGCGGCTGACATGCCAGTGGCGGCAACGCCCTTGCCGATCGTGTTCAAGAAGCTGCGGCGGGTCACATCTTTTTCCGACATCGGACACCTCGGGGGGGTGAAGAAATGGGTGGCGCGCATTTTAGCAGTCTCGGGAATCAAACGACCGTTATTCGTTAGTGGGAAGGCCACGGCCCCGCACCAAATCCGCTACAATAGAGGTTTAGCAATCCTTGCCGGAAGCCGCTGTGACGCGGATTTCCTGAAGAAAGTCAGAGCAGCAGATCAGAAATGTTTGAAGTCAGCGTAGAAGATACATTTGCCGCCGGTCACGCCCTGCGCGGTTACCGCGGGAAATGCGAGAATCCGCACGGGCATAACTACAAGGTGCAAATCACCCTGCACGGCGAGCGGCTCGATAACATTGGCCTCTTGTTCGATTTCAAGGACCTGAAGTCGGCCATGAACGAGATCATCGAGCGGCTCGACCACAAGTTCATCAACGACTTGGAGCCGTTCACCGAACTGAATCCGTCGGCGGAAAATATGGCGAAATATTTCTACGACGAGATCCGCGGGCTGTTGCGGGCGCGCACCGACGATCGTGTACATGTGAAGCTGGTGAAGGTTTGGGAGACGGACACCACGACAGCCACATATTTTGAGTGAGACAACTTAGTCGGAAACTCGGCTGCTGACTGACGTTCTCCGACACTGATTTTCCGCCCTGATTTTGCAACTAGATAATGTTGAGCTTCATCGAAATTTACCGTTCGATCCAGGGAGAGTCTTCCTTTACCGGAATGCCTTGCACGTTCGTGCGACTCGCAGGTTGCAATCTGAGGTGCAACTGGTGCGATAGCGAGTACACGTTTTCGGGTGGGAAGAGAATGTCGGAGAGCGACATTCTTGCCGAAGTGCAAAGGCTATCTCCCGCAGGGTTGGTCGAGATCACAGGCGGCGAGCCGATGCTGCAGGAGCGCGAACTGATTCCGCTGATGCGGCGGCTTCTTGAACTCGGCTACAGAGTGTTAATCGAGACTAGCGGCGAGCGCCCTCTGGCAAATGTGCCCCAGGCCGTCCACAAAATCGTGGACGTGAAGTGTCCTGATTCCGGCGAAGGCGCCACGTTCCGGATGGAAAACATGAAAGCTCTGACGCCGATCGACGAGATCAAGTTTGTGATTGCCAGCCGGAAGGATTACGATTTCGCGCGCGAATTCACCCGCGAGCATGGTCTTGATGAGAAAGTGAACGCGGTGACGTTTTCGCCTGCGTTTCGTAAGGATGCCACCGGTACTCGTGATGCGTCACACTGCCTGATCGACCCCCGCGAAGTCGCGGACTGGATTGTCGCGGACGGGCTGAATGTCAGGCTTGGCCTGCAGATTCACAAGTTCATCTGGGATCCGGCCACGAAAGGCGTGTAACGAATTGACTATTGGTTATTGAATATTGTCTATTGAAAGGTTCCGCGCGCCCGCTGCGCTAGCGTGGGTTTTAATAATCAATAGACAATAATCAATATCCCGAGCGGACCTATGCCAAGCACACCTAGTCCGAACAAGCGCGCCGTGGTCCTGCTCTCCGGGGGTATGGACTCGTGCGTGTGCGCGGCGCTCGCGACACGCGACTATGATGCCGCAGCAATGCATGTCCAGTACGGTCAGCGGACGGAAGCACGCGAGCGTAAGTCGTACGAGGCAATCTGCGATCGTTTGGGAATCAAGGACCGCCTTGTGTTTCGCGACCCGGTGTTTCGGGCGATCGGCGGTTCGGCGCTCACCGACGAGCAGCTCGCAGTTCCGGAGGCGGAACCTGAGTTCCACGGCTTGGCGCCGAGCGAGCGGGGATCGCAAATCCCGGTTACCTATGTTCCGTTTCGTAACGCACACTTCCTGTCGGCGGCGGTGAGTTGGGCCGAGGTGCTGGGAGCGCAAAAGATCTTTATCGGCGCGGTGGAACAGGACAGTTCGGGGTACCCGGATTGTCGTCCGGAGTTCTACCGGGCATTTAATGAGGCGATTCGGATTGGCACGCGAGCCGGGAACGAGGCGGGAGGCATCGAAATTGTCACACCGCTGATCGGGATGCGGAAGGCCCAGATTGTGACGCTCGGCCTTGAATTGGGCGCGCCCTTGGATTTAACGTGGTCATGCTATAGCCGTGAGGATCGCGCCTGCGGAGTTTGCGAAAGCTGCGTTTTGCGGATGCGAGCATTTGCGGCGGCAGGTGCGCAAGATCCCATTCCGTACGAAACAGCCGTTTCCGGGATCGCGACGCAGCAGTAGAATTTCGGCGCGTGATCGCGCGACATTTATTTCGTTATCAATCGGCAGCTAGCAGGGCCGGGAGGCTTCCATGAAGAAGTTGACAATGTTGTTCGTAACGGTGGCGTTTGTGGCGCTGCTGGCATCCAGCGCCTGGAGCCAGGTTGCTACCGTAAAGGGAAAAGTGATTGGGCCGGACGGAAAACCGATGCCCGGAGCGGTGGTTGATATGGTCGACAAAAACACCGGCCATAAGTACCAACTGAAGGCCGACAAGAGCGGGAACCTGTTCTCGCTGGGTGTAGCGTTCGGCACTTACGATGTCACGGTTTCCGTGAACGGTCAGCCCGTCTTTAGCGCGCCCGGATTCCCGGTGCGTGGCGGTGATGCGGAAAACGAGCTCGAGATCGATCTCGCCAAAGCTGCGAGAGAACAGCAGCAGACGCTGACGCCGGAACAGAAGAAGCAGCAGGAAGCCGCCACCAACGAGAAAGCCAAAGTCAAAAACCTGAATGAAATGCTGGCGCAGGCGAAGGCGGCAAGCGATGCCGGCAACTACGACCAGGCGAAACAGATCATGCTGCAGGCGACGCAACTTGATCCGAATCGCGAGGTGTTGTGGTTCAACCTCGGCGAGGCGCAGCGCAACGCGGCCCTGAAGTCCACAGATGCCACTGAGAAAAAAACTGGTCTTGAGGCTGCGGTGGATAGTTATAACAAGGCGCTGAAGCTGGTTCCCAATACCAAGCCTGAGGTGATGGGCGCCATCTACAACCAGATGGGCGAAGCCTATTCCCGGATGGGCAACACCGATCAAGCGATCAAGTCGTACGACGCCGCGGCGCAGTCCGATCTGCCGAACGCCGGCAAGTACTACTTCAACGAAGGCGCGATTCTGACCAATGCCGGCAAGTACGATGAGGCGATCACCGCCTTCGACAAGACCATCCAGGCCGATCCGACGAAGGCCGACGCCTACTATCAGAAGGGCGTGAACCTGCTCGGCAAAGCCACGACGAAGCCCGATGGAACGATGGTGGCTCCGGAAGGAACGGCGGAAGCATTCAACAAGTACCTCGAACTGGCTCCGACCGGACCCTATGCCGACAGCGCCAAGCAGATGCTGGCGATGATCGGAGCGAAGGTGGAGACCTCGTTCGGAAAGCAGAAGTCGACCAAGAAGTAACTCGTTTCGCAACAAGGCCCCCGGGTGCGTCCGGGGGCTTTTCATTTTCTGGCTGTCATCCTGGGGATTTTCACTTCGGCGACGCTGCAAAGGCAGCGATGGTGGTGAAGAGAAGAAGAAGGGCGAAAAGCGATTTCATGGCGGCGCTGAATCGTTGGACTCGCGCCGCCGTGGATCGTTAGCGGTTACCGGCTGGCGGTTACCGTTTCAGGTATGGTGACGGGGATGGTAAGCGTTCCAATGCTTTGCGAGTCGCGATCCTGGATACCGACACGCAGATTATAAACACCGGGCTTTAGGTTGAGCTCCTGGCTCGCAGGCAAGCCTCGCCGTAGGGTTGAATCTAGAGCCGCGGCCGGAATTGTCCCGTCGAGTGTGTCGGAAGCATGAGCAGCTTCCTTGCCGTCTTTGTCGTAGGCAACAACCATGCAATCGACCAGCACATGTTTGCCGCCGTTTGGTGCGTCGCTCAGAGTGATGTTGCTGGCATTCACGATGTAATCAATCTCAATCGTCCTGCGCGTCGCATCCGGGGGCTTGACGCTGGCGGTAAAAAATAGCATGGTCGACGGCGGCATGCCCGGCTGAAGCGATCCCTGCAACGCGGCGAGGCCGACCTTCGGTGTGGCATTGGTTGGATCCGAATAGTAGCCGCGACGATAACTGAGATGGGTGTCGGGCTTATTGAGCTTTACTTCGATGCGATGGAAGGTGGGCTTTTCGTCCTTGGTGTCAGGCGTGTAAGCAAGTGTGTAGTAGATGGAGCCGTCTTCGATGGCGTGAGCAATGGCGAGGTTGAAGTCGTTAGTGTTGAGGAAGGCGCGTCCGCCGGTCTGCTCGGCGACATCGCGCATCGTTGCCTGCTCGTTCATAGCCGTGAAGCCCTGACTGGCAGTGAGGTCCGTTTCTTTCATCGGACTGGTTGAGGGCGTACTACCGTCGTTGTACCCCACATAAGCTCTGGATTCCGCAGTTCCCGTAGAAATATCCATACCGCGGTTCTGCATGCCGCGAATATCCACTGGATAGACCGCGACACGTGATTCTGTGAGTAACGCATCCGTACGCGTCAGACGATCGGTGTAGTCCGTCCGGTATCGCCATTTGTCATCCATGTTCGGATTAGGCTCGATGCGGATTGGAAAATCGCCGGAGAGCCAGATCAGGTTTTTGCGACCCGGATACCCCGCCATGGCGCGAGAAAGGCTCGCAAACGCGTCGAGTGTGAAAATCGCCCGCTCGTCGGTTCGAAGCGCCTCAAATTTCCTCGTCGGATCCAGGGTTCGATTTGTCATATTGCTCTGAAAGTCAGCAACATTCTGGGCGCTTGACGCAGCCTGCGATGGCAAATTCTCCACCAGCGTTTGCGATGCATACGTTGCTCGTCCTATGTCGTGCTGAAGTTCGGCTTCTGTGGTCAAAAGCTGCGAACGTTCCGTTTTCAAACGCTGAACGGCGAGCAACATAGTATTGGGATCGCGGGTGAACGCCTGCACCATCACCAGCTTATTAGTGAGCACGAAGAGTGCAACCGGTTGGCCCGCGGGGAGAGCCTGAGCGATTTTCTGCAGTTGGTTGCGGGCCAGTTGCTGATCGTTGGTAGGCGTATTCAGCATGTCGAAGAGGATGATGTTCCAGCTCTGGTTGTTCGTCGCCGAGGGCTGGTTGGAATACGTACCTAAAATGTGCGGCTGTTGCGCAGTCTGGGGCTGCGTTCCTGTTGCCGCAATTTCCCCGGCGGTGGGAATAGTTTCCCGCGCGGTGTGCGCTTCGAAGACGTTGGCCTTCTGAGGACGTCCATCCTGAAGAATCGTGAAGTCGTCGCGGTCAAGTCCCTCGATAGGCTCACCACTCTTCTTCGTCACGACAACATCAACCTGTACCAGGCGTGTGGTGGTGCGGAAGACCGGAGTGCCGGCGTCGGCGAGCAAAGCTGGTGACGCTGCAGGCGAAGGTGTCGAAGTTGCCACCGGTTCCGGAATCGCGGGCGGCGGGGTCAGCGGCGTTTGCGCTCGTAAATCGTGGATCGCCTGCATCTCATTCAGGTTCGACTCGAGCAAAGCGTCGGCGACCTCCTGCGTCTGCCCCTTGGGCAGTTTGCCCATGTCAAGATCGAGGTGCAGCAAATAGGCGCTGAGAAACATGTAGGTCTGGTTGTAGACCTTCGGATCGAGGGTCGAGCGGTAGTCGCGGATCGGCTGGCTGCCAATGTAGCGGACGATAGTCCAGGCGGGGGAAGTAAAGGTAATGGCGGAAATGTGCTCGCCATGGAACGGCCTGGTGACGTCAGCACCGAACTCATCGGTCTTCTGCGGGATTGGATATCCCCAGCGACGGGCCGACTCGGCTATTGATCGCGTGATCGCATAGGCGTCGGGATTGAAGCGCGAAAACTGCGCCGAAACGCGACCGGAGCGTCCGGTTCGGATGTCCATGCCATTGCCAGTTCCAGGGACGGAATACACCGGGCCGAATCTGCCGAGGCGATCGAAGGCGACAACGGCGTCGATTTTCGTGCGTTGTTCAGGCGAAAGCTGGTTCAAGTATGCTTTCGCACCATCTTCCCCATTGTGACTGCCTGAAAAAGCGACGAAAACAAACTGGTGGCGAGTTAGCACCGAGCCGAGCGATTCGGCGAGAATCGGCAACATAGCCAGATCACCCCAGCGGATGGGAACCTCGTCACCCTTAGCTTTGTAGTCAAGCATCGCAGCAATTACGATCACGGAATCGCTGTTGCCTTGCGTGGCGCAGGAAATGTTCGCGGCTGAGCCAGACAGTTTCTGTTCGCGCACTCGGTCTCCGCAGCCAGCGTCGCTAAACAGTTTCTTGATTGCCGCTGTTCGCGCCTCCAATGTGGAGGGCTGAAGCGCCAGTTTCTGCCCCACGATGTCCGGACCAAGCCGCATAAACGTTGAGTGGCGTTGTTGAGCGAAACCCGACGTCACGAATAGGGCCAAGAACCAAAAAGTCAGAAGTCGACGCATGAAGGGCCTCATGACAAATAAATACGCGGTTGAGCTGGACGGCGCTTGGGGATACGCCTGGCACAGCCCTTATCCGGCGCGTATAAGAATAACTCTCAATTCATTCTGAGAAGCAGTGTAAGTATGTAACAAACCGTAAAATCAGAGTCCACTTTCCCGTTTTTCGCGGTACTGGCCCGCCTGAGACATCCTTCGACCTGTGATTCTGATCTGACTCTTGATCTATTCGCGAGGAGACCACCATGCCACGAATCGGGGCAACGCTACTACTGACGACTACACTGCTGGCCGGGTTCACACTGTGTGCGCAACAAACGGCCACCCCAGCCACTCCGCCGCCAAATCCTGCCCCGCAGACCCCCTCTGCCGCACCGCCGTCAGCGCCGACACCCAGCGAACCTACGCCACAGGATCAGGCGCATCAGGCGCTCGAAAAGATCGGCACCGATCTGAACCTTACGCCCGACCAGAAGCAGAAGCTCGAGCCGATCATCACCAACGAGATTCAGCAGGTGCGAGATCTTAAGGCAGACACCACGATGACGCCGGAACAAAAACAGGCAAAATTCCAGGAGACGCTGACCGCCGATCACGCGAAGATTGACGCTATCCTCACGCCGGAACAGAAACAGAAACTGGCGCAGTTGCGGCAGCAGCAGGCACAGGGTCAATCGCAGACCCCACCTCCATCAACGGCACCAACTCCGCAGGCCACCCCCACTCCCAAGCCGGATACCAGTGCACCGCCAAAACAGTAGGCGAATTACTGCTTCGTGCTGCCCGGTGGCGTGTAGCTAAGATATTTTTCCATCGGGATTTCGAAGTACATCAGCTCCTGTCCGCTGCCGTTGGTCACGCCCGAGATGTAGATACGGGCGCCGGCCAGCGGCTGCGATAGATCGCTGACGTCGAAGAACATAAACCCGGCCTGGCTCTCGTGCGGTGCAACGGCCTTGGCTGCGAATAACGCGGTGCTGAGTTCACCCCTCTGATTCTTATTGACCCCTACCTTTGGCCCGCCCCCGGGAAGCGGAATCGGCAGCGGATTGCGGCTGGCTTCGTCGCCACGTCGCTTGATATGCGAAAAGCGGCGGTAAAGATCGTCTTCACTGGCGGCGGGAATCTTGTCACGGTTGTGCGTTACCAGTTCCACCTTCAAGTCGTACATCGAAATCGGCGTATCGCCATCATTGGTGAATACCATGAAGATCGGCAGATAACCCTGCTCCAGGTACTTGATCTGGAAGATGGATGCCTTGTCGGGCATGTCGTAAGGATCAGCCGCGATCGTGACTTTTTCGTTTGTATGCTCGTCGTGAGCGGGATAGGTCTTCGCAGGATAGACCTGGGGCATCACAAATTCCTTGGCTTTAGCGAACGCCAGGACCGAAAAGAGCAGCAGAAGTACGAGAGACCGCAGACGGAACTGAGGCATGGAGCAATTATCCGCTGAGCTGCCGGAGAGGACAACCGGGGGATCGCCTCTCTTGGCGCTTCTTTGACGCAACATCTAAAAGCGAGGGTGCCTTAGTTTTGCGCGTCGTCGGCGAAGTCGTTCGGTTCCCAGCGATATTTCTTGCCGTCGAAAAATACCAGTGAACTCATGCCATCGGCTTCAACGGTTGCCACGGCGGCAATGGTCTTTTTCTTCCAGGTTACTGTGCCGGGCGCGATCTTCTCGAAAGGCACGTTAACGATCACCCACTTCGCCTTGGGCGTGGCGGCTTTCCAGTTGTGCATAATCACGATGCAATGGCCAGTTCCATCTCCGAAGGTAGAAAACGCCGTGGTGATCTTGGGATCGCCGACGCCAAAATAGGTATCGTAAGGATCGGAGACCTTGTAATTGAAGGCACCTGAATTGCCGAGCGGATGTTTGCTGACCGCGATCAGCGCCAGATCCTCGCTGCCGTCACCGTCGAAATCGCCGAGCAGCGGCTCGAAGCGCGGATCAACCTTGAACTCTTGCCCAAACTGCTTGGTCAGCAACGCCTGCATCGGACTCGGCGGCGCCGGCGCTTTCTCTTTCTGGGAAGCTGGTTGTTGCGCGACTAAGGAAAGCGGCAGGCACAGGACGGCAAGCAGGAGTACGATGCGAAACTGCATGCTGCTACTTTAATCTGATTGCAACGAGTTGCAAGTGGCACAGGTGGGTCGCAGAACACTAAGGTCGTGGACCGAGGATGGAGAACGGGATGAAAGTAGTTGTGACTGGAGCGAGCGGACTGATCGGATCGGCACTGGTATCGGCGCTTGTGTCCGCTGGGCATGAAGTCATTACGCTGGTGAGGCGCTCTCCTCGCAAGGCGAATGAACGGGAATGGAATCCGGCGGGCGAACCAAACCCCTCGCTCGTGGAGGGTGCGGACGCGGTCGTCCACTTAGCGGCAGAAACGATCAAGGGTTGGTGGACCCGCTCCAAGAAAGAACGAATCCTCGAAAGCCGCGTTCGCGGAACCGAGATGATCGCGAAGTCGATTGCGGCCGCGGATCAAAAGCCGCGGGTCTTCGTATCGGCGTCTGGAGTGGGCTATTACGGGCATCGCAAGGACGAGGTGCTCACCGAAGAAAGCGCGAACGGTTTCGGATTTCTTGCAACGCTGGCAAAGCAATGGGAAAAAGCGACACGCCCGGCGGAGCAGGCTGGCGTGCGCACGGTGCTGTTGCGCATCAGCGTGGTGTTAAGTAACCGGGGCGGCGCGTTGCAGGCAATGCTGCCGTCGTTTCGGATGGGTATGGGCGGCAAGGTTGCGAATGGCAAACAGTACTGGCCGTGGATCACGCTCGACGACATGGTGCACACCATACTGTTCGCGATTGAGAACAATTCTTTGAGCGGACCGGTCAACGTTTGCGCTCCACAACATACAACCAACAGGGTCTTTACGCGCGCGCTGGGGAAGACGCTGCATCGGCCGACACTCTTTCCGCTGCCCAGCGTAGTTGTAACCTTGGTGTTAGGAGAGATGGGGCAGGAGGCTTTGCTGACCAGCATCCGGGCAGAGCCGCAAAAGCTCAAGGCTGCCGGGTTCTCGTTCCGGCATCCTGAGATCGAAGAGGCCCTGCAATTCGTGCTGGGACAAAATTCATCCAACAGGCAGGACTCACGCAAGTAAGTACCGGCTTTCATGCTTTGTTCACGGTTTGCGCCGCATCCTACGAATTGCGATCTCGATCCCTTGATCCTGGATTTGCGGCCCGTTAGATTGGAAATCGTCCTCCACTGAATGCCTTTTGCCATGAGACGCATCGCCATTCTTTATAACCCGAGATCGGGACCCGGTCGTTCTCGTCGCAAAGCCGATGTGGAACGTGCCGCTGCGGTGTTTCGCGCACAAGGTCTGGAGGTGGAGACGCAGCCCACCGCGGGGCCTCGACGTGCCGACCGCCAGGCTAACGAGTTCATCCAGAAAGGCTTTGACACCATTATCGCCAGTGGCGGAGACGGCACTGTTCACGACGTGTTGCAGGGGATGGTGGGAAGCGACGCTGCACTCGGCGTGCTGCCGCTGGGCACCGCGAACTCGTTGGCAGCCGACTTGGGGTTGGTCAAAAATTCAGTCAAGGCTGCCGGCCAGTTGCTGTCGGCTGAGGTGAAGCGACTGGCGATCGGCCAGATCGAATACCAGCGAATGCCAGACCGTCGCGAGTGCCGGTACTTCACCGTTGCAGCCGGCGTAGGTGTGGACGCGGCTTTGTTCTACAAGCTGAACGCGCAGTTCAAGCAGCGATGGGGTATGACGGCGTACGTAGGCGAGTCGCTGCGGCAATGGATGGTCCAGAAGTTTTATCCGTTCCAGGTGGAATGGTTCGATCCGGAACAGGGACAAAAACGATCGGAGGTTGTAACGCAATTGTTAGCGGTTCGTATCGCCAACTTCGGCGGCGTGCTGAAAGAACTGGCGCCTGGCGCCGACCTGACACGTAACCACCTTCGCCTGGTATTGTTCAAAACGGCCAGTCGAGCACGCTACCTGCGGTTCGCCCTGGGACGGCTGGTTGGTCAAGACTGGCCCGATTCCCAGATTGAATTCGTCAATACCACCCAAGTCACCTGCCTGCCCTATCGCCGCAACGGCGAGCCACGCCTGCCGGTGATCTACTCTGAAGCCGACGGCGAGCTACTGGGGCGAATGCCCGTGCAGATCAGCATTTTGCCCAATGCTTTCAATCTCTTAATGCCCATCAAGCCTTGACTCCGCAGACAGGAACTTTTCGGCGGCGCGCTCCGTACCTAAGTTTGAGCCTTGCTCTGTCCGGAGGTGGCTATGCGCATCCTGCGGGTCTTTTCGATTTTCATCCTGGTAGCGGTCATAGCCGTCATCGGCTATGCCGGCTTCCAAAAAAATGGGCCCGACCAGTTCGAAGCCGCCTTTAATCAAGGGGGCAAGATCGCGCTCGACCTCTCGGCAGGTGGCTACGAAATCCGTGGCACCACAGACAACAAAATCAAGGTTGAGATCGACCCGGGAGAGACTCGTGAAGTTCACACCACAGTGAATGTAAGTGGAACGACGGCGAAGGTCACAGTGGAAGGGCCGTCGAACAATTTCCACGCGACCATTTACGTCCCGCAGCGTAGCGACTTGCAGATCGATCAGACCGTGGGCGAATTGATCGTGTCGAACGTGGAAGGTAACAAGAATGCCGCTCTTGGGATCGGCAGGATGCAACTCGAAGCGACTTCGGGGCCGCAGTTGCCAAGCTTTGATGGCACAGTTCTGCTTGGCGCGCTGAAAGCCAATGCGTGGCACATCGAAAAGGGCGGATTTTTCCGCGGATACGACACGCGTTCCTCCAGTCCCTATTCGATCAAGGCACACGTCGATATCGGCGATCTCGAAGTGATTGACGTCTCGCCCCGGCTGAGCGATTCACATTCGCAAAAGTCCGGTCATGCTGATAACAACGTGTCCGACGAGGACTCCGACGACGACTCCCAGTGAGATCGACGCATATCGAGACTCAAGCAGGTCGGTCATCACGCCCGAGATAAACACCAGCGCGAATGGCAATGCCATCAGGTAAAAGGGCATACCTCCCTGTGTGGGCATGCCGATTCCGATCAAAAGAAGCATCGCGAACACGATCAACGGTGCGGCCGTGCCAAAAAACCTTGCGCGTTTCCAGAACGCGAACGTAACCAGTGAGACTACTAACAAGAACGTTACGGTGGGCTGCTGGATGACAAAGAAGTTCACGATCCATGCCCATGTAATCGGCGCGCTGTAAGAATCCGGGCTCACATGAAACACGTGCGATGACCGGATCGCCTGCCCCATCGCAGAAAAGTGGAATCCGTAAGCTGCCCAAAGCAGAATCGCTCCTAACACGCACGAAGCGAGCAAAATGACAGTCGCCGCGCCCCGACGTTTCGGCACCAGGTACCACATAAAACCTAATGCCATCGGCACCAGGAGAATCACCGCCGGATAAGCAGCGCTACCCACGCCGAGAGCCCCGGCTAACAACAAAATTCGCTTCCAGTTCCAGAGCACGACTTCACGCGGAGCATACAGGCTGTGCGCGACACCGATCGCGGTGAAGATGCCTCCGAACGCCGCCCATCCGGCGATCACCTCTGGCTGCACCATAGCGGAGTGAATAATGAACCAGGGCGAGAAGGAATAGAGAATGAGTGCGATGTATCCGGCAACGTTGCCGTAGAGCCGTCGAGCAACATACCAGATCGACGCGCCGTATAACGCACCCGCGAGCATGAATGGCATTCGCGCCAGCCATCGCCAGTACGAATGCAGGTCTTGCTCTGGCGGATGGCTTGTGAGCAGCGGAGCCGCTGCAATCAGGCCGGTTACCGGCGAAGCTTGATCGTGAAATGATATTTCTTGCATGCGCCACTGGCGCTGCCCTTGCATCACGAAGGCCACTTCGCGGTCGGTCAGCGGCACCCGGGCGCTGAACCAGATACATTGGCCGAAGAAAAACAGCAGGATGATGGCGGCGGCCAATTGCGCGCTGCCGAAACGCTCTCGCGTGAAGAACCGTGACATGGGTCCTAAACTTTGTATCACGGCACGCGTTAGTCGTCCCGCGGAAGTGATTGTCCTGTCCTCTTCCGCTAGACTGACTTCATGGATGAAACTCCGGCTTCCAATGGGCAGGGTATCCAGCCGTTGCCCCCGATGTTCGTTGCAGAGACAAGGAAACAGCCTTCTACGCTGCGCAAGGTCTTTCTAGGTCCAAATGGCTTGCGTGCGGGCTGGCGGCTGCTGATTTATGTAGCCGTAATTTTCCTGATTACCAAAATCAGTCTCATTCTCCGCGGCTCGCCGAAGCCGAAGCAGATCACCGTTGATGAGCCCATCTCGATGATGAAGCGGGAATGGAGAGCTTTCGCTTATGTCGCTTTCGCCGGCTGGATCATGTCACGGATTGAACGACGTCCCTGGGGAAGCTATGGCATGCCATGGCGGAATGCCTTTCGATCTCGATTCTGGATTGGCGCTGTCTTTGGATTCGTGGCGCTCAGCTGCGTAATGGGTGCCTTGCACCTGGCGGGCTGTTACTACATCGACGGACTTGCGCTGCACGGCAGCGAAGTCTGGAAGTTTGCCGGGCTATGGCTCGTAGGATTTCTCGGCGTTGGCTTTTTTGAAGAATTCCTCTCGCGCGGCTACGGCCAATTCACACTCGCTTCCGGCATCGGATTCTGGTGGGCGGCGGTGGTCACATCCGGTCTGTTTCTCGCCGCACATGTTGGCAATCCCGGCGAAACAGCCCTCGGCCTCACGGACGTGTTCTTATTCGGCATGCTGGCCTGCCTGATCTGGTGGCGCACGGGAGATCTCTGGCTGGCCGTAGGATTCCACGCGTTCTGGGACTGGGGCCTCTCGTTCTTCTATTCCGTTCCGGATAGCGGCGTACCGGCGGTCGGGCATCTGTTCAACAGCCGCGTACAGGGACCGGCCTGGCTGAGCGGCGGCAGCGCAGGACCTGAAGGCAGCATCATCAACATTGCCTTCGACCTGCTCTACTTCGTGATCATCGCGTACATGTTCCCGAAGAAACAATTCGTTGGCATCAATGAGGATCGAAAGACTCCGCCGGTGGCGCCCGCGTCAAACCCCACGCTGATTGACTCCTCGGCGCTGAGCAGTTAAACCAGAGGCATGACACCCCACGGAAGATTGTTCAATCCCGCGGAGTCGCACCGGCTGGAGAGTCCCGAACGCCCGAAATACATGCCGGCCGGCGAGCTGGTTTCGCGACTGCGAATTTCAAGCGGCATGACGATCACCGACATCGGCGCAGGAACCGGCTACTTCGCAATACCGATGGCGAGAGCCGCAGCCCCGGGAAAGGTGTACGCGGTCGACCTGCAACCAGAAATGCTGGAGAAGCTGCGGGCCAAGCTGGAGTCAGGGGATTTACACGATCCTCCTAAAAACATTGACCTCGTGCAGGGAAGTGCAGTCGAAACCAAGCTCGCGGATCAGAGTTGCGACGTCGTGCTGATTGCCAATGTTTGGCACGAACTCGATGAGTATGACAGCACCTTGCATGAGGCAGCGCGCATTCTGAAAAACCATGGAAAACTGGCAATTCTCGATTGGCGTCCGGATGTGGACCACCCTCCCGGACCGCCCCTCGACCACCGTATCGCGATGGAAACGGTGCGCGAGTCCATCGAAAACGAAGGCTGGACCTGCGATTCGGCCGACTCCTTTGGAACGTACAGCTACCTGGTCATCGCCCATCCGAATTAAGAAATCTCAAAGCAATGGAAAAAGGGAGCCGATCGAATGGCTCCCTTCGTATATCTTGAACCAAGGCGAGACAGCTAGGCGGCCTTCTCTTCCTCGGCCGCGAGTGGGTTAATTCTCGACTCACCGATCTCTGTTAGCTTGGCATCGGCGGCTTTTTCTTCTTCCAGCGTTTGCTGCAACAGGCTTGCAGCGTCACGGAAGCCAAGTTGTTGGGCGAACGCTACCAGCGATCCATAGGTCGCCATCTCGTAGTGTTCCACCGCATTCCCGCCGACAATGAGTCCGGCATCACGAAGCGGCGATGCATCGATGTCGCTGATGATGTCCTCCGCTCCATCGATCATCTCGTCGATGATGTCGTCATCTTCGGTTTCAGCTTCGGCACCGATTGTCTGAAATACTTTTTCCAGGCGCGCAACATGCATCTTGGTTTCTTCAAGATGCTGCTGCAAGGCACTTTTCAGCTCTGGTGAGCTGGCGCCCTTGATCATTCCGGGAATACCTTTCTTCACCAGCTTCTGTTCACAGTCATACGCGCAACAGAGTTTGAATTCAAAGAGATCGCGCAGACTCTCAATTGTCATAGTCACTCCTTCAGAGTTGTTGGTTGGACTGGATGAAAAACAGCGTGAAGGGACACCCTCTCCAATGGTTCAGATGTCCGAGCATGACATATACGATGCCGCTGATGCGCTGAGGAAAAGTAAAAAAGACGGGTACTTGCACCGGAGATGTGGCGGAATCGACCGCGTAACAGCCGGGGAGTTACTGTTACGCGGCGTTTACACAGCGATTTGTGGTGCACACTTGGAGCTTAAGATGTGACCGGCTCTGACTTGACCGGACGGAAGAAACGCTTTCCGAACAGCCAGAGCATCCAGGAGAGTTTCACCGCCAGCGCCAGTGTCAATCCCCAGGCCAGCACGGCAGGGATGTACATCACAACGGATATCATCGTGGTCGCATAATCGGCGAGTGCCGCCAAGCCTTCATTCCAGGCCAGCTTCAGCGCGTAAAGCGGCCGCCACTCATTGCTGACCGCCACGGGCTCCGTGCGAAGCTCGACTGTGAGCGCGGTCATCTCTGCCTGATGCTGCATCATCTGCAAGCTGGCCGCCATCCGCTCAATGCGACCGCGAACATCGCTGAGTTGCTCGGCAACTTCCAGCGTGTCCTTAATGCGCCCCGAGCGCTTCATGATTTCCAGGTAGCTGGCTTCTTCCGCCCGATAGTTGCGCAACGTCGCTTCGTCTTCCGAGAACTGCATGGTCACGTCGTCGGCGGAGATCTGCTCCGAATCTACGGTCTTCGCCAGCTTTTTCAGTTCGTCGCGAACCCCATCGAATTGCCCAACAGGCACACGCACCGTGACCTGTCCCGCCTCACGTTGCTTCTGGCCGCTGACTTGCGACGAGACCACGTAACCGCCATGCAGCTGCGCAACCTGAATGACTTTTTCCACCGACTCAGCAGGATGAGCAACGACAAGGCTCAACGCTCCATTGCGAACAATCATTCGGCCGGAATTCGATGATGCGGATGTCTCCGCATGACGGACGACCTGGTTCTGTACGACACCGCCGGGAACACCGCCAATCACGCCGCCTACTACCCCCGAATTCAGCCTGGTCTCCAACTTCGCTTGTGGCGGCGGTGCTATGTCGGCGCTCATCGGCATGGCGCGACCCGGGGTGGTACTAAACTCGGCTACTTGCTTTTTCTGGTTGGCAAAGCGTTCTGTCGAAGAAATAAAGGTAAGACAGATGGCCGCCAGCGCAATCAGGCTGAACATCGCGAGGCGCCGCCAACGACGGTTCCCCCACTGCAGGCTTATCTCGCTCATCACGGCTCCCTTGGACTAATAGACAATCGCCAAAGGCCGTTTGTTCCCAATCGGCTCTGGCGCACTTGAATCGAGGAACGTCGAGGCAGACGGAACTTGCAACCTTCCTCTCGGAGACGGTAGACACTTCGAGGTACGAACGAGCGTCCTGGGGTAGGGCTCTAGCTGTCTTTGCGGTAAAGCAAATCGCGCATCGCACGTCGGCGCTCAGCGTTGGCTTCGCTCTGCACGCGGCGCTCGTCGGCGTCCATTCGCCCTTTGTCAGAAGGAGCAGCGGAATCGTCCTCGCTGCAATCAGGACAGCGATTCGCAAATCCCGGCTTGTCGGGTTTCAGCTCAAATTCTTCGCCGCAGACCACGCAGGTCTTGATTGGATACGACATAACTAACTCCAGGGTTCGGACCACTACGGCTCTAACCGAGGACGGCTCGTGTCAAATTGCTCCGTCCTGATGCTTTCTGTATTTTAATTTGCCCGATCTAAACTGCGGTGGAGGAGTGTTCCTTGCTGATAGCTAGCGGGAAGGCCCCGATGCGTTCTTTCAGAAACAACGCGGCCAGCGACGACACGAGACACGCCGCGGCCAGATAAATCGCCGGCGCCATCGTGCTGCCAGTCGATCGAATCAACGCGACCGCGACCATCGGAGACGTCCCTCCGGCGATTCCGATTCCCACATTCAATACGAGAGCATGCGCGCTAACGCGATAACCCGGCGGAAATTGTTCCGACAGCATCGCCGGCGCCGTGCCCATCACTACTGCCAGCAATCCGGCGAACAATAACTGCGCGACCCACAAACCTGCGACGCCTTCCTTCAGCACGAGCCCGAACAATTCCCATGCCACCACAGCTTCAGCCAGGAATGCGAGCGCCAACATCGTTTTGCGGCGAAACCAACGATCGGACATCCAGCCGGCGAGCGGAACAACGATGAGAGCCACCGCCTGCCCCACAGAGTTGACGTGGAGTGCCGTGCTCTGCGAAATATTGGCAAACTCGCGCCCAAACGTCGGGAGAAAGACCATCGTCACGTAATTCGATATGCCATAGCCACACGTGAAGAGCATCGTGACAATCATTGTTTTCGGAATTTCTTGGAATGCCCTAAATACCGGCCAGCGCGCGATCAGTTTCTCCAGCGGCTTCTTCGAAGAATGTTCCAGCGCTGAATCTTGGCGTTCTATTTCTTCCGAAGAAGCTGATCCGTGTATGTCCTTCGATTCCGCAATCGCCTCTTCCGGCGGGAGGTGCCGGCGCATCAGGTAGCCGACCAGCGCCAGTGCGCCGCCAAAAAGGAATGGCGCCCTCCAGAGTTGCGTGGACGCACCAGGACGAATTTCCACCAACGCTCCAGCGGCAGCGGCCAGCAGCATGCCGATGGTTGCCCCGAGGTTGGCGACGCTGCCCGAAATTCCCCGACGATTCTCGGGAGCAGTCTCGACCAGGTAGGTGACAGAACCGACGAATTCCCCACCCACCGAAAATCCCTGGAACAACCGGATCGCAAACAAGAGAACCGGCGCCAGAATCCCGATCGTTTCGTATATTGGGAGCAGGCCGATGGCAACGGTCGAAATTCCCATCAGAGCTACCGACAGCACCATCACGAACTGCCGCCCCTGCCGATCCCCCACCCGCCCCAGCACGATTGCACCGATCGGGCGCATGGCAAACCCGACCGCGAATCCGCCATAAACGCCGAGCAGCGCGGCGATTCTGTCATGCGAAGGAAAGTACAACGTCGCAAGCACAGGCGCCAACAACCCGTAGAGTCCGAAATCGTACCACTCGACGATGTTGCCGATTGCCCCCGCCAGTACGATTCGCGTCCGTGGTGTCATCGGTACTCAGATCAGATGCGGGAAATTGGGGATGCAAAAAAGATGCAGAATTCGTGCTTTTACTGATTAGGTAGCACCGCCCAGCAAATCGGGCGTTCGCAGGAAATACGAAGGAGTGCAACTCCAGGCATGACAGAAACTGTTCATGTGAACGTCGCCATACGGTGAGCGGCGTGAGTCTGACGGATCGAATACTTCCCAAAACGTGTCGGCGCCGTTGGCGACCATCGCTCCCCAATATTCCTCAATCAGCTTGCTTGCCGGCTCACGTTGACCACACGCGAGCAGAGCGCTGACGACATAGTGATAAAGATAAGGCGCACCCGGACGCACACTGTTTGGATCGCCCATGGCATTTCGCAACGCCGTCGCCGCGGTTTCGCCTGTGGCCACGCCGGCCAGTACCAGCCATGCCTGCGAAGCCCAAGAAACCTGCCGCGCCGGTCCGCTCACGAAAACCCCTCTGCCGGAATCGTAGAATGCGCTGCGGGCCGCCGTAGTCATCTTCGCGATCACTTCGGTGTACTTTGCAATCGCAGCGTTGTCGCCTAATTCTTTGGCAAGTTCGAGCGCGCGTCGATGGCAGTAGAGAAGAACACCATGCATAGAAGCCGTCCGATCGAATTTGTCCTGCCAGTCGATGAAAATCCAGACATTCTTCGGATCGACAAACAGCCCTTCCGGGTTCACATACTGCGAGAGAATCTCAAGCTGGAGTTGCGCCAGGGGCCACAACTCTCGACCGGTGTCGAGATCGCGCGAGGCTTGCACATAGTCGGCAAGCACGGCGACAAAGAGCGCCGAGTAATCGATACAGATTTCACCTGCTCCTGTGGGTTTGGGCTTTTCGTAAACGCAGGCATGCACGAGTCCGTCTTCGCGCGGGAACGCTGCCAGCAGATATAAGCAGCGCCTCACCGTGGCAAAGTTGCGGAACGATGCGTAATTGGTGAGCGCCTGCAGTCGCAAATCGCCGATCCACAAACGTTGGTCGCGCCGCGGCCCATCCTCGAACGTCGTTTGCATGCAGTCCCGCAGCGTCGCCAGGCTTACTTCATCGATCCGGCGCAGGTTCTCCGGCACAGACTGCGGCAGTGGAACGATCTTGCCGGAAGCCGAGGTAACCGCGTTTGCCGTGAAATCGCTGAAGCGCGCGACATACTGCGGCGAGGTCGCGATGACCTCGACCTTCACGTAGCGAAACGCGTAACGCCGCGGTAGCCGCACGTTCTGCGGCAGAAAGTCGATGGTCACGATTTCCTCGGGAAGCCAGGCCTCGCTCAGGTCTCCCTTGTACGGATGCAGTGGCTCCGCCACGTCGCCGGGGACTTCGCCAAATGTGAGGCGCAGGCGAGTGGGCGCATCGATGCTCCGTCCGACACCCTCGAGATGAAAAGACAGATACCCCGTGCGGTGACCACCAAAGTCGGCGATGAAACTGTCACCAGCGCGAAACGTCCGGGTCGACAGCGACTCTATCGCAGCATCGCGCTCCATTCTCCAGCGGAGAAACGTGGTCGGATCGCCCACCGCGCGGACCAGCGCCAACGCGGGCTGCGCGGTTTCGCTGAGCACTGGTTTGAGGGATTCCGCTTTCGCAAGAAATTCGGACGTGTTCACACCGGCAAACGGTTCTGATCCCCAGAAATGCCGGAGGCCCTGTGTTCGACCCAAAAAAGAGGAGGCTATTCCCATGAGGAAGTAGCCTCCGTTACCAATCAACTGCCTGCGCGAAAGCAAGCCGTGTCCCTCCTTGCGGGACTAGATATCCAAATTCTTCACATCCAGCGCGTTTTCTTCGATGAACTTTCGCCGCGCCTCAACGTCTTCACCCATCAGCGTCGAGAAGATGCCTTCGCACGCTTCGATGTCTTCGGCCTTCACCGAAAGCAGCGTGCGCCGCTCCGGATCCATCGTCGTCTCCCAGAGCTGACCGGCCGACATCTCGCCCAGACCTTTGTAGCGTTGGACCGTGTACTCTTTCTTGCCCTCGTTCAACACGAACTCGAACAAATCCTTTGCCGACTGCTTCTCGACGATCTCGTCGTGCTTGCGGCGCGGCGCCGATTTCGGAGCCTTCTTTTCGGCCTTTTCCAGGCTTTGGGCTTCTTCGTCCGAAAGTTCTTCCTTCTCCGCCTTCGCGTCTTCCTTGCCCTTCCACTCGATCACGAACGGCGGTTCCATGTATTGCTCGATCTGCTTGAACTTCGACATCATCTGCCGATATTCCGGCGACGACGCCATCTCCCAATTGATGACATGCTCCGCACCCTGCGCGTTGACGAAGACCACTTCCCACAGGTTGTGTTCCTCGTCGTATCGTGCCGCGACACTCTTGAACTGCTCCGCTTTGGTCAGCTTGTTCAGTTCCTTCTCCAGTTTCTCGAGCTTCTTCGGCGTATTCTTCTTGTCGCCTTCGAAGTCGGCACGCTTCGACAAATCGAGACGCGGCAGCAGATCGGCCACTTTATCGTTACGCATGCGCTTCGAAACCTTGTCGTAGAAGCGCATGTACTCGTCGAGCGTGGTCATGAACTTCGAAAGCACTCCGCCCTCGATCTTCGCCGCGCCTTCGCCGTAGCGAACTGTCATGCCATCGGCCGCTCGCTTCACCATCACCTTCACGAATTCCTTGTCGTCCTTGATGTACTGCTGCGACTTCCCCTTGCGGATCGAGTACAACGGCGGCTGCGCGATATACACGTTGTTGCGCTTGATCAACTCGCCCATGTGACGGAAGAAGAACGTCAGCAGGAGGGTGCGGATGTGAGAGCCGTCCACGTCGGCATCAGTCATCAGGATGATCTTGCCGTAACGCAGCTTCGTCGGATCGAAGTCGTCTTTCCCGATGCCGGTGCCAAGCGCCGTGATCATGGCGCGAATTTCTTCGTGTCCCAGCATCTTGTCGTAACGCGCTTTTTCTACGTTGAGGATCTTACCCTTCAGCGGCAGAATTGCCTGGAACTTGCGGTCGCGTCCTTGCTTCGCGGTTCCACCTGCGGACTCACCCTCGACCAGGAACAGTTCGCAACGACCCGGATCGCGTTCGGAACAATCAGCCAGCTTTCCCGGCAGACCTCCGCCATCGAGTGCACCTTTGCGGCGAGTCAGGTCGCGAGCCTTACGCGCAGCCTCGCGCGCTCGAGCAGCGTCGATCGCCTTATTGATGATCTTGCGCGCAGCCGTCGGGTTCTGCTCGAAGAATGCTCCTAGGCGCTCGTTCACGAATGCCTGCACGATACCGGCGATATCGGAATTCAGCTTGCCCTTCGTCTGTCCTTCGAACTGGGGCTGTGGCAACTTCACGCTGACCACTGCCACCAGTCCTTCGCGGACGTCGTCACCGGTCAGTGATTCCGAGTCGCTCTTGAACAGCCCTAACGACTTACCGAAATAGTTAATCGTACGCGTCAGCGAAGTGCGAAACCCCTGCAGGTGCGTGCCGCCATCGATGGTGTTGATGTTATTGGCAAAGCTGAACACATTCTCCGAGTACGCATCGTTGTACTGGATCGCAATCTCCATGGCCACACCGTCTTTCTCGGCTTCCATGTAGATCGGCTTGTCATGCAGCACATTCTTGCCGCGATTCAGATGCTTAATGAACTCGGCGATTCCACCGGTGTATTTGAATTCCGCGCGCTTCGCTTCGCCGGTCTTCGCATCCGTATTGCGCTCATCGGTGAGAGTGATGATCAGGCCCTTGTTCAGGAACGCCAGCTCGCGCAGGCGCTGCGCCAGCGTGTCGTAGTTATATTCGGTGGCAGTGAAAATCGTTTTGTCGGGAACGAAGTGAACTTTCGTGCCACGCTTGCGTCCTGCGCTGCCTGTCTTTTTTAGTTTTGAAGTCGGCTCGCCGCACGAATACGTCTGCTCGTAGGTGTTGCCGTCGCGCCAGATCTCCAGATCGAGTTCGTACGACAGCGCGTTCACGCAGCTCACGCCGACACCGTGCAATCCGCCGGAAACCTTGTACGTCGAGCTGTCGAACTTGCCGCCGGCGTGCAGCGTGGTCATCACCACTTGCGCCGCGGAAACTTTCTCGCCATCGATATCCATGTCATCCACAGGAATTCCGCGGCCGTCGTCGATGACCGTGATGGAATTATCGATGTGGATGATGACGTCGATCTTCGACGCAAACCCGGCGAGCGCTTCGTCCACGGAGTTATCGACCACTTCGTACACCAGATGGTGGAGTCCCATCTCACCGGTCGAGCCGATGTACATCGCCGGACGTTTGCGCACCGCTTCCATGCCGCCCAGAACTTTTATGGAGTCGGCATTGTAGTCACCATTGGTGCCATTGCCGTTCTTGCCGGCGCCGTTCTTCGCCTGTTTGGTTTCGTTTTCGATCTTCGTCTCTTTCACGTCGGCGAGTGCTGTGCTTCCGTTACGCGTATCCTTGGGGGCCATCGAACCTCGATTGCTTGCCGTTGTCGGCAAGGCAAAATATCTGATATCTGGGCGTAAGTCGGGCCTGCGCACGGCTCGTGCGCGCGATCTCTCAATTCACCACAAGTGATTGATATTTAAGAGATTTAGGCCCGCCCAAACACTTACAATTTTACCACGAATGGCATGCTTTTCCGAGGGTAATACCCGCCGCTAAATGGCGTGGATTCAATAGGATAGGCTGATCCCTTTTTGCCACTCCAGAGCATTCGTAACCGCCGGTCTTGAAGGCCGTTTCGGCGAGAAACAAACCCAAGCTCAGGCGTTCGCCGCTTGCGTCAGTTGCGCCGTGCAGAAAGCGCAACGCCGCGCGTCGATGGGAATCTCGCTCAGGCATTCCGGGCATTTCTTCGTCGTCGGATCGGCAGGCGCCGGCGCTTTTCTCATGCGAGCTACCAACGCGTTCACTGGAAGCACCACGAAGTAATAGACCGCCGTCGCGATCAATAGGAACGAGATGAGCGTATTCAGGAACTCACCGTAGAGGAACTTGCTTCCGTGGATGGTGAAGGTAAACGCCGAAAAATCGGGCTGCTTTACGATTGCGGCGATCAACGGGGTAAGCAGGTCTTTAACGAATGCGGTAACCACCGCGCCGAACGCCGCACCGATCACGACACCGACGGCCAGGTCAACAACGTTGCCCCGCAACAGGAACTGTTTGAATCCCTTCATAAATCCCCCTTTGCCATGTTCAGGGAGGTTACTTTCGAGCAGTGCTGCACGTCAATGTGCGTCGATCGGGTCTTTTCGCCTTACCACCACACTTTTCCCGCGGGAAGTCGAGCTATGATGTTCGTCGATGGGGGCTGATTCGTGCCGTGATGACGGCTTGAGAACAAGCATGAAACTCTCCCGACGCCCGACTCTTTCGCTGTTTCTTTTGTGCGTTTTTTCCTCGCTGCTTCTGTCGTGCGGTGGCAATTCCACGAACTGCTCAGTCCAGGGTATCGTCGTCAACCCCGCCAACGGACTCGCCGATCACATGGCGCTCGCGCCCGGAAACCAGGTGCAGTTTCACGCAGTCCCACAGGTTCAGGCCGGATGTGTGGAGAATGGCATGTTGCCGGTACTGAACTGGAGTACGGCAGATCCCAACGACATCGTCATCGGACCATCGACTGGCCTTGCCACCTGCGTAAACTCCACCCTGCAGGCCGAGACCATCACCGCCGCTCTGCCCGATGGCAGTGTAAAGGGCAACGCCACCCTCACCTGTCACTGAATTTCGTTCGCCGGAGGCGCGATACACTCTTCTCCATGATCGTCGTTCCCTCCGAAGTTCCTCATCGCGACTTTTATCGCATTCTGATCGGCGCTGTTGGTCCTCGTCCGATTGCCTGGGTATCCAGCATCGATCGGAACGGTCAGCCTAATCTCGCTCCATTTTCATTCTTCAATGCCATCACTTCGAAACCGCCTTTGCTCGGATTCTCGCCAGGGCTGCGGAAAATCGAGGATACGTCGCACGCCAAAGACACCCTGAGCAACATTCGGGAAACCCGCGAATTCGTGATTAATGTTGTAACGTTCGGGTTAGCAGAACAGATGAACCTTACCAGCGGTGAATACGGACACGAGATCAACGAATTCGAGCTCGCGAAGTTAACCCCGGTTCCGTCCGAGAGAGTTAAGCCGCCACGCGTCGCCGAGTCGCCGGTGAATTTCGAATGCAAGCTGGAACGCATCATCGACTTTGGCACCGAGTGGCCCTCAAGCAGCCTGGTAATCGGCGAGATCGTCTGCATTCACCTCAACGACAGCGTACTGAAAGATGGCCACTTCGATGGCAATGCCCTCGACTTGATCGGACGCATGGGCGGTAATCAGTACTCGCGAACGACGCAACGTTTCGAGATGGAACGTCCGAAAGTCGCGCACAGGTAGTTTAAAGGGTTATCATTTCGCCGGGTGAGGCCGGAGGTCGTTATGAAACAATTTTGGCCACCATTCCTCATTCGTCTCGCACTGGCAGCCTCGGCAGCGGTCATGCTCTCTTGCGGAAGCGGCACCGGTATTTCGACGAGCTGTAACCCCACAGCACTGACCATCTCTCCCACAACCGGCACTGCCGATCACACGGCACTTCCTCCCGGAAATCAGGTGCAGTACTCGGGTATGTTGCAATATCCGTCCGGCTGCACCGTGCCGGCAATTGTGCCAATACTGACGTGGACAACCTCCGACACCACCGACATCAGCATCACCGGCGGTCCTGCGAATCCTGCGGTTGCCACCTGCCTGAACGCAACGCCTCAACCTGCAACGATTACCGCGGCTCTGCCAACCTCCGGTTTGAAAGGTACGGCTTCGCTCAGTTGTCGGTAGAGAACTTTCCGTTAACAGGAAGCGCATTGGCACGACAAACGAAAAGGCCGGCTTCCACCGGCCTTCTGTCCACTGTTCACTGCCGTCAGATCCTCATCGGCATCACGATGTACCGGTACTTGAACTCCGCATCCCCGTTTTCGTCCGGACGCAACTGGCCAGCGCTCTGGGAATCCTTGAACTCGAACCGCACATCGCCCGCACTCGAAGCCTTCAGAAAATCGAGCAGATACTGCGAGTTGAACCCGATCACGATCGGATCGGACTGATATGTCGGCGTCTCAATCGAGTCTTCCGACTCGCCCGTCTCCGCCGACGATGACGACACGGTAAGCGCGCCCTTCTCCAGTCGCAGCTTGATGGCGCCCGAGCGCTCATCGGCAAACTGCGCCACGCGCTGGATCGCCGACGAGATATCTTCGCAGCGCACACTGACAAACTTGTTGTTGTCCCGGGGCAGCACCGCTTCGTAATTCGGAAACTGCCCTGTCAATTGACGCGATGTCAGGATACGTCCGCCAATGCGGAAGAACAGCGTCGATTCGTCTTTGCCGAACTCGACCGAATCTTCGTCAGACTGGTTCAACAGGGAATTCAACTCCGCCATCGCTTTCTTGGGAACCAGCGTCTTCAGCTCCGAAACATCCGGAAATGTCTCGTGCGCCTTTTCGATATGTGCCAGGCGATGCCCGTCGGTGGCGACCATGATGATCGATTCCGGCTTCAATACCATCAGGGCGCCGTTCAGCGTATACCGGGATTCTTCGTTCGAGATGGCAAATATGGTCTTGGCTATCAAAGTCCGCAATACCGCGCCCGGGATCTTGATGGTTCCAGTAGTCGGGAATGTGGGCAACGCCGGAAAATTGGAGCGAGCCATCCCAACCATCTTGGTGTTCGATCGGCCGCTGCGAATGTTCACCCAGTGATTCTCCAGCAGTTTGATGGAGATATCGCCGTCGGGCAGCAGGCGAACATAATCGTAGAGCTTACGCGCCGGAATTGTGCAGGACCCTTCCTTCTTCACTTTCGCCGGACACGAGGTGCGCAGCCCGAGATCGAGATCGGTCGCGGTAATCGCAAGCTTGTCGCCGGATGCTTCAAACAGAAAGTGCGAGAGAATCGGGATGGTAGTCTTGCGTTCGACTACGCCTTGCGTCGCTGTCAGTTCCCTGAGCAGGTCGTTTTTGGTAACTGTAATTTCCATGTCCGTCTCCCGATGTGGCCGGTCGCCGGTTGCGCTCGACGGCTGCCAACGCTTTATGAATGGCTCTACTTATATATCAAATAGATAGTAGAAAAAATACAGGACCTTTAGAAGCAGTAGTAGATACCTCTGGAAATGTGGAAAGTGCGTCCTAAACCGCAGTGGCAGCCGACTGGAGCGTCGTAAAGCGAAAAGCAAGACCCGGTCCCATTTGTGTTCCCGTTCTGATCGTTGGACCTTAATGGGAATCCAGAGACTCTGCTTCCACCGCTTTCACAACCTTCTCACAGAATTCCCGGAAAAGTTCACAAGCCCAAATGTGGAAAGGTGGATAGAAATCACGCTGGCCTTGGCTGGATCCACCACCGACAGTGTGGAACTCCCAAAACAAAACCGGCGCCTCAGCGCCGGTGGTTTCTCGTAGCGCCGGCGTCTCGCCGGCTGTGTTGTGGGCGTCTCGCCCACAATACCTAATTGCTCAGCATCTCGCCCAGCTTGTTCAACAGGCGGTTCAAGTCCTTGTCGTTCTTGCGCTGCTCTTCGATCTTCTCTACCGAATGCAGGACGGTCGTGTGATGCTTCCCGCCGAACTGTCGCCCGATTTCCGGCAGAGACGCTTCCGTCAAATGCTTTGCCAGGTACATGGCGATTTGCCGCGGATACACCACCGCGCGCGAATTGTTCTTCGCCTTGATCTCCGGCAGCCGCATACCGAACTGCTCGGCCACTGACTTCTGGATCGACTCGATCGTTACCTTCTTCGTCTGTGAATCAATGAAGTTGCGCAGCACTTCCTGCGCATACGGCAGATTGATTTCCCGGCCTTCGAGCGAAGATTTTGCCTTCAGCCGGATCAGCGCCCCCTCCAACTCGCGAATGTTCGACCGGATATTCGACGCCATGAACAGCGCTACGTCCGTCGGCAGCATCACCTGCTCGGCTTCCGCTTTCTTCTGCAGGATAGCCACCTTGGTCTCCAAGTCCGGCGGCTGAATGTCGGCGATCAATCCCCACTCGAAACGCGAGCGCAGGCGGTCTTCAATCTCCGCCAGTTCTTTCGGCGGACGATCGCTGGCAATCACGATCTGTTTCATCGACTCGTGCAGCGCGTTGAACGTATGGAAGAACTCTTCCTGCGTCCGCTCTTTCTGCGCCAGGAACTGGATGTCGTCGATCAGCAGCACATCCACGTTCCGGAACTTGTCACGGAAGCTGGTCATCTTGTCGTAGCGCAGCGAGTTGATCATCTCATTCGTGAAACGCTCGCTCGACAAGTAGCAGATCGACTGCTGCGGCGCTCGCCGCTTGATCTCGTGTCCGATCGCGTGCATCAGGTGCGTCTTGCCCATTCCGACCCCGCCATATAGAAACAGCGGGTTATAGGCTTTCGAAGGATTCTCCGCAACCGCCTTGGCTGCGGCTGATGCAAACTGGTTTCCGGCGCCGATGACAAATCCGTCAAACGTGTAACGAGGATTAAGTTGTGCGGCTGAATCCCAATCGAACCGTCCTTGTTTCATGCCAACAGCAGCCTGGTTGCTGGTCATTGCCGATGGCGCGCTCAACCCGCCATCGTGACGCACCGGCGTTTTCGCCGCGGGCGATTCTTCCACGGTGATGAACTGCACATCCTGGAAGTCGAAGCCAAGATTGTCGATAGCTTCCTGGATCAGATCGCCGTAACGGTCGCCGACGTTCGCGAGTTCCTTCGTGGGAACCTGCACGAACATCACATTCCCTTTCATGTGGCTGTAACGCGTAGGCTTCAACCACGTGTCGTAGGAATGACGGTTGATCTTCTTTTCCAGCGCGCTCAGAATTTGAATCCAGGGATCAACTGGAGCAGCAGAACTGGTAGCGGACATATTTATGAATCCTGAGTAGTGCCCCAACGCAAGCTCTCTCTTTTTTGTCTTTGGGTCCGGTCGGTGCCGGACTTGATTTTCAAGCCGCGATGGTTCATGGCGCCATTTGTGTGCGCCTTTCACCGTTGCGGAAATTTCAAGCTGGTTCGAATACGACCCGGATTCTGTCGCCCGGCAGAGCCCCGAGCTATCCCTTACTTGCTATCCGGATGGTTCGCCCTGAGTGTTTTCTACGATTCGCTCAAGGCAACTGATATCGCGTAGCCAATACTGCATACTAGCACACAAAATCTTCACCCGGCACCCGCTCGTCGCTTCTTCTTTTTACTCAGTGATGTTCTTTCTTAGACTCAATCAAAAATCTGTCAAGTGTCAGATTTCTAACTGCCGCGCGAAGTGTGCAGGAGAAAAAATTTCAATCTCTGCACGATGTCCTTGACGCTTATACGCAATTCGTGGAACGGATTTTCGCAAACAAAAAAAGCCCGCACGTGGCGGGCTGATAAATGTTTCGAAATCACGCTATCGTTGTTGCTGGTTCTTCGACGTTGTTCGGCCCAGCAATCTGTAGCGTTACATCACTTGCGCAGGTCGTAACGGTCCAGGTTCATCACCTTGCTCCACGCGGCAACGAAGTCTTTCACGAACTTCTCTTTCGCATCATCCGAGCCATAGACTTCCGCGAGCCCGCGAAGTTGCGAATTCGAACCGAAGACAAGATCGGCACGTGTGCCGGTCCACTTGACTTCGTTGGTCTTTCGGTCGCGTCCTTCGTACACGCCGTCAGACGCAGGCTGCCACTTCGTGCTCATGTCGAGCAGGTTGACGAAGAAATCATTCGTCAGCGTGCCCGGATTCTTGGTGAACACGCCGTGCTTCGATCCGCCGGCGTTTGCGCCGAGAGTGCGCAAGCCGCCGATCAGAACCGTCATCTCCGGAGCGGTCAGCGTCAGCAACTGCGCTCGATCGAGCAGCAGCTCTTCCGTTGGCGCCTTCTCTCCTTTGCGCACATAGTTGCGGAACCCGTCCGCCCTTGGTTCCATCACCTTGAACGACTGAACATCGGTCTGTTCCTGCGATGCATCCGTGCGTCCCGGCGCGAACGGAATCTTCACTTCATGTCCGCCCTTCTTCGCCGCTTCCTCGATTGCCGCATCGCCCGCCAGAACGATCAGATCGGCGAGAGAAACTTTCTTCCCCCGGCTGCCGTTCGTCTGGTTACCGTTGAACTCCTTCTGGATCGCCTCCAGCTTCGGCAACACTTTCGCGAGCACCGCCGGCTGATTCACCTCCCAGTTTTTCTGCGGTTCCAGGCGAATGCGAGCGCCGTTTGCGCCACCACGCTTGTCAGATCCACGGAAGCTCGCTGCCGCCGCCCACGCTGTCGAAACCAGTTCCGGAATCGAAAGGCCCGACGCCAGGATTTTCGCCTTCAACGCCGTCGCGTCTTTCTCATCGATCAGTTTGTGATCGACCGCGGGGACCGGGTCTTGCCACACGAGCGACTCTTTCGGAACCAGCGGTCCGAGATACCGCGGAAGCGGACCCATATCGCGATGCGTCAGCTTGAACCATGCTCTCGCGAACGCATCGGCGAATTGATCCGGATGTTCGTAGAAACGTTTCGAGATCGGTCCATAAACCGGATCCAACCGCAGCGCCAGATCCGTGGTCAGCATCGACGGCGCATGCTTCTTCGACTTATCGTGTGCGTCCGGCACCGTGCCGTTGCCTGCCCCGTTCTTCGGCGTCCACTGATTGGCGCCCGCCGGACTCTTCGTCAGCTCCCAGTCGTACTTGAACAGGTTCTCGAAGAAGTTGTTGCTCCACTTCGTCGGCGTCGTGGTCCAGGTCACTTCCAGACCGCTGGTGATGGTGTGGCCTCCGTGGCCGGCTCCCAACTTATTGACCCAGCCAAACCCCTGGGTCTCGATGTCAGCGCCTTCCGGCTCGGGGCCGACATAATCGGCAGGAACTCCCGCGCCGTGCGTTTTGCCAAATGTGTGTCCACCGGCAATCAGCGCCACCGTCTCTTCATCGTTCATCGCCATCCGGCCGAACGTCTCGCGAATGTCTTTCGCTGCCGCAAGCGGATCGGGCTTTCCGTTCGGGCCTTCCGGATTCACGTAGATCAACCCCATCTGCACAGCGCCCAGCGGATTCGACAAATCACGATCTCCGCTGTAACGCTCATCCGCAAGCCATGTCGTCTCCGGCCCCCAATACGTCTCGTCCGGCTCCCACGCGTCCGGACGGCCGCCGCCGAATCCGAACGTCTTGAATCCCATCGACTCTAACGCCACGTTTCCAGCGAGGATCATCAAGTCGGCCCACGAGAGTTTCTTCCCATACTTCTGCTTTACCGGCCAAAGCAAGCGCCGAGCTTTGTCCAGATTAGCGTTATCAGGCCAGCTGTTGAGCGGAGCAAATCGTTGCATGCCCGCTCCCGCGCCGCCGCGTCCATCGGAGATACGGTACGTTCCAGCGCTATGCCAGGCCATGCGAATAAAAAGCGGCCCGTAGTGTCCAAAATCTGCCGGCCACCATTCCTGCGAATTGGTCATCACCGCGTGCAGGTCCTTAATCACTGCTTGAAGGTCAAGCTTCTTGAATTCTTCGGCGTAGTCGAACTCCTTGCCCATCGGGTCGGACTTTTCGGAGTTCTGGTGAAGCAGGTTGAGTCGCAGCTGGTTCGGCCACCAGTCCGTGTTCTGGTAAGCTCGCCGGCCATGCGCGACAGGGCATTTCGATTCGGGGAGTGAGGACTTGTCTTCGGTTTCTGGGACTACGGCCCCAGCAGTTGTCGCAAGTGTGTTATCCACCATAATTACCTTCCTCTGCGTTAACGAACTTTTAAGTTAATTCCTGCTAAGTGGTCATTCTTAGGCTGACCCTGAACTAAGCGAACCGCCGATTTGTCATATCGTGCGTTGAGCGTGACGCTGAGCATTAGCGAAGCGGAGAAGCCGAACTACCTACTTCCCGCACTCCGCGCATAAGCCCTGAATCTCAACCGCCACCCGTTCGACCTTGAACCCTTTTGGCAGCTTCTGCCGAACCTTGATCCCCTCGATCGCCTCGTCTTCAATATCCATAACCTTCTTGCAACGCGTGCAGATCAGGTGATGGTGTGCGCCAGTGTTCCAGTCCACGCGCAATGAGCCGTGATGCGGACTCAGCTCGCGCAGGATACCGTGCTCGACGAAGGTGTGCAGTGTCTTATAAACAGTTGCGAGTGACATCGACGGAACCGCCTTTTTCACCCGCGCATAAACATCTTCCGGACTTGGATGATCGGGGATCTTCGCCAGCGCCTCAAAGATGACCTGTCGCTGGTGAGTGACCGCCAAACCGCGCTGCCGGCAAAGCCCCCGAAAATCCAGTTGGTTGTGCATTGTAGAAGTTAGCGAATGATAATAATTATCAAACTTCGGAAATTGTAGATGATAGGACCGTCGCCGTGATGCAAAAATACGGTGAATAACAATTTTTCTAGTTCCAATATGGAACTTAGCGGTTCCGTTTCTCTGGTGCTGCGGCAGAAGCCGGACGCCCCGACAACATGCGCCTTCTGCTCTCATGTGGAGCCAACATCGAGGACCGCCACAGAAACGGCAACACACCTCTAATGCAGGGAGCCTACGGCGATGGTTATGAAGCCCCCGAGCGCGGCCGCCTCCTGCTCGCGAAAGGTGCAGACCTTTCTGCCCGTAACAATAAAGGACAACCGCTCTCTTCATCTCCCAAGACCACCATCGTTCCCGCATCGCTGCTCTGCTCCTGAAGGCGGCCTCCGCCCGTCAGTCGCAAGCACCTTAGACACTCTGGTCCATCCTCTTTCCCATGTACCACTTAGCTTCATCGCCACGGTTTGTCTCCTTTTTGCCACACGCTGACTCCCCATCTTCCGGGTTACCATACACATAGCGGTTCTTCACGTTTGGTTCACGAACAGACAATCCGGCGGGAAGCTTCCTGTAGCGGTATCGGACTTCACAGCGGCGTTCCCGTTAACCTGCGCATCCTTCCCGCCCCGGCGGGTACCGGAATAGTCTTCCGCCGTACCGATCTCGACGGCTTTCACATCGAAGCCAACTCGCGCAACGTCGCCAAAGTCAGCTACGCCACGTCATTAATGAAGAAGGGCGTGCTCATCTCCACCACCGAGCACCTGCTCTCAGCCTGCGTCGGCGTCGGCCTCGACAACGCCATCATCGAACTCGACAACCTCGAACTTCCGCTGCTCGACGGCAGTGCCATGCCGTTCGTGGAAATGATCCTGAACGCCGGACTTCGCCATCAGCGCCGCGCCCGTACCTACTACCGCATCCGCCGCGAGCTCGAACTCCACGAAGGCGACAAGTTTATCGGCGTCTATCCCGGCGAAGGCTACTCGGTCTCTTACGCCATCGACTTTCCGCATCCGCTCATTGGCAAAGAAGTATTTGAAGTCGAACTAAGCGCCAACCAGTTCCGCCGTGAGATCGCTGCCGCCCGCACCTTCGGATTCCGTCACCAGGAACAGCAGATGAAGAACATGGGTCTCATCCGCGGCGCGTCCATGGATAACGTCATCGTCCTCACCGAAGACTCAGTCCTCAACGGACCCTTACGCTACCCCGACGAGTTCGTCCGCCACAAAGTCCTCGATCTGATCGGCGATCTCGCACTGCTCGGACGCCGCATCATCGGACGCGTGGTCGCGAACCGCGCCGGCCACGCCATGCACACCGCGCTGGTTTCGCGCCTGTTGAAAGATCCCAGCCTCTGGGAAGAGACCACCGAAGAGCATGCCCCGTTGCCGGTTACCCACACGGAAATCAACGCCGTTGCTCCCTGACCGAAAGATTACTTATCTCCTGCAGCTCTCCGTGTCACAATGATTTCAACTTGCGCGCTTAGGGGTTAATCGAAGGTCAAACCTTCCCTTCTGCGGAAAGACTTTTTCGCAGCCATGGGAATTTTGGGAGGCTTCATGCGCGCAACGCCGATCGCCCTGACGCTAACGTTATTGTTCCTCGCCGCCTGCGGAGGAGGCGGCGGTTCCACCGACTCGGGCAGCACCACTCCTCCTCCGCCCAAGACCCAGGTCCAGCTCACGCTCACGAAGGTCGCGTCCGGGTTCAACACTCCGCTCGGCCTCGAGAACGCCGGCGATGCCAGCAACCGCCTCTTTGTCGTCGAGCAGCCAGGAACCATCCGCATTATTCAGAACGGCAACGTCTTGCCGACACCCTTCCTCGACATCACCAGCAAAGTCACGTCCGGTGGCGAAACCGGATTGCTGGGCGTCACCTTCCATCCCAATTTCATGCAGAATCCGCGCTTCTACGTGAATTACACCCGCACCGTCTCCGGGCAGCTCCAGACCGTCATATCGGAATTCAAAACTTCCACCGGCAATCCCAATCTCGCCGATACTTCGACCGAACGAATCCTGCTCACCGTCAATCAGCCCTTCACCAATCACAACGCCGGACAGCTCGCCTTCGGCCCCGACGGGATGCTTTACTTCGGACTCGGCGACGGCGGCAGCGGCGGCGATCCCATGGGCAACGGTCAGAACACCAACGTCCTGCTCGGCAAGATGCTGCGCATCGACGTCGATCACACCACCGGGAATCTTCCCTACGCCATCCCCGCCGATAACCCTTTCGTTAACGGCGGAGGCGCGCCCGAAATCTGGGCCTACGGCCTGCGCAATCCATGGCGCTTCTCGTTCGACCAGCCCACCGGCCGTCAGTTCGTTGCCGACGTCGGTCAGGACGCATATGAAGAAATCGACATCGTGACCAAGGGCAACAATTATGGCTGGAACGTGATGGAAGGCACGCACTGCTACAACCCTTCAACCGGCTGCAACATGACCGGGCTCACTCTTCCTATCACCGACTATGCTCACTCGGAAGGCGTCACTGTCATCGGTGGTTACGTCTACCACGGCTCGCTGCTCACCGGTTTCCAGAATGTCTACATCTTCGGCGACTTCAGCAACGGCAAAATCTGGTCGCTGACCGAAAGCAACGGTTCCTGGACGCGCACCCTGCTGCTGACCACCGGCGTCAACATCAGTTCATTCGGCCGCGACGAATCCGGCGAACTCTACGCCGTCGACTACTCCGGCAACATCCTGCAACTCCGCCCGATGTAACCAACTAACAATTACCAATTACAATTTCCTCCCGTTACCTTTTCCCCGTTTCCCGCATTCTCCTATTCGACAGGCTGCGGACTTGACCACCGAGCTGCACACCCACGAGAACGAAGCCGAGCGGCTGCTGATCGAAGCTGCGCAGCGTGATCCGCGCCGTTTCGCCGAGCTGTTCGAGCGCCACGCCCATCGCGTGTACGCGTTCATCGCCCGGCGTGTGCGCGATCGTGGTGACGTGGAAGACCTCACGTCGGAAGTCTTTCATCACGCGCTTCGCAACCTGAAGCGCTACGAGTATCGCGGCGTGCCGTTTTCGGCGTGGTTGTTCAAGATCGCCTCCAACGCGATCGCGCAGTTCGGACGCGACACCAAGCGCGCCAGGGAATCGCCGCTCGACGACGCTCCCGAGCCGGTGACCGACGAAGATGCCGAGCGCCGCGCCATGATTTTCGATTTGTTGAAGACGTTGCCCGACGATCAGCAACGCGTGGTTCGCCTGCGTTACGCCGAGCAGAAAACCATGGCCGAGATCGCCGGAGAAATGAATCGCAGCGAGGCCGCCGTCAAGCAGCTTCACTATCGCGCGCTCGAAAACCTGCGCGCACACATGGAGGGACGCCATGACAGATAACACCCAGCGTTCCTTGATCGATCAACTCGAGTCGGCCGTTGAAAAAATGCTTCGCGGCGAACCGGTCGTGCTCGCGCCCGATCCGGCCATGGGCACGCTGATGGGCTTCGCCAGCGACCTGCGCGATCTGCCGCGCGAAAGTTTCCTGGCTCGGCTGGGACAAGAACTGAATGAAGAAGGAGAAAATATGCTCGCAACCGAAAAAGAAGTTCGTGAAGGCTTTCGTACCGTCACGCCTTATGTCGTCACCAAACAGGTGAGCGCCATCGCCGAGTTCCTCAAGCAGGCGTTCAATGCCGTCGAAACGTTCGCCTCCCCGGCTCCCGGTAGCGGCGGCGGCTATCACTTCGAATTCCGCGTCGGCCACTCCATGCTGATGGTTGGCGGCGCCACCAACTACCCGGGACCCGAAATAACACCATCGTTACACTACTTCGTGAACGATGTGGACGCCGCCTATCGCCAGGCCATCGCAGCCGGCGCGACATCCCTTCACGAGCCCGTCGATCAGCCTTACGGCGTGCGCGAAGCCAGCGTCGGCTTCGTCGGGACAGAGTGGTACCTCTCCACGCCGATGAAAGATGCGAAGGGCCGTGAGACGCTTAGCGTCGGCGATCTTGCGCTCTACCTGCACCCAAAAGGCGCGCGCGACATGATCGACTTCATGAAGCGTGCCTTCGGCGCTGAAGAGGTCGAGGTCTATCGTGAACCGGCAGGCAGCGGCCCGATCGTCCACGCCAAAGTTCGCATTCAGGATTCCATCGTCGAACTCGGCGAAGCGCATGGCCAGTACCAGCCCAAGCCGTCCATGTTCTTCCTCTACGTCGACGACGCCGACGCCTGGTTTAACCGCGCCGTTAGTGCTGGAGCCCAAGTCTCCACCCCGATGGGCGACCAACCCTATGGACGCACCGGAGCCGTACAGGATCCTCACGGCAACCTGTGGCACGTCTGCACCCCCGCAGAAGCGAAGTAAGAAAACCAAGGCAAGGCAGGGTGTCCCACTCAACCATCTTCTGGTTGAGTGGGGCCTTTCCGCACCAAGGTAACCCCGCACCACGCAAGCCTCTTCCCCGCCGCCGTTCTCCCGATAGACTAAGGAGCTCTCATGCGTCCCTTCTATCTCGCCTTGCTCGCCGCTATCCTGCTGCTGAACGCCTTCGCGGAAGACAGCCATCCCGCCTATCGCTACGGCTTGATCCAGGCTTCGTGCGCGCCCTGGGATGGCGCAACCGTTGACATCACTCTCACCCCGACTCCGCTCGCATGCAAGCGTTCGCCGGAGGGCCGCTTCCTGAGAATGGGCGTCTGGAAAGATCTGCCGATCCACGCCGGCCAGGTGGTGAAGATCAGTCGCGGCACCAGCAATGGATTCGCTTCGCGTTGCCGCAAGGAAGGCGATTGCGAAGCGGTCGAGTCCGCGGAGATCACCTTCGACACCTATAAAGAAGGAAGCGGCGCGACCGGCAGCTACGAACTTCACTTTAAAGGCGGTGACACCATGATTGGCCGCTTCGAAGTAAAGTGGTGCGACGTCCAGGTTATGTGCGGATGAGTCGCACGCTGAGTACGGAGCGGAAATCTCTCTTGCAACTCGGAAGGAGTATCCCCGACCTGATCATCTCCGATCTCAACATGCCGCAGATGTCGGGCTTCGAGCTCCTCTCCGTTTTGCGATGGAGTTCCACAAATCCCAGTGATTGCATACAGCGGAGCGTATCACTGAGGCGACCTCATTCCCGGCGGAGTCGCGGACGCGTTCTATGCGAAAGGACAACATCCGGAAGAACTCTTGCGTCTCGTGGCCCAACTGATTCGTACCTCAGCAGAGCGCGAGGTCGATCACACCCGCAAGTCGGCCCCGGTTTGGATTCCACGCAACGGAAAAGACTCCAACGGTGTACCTTTCATTGTGCTCACTTGCACGGAATGCCTGCGATCTTTTCCTCTAAGCGCGCTGCATCAGGATGTCCAGGAAATCCAGGAAACACCCTGTCTGTTCTGTGGAACTCCCGTTCGATACATCATCGATTTTTCCGTCGCAGTTCCAGGGCAGCTGGATAAAGGCCGTCACTGGAGCGGCTTCCAAATAGGCTTTTGTTTTTTAACGACGCATCTTGCGGCGAATCATTTCTGCGAATCCGCTGATTGGAATTCATTTCGAATCAGCTTACTATCACCATGCTATGAGAACTTTGGCGACCATCGGTATTGTGGCGTTCGTCGCTCTAGGGCTGGTTGCGGAAGAGCAAACCCCGACTGGCGTGTGTAACGTCGTCACCACTCCTGAGGCTTACGCCAGTAGCATGCTGTCTATCAAGGGAACTGTCATTTCATCGGAAGATCGTGTCGTTCTCGTTTGCGACAAACCCTCGGCGCGCACGATCCGAATCAGCTTCCCCGATGAAGACACAGTCAAGAATGATCCGCTCTTCAAAGCGCAAAAACTGGCATTTCACCGCTCCAAAACGTCTGACCGCTTCATCGAGTACTTACTTCAACAATGTTCCGAGCGCATTTTCAGTGCGACGGTTCGCGGATACTTCCAATACCGAAAAAGGGCCGGAGGCGAACGTGAAGGGCGCTTCATTGTCACCGATGTGGATGACGTGCAGGGCGAACCCTGCGAAGTGCCTACTTTCTAGGACCCGATTGATAAATCGCCTTACCACCGACAATCCCAATGTGATCAGCGAGTGGTAAAGTTCAAACGTGGCCGACCATCAAAAGCCGAAGTACGTGGAGATTCAGCCACGATCAAGAGAGCAACTGGAACGGGCTTTGGCGAGTAACGATCCGCGCGTAATCTGCGATGCGCTTTATCGTGCGGCACAACACGAACCGGAATGGCGGTGGTCTCAAACCAGATGCTTAGAGATGTTGAAGCATGAATCTTCATTGGTTCGTTCCACGGCACTTATTGCGCTCGGCGAAATCGCTCTATTCCGGGGCGAACTCGACGTTCAGATAGTCGTGCCTGAAATGCGGAAACTTTCCAAAGACCCAGATATGGCCCCCTACGTTGAGGATGCACTCGATAACATACGAGCCGCCGGAATGAAACTGCGTTAGCTGGCGAAAATCTACTCCCCACAATAACGAAAACGGAGCAGAAGGTGGAAGAAAACATTCCTGATGATCCCGTCGAGATGTACCTCCGCGAAGTGGCGAATGTTGAGGCGCTGAGCAAAGAGGAAGAGGCGACACTGTTTCAGCAGCTAGAGCAATCGAATGTTTCGCATGATCAAAAGGAGAGTGTTGCGAGGCGGCTGATCGAGAGCCAGCTTGCGTCGGTGGTGCATCTCGCAAAAAAGTACTCGTCCACCGTTATTCCAGCCCTCGACCTCGACCTGATTCAACCCGGCAACCTCGGTCTGATGAGCGCGGTCAGAAGCTATGCACTAGAGCCAGTTGGCGACTTCCACGCGTATGCAGCCGCACGAATTGAGGCAGAAATGCAGAAATTCCTTCGCGAACCAAAATGAGTGACCATCGGCTCGCTACCGAATCACCAGTTTTACGAAGCCGCTTGTGTAGCGTCCTCGCGGCCGTGCGTGGTTCGAACATGTTCGTTAAACGCCCTGCGGATTCCTTCTGGCGCGACCTTGGGCACGGTCATGCTGAAAACCTGCTGACATGAGGAGCAGTGGCCATCGGCGCGTGAGTTCGTCAAAAGGTCGAAAATCAACTTCGGTTCCATCGGGACATGCTACCCCTTCCCGCACAGGTCCGCCACATTCCGCAAGTTCAAAGCGCACCACTGCCCTAAAATTGGCCGTTTGATCGGTACGCAGACGCTCAAAATCAGGGGACTGGTAGTACCACCCGCACCAGTCTGCCCACCGCAATAGCCCCGACTGCTGTTTGCCGCCCGCTCACAACTTCTTTACACTCATTCCACTTTGGAACCCATCACCCACTTTCTCACCGGCGCGTGCATGGCCCGCGCGGGCTTCAATCGCCGCACCGCGCTCGCCACTCTCACCATGACGCTCGCCGCCGAAGCCAACGACATCGACATCGTTACATACTTCCGCGGCTCGACTTTTGGCTTCGCGCATCATCGCGGCATCACCCACACGTTCCTCGGTGTGCCCTTCGTCGCCGCGGCGGTTTTGTTGCTCGTCTGGCTCATCGAGCGCCTCCGGCTACGCTTCGGCAACCAGGAAAAGCGGCTCGCGCGCCTGCGCAAGCGCGGACTTCCCGCCGATCCCCGTTGGGGACTGCTCTACCTGCTCGCCATCTTCGCCTCGCTCGTCCACATCCTGCTCGATTACACCAATAACTATGGCGTTAGGCCGTTCGCGCCGTTCTCGTATCGCTGGTACGCCTCCGACATCGTCTTTATCTACGAGCCGCTGCTTTACGTCGCGCTCTTGGGCGGCCTGGTTCTGCCGAGCTTGTTTGCCTTGATCAATGAAGAGATCGGCTCTCGCCCTCGCAAGCCGCGCGGTCAGATCGGCGCGATCATGGCTCTGGTCGGAGTGATTGCGGTGTGGGGCGTACGCGCGTACGAACATCGGAAAGCCGTGTCGGCGCTGGAGTCGCGCGTCTACCAGGGAGTCGATCCCATTCGCGTCGGCGCCTTCGCCTACCCGCTGAACCCGTTCCACTGGTATGGCGTCGCCGAGACCCCGTCCTTCTATGCCCGCATGCCTGTTGTCGATGGCGAGGTCGATCCGCAGGGTGAGATGGCGATTCGTTACAAGCCGGAAGAATCGGATGTGACCCGCGCGGCCAGGCAAACCTACCTCGGCCGCGTCTATCTCGACTGGGCGCGCTTCCCCATCCTCGAGACAGAAACCCGTGAAGACCCGAAACGGTTCAGCGTCCACTTCCTCGACATGCGGTTTCTTTATCCAGGACAGGACTCGGCAGTGTTATCGCCGCGCCTCGAACTCAATAGCGACTTGCAGCCGACTGCGGTCTGGTGGGGCCAGCGCAAAGATTCCCTGCGCTGATTGTTATGAGCGATGGCATCACGAGCTCTGATCTGTTTTTCCGGAAACTAACCACTAATCACTGACCACTATCCACTGTTCACTAACCACTGCCTTTCGGCGGCTCCCACAGCTCGATCCGGTTTCCTTCCGGATCCACGATCCACGCGAACTTGCCGAACTCATGGCTGTCGCGTTTCGGATCGATCTCCACACCCTCGGCCTTTAGAGCCTCGAGCAGCGCGTCGAGATCATCAACGCGATAATTCACCATGAACGGCCGTTCGAAGTATTTCGAATCGCCCTTGAACACCGACCACGCCGTCATGCCTTCCTGTTGCGGATCTTCTTTCTCGCGCCACTCGAACGCGGTCCCGTATTGCGGATCGGCCTTGATGCCGAGATGCTTTTCGTACCACTCGAGCAGTTTGGGTTGATCGTTTGCCTTGAAGAAAATTCCGCCGATTCCAGTTACGCGCTTCATGGCGAATCAGATTACACGAGTACCGTTTACCGATTAAAAATTCTTTTTCGAATCGAGCATGATGGTCACCGGCCCTTCGTTCGCCAACTCGACTTTCATCGTCGCCTGAAAGGTTCCCGTCTCGCAGGCCACGCCGGCCGCTCGCACTCGCTCGACGAAATATTCGTAAAGTTTTTTCGCCTGCTCCGGACGCGCCGCCTCGTCGAACGACGGACGCTTGCCGCGCCGCACATCGCCGAACAACGTGAATTGCGAAATGGCGAGAATGGCGCCGTGACTATCGACGACAGACAGATTCATCTTTCCCTCGGCGTCTTCGAACACTCGCAGGCCAACGATCTTCTCCGCAAGATAATCGGCATCGGATTCGCCGTCATCTTGCGCGACGCCAAGAAGAACAAGCAGGCCGGCATCGATTTGGCCGACGACTCGGCCGCCAACGTTAACGGAAGCACGGCTGACGCGTTGGACAACAGCTCGCATTTTTATGGAGTAAAACAGTGAACGCGGAAATCAAGGATTTTTCTCTAACCTGATTTATCCGCGAAGATCCGTTTTATCCGCGTAATCCGCGTGAAACGACCTTGATTTTACGCGTGCACCACCGCGAACGCCTCGCGGGCCGCCGCCACCGTCTGTCGGACTTCTTCTTCGGTGTGTGCCGCTGAGAAAAATGCTGCTTCAAACTGCGATGGTGGCAGGTAGATTCCCGCGTCCAGCATGGCGTGATGGAATCGTCCAAAGGCTTTCGTGTCGCACTTCGCAGCCGAATCCCAATCGTGGACCGCGTGCTCGCTAAAGAACCAGGTGAACATCGATCCCACACGATTCGCGTTCACCGCGACGCCGGCTTCCTTTGCCGCGTCCTGAACCATGGCGACCAGGGATCCGGCCAGCCGATCCATGCGGCTGTAAATCTCGCGGTTGTCGCGCAGGGTGCAGAGAGTGGCGAGGCCGGCGGCCATCGCCAGCGGATTTCCCGACAGCGTTCCTGCCTGGTACACCGGACCCAGCGGCGCAATCAGATCCATGATCTCCGACGGACCGGCGTAGGCGCCGACCGGCAGTCCTCCGCCGATGATCTTGCCCAGCGTGACCAGGTCGGGACGCGTGCCGAACAACTCGGTGGCGCCGCCGAATGCCAGGCGGAATCCGGTCATCACCTCGTCGAAGATCAGCAGCGTCCCCTCGCGCGAGGTGAGATAGCGCAGGCCATCGAGAAAATCTTTCTTCGGCGGCACGCATCCCATGTTGCCGACCACGGGCTCCACAATCACGCACGCGATCTCGTGCTTGTGCCGCCGAAACGCCTCTTCCACGATGTTCAGGTTGTTGTACGGTAACGCCAGCGTGAACTGCACGAACTCTTCCGGCACACCCGCCGATCCGGGGATGCCGAGCGTCGCCACGCCCGATCCGGCCTTCACCAGCAGCGCATCGCTGTGTCCGTGATAGCAGCCTTCAAACTTGATGATGTACTTGCGCTTGGTGTATCCACGCGCGAGGCGGATCGCCGACATCACGGCCTCGGTTCCGGAATTCACGAAGCGAACTTTTTCCGCAAACGGATAGGCCTCAAGCACCGCTTCGGCGAGATCGGGCTCCGCGGGATTCGACGCGCCAAAGCTCGTCCCCTTGCGCGCCGCCGCCACAATCGCTTCCAGGACTTCGGGCGCGGAGTGGCCCAGGATGAGCGGTCCCCACGAGAGCACGTAGTCGATGTACTCGTTGCCATCGGCGTCCCACATGCGCGGACCTTCGCCGCGCACGATGAATGGCGGCTCTCCGCCGACCGACTTGAACGCCCGCACCGGCGAATCGACTCCACCGGGAATGACCTGCTCCGCCCGCTTTTGCAGCTTGTGCGACTGTTCGGTTTTGCGCGCCATAGGTGATCCTGTAACTTAAGATTTGCGGGAACTGCTCCACTCAATGAAACAGGCTTGATGGAGCATCGAAAATTCTAACAGCGCGGATGAACACCCGCGTGTGAGCCGGGTCACAGTGACTTCGGCCGACAGCTCTACCTTGTTTCATGGAACCGTAACAGAGCCGCGTGCATGATGGATTGTTTGCGAGATGGCTTAGAAAAATCAATGGGAGCGGCCCGGGCTGTCGGCTGCCTCATCGTTCTGCTGATGGCGATCTTCGGTTCCGCTCATGCTCAGCAGCCTGATCATGACGAGACCGCCACCGATCAAACTCCAACCATGTTTCCGCATCCCGAGGATACCTGGTGGTGGGTTTCCGGGCAGGCGAACTTCATCTTCCAGACGCATCCGGGGTTTCCGGCGCTGTACTCGGGCACGAACAGTTTTCACTCTTACTACGAAAAGGCCACGTCGCGCTTGCTCACGCTGTACCTTGGTGCGCGCCTGAACTCCTCAACCGCAATTCTGGTGGATGTGGAAGAGACCGGCGGCCGCGGCTTGTCTGACGCGCTCGGGCTCGCCGGATTTACCAACCTCGACGTCGTGCGCAACCCAACCTTGGGCGCGCAGCCCTACCTGGCGCGGGCGATGTTCCATCACGTTTTTTCGCTTAGTGATGAAAAAGTTTCAGCGCTGCGAACGCCCCTTTCGCTCTTTACGGAGATGCCAGTCCGGCGCCTTGAGGTTCGCTTCGGCAAATTCGGGACCGCGGATTTCTTCGATCTCAACACGGCCGGCAGCGACAGCCATTCGCAGTTCATGAACTGGACTATCGACAACAACGGCGCCTTCGACTATGCCGCCGACACGCGCGGCTACACCGTCGGCGCGATTGCCGATTACGAAGATCGGTCGTGGGGACTGCGTTTCGGCGAGATGCTGATGCCGACGGTCGCCAACGGCATCGATCTGCAATGGAACCTGCGGCGCGCGCGTGCCGAGAACGTCGAGTTCGAGTTGCGCAAGAACTTTCTGCCGGGGAAAGCGGGCGTAATGCGCGTGCTGGGATATTCCAATGTCGCGAACATGGGAATCTACCGCGTGCAGAATCAGCAGTATCTCGACGGGCTGGTTCCCGTACCGGAGATCACCAACCATCCGCTGCAAACAACGCGTAAGTACGGGTTTGGCTTAAACTTTGAGCAGTTGCTGGCGAAGAACTTCACCGTGTTCGGACGTTTCGGTTGGAACAACGGTAAGACCGAGTCGTATGCGTACACCGAAGTGGATCAGACGGTAGAAGCCGGACTGGCACTCGACGGCGCACAGTGGAATCGCAAGTTCGACAAGGCCGGTGTTGTCTTCGTGAGCAACGGCATCGCGCGCGATCATCAGTTTTATCTTCACCACGGCGGACTCGGTTTCCTGTTGGGCGACGGCAACCTGAACTACGGCCGCGAAACCATCTTCGAGAGCTACTATAACCTGCACGTGTGGAAGGGAATCTTCGCCGGCGTGGACCTGCAGCACATCAATAATCCCGGATACAACCGCGATCGCGGCCCGGTGCTGGTGCCAGGGTTCCGTATGCATGTCGAGCTGTGACGCGGCCGACGGTGGTAGTGTCAGAAATCCTTCGAGAATCCCAGGATGAACCCGAAGTGCGGGCTGCCGACCGCCTCTCCGCTGACGAGCCCGAAGTCGATGGTCAGTTTCTTGACGATCTCGTAGTTGCCGGCGATCTGCTCCTGCAGTTCGCCACGTCCCAATGCCAGGTTCGCCGTGTAGCCTCCGTAAACCTCGACTCCCAGGTCGAGCTTTTCTGTGAACTGATGAACCACCGACGTGCCACCGGTGAAGATGGTTCCGCGGGTCTTGATGCCGACCACGCCCGTGAGGGTATTGCCGGCGAAGGTGGCACCAAAGTTGACGTGAAGCTGAGTCTTCGGCGTGAGAGTTTTCTGAAGGATGCCGTTGAGGTAATAGTCGGTCAAGCCGGAACCGAGTTGTTTGCTGGCATCGCCGGTCGGCGGCTCGAAGTTGAAGCTGGCAGTCATCGCCGGCCACCACGAACCTTCCTTCTCCTTGTGGAAGTTGTACTTGACGGAATAGTCGGTGTCGCCGAGTCCGAACGGCGACCCCAGGCCGGACTCGCTAACGTTAAAGATGGTGATGAGAGGGAAGTCCATGCCGACTTCGACGTTGTGAAAGGCGCCGAAGCTGAACTTGATGGTTTGCGTGTCCTGGTGGACGCTGGGGCGCGACGAGAAGGGCAGAACGTCGTACTCGTTGTTCGTCTCGAAATGCCACTTGTGGTAGTAGGCGACGTCGGCGTCGTCGGTGAAGAACGGTTGTTGGGCTCGCGCCGCCGGAACCAGCGCCAACATCGCCAGCCCGATTATCACGGGCAGCAAGGGCAGGCGTCGGATGGCGGGAAGACCGGACATTTCCAGCCTTCTACCAGACGACAAGGCGGCAATCCAACATCTTTCGGTTCCTGGAACCCCAAATAAAACCCTTGCTCAAGCCGCGGCGGTTCATTGCCGATTAACACCGGTGTGCTTCGGTAATGGATTCGCCGTTACGCCGCAACATGTCGTTACCTCGGTACTGTTGTTTGCATTGGCGAACCAACCCAATATAACGGAGCGCATCAGAGTGGAAGTCGAATCGCGAACTCGCGATTCTTGAGTCAGAAGAAGAAGACCCCAACGATGGAAACGATGATCCCCACGGAACAGCAATCGATCGGCCGCGGTAGAGTCGCCCGCCATTACGCTCACGTCGGCTGGCAGCTGCTAAGCGGCACGGTTGCGGTGGTTGCCGGCTTTTCGACGCAGAATATGACCCTGGCTGACAGTGGCCTGGCGGTCCTGAATCAGCACGCCACTTCGTTCACCACGCTTTTTACGCGATTGATGAAGCAGTAAGCAGCATTCCGCTTTCGGCTAAATTCCCACCGCGTAGTCGCCGCCGGGTTCCGGTTTGCGGCCGTAGTGATACGGATCCAATGCGCGTTCCAGCCGCGCCCGGCGAAGCTTCCAGCCGACAAATAATCCGCCGGAGATAACCGCGGCCACCAGGCCTGCGGCGGCCATGGTCTTTCCCGGGTTGAGCACCATGGGTCCGACGTAGCGGCCCGCCGAGTGCGCGATCTTGCCGGGACGTCCGAGCCCTTCGCGGAACTCGCGAATTGAGCGCACGCCTCCGCGCTCGAGCGCGCGATGGCTGTTCAGGATGGCGTAAGTCATCGGCATGCTGTGGCTCTCGCCGCCGTGAACGATGGCATGATGGTCGCCGCGACTTTCCTGCATGCTCAACAATTCTTCGAGTGCCTCGTCGACGACTGAGGGCTTCGTCCAGGCAGAGCGAAAGGCGACGCGGCCGGTCTTGTCAATGAGGTAGGTGGAGTTGGGCATCTTGCCGTACTTGCGGTGAACGTGTCCGTCGAGGTCGTCGACAAGGATGTCGATGGCGACGTCTTCTTCGTGGCGGAAAAATTCAGCAGCCTTGCGCTTGTCGTCTTCTGACGCATGCGCCGGCACGCGTTCTCCGGGATGCGCCTCACGCACGTACACGAAAAGGAATGCCACGTCGTCGCGGTCTTCGTACTCTTCGGCGAGTTCGTTGAGGCCGCGAATGGATGCCGCGGTAAAAGGGCAGGTCGCCGAGCCGAAAGTCAGCACCACGTTCTTCTCGCCCTCGAATTTGCTGAGCCGCACTTTTTCGCCGTCGAGCGAGCGCAGTTCGAAGTCAGGGGCGCGGTCACCGGCCTTGGGGCCGTTGCGAAATCCCATGCGCGCGGCTTCCCGAAGCAGGTTGTGGCCATTGAAAGATTCGTAGTTATAACGCTTCATCCCGAACATCGCCCAACCTCCTGGGGAAACGAACTGCCGGTGCAGCAGGCTATGGTTGGATGCCAAGGCACGCTGCCTGATTTGCCCATTCTAGTCCTCTGGGGTGCCGCCCGGACTTGCCGCCGATTTTTTCGGTCCATAAAATGACAAGGTCGATTGTGGGAGGAAAGACCATGCTCTTGAAAGTAGGAGATGAGGCGCCGGATTTCGTCCTGCCCAGCGTGACGGGCGAACAAAAGGATACGATCCGGCTCAGCGATTATCGCGGTAAGAAGAATGTCGTCATCGCTTTCTACGCCGCGGACTGGACTCCGGTCTGTACGGCACAAATTCCCGCTTATAACGCAGACTTCGATAAATTTGCCGCGCACGATGCCCAGGTTATCGGCATCAGCGCGGATTCCATCTTCAGTCATATTGCCTGGCAGAAGCGCGATGTGGGAATGCTGAAGTATCCACTGGCCAGCGACTTTTATCCGCACGGTGAAGTGGCGAAAAAGTACGGTGTGCTGAGGGAAGGCGATCCGCTGCCGGGCATCAGCCAGCGCGCGGTATTCGTGGTGGATAAAAAAGGAAAGATCGCCATGGCTCACCTGTACGAACTCGGCCAGCAACCCGATAACGAAGATGTGTTCGATGTTCTGAAGAAGCTCGGCTAAGGACACGCTGAGTTTGTCAGGTTCAAGAAAATGGCTGCCCATCACGGAATGATTGGGCAGCCTTTATCGCTAGAGATCGTTTATCGGCTCAAGCGGCTCTTGGAGTTGCCTCGCGTTTCGCCGCCGGGCTTCCGGTTCCCGCCGCCGACATTGCCGCCAATGCGTCGTCAATGGTGAACGATGCCGGCTTCTGTCGTGGTGGAAACTCTTTAAAACTCTTCACAAAATCGTCCACGATCGCTCGTGAAGCGAGAACAATGTAATCGTTCTCCAACAGCCATTCGTAGTAGGTATTCGAGGTAATGTCGGCGCGTTCGAATGGATCGGTGCGCAAGTTGAACAGCTTGGGGATTCGCAATGGAACAAACGGCTCTGCCCAGATCCGCAACGTTCCGGGGCAGCGCTGCTCCATGAAGACGACCTTCCAGTTATCGAAGCGAAGAGCGACCAGGTTGCCATCGTCGTCGAAATAGACGAAGCCCTGACGAGGACTCTTCTTCTCTTTCCCGGTGAGATAGGGGAGCAGATTGTAGCCATCGATGTGGATCTTGAAGGTCTTTTCTCCCGCCTTGTAACCTTTCTTGCACTTTTCGACGATGTCGGGCTCGCCGGCCATCGCCACAAACGTCGGAAGCCAATCGTGATGCTGGACAATTTCCCGCGAAATCGTTCCAGCCTTGATTTTTCCCGGCCACCGGACCAGCAATGGAACACGGAAGGCGCCTTCCCAGTTCGTATCTTTCTCGCTGCGGAACGGAGTCATTCCGCCATCGGGCCATGAGTTCATGTGCGGGCCGTTGTCGGTGCTGTACATCACAAAAGTATTTTCCGCGATCCCGAGTTGGTCGAGGAGATTGAGAACGTCGCCAACGTTCTTATCGTGATCGATCATGGTGTCGTGATAAGGCGACTGCCAGCGTCCTGCCTGTCCGAGGCTGCTGGGTTTCGTGTGCGTGTAGAGATGCATGTGGGTGGTGTTTAACCAGCAGAACCAGGGTTTACCCGCGTCGGTCTGCTTCTTGATCCAGTCTTTCGCCGCGGCGACAAACTCATCATCGCAGGTTTCCATGCGCTTCTTCGTAAGCGGGCCGGTGTCTTCGATCTTCTGTTTGCCGACGCGTCCCCAACGAGGCTGTTCGGTGGGATCGTCTTTGTCGGTAGCCAGGCAGTGCAAGACGCCGCGCGGCGCAAATTGTTCGTTGAACTTGGGAAAGTCTTTCTTCGAAGGCCAGTTGGGGCGTTCCGGCTCTTCTTCGGCATTCAGGTGGTAGAGGTTGCCAAAGAATTCGTCGAACCCGTGTACGGTGGGCAAGTATTCGTTGCGATCGCCAAGATGGTTCTTGCCGAATTGGGCGGTGGCATACCCAAGCGGCTTGAGCAACTCGGCGATAGTGGCATCTTCGGCCTTCAAGCCTTGCGTCGCGCCGGGAATGCCAACTTTCGTCAGGCCGGTCCGATAGCCACTCTGTCCAGTGATGAAGGCCGCGCGACCTGCAGTGCAGCTCTGCTCACCGTAGGAATCGGTGAACATCATGCCTTCTTTGGCGAGACGATCGATGTTGGGCGTCTCGTAGCCCATGACGCCATGGCTGTAGCAGCTAAGATTGTTGATGCCGATGTCATCTCCCCAGATCACGAGAATGTTTGGTTTGCTGGCAGCGTCTTTGCCTTCTTTAGGCATGCGTAGGGCCCTCCACATCAGTTGGGAATACCGTCAGCGTTAAGAGTGGCTGAATTGAGAGTAGATTCGTACTGTCAGTAGTAACAGGTTTGATGAGGAGGAATAAGCATAGAAAAACCCCGCCGGGATGACGGGGTTTGGTTTACGCGAGAGTGGCCGGATTCACTCTGTTTTCGTCTTCACCGCATCGCCGACCTTGAAGCCGGTGCCCGACACAACTTTGCCGATGGCGGAGACGTCGTCGACGTCGGTGATTTCGATAATGCCTATCTGGTTCGACAGCTTGCGCAGAACCTTACCGGTCGCGGGATCCTTGATCTCCTTGGTTATGCGCTCGACCGACATCTGGTTGCCGACTTTCAGTCCGGTTTTCGCGCCGACGTTGAGCACAACCTGACCGCTATCGATCGCAGCGACCAATCCTTCTACCACGATGGTGCGGGCGACAAGCTTCGGTGCATCGGCGATGAGGCCGGTGCTGAGTTGTTGCGTCGCCTGGTTGACGGCTTCTCCGATGATGGTCTGCTGGAAGTCGCTGGAACCGAAATCCGCGTGCCCGCCACCGAATCCTGACCAGTGACCACCGCCGCCGGTGAGCGAAGTGCTTTCGCGTGCCGACTCGCCTTTGCCGTCGGCAACGCCGAGGATTTCCGCGGTATCGATGTCGACGATCCGCGCGTCGATGGCGCAGATCGCTTTCGATTTCTTGTGTCCGAATCCGCCAAGACCAAATCCACCGAGCGCACCACCGGCTCCGCCAACGTTGGTGTTCTTGGTTTCGTTTCCGAATTCGGTGATGGCACCAACGATGATCGCGTCTACTCCTAACAATTTGCCGAGCTTAGCCGCGGAGGCGGGATTGGCGCGGTCGCTGTTTGAGAAGTTCTGTTCGGCCATGATCTTGTCGAGAGCCTGGCGTTCAATAACGGAGTAGGTGCCGTCTTTGACCAGGTATTTAACGAGCAGATCGGTGATGCCCTTGCCGACATCGATGTCGGAGCCGAACACGGCCGCCACATTGCTGTGAACCGTGGCGTAGTCGAAGTCGAGAATGGCCACGCGCTTCTTTCTCCCCTGCGGCGCCGGATTCGTTCCCGGTGTTGTGGTAGCGGGTTGTGTTTGTGAGTAAACCGGAACAACGAGTGCCAACAGAAGAGCCCAGACATACCACCGCTTCATGGCAACGCTCCTGATTAATTTGTGGCCTGCAAATCTTAGGGGAGGAGAAAACTGCAAGCGAATTGTAGGCAGCAAGGAAAAGCAGTGTCAACGTGGAATTGTACGTAGATCGGCGAAGTTGAGTTGCGGGCGATTACGGTGGGCCGCTTCCCAAAACGGTTGACTGCCTGGCGTTGCCAGAATACTCTCGCCGTTTTGGAGCAATCGTGTCCCGGTTCTTGCGACTGTGCTGGTTTTGTGGGCTATTGTTGCTGGCCGTCCCCTACGCGGCAGCGCAACACGAACATCCTGTTCCGGAGCACCTGGGATCTGTAACCTTTACGATTTCGTGCCGGCAAGACGTGCAGGCTCGTTTTAGGCGGGCCGTCGCCCTTCTCCATTCTTTTGCCTACGGAGAAGCCGCCAGGCAATTCCGCGAAATATCGCATGACGATCCGAAGTGTGCCATGGCGCACTGGGGGATTGCCATGAGCTACTACCACCCGCTCTGGCAGCCACCACTCGACCCCGCCTTCGAAGCCAAGGGTCGCGACCAGATAACGCAAGCCGCAGAAATCAAGTCTGGGTCCGCGCGCGAAGCCGGTTTCATTTCCGCGCTGACAACGCTCTATTCCGACACGGATTCCGTGCCTTTGCGCGATCGCATGAAGAAGTATGAAGAAGCGATGGGGAACGTCGCCGAGCAAAATCCGGCGGATATCGAGTCACAGATTTTCTATGCTCTCGCGTTGCTGTCGGTTGCTCCTCCAACGGACCAGGCTCACGCCTACCAGAAGAAAGCGGTCGCGATTCTCGAACCTCTCTATGCAAAATATCCGCAGCACCCCGGAATCGCGCACTACCTGATCCACGCCTGTGATAATACCGAAATGGCAGCGCAGGGCCTGAAGCCCGCCCGCGATTACTCGCAGATTGCGCCGTCCGCGCCTCACGCACTGCACATGCCCTCGCACATTTTCACGCGCCTGGGAATGTGGAACGACAGCGTGCAATCGAATCTGGCGGCGCGCAAGGCCGCACACGATCAGGGCGATATTGGCGAAGAACTGCACGCCATGGACTATCTCGCCTACGCATACCTGCAACTCGGTCGCGATTACGAAGTTGGGCAGTTGCTTAACGACCTCAGCAAGATGACCTCACTTCCAGCGCAGGATTTCAAAGTAAGCTATGCCGCGAGCGCAATGCCAGTCCGTTACGCTGTGGAGCGGGGGCGCTGGTCGGCGGCCGCGAAAATTCAGCCGATGGATGGCGCTCCACCACAGGTAGTCGCAGTCTCTGTTTGGGCTACGGCTCTCGCGTGTGCTCACCTCAACAATATTTCGTGCGCTAAAGCCGGGGTCAGGACTCTGTATGGCATCGAGCGGAAACTACAAACCGCTGGAGACGGCTACTGGTCTAAGGTGGTTGGAATTTATGCGATGGAAGTTACCGCCTGGCTGGCGCTCGCTGAAAGGGACCCTAACAGTCCGACCGTCTTTATGCGCGGCGCAGCCGATATCGAAGATGCACTCGAAAAACTTCCCGTCACTCCTGGACCGGTCCTTCCCGCGCGGGAACAACTTGGCGAACTGTGGCTCGCGATGAACGAGCCCGTCAATGCTCTCAAGGAGTTCGAAGTTGCGCTCAAGCTTTCTCCGGGCCGGCGCAATTCGATTGTTGGTGCGCTCAAGGCCGCGCAACTATCGGGCCAGAGCGATAAGGTGGCCACGTATCAGGCGGCGCTGAAGGCCATCTCGCCGGGTTCTCCGCAATAAAAAACCGGCCATCCGTGGCGGGTTCTTGTTGCGGGGATGCGATTACTTCAACTCCGATTTCACCTGATCGATGGTGGCGAAGAGGTCGTTCGTCGGTTTCTGAACCTCGACAAACGGGGTCTCGCCGCCTGACGTGACTACGTAGACCGTGGGCGTGTGATCGATCTTTACTGCGATTCCCTTGTCTTTTGACGCTCGGACGGCGGCGGCCAATTTGCCCTGGGGATCGAGGGCAAACGGCAGCGCCACCTTGTTTTCGGCGGCAAATTTCTCAACGTAAGAGCGCAAGTTCTGCTGGGTAATTGCCGGTTGATTCTGATAAATGAACAGCCGGTACTTCCACTCGAGCGCCGGGCTTTTGGAACGAAAATACATTGCGTACACCGAACCGTCGAAAGCCCACGCATGCTGCGGAAGCGGGAAGTCATAGACCACAACCGGAATCTTGTAGGTCTTTTCAGCCTTGTCGAGGAGTGGCGCCACCACCGCGCATTGGGGACATTCCAGGTCGGCGAACTCGACCAGAGCCATCTTCGCGCCCGCCGGCGGACGAAGAATCGACGCTTGAGTCGGCGACTGGGCACGCAACGCCTTGGTCGCCAAAGCCGCCAAGGCCAACAGGAAAACGATCCTGAGCAGGGTCTTGATATTCATCTTTTGCAGGAACTGTCCTTATATATAAGATGCAGCCGCTCTGCCCCAAGGTTCGGACCGGCAGCAACACTGGTTCGCCTATATTAAACGGTTCCGCGGGTTCTTTGTTCCTCTGCGACTATGGCTTTAGTAATGGAACCGGTACTTCACCTGAAGGGTGATCATGCGCGGGTCGTTCACGTGCGAACCGCCGAAGGTATTGCTGAAGTCAATGAAGTAACGTGCGTCGGCGAGGTTGGTAGCGGTTATCTTGGCGGACCAGCTTTCGCCGATCGATTTACCAATCGACAGATCGACGGTGTGATATTGAGGCAAATGGTCAGGACCATCGCCATTGAGGAAGCCCGATCCGTAGCTGAGATTGGCGGCGATCCATGTGCGCCATGGCAAATCGGTCTGTACTCCTGTGCTGAGCGTGTTGCGCTGATCGTGATCGAGGAAGAACAGCCCGCCGTCAGGAGGCGAAAAGTCGGTCAGGCCTCCGGTGATCGCGCCCTCGCCCTGGGCGAACTGGTGCGAATACACCAACCGGAGTTGCGCGTGCTTAATTATCTTCGGCGATGTAACTGTGCTTTCGAATCCCCGAATGCGCGCGCGATCGATGGTGAGAGGGAAGAAGATGTTGGAGTTCCCCAGCACGTCGTGATCGAAGAAGTTGCGCGCCGCGGTGTGGAAATAGCTGAAGTCCAGGGTCCAGCCCTGGAGCGGAATCGCCAATCCGAACTCGTATTGTTCGTCGCGTTCGCCGCGAAGTGGGAGAAAGCCGAATCCCTGGGTCGCCGCCAATTGAAGAAGCGGTCCAGAGATAGTGGATAGCGGCGGAGCCTGGTAGAAGCGGTTATAGGATCCGCGAAGCACCCAGTGCAGCCGCGGAAGCTGGAGGGCCGCTCCGATGCGCGGACTGGCAGAAGTTTCTGTCGATGACCCCGAGAATCGAGTGAGGCGAACGCCGGCGTTAAGCGTCAGCCATCGCGTGGCGCGGAACTGATCTTCCAGGAATGCCGCTTCCAGGTCTCCATTTTGAAGGTCGCGCTGGCTCAACTGATCGCCGCTGCCATCGTTGGCGATCACCCCAAACAGCGTGTTGTCATGCTGGCCAAAGGCGTAGACACCGACCTTGGCGTTATGTCGTCCTTTCACATAAGTCAGCGAAGCCTGGCCGCCCGCGTAGGTGGAGGCACGATTGTCGGTGGCGATGGGAACATCCGACCAGCCACCTTCGTAGGCGGCACGGTTGAAGTGGAAGAACGGCGAAACGGTTAGAACGGTCGAAGAGTTAATGGGATGCAGATACGTGAAGGTGCCGAAAGCATCCTGCTCGCGTTCGCGATCGTTGACGCCGGCGGTAGGATCGTCGGGATTGTTCGGCACCTGGTAGAAGTCGCCGCGTATCTGACCGACGAAGCGGAACTGGTCGCCGTTTTGCGCGTTGTAAGTCATCGAAGTGAAGGCGCCGCCGCCGGCTTCCTGGTTGTGAATGTTGTCGAAGGTGGGCGGAGCCAGGCCGTAGTCGGACCGGTTACCATTCACGCTCGCGTAGTAGGCGAACCGGTTCGTATGATCGGCGAAGCTTAATTGATCGTCGGTCTGATTGAAGCTGCCGTAGCTGGTGGTCAGTTCCGCCGTACGCTGCTGTTCGAAGCCGGATCGTGGCGCGATATTAAAGACGCCATAGGTACGATCGCCATAATCGGCAAGGTACGATCCGCGTTGCGCCTCGAGAAAATCGACGTCTTTGGGGTCGAATTGCGGTCCGACATTGCTGGCGATGTTGGTATTGGGCAGCGGCACGCCATCGATGGCCCAGGTGACCTGGTGTCCACCCTCGACGTGCAACTGATCGTGCACCATGTATGCGCCGGGGACGAAGTCGGTGATGAACTTCATGCTGTTGGTGTAGTCGGCACCCGGAGTCTGTTCAATCTGCCGCCGATCAACAGTTGTCTGCGGGGTCGAGGATGTGCTGTCGACGACCTGTGGCGTGCCTTGCACCTCGACCGACTCCTGCACCTTCTGGATCTGCAGCGGGATGTGCATTTCCTGGACACGGTCGGAGATCGCCGTCACGGAGAGTACCTCGGTGGCGAATCCCCGTGCCGTCACGGTGAGCCGATATATGCCAATCGGCACCGTGGTGAACTGTGCCACTCCCAGAGAATCGGTGAAGACCGTCAAAGGTTGCGAGCCACTACCCTCGAGCTTCACCGTCGCCTGAGGGATCGCGCGATGTTGCGGGTCGTGAACGATGATGCGCACAGTTCCGAACACGCTTGCGTACAAGGTTGACCCCATCGCCACAAATATGGCGAGATAAACCAATTTTTTGGACATTTGTAGCCTCCAAAGCATGAGCCTCAACTATCCCCGGAGGGGACGGTCATCCCAAGCGAGCTCAACGGAGGCGAGGCACAACGTGGCTACGGCACTCCGGCCGAACTTGGGCAAATTGAAAAAAGAGGATGGGTTAGCTCAAGAGGGACGGCGGACCGCGCTTTTGATGACTGCGAGCTTCCGACACCAAAAGATTGGCAAAGGTTTGAGTGTAGATCGCGGGATGACGTACGACATTCGCGTAGAAGGCGAACGCCGGTGGCGGAAAGAATACCGAAGTGTGAGCCAGCGTCATGTTCGCCGAGCGGAAGGGACACACCGCTGGAACTTGCCGGAACGCGGGTTCCCGAGACTCGCGTTCCAGCATGGCCATCATGGCGCAATGGTGTTTGCCGTCGCGTCGGCAACAAGGGGGCAACGAGGAATCAGGCTGCGGGGATCGAATGAGAAGAAGCGGAGCCAGAGCCGGCATTGCCAGCACGACAAACAACGCAATCGCGGAAGCCTTACGCATCCTCACCCTTGGGTTTGAGTCTAACACCTTTCGGCAGGTGCTAAGGTCATTAACTAAGGACTCGTGAATGTATTCCGCCGTTGCACGCTTTCCGAAAAATTTTGGCGGGACTGACGCCGTCCAGAAGCCGTTCTGCTCATGTAAAATAGCTTTATTCGAACTCCCATGCGCAAGCTTGCCGTAGCCTCCCTCATCGTTATCGTGTTCGCCTTGGTCGCTTCGGCGGCCGACAACATAGTCGAAGAAATTGTCGCGCGCGTTAATGGCGCCATCATCACCCGCAACGATCTCGAAAAAGCCAAGGAACAGATCGTCTCCGAATCGCGCGAAAAGGGGCTTGACGCCGAGCAAGAGATCACCAAGCGCCAGGGTGATATTCTGCGCGACCTGATCGATCAACAGTTGCTGATTCAGAAGGCGGGGGAACTGGACATCACCGGCGACACCGAGCTGATCAAGAAGCTCGACGAAATGCGCAAACAGATGGGCCTGAAGGATATGGATGAACTGGAATCCGAGGCCAAAAAACAAGGCATTTCATGGGAAGACTTCAAGCAAAACCTGCGCAACCAGATCATTACGCAGGCAGTCATCGGGCGCGAAGTTGGTTCGCACATCCAGATGACCAGCGAAGAAACGCAGAAGTTTTACGATGAGCACAAGCAGGAGTTGGAACAACCCGAACAGGTGGTGCTGAGCGAGATCCTGATTGCGCCCACAAAGCCCGGCCGGGACGGTGATAAAGCGCCGGATCCGTCTCCGGAGCAGTTAGCCGCAGCCGAAAAGAACGCCAATGACATACTGGCGGATATAAAAAAGGGCGCGAAGTTCGACGAAGAAGCGCGCAAGTTTTCCGACGGCCCGACCGCGCAGCAGGGCGGATCGCTCGGCGCCTTCAAACGCGGGATGCTGGCGAAAGAATTAGAAGATAAGACGTTCGTGCTGAAGAGCGGCCAGACAACGGACGTGATCCGCACGAAGCAGGGTTTCGTGATCCTGAGAGTCGATCAGCACGTTCAGGCTGGTATTCCGCCCCTGAAAGATGTCGAGCAGAACGTACAGGAAGCCATCTACATGCAGAAGCTGCAGCCGGCTCTGCGTGCCTATCTCACCAAGCTGCGTGAAGATGCGTTCATCGATATCAAAGAGGGATATACGGATTCGTCGGCGAGCCCCAACGAAACCAAGCCGGTTTATATGGCTGCCGACACGAAGCCCGAAAACAAGACCGGCAAAAAGAAGAAGAAGAAATTCTTGGTGTTCTAACTGAGCGACGAGTCCGAACGTTATTGGTTTGTGCTCTTCGGCTGACCGTCTTTTCATGACCTGTTTGCTGTTGACGATCTTGGCGGGGAAGTTGTCTATAATCCCTGCACCATGGCCGCCGATCGCCGTACTTTTCTAAAGCTCTCCGCCGCATCCGCCGCGCTTCCGCTATTACTCTCGGAATTGGCGGTCGCCAAGTCCGAGCTCTCCAAAGCCGATCTCAATGCCGCTGCTGCGGTCGCTGGACTGAATTTCTCCGACGAACAAGAAGCCATGATGCTCGACGACGTGAAGGAGCGATTGAAGTCGTACGACCAGCTTCACGGTCTCAATATTCCGAACAGTGTTGCGCCTGCGCTCGATTTCAATCCCGTTCTGCCAGGCATGAAGTTCGAAACGGATCGGCGCGCCATGCGGATGAGCCGACCGGCTGAGACTGCGGCTCCTAAGAACATCGAGGATGTCGCTTTCTATTCGGTCCGTGATCTTGGCGAACTGGTGCGGCGGAAGAAAGTATCGTCATACGATCTGACGCAGATGTATCTGGCGCGGCTGAAGCGGTACGATCCGCTGCTGCATTTCATGATCACGCCGACCGAAGAGCGAGCGCTGGCGCAGGCCAGGGAAGCGGATAAGGACCTTGCGACCGGTCACTATCGTGGTCCGCTGCACGGCATTCCATGGGGCGCGAAAGACTTGCTGGGCGTGAAGGACTATCGCACGACCTGGGGTGCGGGTGGGTTCGAAAACCAGAAGTTCGAAGAAAACGCGACCGTGGTGAACCGGCTGGATGCAGCGGGTGCAGTGCTCGTCGCCAAGCTGACATTGGGTGCGCTCGCCATGGGGGACCAGTGGTTCGGCGGCATGACACGCAACCCGTGGAAGCCGGAGCAGGGATCGAGCGGATCGTCGGCGGGATCGGCTTCGGCAACAGCGTCAGGGTGCGTTGGGTTCGCCATCGGGTCGGAGACGCTGGGCTCCATCTCGTCGCCTTCCACACGCTGCGGAGCGACGGGTTTACGCCCGACGTTTGGCCGGGTGCCGCGCACCGGCGCGATGGCCCTCTCGTGGTCGATGGACAAACTGGGTCCACTCTGTCGCTCGGTGGAAGATTGCGCGCTGGTGCTGAATGCGATCTACGGACCTGACGGAAATGACCGCACGGTGCACGATTACGCCTTCAATTGGGACGCCGATATCGACATTCGCAAACTGCGCATCGGCTACTTCAAAGAAGATTTCGAACACAAGCCGGATCCAGATGAGAAAGGAAAGCCAGAACAGACCGCACGCCGGATCGAAGCCAAACAATTCGACGATGCGTCGCTGGAAATTCTGCGATCGAAATTGCGGATCGATCTGATTCCCGTCGAGTTGCCGAAGCTGCCATGGGGAAGCATGCGTCCGATCTTGATGTCGGAAGCTGCGGCCGCATTCGATGATCTGACGCGGTCCGGCCGCGACAAACTCCTGACTGCACAGGGTCCTGACGATTGGCCGAATGCGTTTCGCTCGGCGCGATTCATTCCGGCGGTGGAGTACGTGAACGGCAATCGTGCGCGCATGATCGCCATGCAGCAGATGGCCGAGCTGTTCAAGAAAGTAGACGTGATCGCGGCGCCGACATTCAGCACGCAGTTGCTGGTGACGAACCTGACAGGACATCCGGCGTTGATTCTGCCCAGCGGCTTCCGCCCTGACGGTACTCCAGTGAGTTTCACGTTCCTGGGAAACCTGTTTGGCGAAGCGCAATTGCTGGCGGTGGCACGCGCATACGAACAGGCCACGGAGTTTCACACCAGGCATCCGGCGCTGGGGAAGGCATAAAAATCACTGCGGCACCCTTCTATTTTGCCGCCTGAATCGTTACCTCGTCCGGTTGATTCCACTTGGCTTTTCCGTCGACGAGTTCCACACGGTTCATGGTGATCTTCACCGAATCTTTGTTCACCTCAACGAGAAGATAGTGATAGTTCACGTCGTAGCCTCGTAGCGGGTCGTCTGGCGCGCGCGGAATCATGTACGGGTGAGCGCCGCCGCCTCCGGTGACGAAGTAGGTGATTCCGCCGTGTTCGTGGCGTTCGTAGTTGTGGACGTGGCTGCCGAACACGATGATTCGCGCATGCATGTGAGGCTGTCTATTCTCGAGCAGTCGCGCCAGCTTCTTCTCGGGCGACCGGGCCGAATGACCTCCGCCGTGCAGGTTCGCAAGATCCGATGAATTCGTAAATGGCGGATGATGCAGCACGACAAACAGGTAATCGATCTCGGGCGGAATCGTGTCTAACTTTTGCGTTAGCCATTTGCCTTGCTTGCCCGAGAGTTCCGGTTCGTTGCTGTCGAGCATCAGGAACAGGGCGTTAGCGGTTCTCACAGAGTAGTAGCGGCTGTGTTGCAGGTCGGGAAAGCGGGCGAAATAATTTGCCAGGGCCTGCTCGACGTTGCCGTGCATCTCATGGTTTCCCAGGACGGGATAAACGGGGATCTTTTGGTCCCGCCATTCGGCAGTTTCGGTATCCCATTCTTTCCAATCGTTGGTGTCGAAGCCGTTGTAAACCAGGTCGCCGCCGATGGTGATGAACGTCGGGTGGGCATCGGCGATGGCCTTGACCAGCTCCTCGCGAATCGCGGCGTTCGACGCATCCTTATTATTGGGATCGGTGAAGCGCGCATCGCCGTAGGCGACGAATCGAAATGGCGGTTTCAAGCCAAGGCCGATCTCAACCGGGGCTGCCTGCCCGAACAGGTTCAGCGAGCCAGTCAGGCTCAACACAAAAAGAAGCCTGGAAAGAATTGCTGTCACTCTCTTCTTCAAATTTGAACTCCCGATTGACGATGGCGAGACAGGCACCACGCCTGACTCGCGGGTATTCCCAGAATATAATCCCGGCATTCGCACCGTCTTCCAAGTCGCGTTGCTCTTCCTTCTGATTCAGGCCGCGCATGCCGGGGTTGATCTTAGCGCTTTCGATACCGTACTCGGCATTCAGCGCAACGGCTCGATTGTAGTGGTGGAGCACCTCACTCCGTCGGAGCCGTCGAGCCATTTCATTTGGAGCACGCCTGCTGAGTACCCGGGCGCATGGTCGATTCATCAACCACGCGTGGTGGATATTCTGCAAGTTACGACTGCGGACGGCCGCCTCATCCACTACAAGGCCAAGCGTCGCGAAACAAAGCTGGAACTCGACATCGAAACGCCGGGGGTGAGCGAGGTACGGCTGGTCTATGCGATTCGCAACGCCATCGAATTTCACGCTGAAGACGATCGGCTGCTCTGGAATCCGGGTGAAGATTGGCGCGGTAATGCGAGCAACGTGACCGTATTTGTGCAAGTGCCGCCGGAAATGGCCGGCAGCTTCTCCGCCCAGGGCTATGTCGGCGGGCGCGGTGTGTTTCCTGTGCGCGAATCGAGTGCGGGACCCGATCGCGTATGGTTCTCGGTATCGCAACTCGGGCCGCACGACCATCTCCTGATCGATGTGGCGATCCCGCACGGGATCATTGCGGCTCCGCCCGCCTGGCAGCGGGTCGTCTGGTTTGTTCGGGCGAACACGATCGTGCTGCTTCCACTGATTGTCCTGGCGGTGATGATGGTTCTGCGGTGGATTAAAGGCGTTCCCGAAGAAAGATCGGAATCGATCGTAGCGCGATATGAGCCTCCGGCGGGTTTGACGCCGGCGGAAGTGGGCTTGCTGATCGATGATTCGCTCGATGCTCGCGATATTACCGCGACCCTGATCGATCTGGCGGTTCGCAAGTACATTCGTCTTGAGCAGGGCACTCCGGACCAGGGCGTTGAATTTGCGGGGCAGGACTTTGTGCTTCGCTTGCTGCGCCCGATGGAGGAGTGGAAAGATCTGGCGCCGCACGAACAGACGGTGCTCTTCCATACCTTCTACGGCGGCCAATGGACGAAGCTTTCCAGCCTTTCCCTGCGGTTCTATTCGGTGGTTCCGGCGTTGCAGGCGCAACTCGGGGCGCGGCTGCGACTGAAAGGCTTTTATTGGATCGATCCGCAAACGGCGCCGTGGCTAAGACTTTTCAATGTTCTGGTGCTGTGCGCGATTTTATACGCGGTGCAATGGTTCGGCTTGTTTTCGTTTGGCGACTCGTGGTTACTCTCGTTGATCGCCATAGTGGTATCGGCGGGGATCGTCCATCTTCTCGGGCGAAATTTGACGGCAAAGACGATGAAGGGGATGCGAGCATACCGAGAGATTCAGGGCTTTCGCGACTTCCTGAACACCGTTGATCGTGATCGCTTGGAGCGCCTGCCGGCCGAGCTTTTCGAGCGATGCCTGCCTTACGCGATGGCTTTAGGCGTTGAGCACCACTGGGCCGACGCGTTCTGCGGAATGGCGATTGGTCCGCCAGACTGGTTCGACAGCGAACGTCCCGAACTCTTCAACACTGCCCGTCTAGGCCGCGTGCTCGACTTGTTTTCACGACAGACGGCGGTAACATTATCGGTAAGGCCACGCGGAGTGCCAGCGGCAAATATGCCAAGGAACGCGGAATAGATGTTTACGATTGCTGTCGCGAGAGATGGGGCGCGGTGAGTGACGAGGCTATGTGTCGCGGGCGGTCGGAGATCCCCCCGTTCCGCGTCAGTGGGCGACGGCGGCCATATCGCGCTCTTTCGATCTGGCAGTGGCATAGACTACGCCGTGATCGAGAACAGCTCCATGCTGCTGCCGTAGTGCGATGAGTCGAGCGAAGTCGCTCGCGCAGGCGTTCAGCAGCTTCAAATCTTCAGACGCGAAGCCACCTGGTTTGCAGTGATACAGGGCCAGAACTCCCACCACCGCGCCATTCGATTCGAGCGGTATCGCCAACGCCGATGCCAGCGCGCTTGGCTCGTTGACATAGCCTTCTTCCACCAGCGGATTGCCGTTCACGATGGAGTTGCGGTTCTCCGCCACCCATCCGACAAGGCCGTGTCCCTTGCGAACTCGCAACCGCGCCAGAGCGCGGGAGTTTTCCCCTAACACGAAACACGGCACCAGATCATCGTTTTCGGCTGCGAATAGCGCGAACGAATCGAACGAAATTCCATTTCGCACCCGCATGGCAGCCGTCGAAACCGCTTCGCCAAATCCGAGATTGTGTTCCGGTGCGACCAGGGCTGTCAGGACGACCTCGACCGCTTTGTCACCATCGGTGACTTTGTTCCTGGGTGTCGAGGTCTCAGCGAACCCGGCCGCCGGCGCAGCTCCACGCGTGATTTTCGCGTCGACGCTCAGCTTCGGTTTTTCTTCCGGCTGTTGCGACTTCGCCATCAGTTCCAGTTCTTTGTAGCGAGCCTTCAGCGCAGCGACCACTCGCGGATCGAAATGTTTTCCGGCATCGGCTTCCACGCGCGCCATCGCATCGTCGAGCGGGAGAGCCTTGCGATATTGGCGATCCGAAGCCAGTGCGTCGAGGCAATCGACGGCGGCGAGAATTCGCGATCCAATCGGAATCGCCTCGCCAGCCAGCCCGTCGGGATAACCGCTGCCGTCCCACTTCTCGTGGTGCGAGCGAACGATGGGCGCAACCGGATACGGGAAATGCACCTGCTCCAGAATCTCGGCGCCAACGACAGGGTGAACCTTCATTTTGTCGAATTCTTCCGGCGTCAATTTTCCGGGCTTGGAGATGATGTGTTCCGGAACCGCCAGTTTGCCGATGTCATGCAGCACAGCCGCCGCTTTCAGCGCGGCCGTTTCTGATTCGGTGCAGCCCAGATCTTTCGCCAGCTCCAGCGCGTAAACGCGCACGCGCTCGAGGTGAGCGCCAGTGGTGTGGTCCTTGGCCTCGATGGCCAGTGCCAGCGCTTCCACCGTGCGCAAGTGCAACTGGGCCATCTCTTCGAGGTGCTGATTCTTCTCTTCCCACTTCCCGATGTACAGCCGGTACGAGTAGTAGATGGCGTACATCGCCGGCATGATGAGAACGGAAAGTTCCCATCCCGCCACGCGATTCAGGAGTTGAACCACACCGGTGATCGCGGCGCCGATCAGGTAATAAGGGAATGTCCAGGCGTAGGTCTCGGTCCACTTTGTCGCCGGCGATTTGCGCTCCGACAAGGCGACGACGGTCGCGACCGGCCAGGTGTTGCAGAGGAAGTAGGCGATGGCGGCGATCAGCAAGGCGATCAGGCCGTGCCCGTTGAGCGCGCGCAGAGCCAAGCGGTAGGTCCAATACGATGCGAATATCGCCAGCGTTACTTGTGAGAGATTGAATCCGAAGTGGACGAAACGCAGCCGCTGCGTGGCCTTCCAATAGCATTGGACAAGTGCTGCGGTCGCGCCGAGCGCCAGGGCTTCCGACAAACTTAAATTGCAGACTGCCAGAAGAAAGAAGACAAAATTAACGGAAACGGTAGCTTCGAATCCCGGCAGAATTACCTTCAATCCTGACGCAACGGCGGTAAGGACCAGGTAACACGCGAACTGCACCAGGTTGCTCGAATGCCACGGGTACATGCCCACGCCGACGCACACCGCGCCCAGCGCGCACACCAGCGTCACGAACAGCCGCACTCTTTGCTGAACCTCGGCCATACTCACCCGTATCGCGATATCCTCGACCAGAAGGGCCATTTCGCGATAGAGGACTTTGGTAATCACCTACAACCTGTGCTTTGGGACAAAATGTCGCATCGCGACAAGCTGGCATATTCCGCGCCCATAGCCATGTTTCCCCAGGTCATAGTTTTCAGTCACTTACGCCCGCGACGCTTCTGGTACGCGCCTTGCTTTCCAGAGAGCAACATCCATTTGTGTGCGTCAGGTGTGGGGAATGAAGAAACCAGTTGTTTTTGTGATGATGGTCTCTCTGTTGTTGGCGAGCGCCAGCTTGAGTTGGGCCGACGATTCGAAGATTTCGCCCGATCTGCGCGGCTATACCTCGGGCTCGCAAGTGCAGGTGATCGTGCAGTACGCGCCCTCGGCCCAGACCAACTGCAACGGGCTGCTCGGACTGCTCGGTTGCGTGGTCGGCGATGTGCTGAACCTTGGCGGCAAACTCGTCGGGATGCTTCCGCTGGTGAATGGACTGGTGGCTCAGCTCGACGGCAACGCCATCCAGACGCTCTCGAATCGCTCCGACGTTCTGTACATCAGCCGTGACCGGCCCCTGACCCTGATGGCCGATTCGCCAGGCCCGGCTGTGAATGCTCCGGCCGCCTGGAACTCGAACTTTACAGGATCGGGCATCGGTGTCGCACTGATCGATAGCGGAGTGAATGCGCACAAAGATTTCAACAGTACTGGTCTACTGAGCGCACTGCTGCCTCTTTCGCGCGTCGCTTACAACCAGTCGTTCCTTTCTTCTTCGAGCACGGGCGACCAGTATGGGCACGGTACGCATATCGCAGGACTGATTGCCGGTAACGGCGCCAGCTCCACCGGCAGCCAATACTCGCGCACCTTTAAGGGAATCGCCCCGAACGCGAAGATCCTGAACCTGCGCGTACTCGATGCCAATGGCGCCGGTACCGACAGTTCGGTGATCAACGCCATCCAGACGGCGATCGCGCTCAAGTCGGTCTATAACATTCGCGTTATCAATCTGTCTTTGGGACGCGGCATTTACGAGAGCTACAAGCTTGATCCGCTATGCCAGGCGGTCGAACAGGCGTGGAAGTCGGGGATCGTCGTCGTCGTAGCGGCGGGCAACGATGGTCGCTACCTGCCGACCGACGGCTACGGAACGATTACCGCTCCGGGCAACGACCCTTACGTCATCACCGTCGGCGCCATGAAAACAATGGACACGCCCACGCGCGCCGACGATCAGATTGCCAGCTACAGCTCGAAGGGCCCGACGTTCATCGATCGCATCGTGAAGCCCGATCTCGTCGCGCCCGGAAACCTGCTCGTTTCCACGGAGCTTCCCGGCGTAACGCTGGAGAGTTCGGAGCCGGGCAATCTGGTTCCGTACAACTTTTATATGTATGGCGGCAGCTCCGCGTCTTCGACTTCGTATTTCACGCTAAGCGGGACCAGTATGGCGACCGGCGTGGTCAGCGGCATTGTCGCCGACCTGCTGCAGGCGCATCCGACGCTCACTCCTGACCAGGTGAAGGCTCGTTTGATGAAGACGGCGAGCAAATCGTTCCCGCAGTCGAGCAGCGTTTACGATCCGGCTACAGGTAACACCTATGTTAGCTACTACGATGTCTTCACGGTAGGCGCTGGCTACGTCGACCTCGCCGCCGCCCTCGCGAGCAACGACACTGCCAAGGGTACGGCGATGTCTCCGACGGCGGTGCTCAGCTCGAATGGCAACGTGTATCTGACGCGCGATTCGTCCTCGACGTGGGGAACGTCGTCGGCATGGACCCCAGTCGCGGTTTACGGTCCGGCTGAGATGACCTCCGGCGGAACGAGCGTGATGTGGGGCGCCGCTGGTCCGGGTGGATCGTCGGTCATGTGGGGAGCCACCAACGATGGTGGCACTTCGGTGATGTGGGGAGCTACGAACGATGCCGGCACCAGCGTGATGTGGGGCGCGAGCAACGACGGCGGAACTTCGGTGATGTGGGGAGCGAGCGGTCCTCCCGCCGGAGAACAGTAGAAGCAAGTTGAAGTTGTGGTGGGGTGCCCCATCCGGGTCGAAGGACTCGGGTGGGGCTTGTTATTTGTGTGGTATCCATTTCCGGAAGCAAAATAAATCAGCAAACTACCGAAGAGGACCTAAAGTTTTTTCCCTCGTCCGATGGCCTTCAGCAGGTGTCGTCCGGGCCCCTCATCGAGAAAAATACGACCAGGCTAGTCAGTGCCCCAGCAAGGGCCCCGAGCACAAGGCGCTGCCACAGACGTTCTTTAGCCCTGGCGAATGCGAGGCCCCCACCAGCAGCCCCGACGACCGCGCCGAACACAATGAAGATTCCTAGAACCAATCCCGGGGCCGGCCAGGATTCGAGCATGGCGCCCAGTGGCATGAAGTTCGTCACCATGTTGATGCACGTAGTTTACCTATTCACGCGCCTTCGCCGCGACCATCCGTCCCAGGTTCCAAGCTGAGACACAACCACGTTCCCTTCGTACTTGCCATCGCCCGTTTCGAGGTTCAAACTTATCGGTCGATTTCTCCGCCGGGAGCGCATTCATGAGCAAGCACAACCGCCGCACTTTTCTGAAGACCACCGGAGCTCTTACCGCCGCCGCGATCGGTTCCACTGCCGTTCCGGGCATCGCGTCCGCGTCTGCGGCAACCGAAAAGCCTGCACCCATGCCGACGCGCAATCTCGGCAAGACAGGCTACAAAGTCGGCATCTTCTCCCTTGGCGGACAGGCCGCGCTTGAGCATCCTCATAACGAAGACATCGCTGTTCCGATCGTCGAGCGCGCGCTCGATCTCGGAATCAACTACATCGACACCTCTTCCATTTATGGCGGACCCGAGCGCTGGAGCGAGCAATACATCGGCAAAGTGATGAAGCGCCGCCGCAACGAAACCTTCCTCGCCACCAAGACCAAGGAGCGCACTCGCGACGACTCCTGGCGCATGCTCGAAAAGTCCCTCCAGCTCCTGCAAACCGATCACATCGATCTCTGGCAACTGCACGATCTCGGTCTCATGACCGACATTGATCAGATCTGGGCCAAGGGCGGCGCCATGGAAGCCCTGCTCCAGGCGCGCGATCAGAAGATCGTCAAATATCTCGGCATCACCGGACACTATCGCCCCGAATGCCTCATCGAGGCCATCCATCGCCACCCGTTTGACTGCATCCTGATGGCGGTCAACGCCGCCGATCCGCACCACTACAGTTTCGGCGACCAACTTCTGCCGCTTGCAGTCGAAAAACAGATGGGCATCATTGGGATGAAAGTTCCTGCCCGCGGACGATTGCTTGCTTCCTGGACTCCGCCCTCCATCGACGCCCAAAAGCACTCATGGGAAGGGATGGCGATCCAGACCAACCGATCGGGCCCGCTCAACATGCGCGAAGCGATGTACTATACACTCTCGCAACCCGTAAGCACCGTGATCATCGGCTGCGATACGATCGCGCAGCTCGAGGAAAACGTGCATCTGGCGCGCGAATTCACGCCTTACAACCAGAAGCAGTTGGCCGAGCTGACCGCGCGGGCCGAGCCTGTTTCAAAGCCGGCGCTCTTCTTCCGTTTTTACGATCGAGCATGAGCAGGTTCCACAGTTAAGCGTGTCCCATCGTCGGAGCCGATTTCGATGGAGACAGCCGGCCCTCATTCAGCTCATCTGGTCACCAGGTCGCCAGATGTTTTGAATCTCCCTCCCTTTGCCGTGACTCTGTTCCCGGATAAAGAGGTTTTTCATGGCTGAAACCGTTCAGCAGTACATTGCGCGAATCCGTACGTGCCTGGGCGATCACGATCCGCTTGCCGTTCTTTCGGAAACGCCCACGCGTCTCCGTTCTCTGCTCTACCGGTTGCCTGACTCACGACTGCGCACGCGACCTGCCCCCGAGCGCTGGTCCGTCCTTGAGATCACCGCGCATCTTTCGGATGTCGAAATTGTCATTGGACATCGCGTCCGCACGATTCTCGGATCTCCTGACGGCGTGCCCATACAGGCTTTCGATCAGGACACCTGGCAGCAGGCGTTTGGCTACAACAACTTCGAACCGGCGCCCACACTCGACGCGTTTGCCGCCGCGCGCGAAAACAATCTTCGGCTCTACCGTTCTCTTGACGAAGCAGGCTGGAACAAATTCGGAATGCACGCTGAACGCGGCAAGGAAACCGTGCGCACGGTCATCCAGATGAACGCCGGACACGACCTCAACCACCTGCGTCAGATCGAAGGCATCCTCGGGAAATGAAACTGTGGAGCGGACACTATTGTCCGCTGCCTACTTGACTACGAATGCCGCCTCCATTTTGTACGATTGTCCGCTCGGCGTGGCCACGCTAATCTCCGCCGCGCCAGCCCCGACACTCGGCAGTGTCACCTGCAGCGTGCTGCTATCGACGACTACCGCTGTCGCGGCAACCCCGTTGATCATCGCCGACGTATTGGCATCGAATCCGCTGCCGTGAACGGTTACCGTTGATCCCGTGCTTGCACTCGCCGGACTTACACTCCCGATCGACAAAGGCACGGCATCAAGCTGCACGATCGTCAATCCCTTGTCAGTCAGCGCGAAGATTCTCTTTCCCTCATCGTCGATTGTGAACGGGGCCGGCAGGTTTTGCCTGACGTTTTCCTTGAGTGCAACCCATGACCTCAACGTCCCGTGTGCCACATCCACAACGTCGAACGACGAGTTGTACGCCGTGTAGGCCAGGCTGCCGCTGTTGTTCAGCAGGATCTCATTACTCGGCAGGTCAGGATGCAGCAGGATCGTCGCCCCAAAGCCACTGCTTTCGTCCACGAGGTTCATTGCGGAATCCAGGAAGTAGCTGTTCCCCATGGCAAAGATATTGCCGTCTCCCGAAACCGCCCCTCCAAGCACCGTGTCCGTGACGATCGTGCTGCTCACGCTCGAATCTGCGGTATGGAAAACGCATAGTGATCCGCCGAACGCACCCACAACGCTTCCATCGCTCGTGGCGGCAACTTGCGATGAGAAACAGCTGGACGGAATCGGAGTGGTGATTTGTCCCGACGCGAGATCCACTAGGCTTATGTTCGGGAGAGCGCAACCGTTCGATCCGTTGTTGATCGCCACCGCGGCTCGACCATCGTTGGTGGCCGCCAGCTCGAGCGATGCGGGCACGCAGTTGCTGAATGTCGGTGCCGGCAGAGAAAAGACCCCAGCGTTGCTTTGCGTGTTCAGGTCAATTACCGCAATCGAATTGTCGCTCTTGTTTCCCACCACCAGCTTGCTTCCGTCGGGTGTGAGCGCCAGTCCCGTCAGCGATTTCTGCCCCGATAAGCTATTCGGTATTAACGTTCCCGTGAACGAATTGCTCGAGAGTGAGAAAACGTCCACGTGATCGCCCGCCGTCAGGTACAGCTGGTTCCTGGCCTTGTCAAACAACACATCCGCAAATGTATCTGCTGACGAATAGTCACTTACGCTTGCGAGATAATGAAATGCCTTCGGCAAAGTGCTACTTCCATCCGACGTTGTCAGGGTGACATCCGCTGGCCCCGGTGCGCCGGGTGGAACGGTGAAGGTTACGAGGAGCGCCGGGTATGCATTGGGAACTAAATATTGCGGCAGGGCGCTGACTTGTACCCCAGTCGCCGTCGCACCACCCACTGTCACTTGCACGCCCGATCCGTCTGATGGCACTCCCAACGCCACCAGCGATGCCGTTACGCCGCCCGCCGGATCGCCCGCTGATCCTCGCAGAAACTGGATCCACGGACCGTAGGTAAATGCCAGCGGCTGGATCGCTACGCCTCCTTCCGGCGAAATCGCTTTCATATTCACCGGACCCGGCTGTGTAATCGCTGGAGTTGTAACCGTCGGCTCGCCCGTGCCTACCGCCAGGCTCTCTTGTGAACCCAGGATTCCACCGAAGTAGATATCGGGAAGCTCCGCCAAGCCGAAATTGAATGTCACCGTCGTTGCCTGACCCACCGCTCCATAGCCCGGCATGGGCGAATTCAGGAATGGCGGAATCACCACCCTGCTCACGAAATTCGCCGTGTCGTCGATCATCAGCCCGTACGATGTGTCGAGGAAAGTTAGTCCCGTGTTGTCGCTGGTGAGCGGTATGCCGGGAAGCTCCGGCGCCAGTCCCAGCAACACATCGCTGCCCATGTCGTAGGTGTACACCGCCTGGTCGAAAATGTACGCTCGCGTCCCGTCGCTGCTAAATAACAATCCCGCTGGCTCAGAGCCCGTGCCTACCGGCACAATGGGGTTGATCAGCGCCAGGTTCTGGTCATAGATCCCCACGCCTCTGGTGTAGTCGGAAATCAGGAATCGTGTTCCGGTGGGGTTGATCGCGATCGAGCCCACCGCCTGTGGGAAGTTCAGGGTTTGCGTCACCATCCCCGCGGCTACATCGTAAAGTTGAACGCTGCTTCCTTGCTCTTCTTTACAGAGGATCTTTCTTCCATCTGCACTGACCACGCTATCTACTGGCCCACCCACGTTGCCTAGCGGCAGGCTGTTGAAGCTGTTCGTCGCCGGGTTGAAGATCAGCGAACTTCCGCCAATCAGCAACGTCCCATCAGCGAGCTCGCTCGCGCTCCTGAAACTTACGGCATAGCTCTGGGGATCGGGCTGTGGCAGCACTAGTTTCTTGTCCACCCGCATTGTGCTCGGGTCGATCCAGAAGATCTGTGCGGTGTTCGTGCCCACCAGGATGTGCGTGCCATCCAGACTCCACGAGAGGGTATGCGGCGCTGGAATCGGTATGCTGTTCACGATCTTTTTGGTCGCAGGCGAAATTACGTCGACCACGTCCCAATTCGGAACGCTTGCAAACACCACTTGATGCGTGGCGTCATACACGGCGCTCACCACTTCTCCATCAGTCTCGACGTAGTCACTCCGGTCGTTTGGCAAACTTCCCACTGCCGGGACCACACTTACATCCAGCTGGACCGATTGAGGCTGCTCGCTACTGATACTGGGTGTCGCTGTTACCTCCACGCTGTAGTTGCGGTTTATCGGCGCATTCGACGCGGCCGCCACTGTGAGCACAGTGCTCTGACCCGGCGAAATCACTGAGGGCGTCAGTGTCCCGGTCGTTCCCGGAGGCAGTCCGCTAACCGACATCGTGAGCGTGTAATTGCTTTGCAGTCCTCCGCCGGCACCAGATCCCGTTTGCAGGGTCACGCTTGACTGCGATCCGAACCGCACCACCAGGGGAATTGGGGTGTAGCTGAGGAACCAGTAATCGGCGTACCCCACTACCAGGGTTATGTTGTACGTCGCCTGAAACGTGCCTACTGTTCCCACGAACGTGATCGGATACTGTCCCGCCGCCACTGAACTCGACGCCGTAAACGTAATCACCGTTCCTGCGGTCGTCACGTTGAACGGCATCGACGGATTCACCGAAACGCCCGCCGGCAATCCAGTGATCGTTGTGCTTAACGTGCAAGTCCCGGTGCCGCCCGCTGGAAGGCACTCTAGATCAATACTGTTACCGTTGCCCGGCGACAGAAACAACGAATTCACTGGGATACCCAGGGCCGCGGGCCCCGCCGCGGTCACTGTCAGCGTCCCCGATGCTGTCGTCATCAGGGTTCCCGCTGTCACGTTCAGCGTTATCGGATAACTTCCCGGGGTTGCCGTGCTGCCTGCGCCCACCGCGATCAACTGCGTTCCCGGTAGCAGAGGGATGGGTTGTGCCGATGACAGCGTGACTCCGCTGGGCAGTCCCGTCACTGTTCCTGTCACAGCTCCGTTAAACCCGTTCGGCACGGTCACGGTAACCGAAATTTGCGCGCCCTGTCCGGCCATGACCGTGGGGGAGGAAATCGTCGCCGCCAGCGAGTTTCCTGCCGCCGCCGATACCACCAGGCTGAACGTCGTCGAGGTCGTTTGCGTTCCTGCGGTTATCGTCAACGTCAGCGTGTAGGTTCCCGCTGGAGTCGTGCCATCGCATGAGATTGGAATCTGTTGTGGGCCTGCCCCCAGTGCAATCGGTTGTGGCACCGCAACCGTGATCCCAGCCGGTAATCCAGACACTGTCGCCGTTGTCCCCCCGCTGTATCCGGTCTGCAGGGTGATGTCGATGGTGATCATCGCAGAGTTGCCCGAACTTGCCTGGATCGTGGCTGGCGATGCCGATACCTTCAGCGTCGTCGGGTTCGTGCCGCCCCCCGTGGGTGGGGTGCTCCCTCCTCCGGTTGTTCCCCCGCCTCCGCCGCCACACGCCGTCATCAATAACGCAAATATGGTCAGGATGGCTCCGGCGATCGGTACCTTTGCTCTAAACCGCTGAAAGGAAGAGAGTTGGCGAAGAGGGAAAAAAGCTGGGGTCGACATCAAAAAGAGCTCCCGGTGAAATTAAGCAGAGTAGCTTAACACCGTTTTGTCCCCGACGGTCCCACTGGCGTTACAGATTTACGAAATGTGGAAACCAACGCTTCCGACGGAAAAACGCCGGGCGCGGCACTTGGCGGGAGGCTGAGATTGATGCGGCTAACGATATAGTTACAACTGGCGTGGATTTCCGCGGGTCGCGATACTGTTTGTTGGTCAGGTCGAAGGTCGATTTCCCCTGGGCGGGGTGCGCAGACAAACGCTGACGTTACGATTCTGTGTGCTCCATCCTGTTTCTCCTTCTTTGCGGAAAAGGGTGGTGGGTGAAGCACCGGGAAGCGTATAACCAAATAGTTACAAGGTAAAGACTGTGCGCTGGGAGCTGTGTAACCATATAGTTACAAGCGGCGTCCGCACACTATCTGCTATTCACTATCCACTGATCTTTACAGTTTCCCCTCGCGCCGCAACCGTTCGTCGATTTCCCTCTGCGTGGCGTCGATTTCCTCCTGCGACCGCTCTTTAACCTCGAAAAAGTGCATGATCCGCTCGAAGTCTTCCAGGTTGTTGTAGAAGAACGTCAGCTTCCCCTTCGAACTCTTGTCGTCGATGTCCACTTTGCAGCCCGTGCGCGCCAGCAGCCACCGCTCCGTTTCCTTTACGTTGGGGTCTTTCGCCACCACCTCTTTCTCCGGTTTGCGAGGTTTCGGACGTCCCCATTCGGCGACCAGAGTCTCCGTCTGGCGGACGGAAAGCGCACGTTCTTCAATCTTCTTGGCCGCCAGCAACTGATCTTCAACATGATTCAGTGCCATCAACGCTCGTGCGTGGCCCATCGAAAGCGATCCGCGCCGGATTTCCGAATGAATCTCGGCAGGCAGCTTTAGCAGCCGCATGTAATTAGCGACCGTCGCGCGCTCCTTGCCGGTGCGCGCTGCGATCTGCTCCTGGGTCAGCCCGCACTTCGACGATAAACGCTCAAACGCCGCCGCCTGATCGAGCGGGTTCAGATCTTCACGCTGCAGGTTTTCGATGATCGTCAGTTCGATCGCCTGCTCGTCGGACAACTGGCGCACAATCGCCGGAACCGTCGCCTTCCCCGCTCGCTGCGAAGCCAACAATCGGCGTTGACCAGCAACGAGTTGGAGGCGGCCGCCGGGAACCTGGCGCAGAACGATCGGCTGCATAATGCCCTGAACTTTGATCGATTCGGCGAGTTCGTTAATTCCCTGCTCGTTGATATCCAGACGAGTCTGGTACGGGTTCGCGTCGATATCGCCGACGGCAACCTCGCGCACAGATTCACCCGCCTGCGTCTGCGCTTGAATCTCGACGCCGCTTGCAGGCTGTCCCGTGCCCCGGGCTGCCGGGATCAGCGCGCCCAGTCCTCGCCCCAAAACTTGTTTTTTCTTATCTGTTTCCGAGCCAATCACGGCTTAATCTCCACTCAAATGATTCTCAGCAATGTGTTTAGGCGGAATTGTTCCACGTGGAACATTTCGGACTTCAGTGACCAACATCTACGGAATTCACCAGTTCAGCCGTTGCCGAAGGTTGAAGTACCCGATCCATGATCTCTTTTGCCAACTTGATATACGACTCAGCTCCCCGGGAGCGCGGATCGTAGACCAGCGCTGGTTTGCCATGGCTGGGCGCCTCGGCCAACCGGATGTTGCGCGGGATCGTCGTCTCAAATAGCCGGTCGCCGAAGTAGTTCTTGAGTTCCTGGGCAACATTTTGAGCCAGGTTGGTGCGGTCGTCGTACATGGTCAAAACCACACCTTCGATCGCCAATCCGGGATTGAAGGACTGCTTGATTCGCTCGACCGTATCGAGCAGCTCGCTAATTCCTTCCAGCGCAAAGTATTCCGCCTGCATTGGGATAAGCACGGAATCGGCGGCAACCAGGGCGTTTAAGGTCAGGAAGTCGAGCGCCGGCGGGCAGTCGAGCACAATGAACTTGAACTGCTCTTTCAGCGGTTCCAGCGCATTTCGCAGCCGAAACTCCCGTCCGTCGGCTCCGACCAACTCAACATTTGCGCCGATCAGGTCCTTGCTCGACGGAATGGCCCAGAGCCCCTCGACTGCCGTGTTTTGCATAGCTTGGAACGGTTTCGCCTCGCCCATCAGAACGTGATAGGTGCCGAGGCGACTGGGATCTTTCTGGAAACCGAGTCCGCTGGAGCTGTTGGCCTGCGGATCGCAATCGACGATGAGTGTAGGCACTTCGGCGGCGGCAAACGATGCCGCAAGGTTGATGGCAGTCGTGGTTTTACCGACGCCACCCTTCTGATTCGCAACAGCGATGATGCGTCCCATGGAGATTTCGGAGATCGAGAGCATTTTGAGTTTATCAATCGCGGTAACGGAAGCAAGGCCGGAAAACGGTGCAGTGGATGTTCCACGTGGAACAATTTGGGTAAATTGCAGAATGTTCCACGTGGAACAATGGAGTTAACTATCTGGATTCGTGGGGGTTATCAGTCAGATGACCCGTTGTGAATGTTTTGTGGAAAGCGGCGATCAGCAAATTGGACAGTCCAGTTCTAGCAGCGATATCTATTCCACCGCTTAGGCAAAATCTGCAGATTAATTCCACTTCGCTCCGTAGAGAACTGGTTTTGGGGCCTTCTACGGACCACCTTTACTGGTCTGATTCCCGTTTTGGAATTTCTGTGGAAATGTCGCCAGCGCATCAATCTGCACGTAAAGGAGTGCAATATCAAACATTCCAGCTTTAGGAAGCAAATGGTTAACCATCCTTCCTAAGCGTGCAACTGGACGGAATATATGGGGCTGGAACGCGTAACTGGGCAGTAGTGGCTGGCCAGTGTTCCACTGCCTGTTAACTACCTTGGTTCAACGAGTTGAATCACTCGATTTTGGGATCCGGGAAGGGGGGTTGGAGGGCGAAAGTGGAAGTTTGGGAGCAATTCCTGAGCACGCGAGACCTGGGTGGAACTGACCAATAGCGCCAGGCCTGCTCGACCGGAATGCGGAGTGGTTGGGCGGCGGATGAGGCGGGCGGCGATGGGGAGAATGGAGTCGAACTTCTCTACCGCGCGGAGGGTTACCAGGTCGGCTGAGCCAAGGAGAAGGCTTTCGGCACGGACATTCTTGACCTCAGCATCAAGATGGAGCGCGCGCAGGACTTCCCGAAGAAAGACAGCCTTGGTGTGGTGGGCTTCGACCAGAGTCAGGTTGATCTGGGGATAAGCGATCTTGAGCGGGATGGCGGGAAAGCCGGCGCCAGAACCAACGTCGAGGATTTGTAATTGGTGATTGGTAATTGGTAATTGAAAACCTCCGGCCCCGAAGAGTTGGGCGGCGAGGAAGAATGACTCGCCGAAATGTCGTGACACGATATGTTCAGGATTGCGGAGGGAAGTGAGATTGGTGCGGGCGTTCCAGCGGAGGAGGAGATCGAGGTACGTCGAGACCTGGCCGAGTTGGGCTGACGTCAAGCCATCGATATAAGGATGGAGGAGTGCGGGGATGTCCATCGGGAAAACGGTAATTGGTAATCGGCGAACGGTAAAGTCAAAGGAAAACACGGAGGGCGGAGTGCACGGAGCGCACGACCCCACTCAACCAAAGGAAGGTTTGAATGGGGACACCGCCCATGACCAACTCAACCGGACCCCACTCAACCAAAGGAAGGTTTGAATGGGAGTACCACCACGACCCCACTCACCAGACGCCACTGAACCAGAAGGAAGGTTGAATGGGGTACCCGGCACGGGGTACTCTCACATCGCGCATAAATTCCCCCGGCGTGCGATCACAAAACATTGTTCAGGACCGGTCCGATGAAGTCTCGTTTACTGCCTTGCGCCGTTCTCGTGCTCTCGCTTTTCGTGCTCACCGCGGTTGCGGTTGCACAGAACACACTCTTCACCGCAACGCCGCGGCAACTGCTCGACAATGCCGCAGGCGCGAAGAACACCGACGGCGGAGATGTCGTAATCCTGCTCGAGGACAAGACTTATGACGTCGATGCAGAGAACCGTGTAACGTTTACGTTACGGAGAACTTTCCGGGTCGACACACAAAGAGCAGTGGAAAACTGGGGCGCGGTTTCGGCGGACTGGTATCCGTGGTACGAAGACCGTCCGGTGATCCGGGCGCGTGTAATAACCACGGATGGTGTCGAGCACGTGCTGGACGCAAAGGCGCTGACCGAAGGCCCGATGAATGAAGATTCGCCGAACGTCTATGAAGACGGGAAGGCTTATCGCGGGCCCCTGCCGTCAGTGGCCGTGGGGTCGGTGGTCGAGGAAGAAATCGTAATGAAGGAACATGCCCCGATGTTCGCAGCCGGGGTGGCTCGCGACATCCGGGTCGGCTCTTTCGCGGGGCCGGTAGAGAAGACGGTCATCACGGTGAGGGCTCCGCAAACGATTCCGGTGAAATATGTGAGCCGCTTGTTGCCGAACCTGTCGATGGAGAAAAAGATCTCGGGCGAGATGGTCGAGTACCGGTTCGAGCAGGGTCACATGGATATCCTGGAAACGGCCGATGCGGGACTACCGAGCGATGTTCCTCGCAGCCCCTATCTTTATCTCTCGACGGGAGCATCCTGGGGGGCGATTGCGTCCGGCTACAACGCGATGATCGAGGCGAAGCTGCGAACCGCCGATGTGGAGGCGCTGGTGAAGCAGACGGTGAAGCCGGGCGATTCGCGAGAGGACAAAATCCGCAAGCTGCTGTACCTGTTGCACAAAAAAGTTCGTTACACCGGTGTGGAGTTTGGTGAGGCAGCGCTGATCCCAGCCTATCCGGCGGAGACGCTGAAGCGCGGATATGGCGATTGCAAAGACAAGGCAGCGGTTTTGACAGTGATGCTGCGATCAGCGGGAATCCCAGCGAACCTGGCGCTGTTGTCGGCGGGAGACGACGAGGACATTGAACCAGAATTGCCGGGAATGGAGTTCGATCACGCGATCGTTCATGTGCCCGGGTCGCCGGAATTATGGATTGACGCCACGGCGGAAAATCATCGTTTCGGGTCTCTCCCGGATGGCGACGATGGGCGACTGGCGCTGATTGTGGATGGGAGCACCGACAAGTTGATCCGCATCCCGAGCGCTGAGTCGAACGACAACGTCACCATAGAGAAGCGGGAGTTCGTGCTGGCCGAGAATGGGCCAGCGACGCGAGTGATCGAGACTTCACTCCCCACGGGCGGTGATGAGGCGTGGTTCCGGGACAGCTATGCCAATACGGAGGGCAAGCAATCACACGATGCATGGGAACAGTATGTGAAAGACACATACAGGGCAGAAAAGCTAGTTTCGGTTACGCACAATGACGCCAACGACCTGGGCAAGCCATTCGAGCTTCGGGTGGAGGCGGAAAAATGCAGGCGGGGATATACGGACGATGAAAAGGCCGAAATCGCCATCGTTGCCGACTCGATTTACACCGATCTGCCGGCCTACCTGAAATCGCAAGACAAAGAGACGAAGCAAGACACAAAGACAGAAAAACCCAAGAAGGCGCGCACGTCGGATTATGTGTTCACGCCGTTTATCACGGAATGGCAGTACCACGTGATCCCGCCGATCGGATACCGGGTAAGAGGCCTTCCGGAGAACAAGACAGAGGCCTTCGGTCCGGCAAAGCTGACGTACATGTACGCGACCGAGGCGGATGGGAGTATAACGGCAACGTTACGATTCGACACCGTGAAGGGGCGCTACACGCCGGAAGAGTCGGAGGCGATACGGACGGCCATCCGGCAATTCGAGCAGCGAGACGCGATCATGATCTCGTTTGACAACATCGGACACGCCCTATTGGCCGAAGGAAAAGTTCCGGAGGCACTCAAGCAATATGAGACGGTGGCGGCGCAGCATCCGAAAGAGGCGTTGCACCGTTCGCAGGAGGCACGTGCCTTCATGGAAGTCGGGTTCTGCGAATCCGCGAGAAAAGAAGCGCGATTAGCAACGGAACTGGAACCAAAATCGGCGAAAGCGTTTCAGGATCTGGCATGGATCCTAGAGCACGATATGGTCTGCCGGCGCTTCAAAGGGGACTTCGATTACAACGGAGCAATTGCGGCCTACCGGAAAGCGATCGAACTGGATCCTTCGGATGTCTATACGCACGTGGACCTAGCGATTCTGCTTGAGCACGGCAGCGATGGAATGCAGTATTCGGCGACGAGCCATCTCGACGATGCCATTACGGAACTTAAGAAGGTGCGCGAGATGGACAAAGAGGTGGCGAAGAAGTGGAACGACAATCTGCTGTATGACCTGATGTACGGCGGGCACTTTGAGGAACTGAAACAAGAATTGGCGGGAGTATCGATGAACGCCGAACACCGTGCGATGGCCCTGGTGGCAGCGGTGGAGTTGACGAGTGCGACGGCAGCGATCGAGGAATCGACACGACTGACGCAGGACGACAGCACGCGCAGCTCGGCGCTGGCGGATGCGGCACACATCCTGGTGCGGATGCGGGACTATCCGGAGGCGGCGGCGCTGATGACGGTTTCGGCGAAAGGCCAGGAGAACTCCGCTGCAGCGGCACAACAGGCGGACATCTACAGTCGCACGAAGCGGATCGACAAAGCGCCGGTTCCAGATACGGACCCGCGTTCGGTCATCTACAAATCGCTTCTCTACGGGATGTTAGGCAAACGAGAGGGCGATATTGTCGATCTGCTGAGCCGCTCGTCGCTGCAAGGGCTCAGCCGACAGGAGGCGATTGATCTCGCTAAGAAGGATCCAGTGGTTATGAAGTCGGGCACGCCACGGGAGGTGATCGCGGACATTGCATTATCGAGTGAAAAGATGTCGGTTGAAGGCGACGATGTAACGGGCTATCACCTGGCGGTGCAATCGATCGGTTCGAGAACCTTATCGATGTTCGTGGTGAAGGAAGCCGGCCAATACCGACTGGTGGGACTGGTTCAGCCATTGCCGGATCTTGGGCCGATCGTGCTGGAGCACCTGAAGAACAACAACCTGGAAGCGGCACGGAAGATTCTGGACTGGGCGAGAGCCGATATTTCGATCGCAAGCGGAGACGATCCGTTGCAGGGGTGGGCATTCCCGCATCTCTGGACGCGCGGCAATCCAGCCGATCCGGACAAAATGCGCAATGCGGCGTTGAGCATGGCGGCAGCAAGAAAGGACTCGAAGCGATGGATCGGGGAGATCATCGCGGCACGCGACGCGGCGAAGAGCGATAACGATCGGATATACCTTGAGGACTCTCTCACGGAGGCCTACGTACACAGCGAAGATTGGAAGGGCGTGAGGGAGAGTGCATTGCGGCAACTAAAGGTGTATCCCCTGTCAAACTCCACTCTGAGTATCCTCGGCGTGGCGTGTGGCCGGCTGCACGATTGGGATACCTGGTCGCAAGCGATTGAGGCAAGACTGGCCGCGGTTCCCGACGACCCAGACGTATTGCGTGAAAAAGCCCGATGGTTTGACATGCAGTCGAAATTTGACGAATCGGCCGTCATCTTGAAGAAACTGATCGACTCGGGAAACGCGACGGCATTCGATCGAAACGAATATGCGTGGGACGCACTGGTGAAGCACCAGGTAACGCAGGAGAGCATCGATCAGGCACGGCAGGCGGTGTCTCTGAACAAAAGCGCAGGCATCGTGCAGACGCTGGCTTCGCTTTACGCAGAGAACGGCAACTCCCGCGAGGCAGAACACCTGTTGGTCGAAGTGATGGACGATCACGGAATGGATAAGCCCGACAGCAGCTTGTGGTATGTGTTCGGGCGAATCGCGGAGAACTACCACCAGTCCGATGCGGCGGTCGCGTGTTACAAGCGCGTGGAATGGACCGAGAAATTCGAGCCGGATCCGACGGCGACCTATAGCCTGGCGCAGAAGAGGTTGAACGGCCTGCAAGGGACCGGCAACGGGGTGGCGGAAGCGAAGTGATCTGGTTGGTTGCGCTGAGGTGAGATCTATCGTTTGTAACCGGTGACGAGGAGTTGTTTGCCGGCGTCGGCCAGTGATGGGTCGCGAGAGAGTTGGCGTTCGAGATCGAGGACGCGGGACTCATCGGCGGTGAGCGCTTGTTGCAGGCGCGGGATTCCCCAGGCGCTGGCGGTGATGAGCAGGCCAGTGGTGGCGATGCGATCGAGTCCGGCGTCGGCGAAAGAGGTTTCAAGCGTGCGGCGGTCGAGCAGGTGGAGGTCGGCTTCGTGTCCGTGCTGCCGCCAGACGGCGCGGCGGGTGGCGAGTCGATCGAGCGCTTCGGCTTCCTTGCCGGCGTTGAGTAGTTCCAGGACCAAGGCCATCAGAGAATCGGTGAGGACGGCGACGAAGCCACCGGGCGTGGTCCATGAGGCGAATTTGCGGATCATCTGCGCGGGGTCGTCGGTGTACTGGACGGAGCCGATGGCGAGAACGGCGTCGGCGGTGGCGGGCGCGACGGGTGCATCTTCCATGCGGCCTTCGACCAGCGTGAAGGCTTGGTCGAAACGCTTGCGTTTCAGGACGTCGATCATGCGCGGCGATTGTTCGATTCCGATCACCCGATGACCAAGGGAGAGCAGGCGAGAGATCCAGCGTCCGGTGCCGCAGCCGGCGTCGATGATGGTGGCGGGAGTTTGGGGCAGAAGAGCGGAGATGCGCTCCCAGGCGAGTTGATCGTAGGCGCGGCGATGGGGAACGTCGAAGAAGCTGGTATCGAGCTCATCGGCAATGGAGTCGTAGAGTGGGATGGAAGAGCGCATGGGATAACATCTTAATGCGCGGTTGGCGACGGTTTCGTTCCTGGCGGGGTTTGACACTCGCGGCTAAGCCCAATTATTCTTGAGTTTTGCATCTTGCGTCCGGAAGCTGCCGTGGAGGTGTGTCTTTTTCCGGCGGTGGAAGGAACGGGGCTCCTCGAAGAGCGAATTGGGATGTTGATCAGCCTGCACTACCTGAGACTTCATGACAATGTCATGGAGTTCGACGAGGAGTTTCAGCCGGGAACGATCGATCTGGGCTCTGAGGCGACGCAGGTTGGTCCGCTGACGTCGAGCGGAAGGGCGACGCTGATTGAGGAACACGACGGCCGGCGCCACGTTCTGCAGGACATCCGCGTAGTCGGAGAGCTGTCGACGAAGCTGGAGATTCCTTGTGCGCGGTGCCTGGAACCGGTGCCGTATGACGTGGATCGCAAGTTTGAGTTGCTGTTCCGTCCGCAGTCGGTGAACGTCGGTCCGGACGAGCGCGAAATGCAGGACAAAGACGCCGAGATTGCCTTCTACGCGGGCGATGGCGTCGAACTGGAAGAGATTCTGCGGGAACAGATCCTGCTGGCGGTTCCGATCAAGACGGTCTGCCGCGAAGAGTGCAAAGGCATGTGCCCGCAGTGCGGGAAGAATTTAAACAATGGGGACTGCCAGTGCGAACCAGTGGCCGGCGATCCGCGTTGGGACGCGCTGAAAGATTTGCGCGGGAAACTATCGAAGTAAAGCAGAAAATTTCGAGCCAGAGGGACTTCTCTCTGCGCACGGAATGACAAAAGGATAGAGGTTCAGCAGTCATGGCAAATCCGAAACGGCGACACAGCAAGCGGCGCACGGCAACGCGGCGCGCGCACGACTTTTTGACTCCGCACTCGGCGAGCGAGTGTCCTAACTGCCACGAGGCGAAGATGCCTCATCGCGCCTGCCCGAAGTGTGGGTATTACAAGGGACGGGAAGTTCTGGAAGTGGAAGAGAAGAAGTAGCAATCCTCAGCGTGGTATCCCGGCGGTCATAGCCCAGAGTTGATCATCTGCAGTCGATCGGCACGGCTTGGCCGCGCCACACGACGATGAATCGGCTTCCGATACAAACCAGGCCCACCAGTCACAAGGGGTTCATAACCCAACGATGAGTACAGTCATCGCCGTCGATGCGATGGGTTCCGATCGCGCTCCGAAACCTGAAGTCGAAGGCGCAATTCTGGCCGCGCGCAGTTACGACGTCCACGTCCAACTGGTGGGCAAAGAGGATGCGATCCGCGCCGAGATGCGGAATCATCCCACGGCGGGCTTTTTGCGCAATATCGAGATCGTGCCGGCGGAAGAAGTGATCGGCATGGATGAGAAGGCCGCGCAAGCGGTGCGCACGAAGAAGAAGTCGTCGATCCACGTCGGACTTCGACTGGTGCGCGACGGCGTCGCCGCCGGTTTCGTCACCGCCGGCAATACGGGCGCCACGATGGCAACGGCAAAGATGGTGCTGGGCGCGTTACCGGGAGTCGATCGTCCCGGACTGGCTGCGGTGTTTCCGACCTCGAAGGGAAGCGCCGCGATTTTGCTCGACGTGGGCGCCAACGTCGATTCCAAGCCGCAAAACCTGGAACAGTTCGCCATCATGGGCGAGATCTATTCGCGCAACATCTTCGATATCAATCGGCCAAAAGTTGGATTGCTTTCGATCGGCGAAGAAGAAGGCAAGGGCAACGACCTGACGCGCGAAGCCTACAAGCTGATGCAGAAACTGCCGATTAACTTTGTCGGTAACGTGGAGGGACGCGACCTCTACAACGGCAAGCTCGATGTGATTATCTGCGACGGGTTCGTCGGTAACGTGGCGCTGAAGATTTCCGAGGGACTGGTTGAGACGGTGCGGTATCTGCTAAAGGAATCGTTACGCTCGACGATCAGCAGCCAGGTCGGATTCATGTTGTCGCGCAAGGCTTTCGCGGATTTCAAGAAACGGCTGGACTATTCCGAATACGGCGGGGCTCCGCTGCTGGGTGTAAAGGGCGTGTGCATTATTGGGCACGGCTCGTCGAATGCAAATGCGATCAAGAACGCGATTCGCGTGGCAGGCGAATTTGCCGATCGCAAGATCAACCAGACCATCGCCCAGGAGATTGCGGTGCAGCGCGATGGCGGGCCACAACATGGAAGGCACGATGACTAAGGCCACTCTCGAAAGCACGGCGTTTCTGTTTCCCGGACAAGGTTCGCAGACGGTGGGCATGGGCAAAGAACTGGCCGCGATGTATCCAGTCGCACAGGAGACCTTCGACGAAGCCGATGCCGCGCTGGGCTACAAGTTGTCGCAGGTGTGCTGGGAGGGGCCGGAGGACAAGCTGAAGCTCACGGAGATTACGCAGCCGGCGATTCTAACGGTCTCGGTAGCGGCGTTTCGGGTGCTTGAAAGCATGGGATACGGGCCCAGCTTTGTCGCGGGACACAGCCTCGGCGAATATTCGGCACATGTGGCGGCAGGAACGATTTCGTTTACCGACGCCGTTAAGACCGTACGTAACCGCGGCAAGTATATGCAGGAAGCGGTGCCGGTGGGAGTGGGCGCGATGGCGGCGATACTCGCGCTGCCGTTGGAAAAGGTTGAGGAAGTCTGCCGCGAAGCCGCACAAGATGGCGCGTGCTGCCAGCCTGGGAATATCAACTCGGATGGGCAGGTGGTGATCTCGGGAAGTACTGCCGCAGTCGAGCGGGCGGCAGAGTTGGCGAAGCAAAAAGGCGCCAAGCGCGCGGTGATGTTACCCGTCAGCGCACCCTTTCATTGCGCCCTGATGCAACCGGCGCAAGACCGACTGGCGGCCGACCTCAAGGCGCTTACCTTCCATCCCATGGAAGTTCCGCTGGTCACGAATGTCGATGCGGAAGTGATCCAGTCGCCGGAAAAAGCTCGCGATGCGCTGATCCGGCAGGTGACCGGATCGGTGAGGTGGGAGCAGTCGATGCGCGCGCTCATCGCCAAGGGCGTGCATACGTTTATCGAGGTTGGTCCCGGAAAAGTGTTGAGCGGATTAATGCGGCAGATCGACCGGTCGAAAACTGCTTTGAACGTGGAAGACGATGCGTCGCTGCAGAAAACCGTCAACCACTTTGCTGGGGCAAGCACCGCGCAATAAACAGAACACCTTCCAAACTCCGAACACCGAAGCGGACCTCGGTTGGGCGGCATCTTGCTCACATTTACAAAACGTAACAAAGCAGCTCTGAACTTGGGTTAACATTAGAGTTGCACGGACACGTGCCGGGCCACGGTCCAGTAGGAGGACCACATGTTCTCCCGTCAGGTTCGTCTCGCGATTCTCGCCAGCGCTCTCGCTGTGTTTGCCGTTCCGTCTTCCGCTGGAGTCAGGTTAGGCGCCATTTCATTCGGCTTTGGATACAGCAGCGGCTATTGCTGCTATTCGCCGTTACTCTACGACGGTTTTTATGGTCCCTATTGGGGACCGTTCGGGCCGTTCTATCCGGTTGGATTTTTTGCGACGCCAGCGCCCGACAAAGGAACGATAAAGTTAATCAACGCGGACAAGAACGCGTCGGTGTATATCGATAACGCTTACGCCGGAAAGGCCGGTGAGCTGAAGAGCATCTCCATCAAGCCGGGCGCTTACGATCTGGCGGTGCGGCCGCCGGGTGGAGAAGCGGTTCAGAAGCGGATCTATGTACTGAGTGGGAAGACTCTCAAGCTGGAGTTCTGATCGCGATGCGACTTATCTCTTCGATTGCCGCTGTTTTGCTTCTCGGCGTTGCAGCCGTTGCGCAGTCCGGAGCAGGCATCAAACCGCGTGCGCAAGCCGATAGCTACCCGGCAACGAGCGATCAGTCGACAGCGACGTTTGGTGTCGCGCAGCTCAGCGAAAAGCAGGTTCGAAAGACGTTCGTTTCCAGCCTCGGTAAACAATACGTCGTGCTTGAGGTGGGCGTGTTCCCGAAGTCCGAGGTCCAGCTTTCACCGCAGGATTTCGTGCTGGCGGTACGGGGTGAAAAGCAGGAGATTGCAGCGGCCGATCCCAACGCGATCGCCGAGAAACTGGCGAAA